>Ga0184639_10001008_pt1 | contig 11751 bp, 18 predicted proteins | sample PLM31_170_b2_FD_133155 | JGI IMG/M metagenome (GOLD analysis project Ga0184639, IMG submission 133155) | Groundwater sediment microbial communities from an aquifer in East River, Colorado, USA - PLM3-1_170_b2 | ecosystem: Environmental > Terrestrial > Soil > Riparian zone | place: USA: East... | reverse complement strand
CGGGAAGTGCGAGGGCTCCAATTGCCATGATGGGCTCAAGGTAATACCGAACGCTCGTTCGTGTCAATCCCGAACAGTGGGGTACTAGATAAGCCCCCGGGAATGGGACAGTTATCCACCCTCTTGACCTAGGAACCCCGCAATGCCGCTCTCGGCCACCCTTGTCCTTGCGTGACGATTGCATCGGCGGCATTCGGGTCCGGCGTCTCGTGTTTGCCCGGGACTACGACCTCGAAATGGCGGGGCAAGCATTACTAAGAACCCTCTTCCCGGACGAGGTGGCCAATGGCGAGGCAATGCCAAGCAACGTCGCAAGCTAATCCAGGTGAACCACACTTTGGCCGGAAACTAATCCTCGCTTCTCTGCTTGTTGCGGTCGCTCTTGAGTTACTCGCCAGCCCTGCCCTATCGCAGCGACCGGATCTCGTACCGGCTCAAGTGATCCGCGTGATAGATGGCGACACGTTTGTCGCCCGGGTCGGCGGGACTAGAGATACCGTGCGATTAATCGGAGTCGATACTCCTGAGATGACCGGGCCGAGCGAAGCCCTGGGAGCTCAGGCTAAGGAATTCGCGAGACGGTATATTGGTGATCGCGAAGTCTGGCTCGAGCACGACGTGCAATTCCGTGATCGCTATGGCCGACGCCTGGCATATGTCTGGCTGGCGCCGCCTACCTCGAGGGAGCAGCAAGAGATCCGGCTACGGATGTTCAACGCGGTGCTGGTTGCGGAGGGGTATGCACAGATACTCACAATTCCTCCGAATGTTCGCTACGTAGCCATCCTTCAGGCGCTAGAGAAAGAGGCGCGGGACCAGGGCCGAGGGCTGTGGAGTGGCCCAGGAGCCATAACAGAGCAGACTCCATGTGATCCCTCCTACCCCGATGTATGCATTCCGCCCCCACCACCCGATCTAGATTGCCGAGATATTCCACAACGACGATTTCGCGTAATTCCTCCTGATTCTCACCGGTTTGATGGAGATGGAAACGGAAAAGGTTGCGAAAGCTAAGAGGGAACGAAGTGAAGCTACAGCGTTAGTGTTTAGTGGGTCTCCCCCCGTTCGGCGTTGGGGGACTAGATAGGGCACCTCAAAACAGCACCCACCCTGAAAATGCGGTAGTGGGTCAATTTGATCCCAAGAAGGCCGACAAGCTCCTATGATAGACGAGTCGTGGTAAAAACGGGTATGGACTGGCTCACGGCGTTTGGCGCGCTGGCGGTTACAGCTATGATGCTGTTCTACGCGCTGGAGCGGCGCTCGCCCGTCTTCGTTCTGCTGTTTGCGGGGGCTTCTTTGGCAGCCTCGGCCTACGGCTTCCTGCAAGGGGCCTGGCCGTTCGGGATTGTGGAGTTGGTCTGGTCAGGAGTAGCGCTGCGACGTTGGTGGATCAGACGAGCTCAGGCTGTTCATCCGCCCATTCGCTAGACTGGTTTCAAATTGACCCCACTACCCGCGAGGGGGACAATGGGCGACAGTGGGCTTACCGACATCGAACTCATGCGCCGGGCAATTAACCTTTCGCGCAACTGCATTTCGGAGAAGGGCAAAATCAGCCCCGCAGTCGGAGCCGTCGTGGCCAGGGTCGGGGCGATAATTGCTGAAGCGTACCGCGGGGAGATGGCCCCAAGCGAACACGCAGAGTACACGGCCCTCGAACGCAAGTTGGCCGCGGAAGATCTGGCGGGATCGACCGTTTACACGACGCTCGAACCCTGCACCACGCGGAACCACCCTAAGCTTCCCTGCGCCGACAGACTGTTGGAAAGGAAAATCGCGGAGGTGGTTGTAGGCATGCTCGACCCCGACCCCCGCATATACAGCAAGGGGTGCGAGCGGCTTAGGGCGCTGGGCGTCAATGTTCGCTACTTCCCGAAGGACCTGCGGGACGCTGTCGAGGAGCTCAATCGAGCTTTCATCCAGCAGTTCCGAGCGAGCCCGAAAAGCTCCGGGACCGTTCGGTTCGACTACACTAACTCGAACGGCGTGTACACCATCGGGCACGGCGACTACTTGTTCGAGACGAAGTGGACGAAGGCCAGCAACAAGTCGATTTACATTTACAACGACCCTCCTTCGATTGCCCGCATCGCCGTTGCACGTGGTGCGGCCGACTTCCATGACGTCGTGGACGCTGGCGTCTACGACGCTTCTTCCCGATACAGGGTGGTCAATGAGGGAGAGATTGCGGTGCTCCAGAACAACAATGCCTATTTCGCCTTGGTGAAAGTCCAGTATGTGTTCGACCGCGATCGGCCCCCGGATGACCGAGACGAACTCATTTTCGATTACCGGATCTTGACCGACCGCAAGAGCGACTTCTCCGTGGTAGAGGGTCCTGGGAACTCGGATGTCATGGAAGGATCATGACTGTTCCACTCCGCAACGAAGAAAGGTTCGGAGTCCGCCACCCTGGGTGACCGCCACAATTACCACGCGGCGACTCCTACGGTTAGGACACTTCAGCGAGATAGTGGGCTTACTCAATTAGGATTCTCTGCCTAAGTTCGGGCGGTTCATCCAGAGCCGAAGAGTCATCGTTGGCCCCCAGGCCACGTGAGGAAGGGCATGTTGACAACCACCCCAGGCTGCGTGACCGTGAGTTCTCCCCTTGCCCGGGTCTGGGCCACCTCCTCGACTGACCGGAGCACGCGCGCCCGAACCCCGTCTTTCCACGCCACGAGGTTGACGCGCCGCAGTGGAGTGTACCGCGCATCGCCGGGGGCAGCATCGAACACATCTGGCTGGAAGCCAAAGGGTCCATCACCCCTCACACCGTTCGTGAAGACAAAGACCTCCGCAAGGAGGCGCGGAGGTACCTCCCTGAGGCTCGGCACGACGAGGACTTTCGGTCCCATCATCCTGGTGAGCATCTCTGCCACTTTAGGGTGAGAAGCCTCGGTGTGGATGAACCGGATCTCCTGGCCCTTGTAGAAACCTCTGACCGGTGGCGTTGGATTGGTTCCAGACATCATCCCAGGCATCTGCCCCCGCGCATCCGGGTGGACAGGGAAGAACCTGGCGAACACATCGGCCCCCACGGAGAGGACCACGAGCCAGAGGCCGACGGCAATGAGGATACGGCCGCCCCACCGTTTCACGGCAACATCTCCGGTTTGCATGAGCACAGTGACCACCTCCTGTCCCGATGCGACGGCAAAGCTCAGGCCAAACATCAGTAGTCCGATCGCTAGGGCCGCGAGGATAAAAGCCGCGAGTGCGGCCACCCCACCCCCGAGCGCAAACGCGTGTCCGGCCAGACCGGCCAGGATCGGCCCCGTTCAACCGAAACCCGCCAGTACATAGGCGAAGCCGAAGATCGCAAACCCGACAGTCGGCGCCCTTCGGCGGGTGTGCGCCTGGGTGACGAGGAGCGGTCGAGCAAGGCTAGCGAGTCGGTGGAATGGTGCCCGCAGCACCCCGATTTGGATGAGCCCAAGGACGACGAGGAACATGCCGAGGACCGCCCGGATAGACCGGCCGGCGGAGCTCGTGAACGTTACCCCTTCGAGGAGGGACTGCCCGCCAGCAGCGATGATACCTCCCGTGAGGGCCAAGAAGACCGTTGCTCCAAGAGCGAGAGCTGACGCATATTGGAACGCTTTGCCGAAGCGCGCTCGTTGATCCGCTGCACTGTGCTCCGCACGTGTCTCTCGAATAAGAAGCGTCGCAAGGAGCGGAAATGAGCATGGCGAGAAGAACGAAGCGATCCCAGCGGCGACCGACAGACCAAAAAGCCCGACAGTATCGACTGCAGGCAGATTGAACCGCGGGTAGAGGAGATACGCAGCGTAACCAACTACCCCAAGAAGAACGACAGTGAGGACGAACGCGGCGTAGCCAAACCAACCCTTGGTCTGCACAGACTCCCCCTTTGATGCCACGCTACACCTTCCAGCGGCTAGAAGGTCAAGGGTGAACCCAAGGTGCAGCCAAGGATCAGTCTCGTGCGGGAGTGTTCAGTTAATGCCGTTCGATAATTCCGCAGACGCAAGCATCGCCGCGTTGTGTCTCGCTGGCCTCCTCCCGGAGGGCAACGAGCTCCTGTCTGTACGTAGCGAGTGCCGTGAGCTGCTGGTCAACCGCAGCAAGCTTGTCGTTCACTATGGCCAAGACGTGCGCACAGGGGCGGTCCCCCTTAGCGTGTAACGAGGTAATATCTCTGATCTCTGCGAGGGTCAGACCGATCGCCCGGGCTTTGAGAATGAACCGTAAGTGCTCCCGGTGCGACGCTTCATAGAGCCGATATCCGACCCGCGTTCGCCGTGGCGTTGGAAGGAGCCCGATGGCCTCATAGTAACGGAGGGTCCGGGGGTTTAGCCCATAATCTCGGGCGACTTCGCCGATGCGCCACTCATGCTTCATGGCTTTTCTTCTCCTCATAGAGAATCTTGTACTTCGTATGTGGTCCCCTGACATAGTAGACCCTTTCGTGCGGACGCTCCTCCTGAGCCGGCTTCTCAGTTATCATGCCACTTGGTCGTCGGTCACTACGTGTTAGTGGCGTATAGGGGTGCTGTTTTTCGTGCCCCTGTCCAGTACCCCAATCCCGAACACTGGAGTAGCTGATAAGGCCCCCCGAAATGAAACATCGGCTATCAAAGACGATGCCGCGTAAATCGTACCGCACCTTTTCATGGGGCGGGCCCGGCTTTCGCGCGCCTAGTCTCCAGCAACCACATCGCACGCCACGGCACATCACTGCGGCAAGGCCTAGTTTCAAATCGACGCGAACTTTCTTAGTGAGTCTAGCTTGTCTCGACGATGGGTCACGAAGTCGGTAAGAGCGACACATCCAAACTCCTGAGCAGCTATTCTCAGCTCTTAAACTTGAAGAATGGATTAGACCCGAATGGGGTGCACTCTTTCCAAATATAAACCTCGAGAAGGTATTACGGGTCGCATGCAGGTTCTTCGTCAGCGATTGTCGAGTCAACCAAAAGCGGTACGGTGTAAAGGCATACAATAAGATCAAACATGGCGCCCTCGTAGTACCTGACGCTAGCTCTTACGACAAAGGCCTTCCTTCAACGCCAGCAGCACTTTTTGAGAATCCGGATAAAGCACATCCAAGCCCATATGTGATCTTCGCAATACCATGACGGATGAGCACCTAGAGAATAGACAGAGATCCATTGAGTTTGTCCAAGATAATCTGCGTCTTCTGAGCGGCCTTTACGTGGCCCATCAATATCCTGGCAACCTCCACAATTCCTAACAACTTAACTAATGCTGAGTTTTGACAGGTGGAACTGGAAAGATATGAAATTTAATCCATTAGTATAAGGAGTTCTTCATGAATCAAGGTATCAGGACAGTCATCTATCCCGTCAAAGACATAGCTCAAGCGAAGGCGCTATACAGCAAGCTTTTGGGTGTCGCGCCTTATATGGATGAGGCGTATTATGTTGGCTTTAGGGTTGGAGACCAAGAAATAGGTTTAGATCCCAATGGTCACAAACAAGGCATGACGGGGCCTGTCGGCTACTTCCACGTTAGCGACATTAAGAATAGTTTGCAATCATTGTTAGACGCTGGCGCACAAGTACAGCAAGAGGTCAAAGATGTCGGTGGGGGTAAGCTGATTGCATCTGTAAAAGACGCAGACAGTAACATCATCGGGCTTATCCAGTTACCTTAATTGCTACAGCTCATCTAGTCCGGTTAAAAGGACAATAAATCTAACTCCTTTATAAGAAATCCATCTATGCTCCACCCAATGGACGAAGTTAGAACCTGTTTTATTTGAATTTAAGATAATATAGATCCAAAGCAATCTGTATCAGAAGAATCTATTTTTTCTTTTCGGCTTCGTCGTTCTTTTTCACTCGCGCTTTAACCAGTTTTTTTATTAGAGTAAGGGGAGGTTTTTCATCTAAAGGAAGACGGATCGTTCCTTTGGTGGTTACATAGCCTTTGAGTTCACTTTCGTGCTCCTCTACGTCGGGAGATAGCGCATACAGTCCAATATGTTTTTTCCAAAGCTGGAAATAAACTAGCCGGCCTTTGTACTCGTAATAAGGCATCCCATAACTAATGCGTTCCTTCGCGTTGGGGGCAGCGGCCCTGATAGTTGCTCGAAGCTCTTTAAGCCTTCCCTGCACTTCTTTTGGGACTAGTGCAATATATTCATCCACATTTTTTATAGGTTTCATATATTCATTATAACTATCTAAGGTTATCAGCAATATCCATGAGTAACGCCCGACAAGACCCCACAGCATTTTTCCAGTCTTCCCCGTAAGTTTTGCCAGCTTGAATGTTCTCGTAGAACAGGGGCAGGATGGAAGCGTGAGCAGCGAGTGGACGCTGGCAAAAGCCCCGCTCCCGTGTAGCCGCAAGGGTTGCGCCGGGATCAAGCCCGGAGAGTGGTTCTTTCTCTTTGAGGACGAGCGAGTTTCCCCGATGCCGTGGCTTCAACGATTTGCTCGGGCAATTGGAATTCTGTCAGCTTCTCACAGTGCGCACAGCCAGGAATGCGCTCTGCGGCGGGTACACTGGATCGTGAGCGCACCTCGCCCACAACCCGCGTCGTGCGGGGCCGGACCACAGTTTCGGGATTTTCACATTGCTCCTGTGTCGCCCTCTTCGCTGGTGGAATTCAGTGGTTTTCCGGTGCGGGGTGGGGCCGTTTTGGGCGCCTATCAAGACCATGAAGACTCCCAGCCAGACAGCTTTTGGTGGTCTTATAGTGGTGTAGTGGCTCCTTCAGGGAGGGGGGTGCTGTTTCGAGGGGCCCTATCAAGTACCCCAATCCCGAACAGTGGAGGACTGCCTGAGATTGCGAGCTACCCCAAAATGTCGAGGGGAAAACTCAGCGCCGTCTGCCCGAATCCGGGAACGCTGACGTCTTAGGAGGTCCCGAATCTTTCTGCAGCTCTGGCACGAGCGCGGACAGCTTCGACCTCGCGATCGCGCGCCGCGGCACTAGTCACCAGCGACTCCAGCAGATTCCGGGCCACCGCTTCCACCTCCTCGACGGCGCGATTGAACGCCGCCTCGTTGGCCCTCGAAGGCTTGTTGAAGCCCGAGAGCTTTCTCACGAATTGAAGCGAAGCTCCCAGGATCTCCTCGTCGGTCGCGTGAGGGTCGAAGTTAAACAGGGTCTTGATGTTCCGGCACATAGCATTCTCTCCCAAAGCAGCACAGCACTAGGCTTCAACCAAGACTTTGAATCCACCATAGACCATGCGTTTCATATCGAAGGGCATCGGCTTATCCTTATACGCCGAATCGTTCATGAATGGGTCTTTCATCACCCTTGCGTTGATGCGATCACGATGCGCGCGCGACTTGAATACGATGAACGAGAGAACCACCGTCTCGCCGGGCTTGGCTCTGACCGTTTGCGGAAACTTGATCCCAGCGAACTTTGGATTGAGGTCGTCACCGACACACTCAAAGTACTCAAGGGCACCATACTTTCGCCAGACCTTTCCCGCCCTCTTCGCCATCTGGCGGTAGGTCCGCAGATTTTTCTTCGGGACGGGCAAGACAAATCCATCGACGTATCGCATGCTGAAACCTCCTTTTGTCGCGTTTGGGATGTGAGGTTACTTCATGACGCGGAAGCGAAGATGTGAGACACTAGGGGACTCGATTCCCCTAGTAAGTTCAAGTTCTGTTTGCTCGGTGCCCATATGCTCGAATAATCGTCTGCCTTCGCCAAGTAGTACGGGCACAAGGTGAATTTGTATTTCGTCAAGCAGTCCAGCCTTTATGAACCGCTGAATGGTATTCGCACCGCCTGCAACCGAGACATCTTTGTCACCTGCGGCTGCGCTTGCTTGTTCAAGAGCGCTTTCAACACCGTGCGTAACGAAATATCTGACGTGACTTTCCCCATAAGAGTCTCCTTTGGTGAAAGATCGTTCACAGTTTCGCCAAATATTCGGCGAGTTTGTCGAACGATTCGTTCCAGCCTGCTCCAGCCATGTCGCGATTCTCGCCCGCCGGGATGTCCGAATGCTTCAAGGTAAGCTTCGTCTTGTCTTCATTTTCTTCGAAAGTCACTGTAATCAACATCTCGAGGGGCCAGTCCCCCTTCATTCCGTAGTGCGAAGCTGGAACGATCTTGCCTTCCGTATCGGCGAAAGAATCAGTCATGACGAGCCGTTCCGGCGGAACGATCTCGCGGAAAACACCCTTGCTCCAAAAGTCTTGGCCTTCCGGCGATCTCATACAGTTGAGATACTCGCCTCCCACTCGGAGATCTATCTTGCAGACAGGCGACGTGAAGCCTTTCGGCCCCCACCAGCGCATCAAGTGCGCGGGCTCCGTCCATACTTTCCATACCAGCTCGCGCGGCGCGTCGAAGACGCGGGTGATGACAAGCTCCCGACCAGCCGGTTTCGTCGCGCCAGCTTTTGCGGCCATGGTTCTTCTCCTTTTCTCATGTTTGTCGCGTTACGCTTTCTCGACGAGCTCCGCTAACGCATCCATCGACGCAGCCGCACCTTCTTCCATGCCTGACTGCAGCATGCCGTCGCGGTCCTCGATAGACTGGAAAACCGAGAGATCGATCATCTTCGTCTGCTCGCCCCGTTCTTCGAACTTTATGGTCTCCAGTAGGACGTGCCCCGGTTCGGGCAACCCTTCGTATTCGAACGTTTGAATAATCCGTTCCGGAAAAGTGACGTCGTGGTACACGCCATGGAAGCCGTGCGTGTTGCCGTCCTTGCCTTTCTGGACAAACCGCCACATGCCGCCGGGCTTGGCCTGCATCTTGTCGATCGTCGTCTGGTAGAGAGTGCCGCCCCACCATTTGGCGATCGCTGCTGGATCCGTGAATGCCTTGAAGACTCTCTCCCGCGGCGCATTAAAAACGCGCGTCATGACGATTTCTTGTTTGCCAGGTTCCGCTTTCAGGTCAAGTTTGGTCATGGTCACTCCTTTCTCAATTTACTTCACGATGCGGAATCTAAGATGTACATGGTGAAAGATCGTTCAGAGTTTCGCCAGATATTCGGCGAGCTTGTCGAACGATTCGTTCCAGCCTGCTCCAGCCATGTCGCGATTCTTGCCCGCCGGCATACCGGCATGCTTCAGGGTGAGCTTCGTCTTGCCGTTGTGTTCCTCGAAAGTTACTGTTATCTGCGTCTCAAGAGGCCAGTCTCCGCTCATTCCGTAGTGCGAGGCCGGGACGACGTTGCCTTCCTTATCTGCGAAGGAATCGGTCATGACGAGCCGTTCGGGCAGAACGATCTCGCGGAAGACACCTTTGCTCCAAAAGTCCTGGCCCTCCGCCGATCGCATACAGTTGAGATACTCGCCTCCCACTCGGAAATCTATCTTGCAGACAGGCGTCGTGAAGCCTTTGGGCCCCCACCAGCGCATGAAGTGGTTAGGCTCCGTCCATGCTTTCCACAGGAGTTCTCGCGGCGCGTCGAAGACGCGGGTGATAACCAGCTCCCGCTCGGTCGGTTCTTTAGCAGGACTACTTTTTGCGGTCATATTTTTTCTCCTATTCTCATGCTGACGAGATCGCCTAGCAATCGCAGTTCACTTCGCCTTTGGCGTGGGCGCGTCGAGAAACTGTGTCGTCATGGAAACCAACCACTCGGCGCGATCCACGATCGTAACGTGAGTGGTACCGGGGAGTATCGCGAGCTGGGAGCGCGGGAGGCCGGCGATATCGCCCGCCACGCCGCCGCCGAGCAGCCGAAACATTTGCACCGCGTGCTCGGGGCGAACGACATCGGAATCTCCGATCATGATCAGCGTAGGCGCCTTCATCGACTGTATGGCCTTGGGCGAGAACCCCTTGAACGCGCGCACCTGTTGCTGCACCCTGGCAAGCAGGCCGGGCCAGCCGTTCGGATTCGGAGCGACCTTTTTGTAAGCTTCAATCCAAGGCGATCCAGCGAAGTCTTGAGGTTTCAATTTCCTGATTCCCTCTGCGATCCCGGGGTGGAATCCTTGAAGGTTGTAGCCGGCAGCGACGAACGCGAGCTTGCGCACCATCTGTGGACGGCGGATCGCGATCTGCAGCGCAATGCCAGCGCCCATGCTGTAGCCGAAAAAGTCGGCATTATCGATCTTGAGCTGCCGAAGAAGGGCGACGGTGTCCTCCGCCATCTGCTCGGTCGTCAATGGGCGATCGATGTCGGCCGTGTGCCCGTGGGCCTGTTGCTCGATCGCGATGACCTGCCGGGTCTTCGCCAAGGGCGGCAAAATCTTTCCGAAGCAGCCGTCGATTGTGCACAAGGCGCCGTGAAGCAACACCAGCGGCCTGCCGGTGCCGTGAATCTCGTAGTACATCTTGAGGCCGTTCACGGAAGCATACCTGCCTGCCTGGCGCGTGCGAGCGGCGGTCTCGCGATTGGCAGACTCGCCCCGCGATCCCTCACCCACGAGGAGAACTGCGAAGAACATCGCGAGCACGGCGAGCGCTGGCGTGCGTATTTTCTTCATCGTTTAGTCTCCTTCGAGTAAGAGTTGCATAGCCTGATTAATCAAGTGGATCACTCCAGGCCTGGGACGGTTCCGTCATCGCGCCGCCTGCGGCTGCCCCACTAGGCATGATGTCTGGCTGCACCTGGGGCTCGGCGCCTGCGCGCACGTGTCGGAGCAGGGTCACAGCCATGATCGCCGTACCAATCGCGACGACAGCACTGATGCCCGCAGTCAGATGTAGACCCTGGACGAACGCGTCGCGAGCCACGTCAAGCAGCGCGAGGCCGAGCTGGTCGGGGAGCTGCCTGGCGACGCTCACAGCGCCGCCCAGGGTGTCGCGCGCAACTTGAGCTGCCTCGATTGGGACACCCGCGGGAAGCTTCGCCAGAGCGCTTCGGTATACGGCCGTCCCCACGCTGCCCAGGATCGCAATGCCGAGCGCTCCTCCGAGCTCAGCGCTGGTCTCCGAGATCCCCGAGGCCGCACCGGCCCGCTCTGGCGGAGCGCTCCCGACGATCAGCTCGGTCGTCAATGTAAAGACTGGAGCAAGACCCAGGGAGTTGACGGTGGTCACAGCAACGAGCACGGCGAGGCCGGGGAATCCATCGACAAGGGCGAGCACTAGGAGCCCCAGGGCCCCTAACGCCAAGCCGGCACCCATTACCAATGCCGGGCGGACCCGGCGCACGATCCGCGGGGCAAGCATGGATCCGACGATGAATCCGCCCATCGCCGGCACGGTCCAAAGGCCGGCCTGCAACGGCGTCAGCCCGAGCACCAGCTGCAGATATTGCGGGATGAAGAGAAAGTACCCGAACACAACGAAGACGCCGAGCATGTACGTGGCAAGTGACGCGCTGAAGGAGGGTATCCGGAAGAGCTGGATGTCGATCAAGGGATTAGCCAGGGTCAACTGCCGACGTACGAACAGGACGCCGACGGCCATCCCCGCGACGATGGACAGCGCCGGCAGTAGCCCGAAGCCGTCTTGTGCTGTGTCCTTGAGGCCGTAGATCACGGCGAGCAAGGCCGCGAGCGACATCGCGGCACTGCGCAGATCCAAGCGGCGCGCCTCGGGATCGCGGAACTCTGGGAGCACGCGAGGTCCCAACACGAGCAGCAGCGCCATTACCGGCAAAGCCAGCAGGAACACCGAGCCCCACCAGAAGTACTCGAGCAGCACACCGCCGAGCACCGGGCCGATCGCGCCGCCGGCCGAGAAGCTTGAGATCCAAATGCCAATGGCAACCCTACGCTGCGTCGGGTCGACGAACATGTTGAAGATTAGCGACAGGGTCGACGGCGCTAATGTTGCTCCCGCGACCCCCATCAGCGCGCGGCTCGCGATGAGCG
>Ga0184639_10001007_pt1 | contig 11771 bp, 6 predicted proteins | sample PLM31_170_b2_FD_133155 | JGI IMG/M metagenome (GOLD analysis project Ga0184639, IMG submission 133155) | Groundwater sediment microbial communities from an aquifer in East River, Colorado, USA - PLM3-1_170_b2 | ecosystem: Environmental > Terrestrial > Soil > Riparian zone | place: USA: East... | reverse complement strand
TTCCGATAGCCGTATGCGATGGGTCCCGGCAGGTCGGACGGCACCGGCCCCGCGTCCCCGACGGCCGTATCGGCCGGGATCGGGTCGAACCGGCCCACCGTGCGCGAATCCTCGACCAGGTATTTCTGGGCGACTCGGCGAATGTCCTCGGCCGTCACGGCCTGGACCTTCTCCAGATAGGTGTCGAGATAGCGATAGGAGGCCACAGTCTCGAAGTACCCCAGTTGCTGCGCCAAGCTCCGGATAGAATCCTTGGCGTAGATGAACGAGGCCTCGACCTGCCGTTTCGCGCGCGCCAGCTCGGCCGGCGTGACCGGCTCCCGCTGGAGCCGCTCGATCTCCTTATATAGGCCCGCCTCGACCTTCTCCGCCGTGGAGCCGGGGGCGACCGTGGCGGTCGCGATCAGGAGGAACGGGTCGCGGGCCGTTTCGTTCGCGGCGTCCGCCTCGGTGGCGAGCTTGGTCTCGACCAGCGAACGGTGGAGCCGCGATGTCCTTCCGTGGCCGAGGATCATGCCGAGCACGTCGAGCGGGTAGGTGTCCGGATCGGTGAGCGCGGGATTCCGGTAGGACACCATGAGGTAGGTGGTCTCGCCGGGCCCGCGGATCTTGAACCGGCGCTCGCCGCGCTGGGGCGGCTCCACGATGGCCATCTCCGGCGGCGAGTCCCCGCGCGGGATCGAGCCGAAGTAGCGCTTGGCCATCGCGAGGATCTTTGCCCGGTCCACGTCGCCCACGATCACGACGGTCGCGTTGTTCGGCTTGTAGTGGGTCCGGTAGTAGTCGCGGATCTGCTGGGTCGTGATCTGCTCCACGTCGGTGCGCCACCCGATCGTCGGCCAGTGGTACGGATGGGCCTTGAACGCCGTAGCGAACGTCTCGACGTAGAGCGCGCGGTGCGGGTCGTCCTCGTTCCGCTCCAGCTCCGAGCGGACGACCGTCATTTCCAAGTGGTGCTCATCCGCGGGAATGAGCGCGTTCGCCATCCGGTCCGACTCGATCTGCATCGCGAGCTCGAGGCGGTCGCTCGCGAGCACCTCGAAGTAGCAGGTGTAGTCGAGCGAGGTGCCTGCGTTGAACGAAGCCCCGTTCCGCTGGAGCTGCCGCCCGATCTCTCCCTTCCCGTACGTCGGCGTTCCCTTGAACATCATGTGCTCGAGGAGATGGGAGACGCCGCTGATCCCGCTCGTCTCGTTCCGCGAGCCGACCTTGTACCAAACCATGAAGGAGACGACGGGGGCCGTGTGATCCTCCAGTAGGAGCACCTTGAGGCCGTTGTCGAGCGTCGTCTCGTGTACCTGCTGCTGGATGGGAATCGTCGTGGCGATGCCGCTCATCGTCTTCTGGACCTCGGTTTCAGGAGTGGAGCCGGCCGCTTCCGGCGAGTCGCCGGCGGCAGGCAGGGCGCACACGGCGCCGATCAGGATAGCGGCAGCGAGGCGCGATCGCGCCATCAATCGGCGCGCTCGAGCGTCGCGACGCACTCGATGTGCGGCGTGTGCGGAAACATGTCGACAGGCTGAACCCATTGGATCCGGTATCGCGATTCGCAGAGGAGGGCGAGGTCGCGTCCCAGCGTGCTCGGGTTACACGATACGTAGACGAGGCGCGGCGCGCCGAGATGGATGAGCCGGCTCGTTACGCCCGGGTGGAGCCCCGCGCGCGGCGGATCCACGAGGACCGCGTCGATCCGGGGGCGTTCGCCTGCCGGGCGATCCGCCGACGAACCCACCGCGCCCCGCCCGGCCGCGCGCGGATCGCGCTGCCCCAGACGGAGCCGGTCCCGGAGGATATCGAGCGCCTCACCGGTCCAGAACCGGGCGTTCTCGATCCCGTTCCGCTCGGCGTTTCGCTCCGCGTCGCGCACCGCGATCTCGGACGACTCGATCCCGATCGCCTCCGCCGCTCCGCGCGCGATCGGGAGGGTAAAGGTACCCGTCCCCGCGTAGACGTCGAGAACCCGCTCGGAGCCCGAAAGCGCGAGGCCCTCGAGGGCCGTTTCAAGGAGACGCTCGGCCTGCTCCGTGTTGGTCTGGAAGAAGGACCCCGAGGAGATCTCGAACGTGAGACCGCCCAGCGTCTCCTCGATGGTCCGATTCCCGGAGAGCACGCGCTCCTCCTCGCCCACGGCGATCTGCGCCTTCCGCCGCGTCAGGTTGAGCAGCACGCTCGTGACCGCGGGGAACTTCGCGCGGATTTCCTCCGCCATCCGCGGGAACGCGGGGTGCGGCTCCGTCGCCACGAGGTTCACCATCACCTGGCCCGTCCGCGTCCCTTCGCGCACCACGAGGAATCGGAGGAGCCCCTCGTGCCGGCGCGTGTCGTAGGGCGGGAGCGATTCGCGCCGCGCCGCCTCCCGCACCAGCGCGACGATCTCACTCGAGATCGGCGTGGCGATGTGGCAGCGCTCGAGGTCGAAGGAGCGGTCGAAGAAACCGCGGCGGTGGAGCCCCAGGATCAGCCGCCCCTCTTCGTCGCGACCGAAGGAGTACTCCATTTTGTTCCGGTAGTGGAACAGATGCGGCGCGGGAATGGCGGGCCGCGATTCGACGCGGAGCCGTCCCAGGTGCGCGAGGCACTCCTCCACCTGCCGCACCTTGTGGCGGAGCTGCTCGGCGTAATCGAGGTCTTGAAATCGGCAGCCGCCGCAGATCGGGACGTGAGAGCAGCGGGGCGCCACCCGGAATCCCGAGGGCTGGAGGATCCGCTCGGCCCGAGCTTCGGCGTACTGCCGCTTCCGCCGGTAGACCGTGGCGAGGACCCGATCCCCGGGGAGCGCGTTCTCGACGAACACCACCATCCCCTCGAAGCGGGCGAGCGCCCGGCCCCCGAAGGCCAGATCCTCGATTTCCAACTCTAGGGTTTGGCCCCGCTGGATGCCCGGGGCGCGCCGGGCGGGCGGCGGCGTCTCGCTGGAAGTCGCCTCAGGGAACGTCACCGACGGAGTTTACACCAAGGGACGCCGGCGCAGAACGCGCTCGCGACCGGGGCGAGGGGGCGCGGAGAGAACGCGCCGGGTCCGGGCTCCGCGGCCAGAAAGCGCTCAGGTTTACCGGGCCCGGAGCCGATGAATTCGGGCGATGACCCAATCCGGTTCCGAGTCCAAGCCCCGCCTGCCGCTGGCCGTCTGGATCACGGCGCTCGCCGCCGCTCCGATCCTCGCGGTGATGGGCGCGTCGCTTCTCGCGGTGGACCAGCGTCTTTCCCCCGAGACGGACCGAACCGCCTCGGCAGATCTCTCTCGCGTCGCGCCCACGGTGAAGCAGGAGATGTCGGTTCAGGGCGAGCGCCTCGAGCGGCTCGGGGCGGTGATCGCGCGCGATCCGAAGTTCTTCGCGGTGCTCACCCTTCCCAAAGCCGACCGAAAGAGCCCCGAATTCAAGGCGGCCCTCGAGCGGGTACTCCGCGAGTTTCAACGGGACGCGGCCACGCCGATCTTCGCCGTGACCGACGAGCAGGGCACGCTCCTCGCGCGCGCCCTCGCGCCGGCGACGGGCGCGACCGATATCTCGGGCGCGAAGTTCGTCCGCGACGCGATCTCCGGGAAGCCGGGCCTCGGCTACATGGTGGAGAACGGCGTCGTCTACCGCGTGGCCGCCGTGCCGGTGACGGCGGGCCCGAGCCTGGTGGGCACGCTCTGCCTCGGGTGGAGCCTCGACGCAGCGCTCGCCGAGCGAATCCACGCGGCAACCGGTTGCCAGGTCGCGTTCGTGGCCGGTGACGCGGTCGCGTCCACCTCCATTCCCCCCTCTCCGCTCCGGAAGCTCGTGGCCGCGAGGGTCCAGGACGGGAACGGATCGCTGGCGGCGAAGTCGGGCGCTGGCTCGGCGCCCGACGTGTGGACCTCGGGAGGGGAGCGCTATCTCACCCTTCGCTCCACGCTCAAAGGTCCCTCCGCCGGTGGGGAGACCGGGTACGTCGTGCTTGCCCCGGCCGGGTCCGGCACGACGCCGTACGCCGTCCTGCGCCGCGATCTCCTGACCGCCGGCGGCGCGGGACTGGTCCTCGCGCTGGCCGCGGGGGCGCTGATCTCCGCCGGCGTCATCCGGCAGCGGTGCCGCACGGAGGCCGCGCACGATCGGGATGTGGAACGGCTCGAGGAGACCGATCGGGTCAGGGCCGGGTTCCTCGCGACCGCCTCGCGCGAGATCCTGGCCCCAACCGGGAACATCGGCACCTATGTCGAGCTGATCGCGGACGGCGCTCTGGGCGATCTCTCCGCGCCGCAGCGTGAAGGGCTCCTCGCGGTTCGCCGAAGCACCGAGTCGGTCGCGCGTGTGGGGCGCGACCTCGCGAACATGTCCCTCATCGACCGCCGCGAGCTGCCGGTCGTGCTCGACCACGGAGACATCGGGCGCCTGATCGAGGACGTCGCGGTCCAGGTGGTGCCGCTCGCATCTGAGCGGCGGCAGCGCCTCTCGATATCGGTGGATGCCGACCTGACGCACCCGCGCATCGACGCCGATTGCCTCATCCAGGCGGTGATGAACCTCGCCGTGAACGCGATCCGCCACACGCCGGAAGGTGGCTCGGTCGAGATGGGCGCGCGCCGCACGAATCGCGGCGTCGAGATCTTCGTCTCGGACACGGGCACCGGAATCTCCGCGGAGGATCTGTCGCGAATTCACGACCGAAGCACCGCGGGGACCGACGTCACGTCCGGATACCGCGCGTCCACCTATCGCTCCCCGGGGCTCGGCCTGGGGCTCTCGGTCGCGTTCGGGATCGTGGAGGCGCACGGCGGCGCGCTGCGCGTCGAGAGCGGGCCGGACCACGGAAGCGCCCTGACGATCGACCTGCCGTTCCCCGGCGCCGCGCCTCTCACGGCGGTCGGAAGCTCCAACATCTCCCCAGCCCGCCGGCCCGGCGCGCTCGAACCCCAGGAAGCCCTCCCCCTCGCCAGCTAGGCCCCTCCGCAGTCAAGAGACCCGGACAATCTGCGTCAAGCAAATGTGACTACGATAAACTGTTATCCCACAGCGCATTGCCGCCACGAGATTATAGTGTCTTAAATAGTTTACATTTCCGGGTCGCTTAGCCCCCTCCGGCAGCCCCTCAAAATCGCATTCTGCAACACCATAACTATCTGTGCCACATCGCCTTGGCCGAATTAGACCATCGATATCGTACAAATGGCACGGCGGCTGCTCTTCCCTGCTGCCGTCAGGCGCTCGGAAGCGGCGGGCGACGGAAGCAGAAGGAAACGAACCCAAACTCAAGTGAGGTGTCCGATGGAAGCTCTTCTCGCGATTCTGTTCGTGATCTCGTTCGCGGGTGGCGGGGGCGGCAAGGCTGGCTGGTAAGTACCCGAAGCACGTAGCGCGCGGCACGAAGCACTCAGCAGAAGTCCGGTGAGAACCAAAGGCTCACAAGGCCCAAACCAATCGAAAGGAGGTGTCGCACATGGAAGCTCTTCTCGCGATTCTGTTCGTGATCTCGTTCGCCGGCGGCGGTGGTGGAAAGGCCGGCTGGTAACGGCGACGCGCCAAGGGAGCTAAGGGATTCAATCGTCGGCGGGATGGGCGAAACCCTGCGGACGAATCGGAAAAGCAGCGGAAGCTGAAGGGCCATCGGTGACTCCACCCGGTGGCCCTTCGCGCTTCTCCGGGGGAGCAGCCCGCCCCCGGGCTCGACTGGCAGGCGCCGCCGCGGGTGTGATACCGTGGCTTACGGCTCCGAACCTTCTTCGCCCGACCCCCAAGAGGAGAGCGCCGCATGAGCAAGAGACCGCTCGCCGAGATCGCGATGCTCGAGTGCGACGTCCCGCCAGAGATGCCGGTGCTCCCCCTGATGAGCACCATCGTCTTCCCGCTGGGCGTCACCTCGCTTCAGGTCCGCGTCGAGCGCTCGAAGGCCCTCCTCCGCGAGTACTCCGATCCCGATAACCTGATCGCCCTGGTCTATAGCCCCGCCCGGCGGGAGCAGGACATTCGTCCCGAAGACCTGAGCAAGACCGGCTTGGCCGCGCGCGTCATCCGAATTCTCAACATGCCGGGAGGAAACATCCAAGTGACGCTCGAGGGGCTGCGAAGGGTCGGGATCGAGGAGATCCTGCGCACGGATCCTTACATCGAAGCGCGCGTGAGCTGCCCCATCGAGAACCCGGGCGATCCCGAGCAGGTCCGCGACCTCGTGGCGCGCATCTTGAAGTCCCTGCGCGCACTGTCGCAGCTCGACAAGTCCTACCCGCCCGAGCTGGACAATATCTTCAGCATGAACCTCGGCGATCCGGGGCTCTTCGCCGACACGGTCGCCTCGATCGTTCGCTTTCCGCTGGAGATGAAGCGGCGGATCGTCGAGACGCTCGAGGTTCAGGCGAGGCTCAGCCTGGTGGCGGAGTCGCTCGACTCGGAGCTGGCGCGGCTGAGCCTGGCGGAGGACGTGGCGCGGCGCGCGAGCGCGCAGATGGAGAAGGGGCAGCGCGACTTCTTTCTTCGCCAGCAGCTCATGGAGATCCGCCGCCTCCTGGGCGAGGACGACCCTCAAGAAATGCTCGTCCGCCAGATCCTCGAGCGCGCGGAGGGGCTCGGACTACCGCCCTACGTCAACTCCGTCGTGCAGGAGGAAGCGAACCGGCTCCGGTATCTCCCGCCCGCGTCCCAGGAATCGGGCGTGATCCGAAACTACGTGGACTGGCTCTTCGCGCTCCCCTGGACGCGCCGCATCGCCTCCGAGATCAACCTGGAAGAGGTCGCGCGGCGGCTCGACGAGGAGCACTTCGGTCTGGAAAAGGTGAAGGAGCGGATCCTCGAGTACCTGGCGGTCCTGAAGCTCAAGCACGACATGCGCGGACCCATCATCTGCTTCGCCGGCCCGCCGGGGACCGGGAAGACCTCGCTCGGGAGCAGCATCGCGCGCGCCATGGGGCGCCCCTTCGTGCGGATGAGCGTGGGCGGCGTGCGGGACGAAGCGGAGATCCGCGGCCACCGCCGCACCTACATCGGTTCCCAGCCGGGCAAGATCCTCCGGAGCCTACGCGATTCGCACGCGAACAACCCGGTCTTCATGATCGACGAGATCGACAAGCTGGGACACGACGCGCAGGGCGATCCCGCCGCCGCGCTTCTCGAGGTGCTCGACCCGGAGCAGAACATGCGCTTCGTGGATCACTTCGTGGAGATCCCGTTCGATCTCTCCGAGACGCTCTTCATCACGACGGCCAACCTTCTCGATTACATTCCGCCTGCGCTCCTGGACCGGCTGGAGGTGATCCAGATTCCGGGCTACATGGACGAGGAGAAGCTCGAGATCGCGCGCCGCCACCTGGTGCCGCGCGAGGCGAAGGAGCACGGCCTCGCCGCGACCGACATCGCGTTCGACGACGCCGCGATCGTGAAGATGATCCGCGAGTACACGCGAGAGGCGGGCGTGCGCCAGCTCGAGCGCGCGATCGACACCTTCTGCCGGAAGGCGGCGCGGCAGCGGACGGGAGGTTTCACCGGGAACTGGCGGTACGGGGAAGGGGACGTCGAGAAGATCCTCGGCCCGCCGTACGTCCTCCCCGACCGGCCCGAGGGGCACGCGGAGGTCGGAGTCGCTACCGGGCTCGCGTGGACCGCGACGGGCGGCGATCTGCTCCTGATCGAGGCGCTCAAGATGCGCGGGGCCGGACGCGTCATCGTGACGGGGCAGCTCGGCGACGTGATGAAGGAGTCGGTGCAGGCGTCGCACAGCTACGTGCGGGCCCGCGCCGAGCTGCTCGGCATCGATCCCGAGCTCTTCGACGAGTTCGACATGCACATCCACTTCCCGGAGGGTGCGGTCCCGAAGGACGGCCCCTCTGCCGGGATCACGATCGTCATGGCGATCGCGTCCGCGCTGGCCGACGCCCCGATCCGAAACGACGTGGCGATGACGGGGGAAGTGACCTTGCGCGGGAAAGTCATCGCGGTGGGAGGGCTCAAGGAAAAGATCATGGCCGCCTACCGCGCGGGCATCAAGACGGTCATCTTCCCGGCGGACAATCAGAAGGACCTGGTGGAAGTCCCGGAAGCGGTTCGCGCGAAGATGACCTTCTTCCCCGTGGCGGTCGTGGACGAGGTCTTCCAGCACGCCTTCGCCGGAGTCGCGGAGCGGATCGCCGAGCTGGAGGCGCAGCGGGCGAAGCGGGCCGTGCGGCGCCGGGCGGCCCGGCGCGGCTCCCGCTCGGGGACCAAGCGGAAGCCGGCCAAGGCCGCCGCCAAGGGGAAGCGCGCGCAGGCGGTGAAGCCCGCGCGCGCCGCAAGGCGGAGGTAGGCACTCCGGGGCGGACTCGGTCGCCTGCCTTCCTTAAGCTGTTTTCAGTACCCGCGATTTGCCAGGCCGATCGATCACTGCGAGCGCCATGAGCCAGGTCGACGTGAGAATGAAACCTCCACGGACGTCGGCGTTCGGCATCACCTCGTAGCAGAAGTAGGCCTGAACTCCCACGAGCGCGACGAACAGTCCTCCACGGCCGGCAAGCCCTGCCAGCACGCCAAATCGTCGGCCCCATCGATCGAGGTCTCCGTCCAAGCCGACACCCGAGATGTACCGATGGAGCGCGCCAAAATAGAGGCCGGAGCCCAGGGCCAGAGCTTGCATCAGGTCCAACTCCCACCGGCTCGGGGCGAGCCGCCATAGGGCGATGCCGAGCAGGAGGCATACGGCGTATCCGGGCAGCCACATTGCTTTCACGGTTGCCTCCTACCTAAAGAAACCGATGGCACAGCCGATCGCGACAATTACCGTGCCGGCGCTGCAGCCTATGACTCCAGCCGAAGGGATCCCGGGGGCGATGTCATCCGCGATGTCGCGCCCTGCTGTACACCCGGCAGGTGCGTTTTCCATGAAGCACTTGGTCCACTTCTCCCAGTTGAACCGACCCGATGACAGTTTCGTCGAGCCGTCGCTCCCCACCAGATAGGTCGAGCCTCCGCGGAACCATCCGACGCGGTTACCGATCATGATCGAGCTGAATCCCGTCTCGAGCGACGTCGGAGCGCGGCCGAAGATCAGCTCGCTGAACTCGGCCAACTGGCGGCCGTCGCGCTCCAGAAGTGAGATGAACACGGCGTGGGTCGAGTCCTGATCCACCATATATGGAAGCATCGTCACCCCGACGCGCGATCCATCGGCCGCGCTTCCGACCGCGCGGAGTGCGTACTCCGGCATGGGAGTCAACCGGGGATGCGGCGCTTCGACGACGGCTCTCTGGACGAGCGGGTTCCCCGCGGCCGCCTGGACGGCGCTCCCTAGCGCACGCGGATCGGTGATCCACTGGGCTTCCAGCACCTCCGGTACGGCCGCATCAGGCGGCTCGGGCGCGGAGACCCGCTTCTCGTCTTCTTTCGAACAACCCGCGGCGGCGATGACAATCGGCAGGACCATGGCGATAAAGCGAACGACTCTCATGACGGCACCCCCTTCGATGACGCGCGGTCTTTGCCGCGCTACGTGAGCGCCGAGGGGCGAGGGCGGAGGGTGCTGGAGCATGGGGCGTTCCAATGTCGGGGACGATTCGCGCGAGCGCGGCGATCGGCGAAGTGTGGATTCGGCCGAGCAATTGGACGCCTAGGCCGATGCTGGGTCCGGGTGGGGCATCCGCGCATCGCGTCGAACCTCCGACGGCGTGGAACGCGCCTCGCCGCGAGGCTATCAAAGAACCAGTTGCGCCCCAGCCCGAGCTGCGATCAAATGCATGAATCGCGGATCCATATCGGCACCGCAGCCGAGACACACGAGGGGGGAAATATGGTTGAGACAATTCGATCCAGAGCCAGCTTCAGATCAGGCGCCGTGGTGACGTTGGCCCTGACCTTTGGAGCAATTCTGGGAATCGCCGCCGCGCAAGCGGCCGACAAGCCCAACATCGTCTTCATCGCCTCCGACGACACCGGATACGGCGACCTTGGTCCGTACAATGGTGGTGAGGGGCGCGGCATGCCGACCCCCAATTTCGATCGCCTGGCCAAGGAGGGCATGACCTTTTTCTCATTCTACGCCCAGCCCAGCTGCACCCCCGGCCGGGCGGCCATGCAGACCGGACGCATCCCGAATCGGAGCGGCATGACCACGGTGGCTTTCCAGGGTCAGGGCGGCGGGCTCCCGGCGGCCGAGTGGACCCTGGCATCGGTGCTCAAGACCGCGGGCTACCAGACCTTCTTCACCGGCAAGTGGCACCTGGGCGAGGCAGACTACGCGCTGCCCAACGCCCAGGGCTACGATGAAATGAGGTACTGCTTCCTCTACCACCTCAATGCGTACACGTACGCCGACCCGACCTGGTTCCCCGACATGAGCCCGAAGCTCCGCGCCATGTTCGCGACGGTGACCAAGGGTTCGCTCTCGGGCGTCGCGGGTCAGCCGGCGAAGCAGGACTGGTCCGTGAACGGGCAGTACGTCGATACTCCGGAGAAAGGCGTTGTCGGAATCCCGTTTCTCGACGCCTACGTCGAAAAGGCGGCGCTCGAATATCTGGACAAGGCCGCGAAGTCCAGCAAGCCGTTCTTCATGAGCATCAACTTCATGAAGGTCCATCAGCCGAACATGCCTCACCCCGACTACATCCATCAGTCCCCGTCGAAGAGCAAGTACGCGGACTCGATCGTGGAGCTGGATGCGCGCATCGGCCGCATCATGGACAAGATCGCCTCGCTCGGCCTCGACAAGAACACGGTCGTGTTCTACACGACCGACAACGGAGCTTGGCAGGACGTTTACCCGGATGCCGGATACACGCCGTTCCGAGGAACCAAGGGCACCGTGCGCGAGGGCGGCAATCGCGTTCCCGCCATCGCCGTATGGCCCGGAAAGATCGCTCCCGGTACGAAGAATCACGACATCGTCGGCGGCCTCGACCTGATGGCCACATTTGCGAGCATCGGAGGCGCGAAGCTGCCGACGAACGACCGAGCCGGCAAGCCGATGATGTTCGACAGCTACGACATGTCGCCGCTACTGCTCGGCACCGGGAAGTGCGCGAGGAACTCCTGGTTCTATTTCACCGAAGACGAGCTGTCGCCCGGTGCGGTGCGCATGGATAATTACAAAGCGGTGTTCAACCTTCGCGGCGACGACGGTGCCGCGACCGGCGGCCTCTCGGTGGACACCAACCTCGGCTGGAAGGGTCCGAGTAAATACGTCGCCACGGCGCCGCAGATCTACGACCTCTGGGCGGATCCGCAGGAGCGATACGATATCTTGATGAACAGCTTCACGGAGAGGACCTGGATCATGGTCACGATGGGCCAGGGAATCGAGGACCTGATGAAGACCTACGTGAAGTATCCGCCCCGTAAGCTGCAGAGCCTTGGCTACACCGGTCCGATCACGATTTCCGGGTACCAGCTCTTCCAGACCATCCGCGACCAGCTCATGAAAGAAGGCATCCAGCTCAACTTGGGGCAGTAGTCTCGGGTACCAGCTTGAGGAGCACGGGCGGTCCGAAAGGGTCGCCCGTTCGCTACCGCGCCCCGAGAACCTGGAACCGCTGGCCGAGGGTCAGCGTGACCGATCCCTCGGTGCTGTCATACTCGATCGGCTCCTGCTGGCGTACGGTGGTGATCCGCCCCTCCAGCGCGAGGGCGTTGTCTCCAAGGTGGGGGACGCGGAGGAGCGCCAGCTGGAGGCGGCCGGTGAAGCTCTGCTGCTTGTTCACCAGCGACTCGTAATCGCGATCGATCCAGGTGACGAGCGGGATGACCAGGAACTTGCCCGGCTTCGCCTCGATCCGCATCTCGAGAGCGGCCTGGATGGTCTGATCGGTGAGATCGAGGGCCTCGTTCGCCCGGCTCTCGTAACCCCCGGAGATC
>Ga0184639_10001005_pt1 | contig 11773 bp, 10 predicted proteins | sample PLM31_170_b2_FD_133155 | JGI IMG/M metagenome (GOLD analysis project Ga0184639, IMG submission 133155) | Groundwater sediment microbial communities from an aquifer in East River, Colorado, USA - PLM3-1_170_b2 | ecosystem: Environmental > Terrestrial > Soil > Riparian zone | place: USA: East... | reverse complement strand
GACCCGCGGGACCGGCACGCCCGTCACCTGTACACGGTCCTGCTGGACTCCGATCGGGCCGGGGGACGAGGTCATCGTTCCCGAGTCCACGTGGATCGCGACCTCCGCGCCGGTCACGTATGTCGGCGCGACTCCGGTGTTCGCCGACGTAGACCCGCGGACAATGAATCTGGACCCGGAGGCCGTGGCCCGGGCGGTGACACCCCGGACCAAGGCGATCCTCCCAGTCCACCTCGCCGGGAGGCCCTGCGACATGGATGTCCTCCTGGAGGTGGCCCAGCGCCACGGCCTGGCGGTGGTCGAGGACGCCGCCCACGCGACCGAGGCGCGCTATCGCGGACGCCCGATCGGCTCGATCGGTGATATGACCGCCTTCAGCTTCTACGTGACCAAGAACCTGGTGACCGGGGAAGGCGGGATGCTCACCACGAACAACGCGGCGTGGGCCGAGGAGATCCGGCTCAAATCCCTTCACGGGATTAGCCGCGACGCCTGGAAGCGCTACTCGGCGGAAGGGTTCCAGCCCTACGACACCCTCTTCCCCGGCTACAAGTACAACATGACCGACCTCCAGGCGGCCCTTGGCATCCACCAGCTCGCCCGGCTAGAGGCCAACTTGGCGGTCCGGGAGCGGCACTGGCGGCAATACGACGAGGCCTTTACGGACCACCCACTCCTCACCACGCCGGCGCCGCCGGACCCGCGGGACCGGCACGCCCGTCACCTGTACACGGTCCTGCTGGACTCCGATCGGGCCGGGATGAGCCGGAACGAGTTCATCGTCCGCCTGAAGGCCGAGAACATCGGGACCGGCATCCACTTCACCCCGCTGCACCTGCACAGCTACTACGCCAAGACCTTCGGGTTCACCCCGGGAGAGTTTCCGGCGGCAGAGTTCATCGGGGACCGGACGGTCTCCCTGCCACTATCGGCGAAGCTGACCGACGAGGACGTGGAAGACGTCATTGCAGCGCTGCGACGCGTGCTCGGTGAGTAAGGTGGGGATGAAAGGCCATCGGAGCGGACCCTTCCAGGGCGGATCGAGCGTGCGGGTCGTCTTGTTCTGCGGGGACGAGTCCCCGTATGGCCGCGCGCACCTACTCCCTGTGCTGCGCGGAACCTTTTCCGTGCAGGCGGTGGTGGTGCCGACCCCTGCCTGCTGGCAACGCTTCCGGGCGAGGCTGATGGGGACCGGGGTTCCTCCCCCGCAGCGGGTTCGGGGACGGGCAATCCTACAGTCGTTGCTCCGACGGGCCCGCGCGGCCCTCGTGGGGGGGGGGGCGGGGCAACCCAACCCCTGGAACACACTGGATGCGACGTTCCCCAAATCCCAGGTCCGCGAGGTCTGTGCTGAACGTGGCGTTCCCTTTCGGGAGATAACGGATGTCAATACTCCCGAGGTCCTCGGGTGGATGGCGAAGCAGGGACCGGACTTGCTGCTCTGCGCCGCCTATCCACAGATCTTTGGGTCGGCGCTCCTGGCGACGGCACGGCTGGGTGCGGTGAACTTCCACCCGTCCCTGCTGCCGCGATGCCGAGGGGCCAACCCGATCTACTGGGCGATCGCGAGCGGGGAGAAGGAGACTGGCGTGAGCGCCCACTTCATGACCCAGGAGGTAGACGCCGGGGACCTCGTGGAACAGATCCCTATCCCAATCGCGGAGGAGGACGATTACTGGTCCCTGTACCGCAAGGCGCTCCGAGAGATCCCCCACCTCGTGGAGGCGGTAGAGGCCTTCTTCGCCGAGAGCCGGACGAGAGGGATCCCCCAGGACCCGCGCGAAGCCACCAGCTTCCGGGAGCCCCGGCAACTCCACCGCCGTCTGATGTGGGGATCGCGGTCTGCGGCGGCGCTCGTGCGCCAGGTTCGAGCAGGCGAGGCATTCTTCATCACCCAAGGGCGCTGGATCGGCGTGCGCCGTGCCGCGCTGGTCCCGACGGACCCCATCCTCACCAATGACCTCCAGGTTCCCGCCGGGACCGTGATCGCCATCCGCGATGGCGAGCTCGTGGTTGCCGTCGAGGGAGGGGGCGTCGCCATTCGAGAGGCGGTGTACCGCGGGCGGACCATGATTGGGAGCACCTTGGCCGCGTGCCTGCCCCTGCAGATCGGAGAGATCCTGTCGTGAGCGACACCTGGTGGTCCATAAACTGGCTGGTCCACCGGATCATGAACCGCCATCTGGCGCACGTCGCCCGCGCCCACGCGCAGGGCCGGCTGCTCGATGTCGGGTGCGGGGAGAAGCCGTACCGGGCCATCTTCGCCCCGTTCGTGACTGAGCATGTAGGACTGGACCACGCCGGCACCCAGCACGCATGCGACGCCATCGACCTGTACGGCTATGCCGACGCGATCCCGGCCGAGGCCATGAGCTTCGACACCGTGCTGTGTACCGCCGTCCTGGAACACGTCGAGGAGCCGGCCCGCGCGATCGAAGAGATGCACAGAGTCCTGCGCCCAGGGGGCGTGCTGATTCTCACGGCGCCGCTCTTCTGGCAGGTCCACGAGGCGCCCCGGGACTTTTATCGGTACACCGAATATGGTCTCCGGTACCTCTTTGAGAAGGCGGGCTTCACGATCGTCGAATTGACGCCCCTGTCGGGCTTCGTGGTCACCTTCACACAGGCCTTCGTGTACTACGTCCACGGTCTCCTCCCGCGGTGGCTCGTTCCCGTAGTGGCGTGGCCTCTGCGCGCGGTAATTCAAGCAGTAGGCTACGCCCTCGCACCGATGGATCGGAGCACCGACTTCACCTGGATGTATCTGGTCGTGGCCCAGAAGCTCTGAGACACCCATGACCTCCATGGCCAACCTCCACACGCCGGAACTCTTCGAGCGGGCTTACGCGAACCGGACGTGGCGCGACTACCGCTGGTTGGCGGCCCTCTGCGTGCGGGAGGCGGAGCCGGGGTTGATCGTGGACGCCGGGGCGGGCCTCGGATTTTTTGTAGAGGCCTGCCAGCGATACGGCCTCCCGTGCGTGGGGCTCGAAGGATCCGCCTATGCGGTCGAGGCCGCGCGGCGGCGCTACTCGATGGACATCCGCCAGCACCTGCTGGAGAGCCCGTTCCCCGCAGACCTCGGAGGCGCCGCCGTCGTGGTCTGCAACCAGACCATCGAGCACCTCGATTCGGCCGTTGCCGAACACGTTCTGCGCGAGGCTCATCGCAATCTCCGGCCGGGTGGCCTTCTGGTGGTCACCTCTCCGTGCTACTACAACCGCCAACAGTGCATGGAACCGACCCACATTAATCTCTATACCCCCAGCCGGCTTCGCGCGGCCGTCCGGCGCGCAGGTTTCCGGCGCTATCTCGCGACCGACACCCCCCGACCAATTTTGGGAGGCGGTCGCCTCGCGCGGTGGGTTGTGCGGACAGCCTTCAGGGTCTGGCCCGCCGACCGGTTGAGCGACTCGGCAGACTGCTTGGCCTACAAGGATGACGAGCAATGCCCGGAGCGGTGAGCACAGATCGAGCTTCGCCGGGGAGCACCACGGGACTTGCGGCGCAGACCATTCGTGGCGTCCTGTGGTCCGGCGCCGGCCAATTTTGCATCCAAGCGCTTGGCTTTCTGGTCTCTGTGGTGCTGGTGCGGCTCCTGTCTCCCCACGAGTACGGGCTGGCTACCGCCACTTCGCTGGTCACCGGATTTCTCGCCTCCTTGGGGGGCACCGGGTTGATCGCGGTCCTGGTCCAGCGGGTCAACGTGACCGACGAGGATCTTGACACCACCTTTTGGGCGGGCCTCGGACTGGGAGGCGGCATGGCGTTGCTGCTGGTTGCGGCCGCGCATCAGGCTGCGGTCTTTTTCCGCGAGCCGCTCATTGCCCCCCTGCTGATGGTGCAGGCGGTTGGGCTGGTGCTTACCCCACTGGGCACCGTTCACACGGCCCTTCTCATGCGGAAGATGGACTTCCGCAGCCTGGCGGTGGTGGATCTCAGCACCGTGGCGGGATCGGGAGTTCTGGCGATCGGGATGGCGTTGAGCGGCTGGGGCGTGTGGAGCCTCGTGGTTCCGGGGCTGGTGGGCACCGGCCTAGGGATTGTCGTTCTATGGCAGCACATGCCCTGGCGGGCGCGGGGAGGGATGGCGCTGGGCAGTGTCAGGGCGATGGCACGGTTCAGCCTCTCGGTGTGGGCTTTTAACGTGCTCAACTACGTCCGGGGAAACGTTGACTATTTGGTGCTCGGTCGGGCGCTCGGCACGGGACCGCTGGGGCTCTACTATCTCGCGTACAACCTGACAACTCTCCCGCAGACCCGCCTGGTACCTGCCATCACCCGCGTGCTGTTCCCTGCCCTCTCGGCTGTGCAGGACGACCTGCCCCGCCTCGGGCTGGGATACGCGCGGGCGGTTCGGTACGTGTCGCTGATCACCTTCCCACTCCTGACCGGGCTGGCGATTCTGGCGCCAGAGTTTATTCTGGCCGTCATTGGTGTGCGGTGGGTCGAAGCGGCGCCGCTGGTCCGGGTCCTCACCGTCGCGGGCCTGCTGTACTCGGTGGGAACCACCACCGGTTCTGTGCTCTTTTCCCGCGGACGAGCCGACTTGGCTTGCTGGATCGGGATCGCGGGTGCGGTCGCGATGACCGGATGCGTGCTCGTCGGGGCGCGATATGGCGCACTAGGCGTCGCAGCCGGCGTCGCAACCTACGCAACCATCTCCTTCCTGCCGATCCAACTCCTGGCCAATCGCCTGATCAATCTACGGCTGGGAGAATTCCTGTGTGTTCTGGTGCCCGCGACATTCGGCTGTCTGGTCATGGCGGTCGTCCTGATCGGCGCGAAGGTCGGATGGGGGGCCGTAAGGGGGGGAACCCCGGCAGCAGCGCTGCTCCTTCTGGTCCCACTGGCAACGGCAGCCTACGCAGGGGCGCTCCGCGTGGCCTATCCGGATGTCCTGGCGCATCTGGTCGGGGTGATCCGGCAGGCGTTCGGCCCGGGACCTGCGCGGTCGGGGGGTCGCTAACATGCCTCGAGCGACACAAGAGGCTGTGCCCGGCGTGGCGCATTTCCACACCGAATTCCTCGGCCGGTCGGAGACCTTCATCTACCGCATCCTGCTCGCCTTCCAGCGGGTCCGGCCGGTTGTCTTCACCCGGCGGCTCCGGTATCTGGAGGAGTTTCCCTTCGCGCCCATCGTTCTGTACCCACCAGCTCCGGTCTCGCCGTGGGGGATCTTGGATCGGGTCGGGCGGCGATTCTTCCGGCGGGAGGCGTTCCTCGCGCGCCAGTTCCGGCGGCACGCGGTCCGCCTGCTCCACGCCCACTTCGGCCCGATGGGTTGGGAGCTCCTCCGCGTCGCCGACGCGACCGGTCTCCCGCTCGTGACAACCTTCTACGGATACGACATGTCCATGTTGCCCGCACACGGCGACTGGACCGAGCGCTATAGGAGCCTTTTCACCTCGGGCGCCCTTTTCCTCGTGGAAGGACCCCACATGCGGGCCGCCTTGATCAGCCTGGGCTGCCCGGCCGAGAAGGTTCGGATCCAGCGGATCGGCATCAACCTCGCGCTGATCCCCTTCCGGCCGAGGGGCCCGGCGGTGGGACGTCCCGCGCGGCTCCTCTTCTGCGGAAGGCTCACGGAGAAGAAGGGACTCCTGGATGCCCTGGAGGCGGTGGCTGCCGTGCGCGCGCGCCACCCCCAAGTTGAGTTCCGCATCCTCGGCGACGGGGAGGAGCGTCCGCGGGCGGAACGGCTGATCATGTCTCTGGGTCTGAGGGACTGCGTGCGGCTGCTTGGCCTTCAGCCGTACGAGATCGTCCAACGGGAGCTGGCGGCGGCAGACATCCTCTTGGCGCCCAGCCGGACCGCCTCCGACGGGGACAGCGAGGGAGGAGCCCCAACCATCCTCCTGGAGGCCCAAGCGGCGGGTTTACCCGTGGTCGCGACGACGCACGCAGACATCCCATACGTTGTGGTGGCGGGAAAGAGCGGGCTGCTGGCACCAGAAGGGGATCCGGCTGCCCTTGCGGAATGCCTGAGGAGTCTCCTCGAGACTCCGGAACGATGGGCAGAGATGGGCCGCGCCGGCCGGCGGCATGTGGAGCAGGAGCACGACGTCCGGACCACCGCCGCCGGACTCGAGGATACGTATTTCGCCTTGATGAGCGGAGGACCATGACCGGGTGGGCCTCCCCGAAGCCTCCGGTCCCCCCAGTGGCGGAAGCGAGCATCTGGCTCCTCGATCTCTTGGCCTGCCCGGATTGCCGGGCGCCCCTGGTGAAAGCCGCGGCGGCGCTCGTTTGCGGCGGCTGCGGCCGGCGATACGGTGTGCCAGACGGGATCCCGCAACTGCTCCCCGCGGAGCTGGCCGCAGGGGCCCCGACGGATCCGGCGTGGCACGCGTGGGCCGGGGCCCTCGCTCGCCTGCTGGCTTGGCGCCGACGCACTTGGACGGGCGAGGCGGATGCGATGACGCTCCAGCGGGCGGTCCACAGGGTCCAGGTGGAGTTTGCCGTCCACTGCCGCCTAGAGGAGACCAGGGGGACCGTGCTGGACGTGGGCTGCGGCAGCGCCGACATCGTGAGGACCCTCTCGCCCGAGTGCCGGTACGTTGGGGTGGACCCGCTGCCGCTCCCGGCGCCAGGGGGCCCTCCGATGGTCCGGGGAGTGGGCGAGCGGCTACCGTTCCGCGCGGCTGCGTTCGACGCGGTGCTGGTCCTGGAGACGCTGGACCACTGCCAATCGCCGGCCGCCACGCTGGCGGAGATCCTCCGGGTGCTCAAGCCGGCTGGGAAGCTCTACGTGGAGCAATACGTGGCGACGCCGGGATGGGGTGGACGGCTCGCCCGCTGGTGGTGCAGGTCGGCGGCGCCGGGGCGGCCCGCGCCCCCCGACAGCCCCAAGGTGACGCTGCTGGACACGTCAGACCTGCTAGCGCTCGTGCGGCCCGCGTTCGCCGAGGTGGCGGTGGAACGGGCAAGCCAGGGGTCCCACCTCTTCGTGGCGGCCCGCGGCAAGCGGGACAAGGCCTCTAGGACCTGATCCGTGGCGACGCTGGTCAGCCTGATCATTCCGACGCACAACCGGGCAGACCTGGTGGGGGAGGCGATCGAAAGCGCCCTGGGGCAGACCTACCCGGCCCGGGAGGTGATCGTGGTGGACGACGGGTCCGCCGACGGGACGCAGGCGGTTCTGGCGCGCTACGGGGATGCCATCCGGACGGTCCGCACGCCGAACCGCGGCTGCGCCGCCGCGCGAAACATCGGGGTGGGCCTCGCCCGCGGCACCTACCTCGCCTTTGTGGATTCGGATGACGTGGCGCCCCCCGACAAGCTAGCGATGCAGGTCCCCGTGCTGGAAGCGCGTCCGGAGGTCGGCTTCGTGTATGGATCCAGCGTGGCCTTTGGCCTGGAGCTGCCGGCAGAAGTGGTGCAGCGGCCGGTCCGCCCCGACGCGGACGGTTCCGTGGCCGAGGGGATCTTCCTCACGACCCGGATCGGCTTCGACTCCGTCTTGCTCCGGCGGGAGGCGGTGGAGCAGGCCGGCGGATTCGACGAGACCCTCCACCACAACGAGGACACGGACCTGCTCCTGCGGGTGGCGCTGGACTGGAAGGCGGTCTGCCTGGAGGTCCCCACGGGATACCACCGCTGGCATCCCGGCCGGAAGAGCCGAGACGAAGTGGCACTGCAGCGAGGGGTCCTCCGGTCTCTCGAAAAGATCCTCGCCTCGAGGCCGGACTTCCGGACGCGCCTGGGAGAACGAGCCGAGGCGCGCCTGGCCGAGGTGCACTGGGAGATCTCGCTCGCGCTGGCGGCGCGAGGAGAGCCGGCGGCGGCGCGGGCCGAGGCGGCCGCCGCCTGGGGGCACCGCTCCTCGCCGATCTTGGCGGCCTGGCGCCTCTCGCTCGCGGCTCCCCCGCTGGTGTCGGCCTGGCTCGGCACCGCGCGGCTCCTGGCGCGCAGCGCCGGCTTCATCCGAGCACGCGTGCGAGGGATGTGATGCGGGTCACCTTCGTGGCCAGCTCGGCGCAAGTGGGCGGGACGGAGCGGAACGTGCTCCGGCTGGCCGACGCGCTCTTGGCCCGGGACGTGGCGGTGGAGGTGGTGCTGCTGTCGGACGCCGGGCCGCTGGCCGAAGCGTACCGGGCGCGGCACGTCCCGGTGACAACGGTCCGCTGGAACTACCGGGTGCGCGCCTTCCCCGAGGAGATGGGGCAACTCGCGGCGGCGCTGGCGAGCCGGCGCCCAGACGTGGTCCACAGCTACGGCTACCCGACGATCTGGTGGGGAACACTGGCAGCCGTGGAGGTGGGGTCGGCCGCGCGGGTGATCGCGGTCCAGGCCTGGGATACGTGGAAGCGATGGGCCGAGGTGCTCCTGGACCGGGTACAGGCGCCGGCGATTCACCTGGCGATCGCCGATGGGGAGGGGGCGAGGCGATTTGCAGCCGCCCAGCAGGGCCTTCCCCCGGAGCGCACCCGAACCGTCTACGACGGTGTGGAGCCAGCAGAACTGATCCCGACTCGGCCACGGGAGGCGACCCGGGCCGACCTCGGGATTTCCGGGGACGGGCCGGCGATCGGCGTGGTGGCGCGCCTGGATAACGCGCACAAGGGACAGTCGGTCCTTCTCCGGGCCGCGCCCCGGATCCTGGCAGCCGTGCCGGCAGCTACCTTCGTCCTGGTGGGGGACGGGGCCGATCGCGCGGCCCTCCAAGCCCTCGCGGCGCGGACCCGGGTGGCGGACCGAGTCCAGTTCGCGGGGACGCGGACAGACCTGGGAGACGTGCTCGCCGCGCTGGACCTCCTCGTCATCCCGTCGCTCCGGTTCGAGAGCGTGCCGAAGATTCTGGTGGAAGGGATGGCGACGGGCCGGCCAATCGTGGCGAGCCGCGTCGGGGATATCCCGGAGCTCCTGGAGGACGGGCGGACGGGACGGTTGGTCCCCCCCGGCGATCCCCCGGCGCTGGGTGACGCGATCCTGGCCTGCCTGGCGGACCCGGCGGCCGCAGCAGGCCTGGGCGCCGCGGCCCGGGAGACGGTGGCAGCCAAGGGGCTCACGCTGGAGGCGACGGCGGCAACCATCCATGGACTGTACACCGACCTCCTGCGGGAAGGACCGGTCCCCGCAGCACCGCCCCGCATCCGCCGGCGGATCCGGGCGGCAGCCTGGCTCTACCTCGCAGCCCACGCGGTGCGCGCCCGGCGCCAGCGAGTGGCGGCCCTCATGGGAGGGGCTCGGTGACTGCGCCGACACTCTTGGCCCGGCCTTCGGGAGCGTCTCCCCGCGGGGGCGCGCCCGGTGTGCTGATGGTCCTTGGACACTTCCCGCCGGCCATCGGCGGGACGGAGACGCAGGCGCGCTGCCTCGCGGCGGGGCTCGCCAGCATGGGGCACCGGGTCACCGTCCTCACGCTGGCGCGCCCGGGGGCCCCCGCCCGGGAGACGCTGGATGGGATCGCGGTCGAGCGCGCCCTCACGGGTCGCGGACGCGGCCTCCTGTTCGCGGTGATGTACGGGGCCTCGCTCCTGCGGCACCTGCGTCGCCTCCGGGCCGGGCACGCCGTCCTGCACGCGCACCACCTCTACCTGGAGGCCATGGCGACGGCCTGGGTGGGGCCGCGGGCCGGCCTCCCGACCATCGCGAAAGGAGCGGGCGGAGGTCCCAACGGAGACTTCGCCCGGCTGCGGCGCACGGGGCTGGCCTGGGGCCTGCCACTCCTCAAGCGCTTGACTCGTGTGGTGGCGATTAGCGCGGAGATCGAGGGGGAACTGCTGGACCACGGCTTCGCGGCGGACCGGATCGCCCGGATCCCGAACGGGGTGGACGTGACGCGATTCGCGCCGGCCGTTGACGCGGCGGCGGCCCGGGCGCGGGCGGGGTTCGGCCCGGAAACGGTGCTCTTCCTGGGTCGCCTCGACGAGCAGAAGGGGTTGGACACGGCCCTCGTGGCCTGGGCCGGGATCGTGGGACGACGCCCGGCGGCCCAGCTGGTCCTGGCCGGCGCGGGCCCGGCCCAGGCGGCGCTCGAGGCGCAGGCCTCGGGCCTGGCCCTGGGGAACCGCGTGCGATTTTTGGGAGCACGGTCGGACCCGGAGACGCTCCTCCAGGCTAGCCAAATCTTCCTGCTCCCGTCTCGGTCGGAGGGGATGTCGAACGCGCTCTTGGAGGCAATGGCCTCCGGGTTGGCCTGCGTGGCCAGCCGGATCGGAGGGAACAGCGACGTGTTGGAGCACGGAACGACCGGTCTGCTCGTCGCGCCGGGGGATGCAGGGGCCCTGGCGGATGCGGTGCTCGCGCTCCTCGAGGACCCGGGGCTACGGAACCGGCTGGGGAAAGGGGCACGAGCCGCGGCCGTGGAGCGGTACGCGATGGACCGTGTGGTCCAACGGTACGCGGATCTGTACGCGGCACTGGCGGGAGGCCCCTCGTGAGCGCACTCGACCTGAGTGGGATCCTGATCTGCGTGCAGTGCGCGACTCCCCTGCCGCCGGAAGCGTTGTGGGAGGCCAACGGGACGCGGTGTGGCAGTTGCGGAAGCGCCGTGCCGGTGCTTCGGGGGATCCCGCGCTTCGTGGCCTCAGACGCCTATGCCGAGAGCTTCAGCTTCGAGTGGCACTCGCATCCCCGCACGCAGCTTGACAGCACCACCAGCCGGGAATCGGAGGAGACCTTCCAGGCGAAGACGGGGCTACGGCCAGAGGACGTCGCCGGCCGCCTCGTGCTGGACGTGGGGTGCGGGATGGGGCGGTTCGCGGACGTCGTCAGCCGCTGGGGCGGTCAGGTGGTGGGCGTGGACCTCAGCCTGGCGGTGGAGGCGGCCCACGCCAACCTGGGTGGACGGGGGAACGTGCGCATCATGCAGGCGGACCTGTTCCGTCTTCCCTTCCAGCCAGGGACGTTCGATACCGTGTACAGCATCGGGGTCCTGCACCACACGCCCGACTGCGAGAAGGCGTTCCGGCAGCTCGTCCCCTTCGTCCGCCCCGGTGGACGGCTGTGCGTGTGGGTGTACGGGACCATGGGGCCGTGGGATCGCTTCGCCCGGCTGTATCGCCGGGTGACGGTTCGGATGCCGCGCCGCCTGCTCCACGCACTTTGCCACGCGGCGGTCCCCTGGTACTACCTCTGCCGCCTGCCCCTGGTCGGGCCGCTGCTGTGGACCCTCTTCCCCATCAGCCTGCACCCGAACCCGGACTGGCGGGTCCTCGACACCTTCGATTGGTACTCGCCCCGGTACCAGTCCCTCCACACCTTTCCCGAGGTATACCGCTGGTTCCGGTCCGAGGGCCTCGTGGACATTACCCTCCTCGACTTCCCGGTGGCGGTGGCCGGCACCCGGCCGGCGCAGGATTGACGGGATGGCGCCTCCGGCGGTGTGTATGCTGAGTGCCTCCTTCGTCCCGACTTTTGGAGGGACAGAGCGGCAGTGCTGGCTGCTCACCGAGTGGCTGGCAGCGGCGGGAGTGCCGGTCGCTGTCCTGACGCGCGCAGCGGGGAAGGGGGTCGAGGTGCCGCGGGCTCCGTTCCCCGTCCACCGGCTGCCCGCTGGGGGCGGAAGCCGGCTGGCCGGTCTCTGCTACGCCTTGGCGGGTGCCTGCTGGGTGGCGGCCCGCGGGGACCGCTTTAGCGTGCTGCACGCCCATCAGGCGCTCTCGCCCGCGCTGGCCGCGGTCCTCGCCAAGCGGCTCCGACCGCGCCTTCGAGTGGTGGTCAAGGTGGCATGCAGCGGTACCTGGAGCGATTTCCGCCTGGCCCAGGCCCGGCCGTTCTACCATCGCCGCATCGCCATGCTCCGCGCGGTGGATCGGTTCGTGGTGCT
>Ga0184639_10001004_pt1 | contig 11779 bp, 7 predicted proteins | sample PLM31_170_b2_FD_133155 | JGI IMG/M metagenome (GOLD analysis project Ga0184639, IMG submission 133155) | Groundwater sediment microbial communities from an aquifer in East River, Colorado, USA - PLM3-1_170_b2 | ecosystem: Environmental > Terrestrial > Soil > Riparian zone | place: USA: East... | reverse complement strand
TTGGACGGGAACTGCGTCCCGACGCCCCCGCTCCCACCGAGCACACGCACCAGCTCATCGTGGACGACCCTGACGATCTGCTGTCCCGGCGCCACGCTCTGGAGCAGGTCGGCGCCGATCGCGCGCTCCTCGACCGCGCGGAGGAGATCCCGCGCCACGTCGAGATTGACGTCGGCCTCGAGGAGGACGCGGCGAAGCTCGCGTAGCGAATCCCGGACGTCCTGCTCGCTCAAGCGGCCACGCCCGGCGAGCTTACGGAACACGCCGGTGAGCCGTTCGGTCAGCTGCTCAAACATGGGGGTCGGGCCCGTTGCGGCGCATCCAGCCGAAAACCATAAACGCCGAAGACTACCACCCGCAGTGCAAGTGGACAACCACGTTATTTGCGCTGGCCGGGATGCGGCCTGGACGAAATTTTCACGACATCGTATAAATCTGTTGACACCGTATTCCGACAGGCGTAGATTTTTTAATCGAGCGGAGTTCCCTGCCGCCTCGTGCCCAATCCGCGGCTAAAACCTAGTCCTTCCAGCGGGTTATTTCTTGCGGGGTTTTAACTTGCGAATCACGTGGATGCGCGGGGAACTTCCTCAATATTTCATGACCCCCTCTCTCGCCGCCGGATAGGAGCGAGTTCAGACTGAGAATTCTGCTCGTTCTCGCGGCCCTCTCCCTCGTCGGCTGCAGCGCCGACGGTGTGTATTCCCAGCAGGAATTCTTCCCCGGATCCGAGCCCACCTCCTGGGACTCGTGCGACAAGTTCGGCGAGCCCGGAAATGAGATTCAGATCTGCGCGTCTACCGGGACGCTCCCTGGCGCCACGACCGCCACCTACAATATCCGATTCTCCTTGCCAGGCTCGGCGCACGTTCAGATCTCGGTGTTCGACAGCCAGGCGGCGCTCGTCAAGGTCCTCCTGGATAGCGACGAGCCCGCGACGCTTCCCGGCTTCTTCCGGCAGCCTCCGATCCCTTGGGACTACACCGACGCTGAAGGAAATCTCGTCGGGTCCGGTTCCTACCGCTTTTACTTCAAATCGGGCGACTTTGTTTCGACCAGCGATCTGGAAGTGGATTGATCGGGCGTAGCGGGGCATTCGCGCTCGCGGCGGCCTTGGCGTTCGCGCACGCCGCGCTCTGGCCGCGGGCTTCGTGCCACGCGCAAGCCGTCGCGGACTCGAGCAGCGCCGATTCCACACGGACCGCGCAGCCCGCCGGCGCCGGTTCTCGGGATCGGGACCGCTGGGAGTTCGGCGTGGCGGCTCCCGAAGGCTACTTCGACCTCCTTGGGACCCTCGCCTATCGGAGGCTCGTGCGGGTGCGCGAGCGATTCGAGCAGTCGCTGAAGGTCGAGATCACCGGAGGGCATCTGGATTACCTCTCCGAGGGCTCGGCGAGCCTCTACTACCTGGTCCGCCCCACGCGCTCGTACCGCCCGACCTGGAAGCTGCGCCCCTTGGTCGAGGTTGGGCCGGGCTTCCACGTGGTCTTCGAGGCCGCGAACATCGAGGGGTTCAACGAGTACAGCTACCACACCCAAGCGTACCTGAAGCTGCACCTCTACCTCGGCGCGGAGTGGCTCCTGGGGCGCAAGTTCGGACTCCTCGTCACCGGCAGGTTCTCCGTGCCGGAGCACCATCCCATCGACTACGCACAGGCGGCCATCCTCCTTAGATAATCCGCCGTCGGGGAGCCGGACGCCCGGGCCAGCTCTCCCGGCGCACCCTCCGCGACGAGGTATCCGCCCGCTTCTCCGCCTTCCGGCCCGAGTTCGATCAGGTGGTCGCACGCCGCGAGAAAATCGAGATGATGCTCCACGGCGACCACGGTCCCTCCCCGGCGCGTCAGCTCGCGGAGGACGCGGAGCAGGGTCGCCACGTCGCGCCGGTGGAGCCCCACCGTCGGCTCGTCGAGGATGTAAAGCGTCGTGGCCGCGGGACGGTCGCTCAGCTCGCGCGCCAGCTTGAGCCGCTGCGTTTCGCCGCCGCTCAGGGTGGATAGCGCCTGCCCGAGTCGAAGATACCCGAGTCCCACCCGATCCAGCACCCAGAGCGGATCCCGAATGCCCGGCTCGCCCGAAAACAGGGCGAGGCCCTCTTCGATCGTGCGGTCGAGAAGCGCGTCGATCGAGAGCCCGTGGACCTTCACCTCCAGCACCTCGGGGCGGTACCGGCGTCCGCCGCAGACCTCGCACGGAACCCACAGATCGGCGAGGAAATACATCTCCACGCGCGTGACGCCTGCTCCTTCGCACGCCTCGCACCGGCCGCCGGCCACGTTGAACGAAAAAACCCCGGGCGTGTAGCGGCGCTCCCGCGCGAGCGGGGCGCGGGCATACCGCTCGCGAATGCCGTCGAAGGCCTTGACGTAAGTCGCCGGATTGGACCTGAGCGAGCGGTTGACCGGAGATTGGTCGACGAGCGCCACCCGATCGAACGGCTCCAGGCCAAGCACGGAGTCGTGAATCCCCGGCGGCGGCGCGTTCTCGTGGAGGCGGCGCGACGCGACGCGCCAGAGGATTTCTTCCACGAGCGTGGACTTCCCCGATCCCGAGACCCCGCAGACGCCGGTCATGGCCCCGGTCGGGAGGCGGACGGTGACGTTTTTCAAGTTGTGCTCGCGCGCGCCCTGGATTTCGATCCACGAGCCCTTCCGCCGAGCGCGATAGGCGGCCGGTTTTCCCTCAGCGGCAACCTCCACCGGCTCCGCCGCCTCCGCGCGGCCCGGCCAGCTCGACGGGGTCCCGCTCCAGAGGAGTTGGCCGCCGCGGTGCCCCGCTCCCGGACCCAGCTCCACGATCCAATCGGCCGCGGCGATCACATCCGGGTCGTGTTCGACCACGAGGAGCGTGTTATTCCGGTCTTTGAGCCGGCGGAGCACCCGGATCAGTCGCTCGGTGTCCCGGGGGTGAAGCCCGACCGTCGGCTCGTCGAGCACATAGAGCGCGTGGCTCAGGCTTCCGCCCAGCGCGTTGGCCAGCTCGATCCGTTGCGCCTCGCCGCCGGATAACGTCTTGGAAGCGCGGTCGAACGTGAGGTAGTCGAGCCCCGTCTCGATCAGGTACTCGAGTCGGCCCTTCAGCTCGGCGAGAATCGGCGAGGCGATCGTCTGGCGGATTGGATCGAGCGGCAACGCCTCGAGGAATTCTCGGAGCGCCCGCACGGTCATCGCCGACAGCTCGACCATGTGCCGCCCCCCGACGCGCACCTCCAGCGCCTCGGGCTTGAGCCGCGACCCCTGGCATGTCCCGCAGAGAACCGTCTCCTGGTACCGCTTCACGAGGAAGCGGGCGCTCGACTTGTACGCCTTCGCACGAAGCCGCTCCAGAAACGGAAAGACGCCGCGAAATCCGGGCGCGCCGTGGAGCAGGATCCGCTTGTGCTCCGCGGGGAGCGACTGAAACGGCCGGTTGAGCGCGATGCCGTGCTCGGCGGCGATTGCCTTGAGCTTCGGGAGGAAGTGCCCGCGCCACGAATTCGCCCACGGATCGAGCGCCCCCTCGAGCACGGTTTTCCCGGGATCGGGAACGACCCGCTCCAGCGTGAAGGTCAGGATGTTTCCGAATCCGCGGCAGTCGGGGCAGGCCCCGTAGGCGCTGTTGAACGAGAAGAGCTGCGGCCTCGGCTCGGGGAACGAGCGGCGACACCGCGGGCAGGTGCGGCCGTCGTAAAAGGTGAGGGTGTCGCCGGAGGCCCGCGCGACCTGAACGCTTCCCGATCCCTCGCGCCAGGCGAGCTCGAGCGCCTCGCGCAGCCGCATCCGATTCTCCAGCGTGGCCTCGAGCCGGTCGACGAGGATTTCGAGCGGCGCTTTGAGCTTCGCCGGCATCGGCTCATCGAGCCGCGCCCACGCGCCGGCGCCCGAGCGGGCGCTCGACCTGGCGCGCAGAAAGCCGCGGCCGAGCGCCCGCGCCCAGAGCGTTTCCAAATCCTCGCCCTCCCGCTCGGGGAGCGCGACCGAGATCACCACCTCTTCTCCGGGACCGCGCAGGATTGCCTCGAGCACGGTGTCCACGCTGTGGCGCGGCACCGGCGCCTCGCACACCCGGCACCACGTCTCGCCAACCCGCGCGAGGAGGAGCCTCAGGTAGTCGGACAGCTCCGTGACGGTGCCGACCGTGGAGCGCCCGGTCTGCGCCGCCGCTCCCTGGCGGATCGCGATGGCCGGCATCAGCCCCTCCAGGCGGTCGTAGTCGGGTCGGGGCAGCCGGTCGAGGAACTGCTTGGCGTAGGTGGAGACGCACTCGACGTAGCGGCGCTGCCCCTCGGCGTAAATCGTGTCGAAGGCGAGCGAGGACTTGCCCGAGCCGCTGACGCCCGTGACGACGGTCAGCGCCGCGTGCGGAAACTCGACGTCGAAGTTCTTGAGATTGTTCTGCCGCGCTCCATGCAGGCGGACGAACGGAGCGCCGGCGGATCGCGGGCGGTCGGGCACGGCCCGATTCTCCCAGCGCGCCGCCCTCGTGTCAAACCGCGCGCTCACAGGTCGCACCTACCGACGACCGATTAGGCTCAATTCACTAAGCCTGCAAACCACGCGAGCTTCGCACGTTCCGACTCGGACAGAGCCCTGAGCCGTTCTATCCGTATCGCCAGGCCGAGATCCTCTGGATGCTTTCGCCCGAGCCTCTCGGCGAACCTCAGTGCCGAGGCGTGGTATTTTTCACGTTCAAACCACTCCATCAGGTGACGGTCGGCCGAGTCGTCGTCATCGGCGATGCCGAATGTGGCGAGCGCGAAAGAATCTATAGGGCTTCCCCTCAAGGGCTCCGCCAGGAACGCAGTGAGGGTGGATAACGCGTACTCCCTCGACACCGGCGGCAGGGCTCTCAGTACGGAGTCCGCTTCCGCCTTCCTTCCGGACGCGAGCAGCAGGGCTGCCGCGAGACGATGGTGGGCATTCTCCATGTTCGCGCTGAGCTCGGGCATCCCAATCAGCAGTTGGGCGGCGCGATCCGCCTCGCCAGAGCCGAAAAGGCCCAGCGCATAGGCGCGCACTGCCCTTTCGCAGTAGGCGTAGTCGGGGTCCTCGCCGCTGGACCGGGCCGAGAGCGTTTGCGGGTCGATCTCGACAACGTCTAGCCCCGGAGTGATCAAGAATAGGAACTCCGGCCCGGTCGTCGCCGTCCGGGCCTCGGGCCGGACAGTCTGAAGAGTGGGATCCTCGTACCAGACCTGCAGCGGTTGGAGCACGTAGGTCTGCCAATAAGCACCCCCGCTGCCCCGGGCCTGCACGGATACGACCACTTGGGAGTGCAGCGGGAGTGTCGGTCGGAGCTTATGGAATCCCTCTCGGATACGGCCCAACACCTCGCTCGCGGTCCTGAAGTTCTGTTCGCTGGGGAGGTCTGGGTCCACTTCCAGCGTACGCGACCAGACTCCCATGAAAAGAAGGCAGGTGATCGCCATCGCGGCAGCCCAAACGGGGGCGCGAGAAAGAACGAGCGCCAGCAGGAACGCGCTGCCGATGCCTCCGATTACCGCGTAGTACGGGAACCAGTGCCTGACCACAACAGAAGTGAGCAGTAGCGTGGGGATCGTCATCAGAAGCGCCAGGAATGCGAGTCGACGCTTAGAGATCGGAGCCTCGACCGAACCATCGAAATCCGCTCGAGCGCTAATCCGGAGGCCAGCCAGGGCGATGACGATTCCTGCGACTAGGATAGCCCAGTACCCTCGCGGCCATTGTGTTCCGAGCCCTGCAACGGGTATGTTGACGCTGGTCAGCAGGTACTGCCAAAAGTACGCGAACCATCGCGACTCGACACCGATGTAGTCCGTCGCGCCTGCTTGAAACCTGTGAGCGAAGAGGTGCCGGACGCCGGGATGCATCGCCGCCCACAAGCCCACCGCTACCCCGTACCGAAGGAGCTGGGAGCCGACTCGGTACGGTTTCCGTCCTGCGATCCAATCGAAAAGCACAACGACCGGGATGAGCGCGATGGCGGTCTCCTTGGACAGGATCGCGAGGATCATGGCGACCAAGGCGAATCCGTCTCGGCGTTCGATCCGGCAGTAGAGGGCGATGAGAAAGAACAGGATGGCGAAAAGGTCCTGACTGCCACTGACCCAGGCTACGAGAAGGGGGGTCTGGCCGAGACTCGCAAAGAGGAGACCCGCGAGGAATCCAACCTGCTTCCCAGCCAATCTTGAAACGACGCGAATGAGCAGTAATACGATGAGCGCTAAGATGAGTCCGTTCAGGACATGGGCGAGGAAGATCTTGTGCGGGCCGAGAATCGAGACGAACGCGAAATACAGATCACGCGATACTGGGCGCCAGAAATCGTCGACCGGGTTGGGAAGTAGCTTTGAGAGCCCGAATGTCAACGCCCTTCGAAGAAAGAGCAGATCATCCCAAACGTAGGAAAGTCGCAGGCAGGGAATGCTGAGAACGAACGCGAGGAGGGGGGGAATCAGCGGCGCGAATCGAATCCAGGACGACGCGGTGACCTGACGCGGGATATCGTGCGCGGGCTTGTGTCCCACGGCCGGAGACTACGATAGGGCCCACACTTGCACCACACTCGACTGCCGAAACGCCGATCCACCGCGGGAGTGACCGAAGGGAGCCTCCGCAGCCCGCCGAAGGCGGGCGAGGACCAGCTCCCGAAGGTCAGCTCCCGCGGTGGATCGGCGGCGCGCAAATAAGCAGGGCCGCTCGGCCGAAACCGAGCGACCCCTGAGGACGTGCCCAATCCGCTTTTACAGCTTACTTCTTCTTTGCGGCCTTCTTCTTGGCAGCCTTCTTCTTCGCGGCCATTATGGATTCACCTCCCCTCGAGTTGGATTGGTCTCGGTTTCAGCCCGCGGTCGAATTTCCGCCGGGCCCGATCAGGCTTCGAACTTCTTCCACCATGTCCGTGAGGTCGAACGGTTTCTTGAGATAGCGATCGATCTTCAACCGACGTGCTTCGGCCTTCACCTCGGGCGTCTCGTAGGCCGTCATCAAGATCACCTTCGACTTCACCGCGCTCTCGCGAATCCGCTTCGCGATCTCGATGCCGCTCTCGCGCGGAAGCCGGTTGTCCAGGATGATCAGATCGAACTGCTGCTGGCCGAAGATGTGCCGCTCCGCCTGCTCCGCGGATCCGGCCGTGGCGATGCGATACCCCGCCTCCTTGAGAGCGCTGGAGAGGGTCCGGACCAGCAACTGCTCGTCGTCCACGATGAGGACCGACCTCGACAATCCACACCTCCCCCTCTCCGCGATGAACTCATCGTCGGAACAGCGAGCATGAAGCGAGCCAAGCGTCGGTCAGGACGCGGCGGCGCGTGCATCGCTCGTGATGAAATAGGCTTACGCTTGAATTTGCGGAAGAGCGCGAATGGATCGCGAGCGTGCGCCTGGGCTCGAGCTGTAAGGGGAATGGACAGCGGACGCGAGGCAGCGTGTCACTTCAAGAGGGGCGAATGACGGAGCGAGCAGCCTGTCGAGAAAGGCGACACCCCAAGAAACGCGACAGCGGAGCTAGCGCGCGATGCCGGACGGGGTGATTTCTTCGGAGCGCGGCGTCCCGCGCAACGCGGCGATGCGCTTCAAGCGTTCGATCAGGCTCTGTCGCGAGATGCCGAGGATGCGCGCCGCCTGCGACCGGTTTCCCGCGGTCGACTCGAGCACCCGGAGGATGTGCTCCTGTTCGACCTCCGCGAGCGTCGGAAGATCCGACTCGCCTTCGCCGCGCGCGGTCATCGCTTCGCGAAGCGCGCGGGGCACCGACTCGACTTGGGCAACCATCTCCGCGGGGAGGTGATCCTCGCGGAGCACTTCGTCGTCTTCGAGGAGGACGATCCGCTCGAGCAGATTCCTGAGCTCGCGCACGTTCCCCGGCCAACGATAGCCGCGCAGGATCCCCTCGACCTCCGGAGCGAGCGAGAGGAATCGTTTCCGGAATTTCTCATTGTAGAGCGCGAGGAAATGCCGCGTCAGGTGGAGGACGTCGTCCCCCCGATCCCGGAGCGGGGGAAGGTGGATCGACACCACCTTGAGCCGATAGAAGAGGTCATGGCGGAATCGCGAATCGCGGACGCCCGACTCGAGGTCGCGATTCGTCGCCGCGATGATCCGAAGGTCGACGGAGAGATCGGCGCCGCCGCCCACGCGCTTGAACGTACGGTCCTCGATGAAGCGGAGGAGCTTAGCCTGGGTCGCGGCCGGCAGGTCTCCCACCTCGTCCAGGAAGAGGGTTCCCTGGTCGGCCAGCTCGACGAGCCCGCGCTTCGGCTCACGCGCGTCCGTGAAGGCCCCCCGCTCGTGGCCGAACATCTCGTTTTCGAGGAGCGGTTCTTGGAACGACGAACAATTCAGCGCGAGGAACGGCGCCTCCCTCCGGGCGCTGTCGAAGTGGATCGCCCGGGCCACCAGCTCCTTCCCCGTGCCGCTCTCCCCCTCGATCAGGACGGTGCCCGCCTCGCTCTGCGCGACCTTCGCCACGATCTCCCAGATGCGCCTCATCGCCGGCGACTCTCCGACGATCTTCGTCTTGAGGAACGATTCCAGCTCGCCACGCCGGAACGCGTCGAGCTGGGTCTCGCGCACGATTCCGGACCTGAGCCGCTCCACCGCGAGCAGCATTTCCTGCATCTCGTAGGGCTTCTTGAGGAAATCGGTGGCGCCCTGGCGCATCGCCTCGACCGCGGTCGCGAGGTCCCCGAAGGCGGTGATGACGACGACTTTGAGCTCCGGCGCCAGGGTCTTCAGCCGCGGGAGGAGTTCGAGGCCGCTTCCGTCCGGAAGCCGGAGGTCGAGGATCAGGACGTGCGGCGGATTTCGCCGGACCGTATCCAGCACCTCCGCGGCGGTCCCCACGGCGTCGACATCGTGGCCCTCTTCGCTGAGCAGGCGGACGAGGGACTTTCGGATCAGCTCCTCGTCGTCCGCGATCCGGATCCGGAGCCGCATGCGGCTACTCCTCCCTTCCTTCCTCAGGCGTTGGCGCGGGCGCCATGACCGGAAGGCTGAGCTTGAACGCGGCTCCCCCCTGCGCCAGATTGCGCGCCGTCAAGTTGCCGCCGTGCTCCCGGGCGATCTGGAGCGAGATCGAGAGTCCCAACCCGGTTCCCATGGAGCGGGTGGTGAAGAACGGATCAAAGATCTTGTCCTTCACCTCCTCCGGAATTCCTGGTCCGGAGTCGGCGACGACCACGTCGATGTAGGCCTTCTTGTATCGGGTCCGCCGCAGCCCGGCCCCCATGCGAAGCGTGCCCCCCTCGGGCATGGCCTGGATGGCGTTGATCGCGAGATTCAGGATCACCTGCTGCGCCATGTCGGGGTCCACCTGGACCTCGGGCAGGTCCGCGTCGAGGTCCCGCTCCACTTCGATCCCCGCCTCCTCGAGCCGGCGCGCCAGGTTGTCGAGCACCTTCTCCACGACCTCTTTGAGGTCGGTGGCCAGGGGTCGGGCGGCCTGCGGGCGCGCGAAGAGGAGCAGGTCGGTGATGATCTGCTCGATCCGGTCCAACTCTTTGAGCACATCGTGGAGGTCTTCGCGCCGGGAGTCTCCCGCCCGGAGCTTGGAGGCGACGAACTGGACCGTCGTGCGCACGCCGGTCAGGGGATTTCGGATCTCATGGGCGACCCGCGCCGAGAGCTCTCCCAGGGAGATCAGCCGCTCGGTATTGCGGAACACCTCTTCCTCGGTGTCCGCGTCGACCAGGTCCTCGATACGGATCAAGACGGCGCCGCTGTCCCCCAGGCTCGTGGCGCTGTAGCGCATGAGCACCTCGCGCTCCGCGACCGTCCCCCGGACCTCCCTGCCGGCGCGACCTGGCTCCCCGCGCCCGCCCCGCTCCGGGAGGTACCAGCGCTCGGTCTTCGACTCGAACACATTGGCGAGCGGCTGCCCGAGCACGGAGGCTCGGTCCACGCCCCACCCGCGCGCGAGCGTGTCGTTGATCGCCGCGATGGAGCGATCCTCGTCCAGGGCGAGGAGCCCCGTATCGAGCGCGTCGAGGACGCGGGTCAGGAGTTCTGGTTCGGTGTCAGGCGCCTCAACGCGCGGCAATCCGGAAGTCCTCCCCTGATGAGGTGATCATCGGGACCACGTTGCCTTGCGCCCCTCATGCCGTCAACCACAAATGCGGCCCGGGACGCGCTCGGAGCGGAAAATCGAGGCAGCATGGTCCGCTTGCACGGAGGCGCGGGCGCTGATAGCCTTATCAGGATTGTGGCGTATGTCACGCGGCGCCCCCCGGGGCGCCGTCTGCGTCTCCCCCAGCACGGAATCAGAGGTGTCGGCCCTATGATGCAGGCCCTTCGCGACAACATGAAGATCGTCATCTGGATCACGGCCGTCGGATTCCTGATCGGATTCGGAATCCTCCAGCTGGGCGATGTATTCGACACCGGCCCCTCCAGCGCTCCCGCGGGCCTGATCGGCAAGGTCAACGGCAAGCCGGTCCCCTACGACGAATTCATGCAGGTCTACAACCAGATGCTTCAGCAGCTCACCCAGTCCCGCCAGCTCCAGGAGGGCGAGGACGCCTACGTGCGCGAGCAGGCCTGGCAGCAGCTCGTTCGGACCACGCTCATCAAGCAGGAGGCCGACCGCCTCGGCTACCGGATCACGCCCGATCAGATCAAGGCGGCGATCCGCCTCACGCCGCCTGATTTTCTGATCAATGCTCCCGTATTTCAGACCGACGGCCAGTTCGACTACCGCAAGTACCTCGCCGAGCTGGACAATCCGAATTCGCAGATGCCGTGGGCCCAGGTGGAGAGCTACGTCGCCTCGGCCCTTCCGGCCCAGCTGCTCCAGGACGCCGTGGTCGCGGCCGCGAAGGTATCCGATGGGGACGTTCGGGAGCGTTTCATGCTCCAGAACGACAAGATGGACATTCGATTCCTGCGGTTCGCTCCGGACAGCTTCGAGGTCGACACGAGCCGAATCGGCGGAGCGGATATCGAGAACTACTACAAGGCGCACCCCGACGAATTCATGGGTCCGGAGCAGGCGAAACTTCAGGTCGTCCTCGTGCCCCGCCTTCCCGGAGAATCCGACTTCGCCGCGGGCACCGAGCGACTCCAGGGGATCCTCGACCTCCTGCGCGCCAATCCGGATTCGTTCGAGGCTTACGCGAGGAGCTATTCCGAGATCCAGAGCGCCTCGACCGGAGGGGCTCCTCCCGGTGAGCCGTACGCCGATGAGATGCGGCCCGTCTTCCGGAACGGACTCCGGAACGTGCAGACGGGCCAGGTTTCCGGCGTCCTGCGCGAGGAACGCTCCCTCCACATCTTCCGGGTGGACAAGCGATATCCGGATCCTCAGACCGGACGGGAACGCATGAAGTATCACGAGATCGCCATTCGGGTCGCGCCGGGGCCGGAGGCTCTCCGGTCGGCGCGGGATCAGGTGGCGGAAATCGTGAAGGAGGCGAAGGGCTCGGGGCTCGCCGCCGTGGCGACGAAGCGGGGGCTCAGAACCTTTGATTCCGAGTACTTCGCGGAAGGTCAGAGCCGCAACCAGGTGCTCGAGCAGTTTCCCGAAGTCGAGCTATGGGCGTTCAGCGCCAGAGTCGGTGCCATTTCGCAACCCGTGCCCACGAACGCGGGTTGGTACCTCTACCAGCTTCTCGACCGGCGCAAGGCCGGCACCCGCCCGCTGGACGCGGTCCAGCAGGACGCCAAGCTCGCCTTGATCCGATCGCTCAAGACGGTGAAGGCCGAAGCGGCCGCGGAGCAGGCCCGCGCGGCCGTGCTGGCGGGCACGAGCGACGCGGACGCCGCGAAGCGGTTCCGCGGAGTCGCCGGCGCCGCGCCGGGGGTGACGCGGAACGGATTCA
>Ga0184639_10001003_pt1 | contig 11782 bp, 13 predicted proteins | sample PLM31_170_b2_FD_133155 | JGI IMG/M metagenome (GOLD analysis project Ga0184639, IMG submission 133155) | Groundwater sediment microbial communities from an aquifer in East River, Colorado, USA - PLM3-1_170_b2 | ecosystem: Environmental > Terrestrial > Soil > Riparian zone | place: USA: East... | reverse complement strand
TCTTGAAGCAGCTTTCATCATTGAAACAATAGCCCCTCCTCCGCAGGCTTCGCAATTTCTCATCTGAAAATCCTTCTGCAGATTTTCATAATCAAAATCGAGTATTCTTTTTTCAATGATTGAATCAAGCTTATCTGCAACATCACTCATATAATAATGCGATAAATCGGAACTGGCAACAACAACAGTTTTATCTCCAACCATATGAGATAATTTTTCTGCAAGTTCATCCACGAATAGATCTCCCTGGTCTCCCATAACTATCGGAACGATTTTGAATGCTTTTAAAACAATTTGCAGAAAAGGGATCTGCACTTCAACTGCATGTTCCTGCCTGTGTCCTTCAATCCCTTTAAAAATAACTCTACTTTCTCCTGTTAATATATCAACCATATCTTTGTTTACTTCAACAACTCCAAGGGGGGTTTCATAACCATCTCCTTCATAAACTGAAATACCCGGAAAATATTCTCTATGGCTTGGAGATATAATAATCACAGTTTCAATATATTTATTCTTTAAAAGATTAAATGCGTAAGAAGCTGTTCTGCCTGAATAAATATACCCTGCATGGGGAACAACGATTCCGAAAATATTATTAAATGATTTTTTAGAATCTGAAATCGAAAGCAGTGTTTTAATTTCATCTTCAAGTTTACTTTTTGATGCAGGGTAAAATAATCCTGCAACAGCCGGCTGCCTGATCTTAATCATTATTAATAATCTATTAAATTGCCAAATATAAAAAATTTGCAGCTTTTAGACCTCACCTAAATCCTCTCCTTTTAAAGCTTCCCTCTCCTTAATAAGGAGAGGGACTGAGGGTGAGGTTATTCTTCTGAAATAATTGTTGCCGTAAAAACCTGCAGATTTAATTTTTGAATTTTCCATGTATCGGAAAATAATCCCCCCTTTTCGCATAAAGCAGAGAGAAACTGTTCCCGCAAATAACTATTAGCAACTGCAACCTGCGGAAGAAGAATAGCACAAATACATCCTTCATCCAGGATTAATCCATGTTTGCCAATTATAATTTCTTCATAACTTTTTATTCTTTGCGGAGATGATAATATCGAAATTTCAATTTTTATTTTTTTAAATTCCTCCATAGTTAAAGGGAAGAAGCGGGGATCTGAAAACGCAGATTGTTTGGCTGCTTCGCATACTGTATCATATAATGTTGCTCTTGTTAAAATGTAACCGATACATCCTCTTAATGCTCTTTCAAGTTTAAGAGTAACAAAAGCGCCAAGATGAAGTTTTAGGAAAGGATATTGCAGGTAATCAATTTGAAGGAGTGGTGTTTGATCGAATAATCTTTTTATAGATTCTCTTGCAGCTAATAACAGCACCCCTTTTTCTTTTTCTGTTATTTTCATAAGGCATTCTTACAGAACTATTTTTTTATAGAACATACTAACAGTTCTGTTTTTTCTTTTAATAAAAAAAGTAAATCATCTTTAATAAAAAACGAATCAGGAACAAAGTTTTTTACTCCTCTGTTAAGTTCCTCTTCAAAAATAACTTTTCCATTATCAATATCAACTGCTTTGAATATATTTCTCATTTCATTACCGGAAGAAAGTATTTGATGAAAACTGAAAACTAGCAGGTTTTGAAGCAATATATAATCAATCTTACCTGAGACAAGGTTTTGGTTTCTTTCTTCAGATAAAATTTTTTTTAATTCTTCATTACTTTCTGTTTCAGGAATAAATTGTTTTGTAAAATGATACCCTTCAAATTTTCCATCTGATTTATCTTTTAAGGCGATTAATTCATTAGCAATATCACTGTCTTTTATAAACTCACCGGTTTCATAATTTAATTTAAAATAATCTCTGCCTTCAAACTTTTCTTTATAACAAAATAAATCATCGTTATAAATGAACAGAAAAATATAGTCTTCGTTTTTCCATAAAATTTTTTGTTTCAGAATATCAAAAGCAATTATGCCAAGATGACTGGGCATATCCGGTTTTCTGAATTTGTGAAAGAAAATTATATCCATGTAAATCTTCTCAATTCCAATCCAGAATTTTTCTTCAAGCTGAAAACTGCTGAATATTTTTTTGCCGGATTTAATATCAATACAACTAAAGAAAGCTTCTCTCTTTTCTATGTCTCTTTCTTCAATAATTAATTTGCCGGACGCAGTTGGAATAATTCTCCAGATTTGTCTTTTATTTGTAAACGAATATAATTTTTTAACAGGCATATTAATTCAAAACAATTCCACGGAAATCAGCTTTCCTCTTTGAAGGAAATTTAATACCAGGAGCTGGAATATGAAAATGATCGGCTGATTTAAAAATAAGATTCCAATTCTCATCACTTGATTCGAAGAGAGAATATAAATTAAAATCCAATCCTGCTATAAATTCTCTACGATTCCCATTGTCTTCTACACTATACCCGATTGCAGGACGAAGAAACTCCGGCCAGATTTTTCCAACTGAAGATTTAAATAAATTATGAATATCAATGCTTAACCAATAAATGTGTCCGTCGTAATCCTCACTAAGCTTTGGAGGAAAACTAAAATTATGCTTAGGAATATAGCTCCATTTAAAATCAAAGTTCTTAAAGATGTCCACATTATCCTGCAATATACCATAACCGAGCCCGCCTGAATTTAAAATCAAATCCTGGTAATCAAAACCATAAGGAGAAAAAGCATCACCTACTTCAACAACCAATGCAAAACCAAATGTAAGAATTGTTGATGTCCAGAATGCAAACTCTTCTGAATGTCCTCCCCACAAAAGTAAATCTTTTTGTAAATGATAGAAGAGATACGAGGTATAAAAATGTCCAACTTTATCAATTCCATTTAAGCCGGTATCATTAAACCAATCGCCTGAGTAAAAACGGAAAGGGCCAAAATCATCTTTCCACCAAACCACATAAGCACCAACTAAAGAACCTGCAAGCACAGTTGATAAAGTAATTATCGAAATATTTTTCTTTGTAAAAAAAGTGCCGGTGTCTTGTTCAACAGTTATTTCTTTTTGAGCTTTCACTAAAGATGTTACAACCAGGAAAATTAACAGAAGTTTTTTCATAATTAAAAATCGAAATAAATTCCCATCATACTTTTAACATCTTTTATATTAAATAACTGACCCCTTTCCTCAAAGCCTCGCCTGTGGGTAAATGCCAATCTTAAACGGGGAGAATCCGAAAAGGGATAAATAAAACCAGCCTGGTAACTTTGTGTCGTTCCATTCTTAACATCAGACTTTATTTTGATATCTACAGCGCCAAAGAAAAAAAGATCAGGGGTTAATTTGAAAGCTGCATCTCCCCCGGTTTGAATTGTAATATGTTTATCCAGCACAGGCTCATTATGAAAATTGTAATGACCACCCAAATAAATTTTCCCGTTCACTTTAGGAATTAAATATTCTGAATGAAGAGCAACATAATCTCTTACGTAACTTATTGGATAATTATTTAGCTGAACAATTCCATCATCTGAATAATGAGCACTAAGGTGTCCCCAGGTAAATCTTCCTGTGAGATTAGCTGATATTTTTGTGTCTGCATAAAAATCAACAAGATAATCAACAGTATAAACCTGTATGTGACCGGGAGTTTTTATTATTGTATTAAAGACTGTTGCAGCCATAGAAAACTGTATAACCTGTTGATCAATCTTCAGGTTGGCTAGTGGAAAATAATACCCGATATTCCCGAACCATTCACTTGTTTCAAAATGTTTTGTTAAAGAGAGTTGGGGTGAAAGTGCATCAGCAAGGTAATAAGAATAAACTTTTTCCTCAGGCAAAATTTCGAAATCAAATGTTTGGGAGAATAATGAGCCGTTAAAATAAACCAGGGAAATACCAATTAAAAAATACTTCATATATTACAAAGATAGAGATTCAAGTCTTGCAGTAAAATGCCTCAGCATCGGAGCTTCAAAAGTTATTCTATAACCTTTTAATGATTGTCGGTTTTTAAATACTTCGAGAATAATCTCAAGGACATAATCAATATGGCTTTGTGTATAAACTCTTCTTGGAATTGCCAATCTTACTAACTCCATAGTTGGAGGAATTAATTTTCCCTTCTTATCATATTTGCCAAACATAACACTGCCAATCTCAACTGCTCTTATTCCGCCTTCAATATATAAAGCACAAACAATTGATTGTCCGGGAAATTCTTCAGGAGGAATGTGAGGAAGAAATCTTTTTGCATCTATATAAATTGCATGTCCCCCCGGCGGTTCAATAATCGGAACACCAGCAGCGACAAGTTTCTCTCCAAGATATTCAACACTTCTTATTCTGTATTGCAGATAATGTTCATCAAGGACTTCTTCCAGCCCCTGAGCAATTGCTTCGAGATCACGTCCCGCAAGTCCGCCGTAAGTTGGAAAACCTTCCGTAACTATTAAAAGGTTCCTGCATTTCATAGCAAGTTCTGAATCATTCATTGCAAGGAAGCCGCCGATATTTGCAAGACCATCTTTCTTAGCACTCATTGTTGCACCATCAGCATAAGAAAACATTTCCTGAGCAATTCCAAGTAAAGATTTATCCTGGTAACCCTTTTCTCTTTTCTTTATGAAATATGCGTTCTCGGCAAACCGGCAGGCATCAATGAATAATGGAATATTATATTTCTTACATACTTCTTTTACTTCTTTAATATTTTGCATTGAGACTGGCTGACCACCACCTGAGTTATTTGTTACAGTAAGCATACAGAGAGGAATATTTTCTGCACCTTTTTCCTTTATGAATGCTTCAAGCTTTTTAACATCCATATTTCCTTTGAAATCTGCTCTTATTTCAGGGTGTTTTCCTGTTTCATTTAAAAGATCAACTGCTTCCGCACCGGTGAATTCAATGTTTGCTCTTGTAGTATCAAAGTGAGTGTTATTTGGAAAAAATTTTCCTTTCCCTCCGATTATTGAAAATAAAATTTTCTCAGCAGCTCTTCCCTGGTGAGTAGGAATTATATACTTCAGATGAGTAATCTTATTTACAGCTTCTTCAAAACGGTAGAAACTTTTTGAACCCGCATAAGATTCATCTCCATCCATTATTCCAGCCCATTGTTTGGAACTCATTGCAGAAGTTCCGCTGTCTGTTAAAAGATCAATTAAAACATCTTCAGCATGAATAAGAAAAGGATTGTAGCCAGCGTCCTTTAAAACCCTCTCTCTTTCTTCTTTGGTTGTAAATCTTATTGGCTCAACTGATTTTATTTTGAAAGGTTCGATTATTGTTTTTGTTTGCATATTAAATTATTAGAATAATTCATTTCAAATTTAGCAAATACTTGGCATAAAGATGAAACATCGAAGGCAAAGATCAAATATGAAATATCAATCATTGCATTTTAATGGTTAATTGTTAAACTGTTCCCTTCCATCAACCTTTTCCATCTTCCATCTTTCATCCTACTTTTTTCTTGCCTTTTGACTAAACAATAAATAAGTTTTTCGGAGTCTTTCACTTCAATTTATAGGAGTCACAAAAAATGGATAACCAGGAACAAAATTCTGAATTAATCCAGCCTGAAGGGGAACTTACTCACACAGATAAAATGACCGGTATATTTACCGAGCCTTCATCAACGTTCGAGAAGATTGCAAAGTTTCCTGTTAAAACAGTTGACTGGATTCTGCCTCTGTTAATACTTCTTTTTGTTGTTTCAGTAACTCAAATTCTTGTTATGAGCAATGAGGAGATAGCTTATGAAGTAAAACAAAAACAGGTAAAAACTATGGATGAAATGGTTGAAAAAGGAATAATTACAAGAGAACAAGCTGATCAGCAAATTGAGCAAAGTGAAAAATTTAGCAAAAGTCCGATAGGTTGGATTTTACAGACAGTGGGAATTTTCATAGTGGGGTTTATTGTATTCTTTCTGGTAGTTTTAATTTATTTCTTATTTGCCAAATTTGCTTTTAATGGAAACGGAGGATATTCCTCTGCTCTAGTAGGAAGTGGATTAGCAGCATACATTAGTATCATCCAGGTTGTTCTTGCAGCCATACTTGCTTTGGCTTTTGGAAGATTAATGAGTGACCTGAGTGTAGCTTCTTTTGCTAATATGGATAAAACAACAATTACAGGATGGGTGCTTGGTAAAATTGATCCGCTCTCTATCTGGGCTTATGCAGTTACAAGTATTGGTCTTGCAAAAATGTTCAGGTCAGATTTAACAGGAAAATATTTTATACTTGTATTTGGAGTCTGGATATTAGGTTCTCTTTTACTCTGGGGAATAGGACAAGCAGTTCCGTTCCTTAGTTTCTTATCAAGCATTTAAAAATTATAGAAAGCTCGCTGTAATTCGGTGGGCTTTTTAATATTCATTAGAATAAATAGGAATTTAAAATGGAATTAAAAAGAAATGTTGTTGGCTGGTTTGAAATACCCGTTGCTGATATGGAAAGAGCCATTAAATTTTACGAATCTGTTTTCGATTTTAAAATTCAGCGTGAAAATTTAGGAAAGCTTGATATGGCCTGGTTTCCTTTTGCAGATGTTCCCGGTGCACCCGGTTCACTCGTTTATAATAAGAATTTTTATAAACCTTCAGCCGATGGAGTGCTTATTTATTTCACCTCCCAATCAGGTGACTTAAATAATGAACTCATAAAGGTTGAGCCTGCCGGAGGAAAAGTTCTTATGCAAAAAAAACTTATTGCAGAAGATATCGGTTATATGGCTCTGTTTACTGATTCTGAAGGGAATAGAATAGCATTACATTCAAGAGAATAATTTGAGTAAATCTTTTTAAGAGTTTAATTTTCCAAAATAACATTAACAAGGAATAACCAATGGGAAAAAAAGATAAACGCATTGATGCTTATATAGACAAAGCTCAGCCTTTTGCTAAACCGGTTTTAACAAAACTGAGAGAATTGATTCATAAAGAAAATCCGGAAGTAGAAGAAACCATCAAGTGGGGTATGCCGTCATTCGAATATAAAGGACCATTTTGCAGCTTTGCCAGTTTTAAGCAGCATGCGGTATTCGGATTTTGGAAATATATGTTGATTAAAGATCCTAAGGGTTACTTAGGCGAGATATTTAACAAAGGCGGTGATGCGATGGGAAACCTGGGACGAATTACCAGCATAAAAGATTTACCTCCCGATAAAGTGATTATTGATTTTGTGAAACAGGCTAAAAAGCTTAATGATGAAGGGATTAAAATTCCTGCCAAACCAAAAAAGCCGAGAGCTGAATTAGTTATTCGGGATTATTTTATCAGTGCACTGAAGCAAAACAAAAAAGCTTTTGAAACTTTTAACAACTTCAGTTACTCGCATAAAAAAGAATATATTGAATGGATTACAGAAGCAAAAACTGAAGAAACAAGAAATAAAAGGATGGCAGCAGCAATTGAATGGATGACTGAAGGTAAATCGAGAAACTGGAAGTACATGAAAAAGTAATTTCGGATTTTCATCCAATATCCAGCAACCCGATCTCTTTGAGAAATGTGGTTTATTGATTCCGTTCTAAAAACTGAATAAAAAACTATGAGAAGTATTAAAAAACTCCATCACGCAATAGATGAACCGATGCATGGTTTATCTACATACAGAGCATTTCCTAATAACGGCATAAAATATATTGATCCGTTTATTCTTCTTAATCATCATGGTCCGCAGGAATTTCCTCCGAACAACAGAGGTTTACCTTTTGGGCCTCATCCACACAGAGGTTTTGAAACACTAACATTTATTTTGCAAGGAGATGTAATGCATAGTGATTCAGGAGGAGGTAAAAGCATTATCAGATCAGGAGGTATTCAATGGATGACAGCCGGGAAAGGGATCATCCATTCAGAAAATGCCTCCGAAGAATTCAAAAAGGATGGAGGAATTGAAGAAATACTTCAGCTATGGATTAATCTCCCTGCTAAATTTAAGATGACTCCGCCAAAATATATTGGCTTACAAAAAGAAGAAATTCCGAAATTGAAACTTGATGATGATAAGGTAATAGTTAATCTTATTTCCGGAAAATGGGATAATCAAAAAGGACCAATTGACTCTCTTACTGATGTTATAACTTCTTTTATTGAACTTAAACAAAGAGGTGTCCTAAATCTCAAAGTTGATAAAGAAAGAAATATTCTTCTTTATGTTGTAGATGGTAAAATTAAAGTTAATAATACAATTGCAGAGAAACTTATTTTAGTAGAATTCAATAACAATGATGAAGAAATAAATATTGAAGCGCTCGAAGATTCAACAATAATTTTCTGTCATGGCAAACCATTTAATGAACCGGTAGTATCTTATGGTCCCTTTGTTATGAATACAGAAGTTGAAATAAAACAGGCTATGTTGGATTATCAAACAGGAAAGTTTGAATAGAAGTAAATAAATATTTTCTTTTCGAACTTTGCGGCTACTTTGCGTTCTTTGCGGTTAAATTTTAAAAACATTTGTTTAGAATTTCTTAATAGAAAATTTTGTATAATTTCATTATCAATCACTTCTTTTAACGAAAGGAGAAAAAAACATGGCATATTTTCTTTTGCAGGGAGCTTTCACAACCGAGTCCTGGAAAGCTTTACTTGAAAAACCTGTTAACAGAGTTGAAGTCGTTCGTCCGGTAATTGAAAAAATGGGTGGAAAAGTTGAATGTGCTTTCATCTCATTCGGCGAATATGATATTGTATTGATTATGCAAATGCCGGACAACATAACTGCTGCTGCTTTTTCTTTAGCTGTTGCTGCAGGCGGCGCATTTAAATCAAGCAAAACAACTCCATTACTTACAATGGAAGATGGAGTTGAAGCTATGAAAAAAGCTGGTAAAACAGGTTATCGTCCACCAACCAGTTGAAATTCTGATTTCAATTAATTGAGTTTATTAAACTGATAAAACTTTAATGCAAAATTATGCATAACGAGATAGAACTATCTTTACAGTTGTGTTTGTTATTTTCTGTTTTATCATTTGGACAGGTTATAGATTCAACTAAATTCTCACATGAAGAAATCAAACTTACAATTATCAGGGAGACTGAAGAACAATCAAAACATAGGCTTCTGGAACTTCTTACTAATAAAGCAGAAGTCAGTTCAGTTCCAGAAAAGAAAAAAGTAAAAGATAAAAATATATTTGATAAACCAATCACTGACTTAATACCTGTCAACAAAATCAAAACAATTTTTGTCCCTTATATAAATTCAGATTCAATCATTTTATCTGATAAAGATATCCTGACTTTATTAACTCAGAGCAGTCTGACATCTCAGGAAAAAATGCATGACTTTCATCTTGCGTCTTGGATTACATTAAATTTAACAACTACTAATGATGAAATCATATATATGGAGTTAATGATGGACAGGAATAGAGGGTTTCTTATTTTAAATGAAGGACAAACTTATGGCTTTATTCTGGATAAATAACTCTTGATAAACAAAATTACAGTTGTAAATTAAAAAGGAATTATAATGCAATACACTCCCTCCGCAACCCGTTATGAAAATATAAACTACAAACGCTGCGGCAGAAGTGGGTTAAAACTTCCTCCAATCTCACTTGGATTTTGGTATAACTTTGGTGAATATGATATTTTTGAAAACTGTCGAGCTATGGTTCGTCGTGCTTTTGATCTTGGAATTACACACTTTGATCTTGCAAACAACTATGGACCACCTTATGGTTCAGCAGAGGAAAACTTTGGACGCATTCTCCAAAAAGATTTTAAACCTTACCGTGATGAATTAATTATTTCCTCCAAAGCAGGTTGGGATATGTGGCCTGGTCCTTATGGTAACTTTGGTTCAAGAAAATATCTTATTGCAAGTCTTGATCAAAGCTTAAAGAGAATGGGTCTTGATTATGTAGATATCTTTTATCATCACCGGCCTGATTATGATACTCCATTAGAAGAAACAATGGGTGCTCTTCATTATATTGTTCGCAGTGGTAGAGCTTTATATGTTGGAATCTCCCAATACAAACCTGAAGAAACAAAAAAAGCAGCAAATATTTTAAGCGAGTTAGGAACACCATTGCTTATTCATCAGCCTAATTACAATATGTTTGACAGATGGATTGAAGAAGGTTTGCTTGATGTTCTTAAATCAGAAGGGATAGGCTGTATTGTTTTTTCTCCATTGGCTCAGGGACTTCTTACAGATAAATATTTAAAAGATATTCCAAAAGATTCCAGGGCTGGTAAAGAGCATATTCCTTATTTCCAATCCGATAGAATTACAGAAGATGTATTAAAAAAAGTAAGAAGACTAAACGATCTTGCAAAAGAAAGAAATCAGTCTTTAGCACAAATGTCTTTAGCGTGGGTATTAAGGCGACCTGAAATTACATCTGCACTAATTGGCGCAAGTAAAGTATCCCAGATTGAAGATGACATTGGTGCTTTGCAAAATTTAAATTTTAGTGATGAGGAATTAAGAAGGATTGATGAAACATTATCTACTTAAAAATTGGAGTAATGGAATTGTGGAATGATGGAGTAATGAGCTAAAACCAAAATTCCTTAATTCCAATATACCACTACTCCATTATTCCAGATTAAAGTAGGGCATAGAAGATTAAGTATCCAGTATCCGGCATCTTAGTGTCTGGAATCCGATCAGCAGCAAAATTATTTTCCTTCAACTATTGACACTTATTTTTTTCTAATGTAGTTTCTGTATCAAGTTGGGTGAGTCTTCTTTTCTGCGGGGCAATCCGGTGTTAAATCTGATGATGGGGATTTAAACTAAGGAATTAAAAAGAAGTTATAATCAATTTTAACAAATCTTCGATTTAAGATTAAATAATTTATTTTGATAGGAGGTGCGTTATGAAGTTTAATCGCCAGTCTTTTTTCAATTCTTATAAGGCAAACTTTGGAAATCTGACTCAAGCCCAGGTTTCAGGCTTGGAAAATCTAATAAATTTTATAGAAACAGATCAAACAATCAATGATATACGTTGGTTAGCATATATGCTGGCAACTGTTAAGCATGAATGCGCAGATACTTATCAACCTATTGTGGAAAGAGGTCAAAAATCTTATTTCGATAAATATGAAGCAGGAACAGCTATTGGTAAAAGACTTGGTAATGCGGAGAAAGGTGACGGATACTTATTTCGCGGCAGAGGTTATGTGCAAATTACAGGAAGAGCAAATTATAATAAATTGAGAGCATCACTTGGGTTGATGGTAAGCGATGATTTAATAACAAACCCTGATAAAGCTCTGTCACCCAATATTGCTTTTAAAATTATGTCTTATGGAATGGTGAATGGTTCATTTACAGGGAAAAAACTCCAGGATTACATTAATTCATCGAAGGCTGACTATAAACAAGCCCGCAAAATTATAAATGGACTTGACCAGGCTGATAAAATAGAGGCTTATGCTGTTAAGTTTGAATCTATATTACAGAATAGTTTGCTCAATATAATTGAAGGTACTGTAAAAATTATGACTGAAGATGAAACGAAAAAATTATTTGAAAATAATATTCTTGAGATAAATAAAATGTATGTGCCTGCCGGTAGTATGGTTAAAAATCTTATAATGGAATTAGAACGCGACAACAGGAATACATTTATTAAGCTTCATGATGCTGTTGTGAATGGGCATCTTGTTCATTATGATTTTGTAGAAGGCGATACAAACTTAGTTATAAATATTGCTAATGCCCTCGGTTTCAAAAATGCTACAAGTGAATTATTGGAGGTAAGGAATGCTTAAAAATCCATTAACAATTGTAATTTTTATTGCGGTTATCCTTCTGTTATTTATAGCTTACTTTGGTGGTTTATGG
>Ga0184639_10001002_pt1 | contig 11790 bp, 21 predicted proteins | sample PLM31_170_b2_FD_133155 | JGI IMG/M metagenome (GOLD analysis project Ga0184639, IMG submission 133155) | Groundwater sediment microbial communities from an aquifer in East River, Colorado, USA - PLM3-1_170_b2 | ecosystem: Environmental > Terrestrial > Soil > Riparian zone | place: USA: East... | reverse complement strand
GCATCCACCTGTTTGAGGGCGTAGATGAGCATCACAGAGACCGGATCGTTGAGCGCGAGACCCGGGTACTGGGACAAGATCGCCGCAACTCGTTCAAAGTTCCCGAGCGGGGACCCCCCGTGGGCGTAGTCAACGTTCTTATCACTGTGCAACTTGATCTTCTCGATCAGCATGGGGATAAACTGAGAGTGGCCATGTGGGTAGTGGAGTTGGAGCACGCGTTCAACCGCGGTGAGCGTCGTGGGATTACTCATATGCCCCCGGGGCGTTCTGGACCCCGAAAAAGACCGGCATCCCCAGTGTCTGGGCGAGCGCCACTTCCTGATCCGCCCCCGCGGACTCCCCAGGCAGTCGCACGAGGGCCTCGCACAGGTGGAGCCAGGTGAGATCGAGCTTCAGCCACTGGTCAGGGGGTCCTGGGCACACCAGATGCCAGAAGTGGAAGAGATGGGGAAGAAAGGGGGTGTGTCCGGCTTTGAGAAGCACGTCCGCTGCGACGATCGCCTGCCGGACATTCTGAGCCACATCCCCAAGCGCGTAGGGACCGGCCACGTAAATTCTCATGGCGTCAGTCCCAGCGCGCGGAGAAACTGAGGCGTGGCAGGACGTCTCCCATCAGACATCAGAATGATGCGCTGAGCCGTCGCCGGGCGCAAGCCCAGGTTCGTGGCCGCCTGGGACGCAAGCCAGTGAGGGGTTTTGACCCCCTTCGCGTGTTGAAGCGCCACGAGAGGACAGACGCCGAGAGACCTGATGCCGGACACGGTCCACCGCCACCGATGCCGTAACTGACCAATCTCCGCCAAACACTGGGTATAGGTCATCGCTCCCCCCGTTCGTAGTAGGCCCCCATCCGTCCGGGGTCTCCCCCGAACTCGTGGCAGGCCGCGTAAAAATCACACAGACCATATTTGGTATGGCACGAGGCCATGCGAGGGATCCGTGGGCAACGTCCCGCGTCCTCATCCCCACGGTCCTGCCAGAGCTGCTCGGCCATCCGGAGCCAGAACGCCAGCCGCTCACGGGTCACGGGAACGGGGTAGAGTGTGGAGACCGGCCTGGGGGAAAGAATGATCTGGTGGATGCCCGTGCGCGCCACGGGCTCTCCGTAGAACTGCTCCACTTCCCAGGCGTAGTGCCAGGTTTTGAAGTCTGTGTCATACTCGGCAAGCCGTTGCGCCCGGTATCGAGCATCCACCGTCAGGGAGATCTTGGTATCAATAATCTCCAACCCGTCGGGCGCCCGGCAGATCAAATCAGGCCGGGACACGCCGATGGACTCGTCAATGCGGAGGATCGGGTGTCCCCGGGGGGCGTCCTCCTCCACAGCGGCCTGGAGTCCCCGGGTGACGAGTTTGGTGAGCCCAGCAAGAGTCCACTCAGAGGTCTCTTGATAGCCGGCTTCCAGAACCTTGAGGGCCACGGGAAGCCCATACTCCGGGGGGTTGGGATCGTCCCAGTGCCGGTAACACTCGCTCAAGCCATCACCGATGGCGATTCCGAGGAGCATGTGGGGCGTCCAAGGCCGGTCCCGGGGGACCCAATGCTCCCGGGTGTACTGGGCGTACACCGGGCACCGAATCCAGTCGGCCATGCTACTGGGAGAGTACATATGGACCCCCGTGTGGGCGGAAGGCCCGTCCCCCAGCCGGCTTGACCCACTGGTAGTCCCGATGCCCGTTGAAGCAGGCGTGCACGATGGCTTGTCCAGATTGAGAGGTTTCATAGCGTCCCCAGGCGAGGGCTCCACACCGGGGACACCGGGTAGTCCCCACGGCGAGGGCGTGGGCGTACCACCAGGCCTCATCAGCATCGGTCATGGAACGGAGTGAAGGGGGCCATCACAAGAGTAGATGCCGAAGAGGGGTGAAACGTTTCAGATATCCAGGGCGTCTAACCGATTAGACCGGCCTTTATTAAACCATCTTAACAGATGGTACAATAACATATAGAAGAACCCACGACACCCCACAGGAGGATCTCGTGCCCACAAAGCCACGGATCTCGGCAGACGAGTATCAGACTCGCCTCCGAGCGCAACGGTACCAATGCCCGATTTGCGGGTGGATTCACCGGGAGCAGCCCCGATGCCGTCTCGTCGTCGATCACGATCACAAGACGGGGGCCATCCGCGGGCTCCTCTGCTGGAAATGCAACTGGGAACTCATCTCGTTCCACCGGACCCCGGTGTACTTCCGGTCCCAGGAGAGACTGTACCGGAAGGCCGCGCAATATATGGAAAAACATTATGCCCCTACCCATTTTCCCGTAACCCCGTTTCCATGAAACGAACGCGCTCCGTTCTGTATCTATGCTAGTGTGACGACCCCCGCCTCTGGGTCCCCCTTCCACTTTTCTATCCCCTCCCTCCCCAAGGAGTGGTACACGACGGTCCAAGCGTTCCGAGCGTCGGAAGACCTGACCCAATGGCAGGTAGTCATCCTCGCGCTCGCCTGTCTGAAACTCGTGGCCGCCGGGCAGCCTGACCAGGTGAAAACACTCAGCCAACAGGTCAAGGAGATGTACCCTCATGGCCATCCCTAAGTGGCTTCACCGCCGGCGACGCACCCCAGCAGAATGTGCATGGGAGAGGACGTTTCTCTATGCCGACACCCATCACTTCACCCATGATCAAGCCTATGACCTCGCCATCCTCGTCGTCGCGTGGATCAATGCCTCTCCAGATCGTCAGGAGCGATTCTACACTCTGGCCACGTTCCCACAGGTTGTAGACGAGGGACTCCAATGGTGCGCGGCCCTCGTTGCTCCTTAACCCCCCCCTCCTCACACTCCACGAGATCCTGCACACCCCGCTCCCCCCCGTGGAATGGGACTGCGAGCCCATCATTCCCCACCGACGCCGGATCGTGGTGTTTGGGGAGTTTGGGGCACTCAAGTCATGGATCTTGTTGGACCTCTCGCTCCACTTGGCACTCGGGATTCCCTGGCTGAGCCACCCGGTTCCCCGCCCCCGCCGTGTGCTCTACATCGACGAGGAGATGGCCGAGGAGGATCTACGTCGCCGCCTGCACCTGTTGGCCACAGGGCTCACGAACTGCCACCCCGGAGTCACCGTGGACACCGCCAACTTCCGCGCGTACTCCCGGGTGGGGGTGACCTTCGACCAAGGGGGGGCCGCGCAACTCCTCGCCCACCTTGCCCGCGCCCACTTTGACCCCGAGGTGATCATGGTGGAAGCCCTGATCCGGGTGTTCAGGGGCAATGAGAACTTTTCCGTCGATGTCGCGGCCTTCTGGCGCCATGTGGAGCCATTGATCCGGGCGGGCGCCACCGTGATTGTGTCCCACCACATGGGCAAGCCGAATGTGGAGCATCCCCGTCCGGTCCGCAACCGTTCGCGTGGATCAGGGGAGATTTTGGCCGGCTCTGATGTCGGGTGGGCCATTGAAGAGGTGACGCCCGGGTCCGTGTCCCAACTCACCTGTGTCAAAACCAGATCGTCCCGGACCCCTGATCCGTTCCAAATCAGGGTGGCTGATGTTGCGGGCGGCGTGCAACTCTCCTTCCCGTCGCCAGGCCAGGATCGCGCACAGGACAATGACGGCGGCGATCAGGGTCTCAGCCCTCTTCGTGCGCTTGCTTTCGGGCCCGGTGGGTCTGGAGCCGCTGAGTCGCGGGAGACGCGGCCACCGACCAGAGCCCTGCCCAGTTCGTGGCGGTGACCCGAGCCAGCGCCTCAGCCACCAGGAGCCGGTCCACCTGCTCCGGGGGCGTCCCGAGCTTGTCCATGACGTGAGGGACGGTCTCCAGGGAACACTCCCGTTGATGGCCCTCTGTGTCCACCCGACCTTGAGCATACTGGCGACTTGCTACCCACTTGGCCGCCCGCCGGACGTAGTGGTCCAACTGGCGGATGGGCGCTCCTCCCCGTTGCTCCCGGATCAGCAGGTGGACAATCACCTCTTGGCGAATGTCAGGGTCCACGCGCCGAAGGGCATGAAGGACTGTCAGGGCATCGGCGTCTGTCACCGGAGCAAAACCGCTCCCGCCAGAATGAGAATCGCTCCCACGAGGGCGCCAAAGGGCCACGCGATCACAAGACTCCCGATCCCGACGACGATCAATAACGCACCCATTCCCCTTCCCCCTTTCTCAACTGGCTAGATTGTTGCGCTCCGTCACGGGGCAGGATACCCCGCTTTCCGCAACGCGCGGTAGAGGGCATCAATGCGACCTTCCCGAGGTTTCCCATGATGTTTTCCATGAGGCGGAAGAGGAAGTGGCTTTCCCATTGGTGAGCCTTCTTGCCACTCTCCGGCATGGGTGGGGTCTGGATTGGGACACGGGGGGTACGTTGGATCCCCCCACTCTTTGGTCCACCCTGCCCGGAAACAGTCTTGACACCCTGGGAATCTCATCCGGCGCAGTGAGGTGACAGTCATCGGTTCGACCTCCTGGCTCCCGTGGGAACCGTCCGCGTACTCCCAGTGATCAGATACCCCTTCGCGCCCTGCCATCCCCACCAGACGATACGATTCCCCGTGCGAAGACCGATCCGGCCCTCGCCATCGTCGTAGTACTGCGTTCGCTTGGCGTGTTGGAGCAATTCCGTGAGTGAGAGGATCGGTCCAGTGTGCCGTGTCAATGGTTACACCTCCCCATTCAATCGTCCAGGTGTGTCGTAGTCGGCAGCCATCGCCACGGTCCCGTAGCCGTACCAGTGTGCGCGCCCATGGGGGTTAAACCGCGCACAGACGACGCGGTTTACATAGTCCACCCACGCGAGTGCCTCTGGATGTGTGAGAAAGGGACCCAAGGCCAGCACACACGGAGATTGAGCGCCACGGTCTGGCTGCTCGATCACACTCACGTAGTAGCGGGCTCCCGGGCGGTGGGTCGTCTCTCCACAGGGGCACGTCATCGGCGGAACCCACCGAAGGCCAACAGACAGGGGTGTGGGCGTCATGGGACACGGATCCACGCGAACTTGGGGAACACGAGAGGGGTGTCCGCCGGGACTCCTCGCTCCTCCCAGGAGAGCGGCCACCCGACCCACGCCTCTTCGGTCTCTTCCCGAAGCGTGAGGCGAAAAGGGAATTGATCGAAGCACAGACTGGGACTTTCACATTTGAGGGTGACGGTTGTGCCATCCGGCCATGGATCCCTCTTTGGTGTGGGCGTCATGACCTGTCGACCTCCTGATCCCACCCCTGGCACCGAGGACAGTAATAGGTGTCGTACACACGGCCATCCGGTCTCGTGACCCGCCGCGTCGCCACGATGAGGCTCTTGCACGTGAGGCATCGGAGTGGAGGAGTGGGCGTCCCGGGAGTCTGTGTCTTTATGGTACGCATATCCCCTCTTTCCCCCAGTCGTTTGTCCGTCCGCTGGGAACCTTGAGTTTCAAGACTGCGCCCCGTGGATCGCCAGAAAAGATCGGTGTGACATGGTAGGGGCGGAGCGTTGCCGCGACTCGGGATTCCAGCCGATCAACCTTCATGGACGAACGGGACACGTGGCCATGGTTCCCCCTATTTGAGCAGGTTGGGCACACCGGCCCGTCGAATAACTTCAGGTCACGCTGATAGGCATGGTGGTCCACGTGGCCGGCCAGCGTACAGGTTTCGTGGTGCCGGCAATTCTCGGCCCCGACTGCTGCCCGGGCCGTCTCGTAGGGCAACTCATGACTCAGCTGGTAACAGCCGTGATACTCACTCCAGGTGGAGACGATCCAGCCGGAACCTTGCCGGTACATCGTGGACAGCCTCGTGCTTTTCATGCTCTCTCTCCTCGGGGGCGCGCCAGGGCAGCCCCTGAGTCCCATGGGGTATCCCAGCTCCCAATCTGTTCCGTTGCACTCCCGCTCTGCCAGGCGGTGGAGCTTGGCTCCGTGGCGGATCAGGGTCCGCGCCACGGTCACGGGGACCCCTTCTTGCACCATCAGTCCGATAAACTCGTCACGGTCACGTTGTCGGCTCATGAAGTAACCGTCCTTTCTTGTTCTGTGTGAGTATCCGCGCGCATCCAACGCGAGGGCCGGGTTGCGGCGTCGAATTGCCGTATCAGCCGCTGGAAATACGTCCGCTCAAGACCCAGCACTCTTGCCGCATAAGTACGATTCCCATCAGCGGAGACCAGAGCCTCCCATAGGAGCGCACGCCGGAAGGCGTGGACGCGGCTCGCGTAGCGGCTCGGGTTTTCCTTCGGCGGGGGAACAGGGGTTCCCCGGGTGACGGCATGAGGCGTCTGGTCTCTGGGCATCTCAGTCCTCCTGTGGAGTGTGTGGGGTTGTCACGGGACTGCGAGTGTGACGGCACCAATCGTCCGCCTGTGAATCCCCGGTGCCGGGTTCACTGGCATCGTGGTACGCCTGTAGCGGGCTCATTCTGGGCCTCATTACTGCACGTCCCTTCACCCCTATGCAGGATTGTGGATAACTACACGGTCTGACCACTAAGGATTACAAGGAGTTAGCCAAGGTTATGATATTTCCCTATACTGAACTGAACAAACTGACTGTTATCGGATATACCAATACCAGCAGTAAGTGAACATACTGCTAGCGACACAGAACGTGACCTGAGGTCTGGGAGTGAGCAGGCGAGCGAAGCTCGCACTGCGAACGTACCACCGAAGGCGACCAGACCCCCGCAGGTGATCACAGAACGTGAGATCCCCCGTCCACCTGACCCAGGACCAGGCATCGGGTCCCTGAGCCTCGGGTCTGGTCTGGTGGCCTGGTGGTCTGACCGCGCACGGGTCGTCAGGTGTTGAGCCGGGGGGGGGGTGGCCCCCACGATGGGCTGGGACAGGACAGTCATCCTTCCCCCAGAGTAAACCCCTGTACACCATGTAACCCTTGTAACCCTACACCACCACACACCTGTATACTATCCATATAGTGAGGGGGTGGGGGTGTGAACGGTGACTGGTAGGTCATCCCATCACAAATCTGTTGACAACCCGTTGCGTCTCGTGGGACACTGGACGTGATGGACCTCTCCACTACCGACCAGCATGAGCCGATGGGGGAACGGGTGCAAGACATTCCCGTGTCGGTCCCTTCCCTGGTCGAATCCGCCATCCGTAGTGGGGAGGTCCATTCCCCTGTTCTTCCTCCCCCAACTCGGGGCCAAGCGACCCGAGAGGATCGGCTGAAGATCCGCGCCTTCGAACGCTACCTGGAGGGACGCGGCTCGCTGGGAGACATCGCCAAGGAGATCGGCTGCTCCCGTCAGTACCTGTACAAACTGGCTCGCGTGGGTGGCTGGGCGGAGCGCCGGGCCAAGGTCCAGACCATGGCCTTGATGAACACCACGGTCGTGGCGGAGGCCGTCGAGCAGGCGCTCACGGAACTCCGGGTCCGGGTGCCTCAACGGTTACTGGAGTTGGAGGACTTGTGCGTCAAGCGGAACCTGACCGCGATCTTGGCCTGGCTGCGGATGGCCGGGCTCAGTGGGAAACCCGTCGAGTCTGAGACACCTCCTGCTACCGTGGAAGTCCACAACGACCTCTCTGATCGCCGGCAGGTCACGGTGATTCAGGAAGGGGCTCGGACCCCCGAGTTGGAGAATGTCGCAGAATCTGCGACCGGAGACGATCAGGGGCGCTCCCATGACGAAGGATGAAGCCCAACGCGCCATTGCGGCGGCGTATCAGATTTCCCACGAGGTCGTCGCCTGGATTCAGGTGGAGCAACCGCCCTCGGACTGGGGACGGGCGCTCTGGATGGCACACGTGCAAGAGGTGGAAGACCGATTCATGGTCTTCCTGGACCGGACATGGCGTGGCTAAACGAAGCGAATAATGTTGCCGGAGACGGCTAAGGGGGAAGGTCATGGACCAGCGCGTACACGAGGATCATCGAGTCAAGGTGGCAAGGCGAATGCTTCCAGTCGTGCATGAGGGCGAAGTGATCCCACGCGGCGTGTCCCGATCGGCCCCCGGGCGACGGATCGGTCGGGCTTGGTTCGTTCGCTGGGGGCCGCTCATCATCCATTGGCTCCCTTGGGGTCCACCCCTGTACGTGATCCTGGGCCAGTGGGTGTTCGCGGCCCATCGGTGGCGGTAGCAGACAGGAGGGACGATTCATGGTAATCAAATCCGCGGCAGTCCTTACGATTTTCCAACCTGGGACGCTCACGAAGCACGGGTGGGCGGACATCGCGGCGTGGCTTCGCAGGCAGGCCCGTCACCTGATGCGAGACGGGCACGGCTATAGTCCGACGAGGTTCACCGCGCGGTATCTGTACCGAATGGGGCGGTCTGAGGCGTAATCAATGACCCGGGCGGCCCCCGCGCTCCAGTTCCGCCAGAGTGACTTCATCGGTCCCACTCCCGCGTTGCCCCAGTTGGAGTTTGTCGAAGCCCCGGAACCCGAGGTGGCGTGGATTGGAGGGGTGGGCGGGGGTAAGACCGTGGGCTTGTGCGCCAAGGCCATCTTGGTCATGCTCCGGTATCCTGGCTCGCGGGTGATCCTGGCCCGCCGGACCTACGACGAGCTCATCAAGACCACGAAACAGACGTTCTTCCGGGTGGCCGAACCCCTGAAAGCTGCAGGACTCGTGGCCCGCCCGCGGAACTGGGAACCCACGGAGCAAACCAACTACGTGCGGCTCACCACAGGGGCCGAGCTGACCTTTTCCAATCTGGACGACGAGACCAAGTTCCGCAACGTCGAAGCGACCTGGATCGGGATTGACCAAGCCGAAGAAAACGACCTCAACTTCATGATGTTCGTCAAATCGCGCATCCGGCAGACATTCCGGCAGAAGCTCGTGCCCCCGGCAGGCCGTCAATTCTGCGTGATTGCGAACGACGAAGGCCACAACTGGATCTGGCGCCGGTACCACCCGGATTCGGTCGGGCACACGGGCCGGCGTCGGTTCGTCCACAGCACCTCGCTGGAGAACCCGCACCTGGACCCGGAGAACCTGGCGGACTTGCTAGCCATGCCCCCCGCGTGGATCAACCAGTTCGTGTACGCCCGGATGGACTCCACCACGGGCCGGTTGCTCCCTGATCCCACGGTCGTCGCGTCGTGTTATCCCCCCGCAGGCGTGGACATCTACCTGGCCGTGGACCATGGGGAATCCACGGTCTGCTCCGCACACTGGGGGTTCGAGAATACCCTGGAACAAACGCTGCCCCCAGGCATCCCTCCCGGCGGCGTCTGTGTGTTCCGGGAATACTGGATGGAAGGCAAGACCATCGAGGACCATGCCCGCAACATCCTGGCCATGTCCCAGTCCTTGAACATCGTGAGCCGGGTGATGGATCGGACCACGTTCAACGTCACCCAGCGGCGTCAGGGAGGCATCCGGTGTAGCATCGCGGACCTGTACCGGGACGAGGGCTTGGTGCTCACCCCGAGCATCGGGACGCCCGATACGCGGGTCGAACGCATCAACGTGGTCCATGGGCGTGGGCTCTACATCACCAAGGATTGCCCCAACTACATTCGTCAAGCCCCGGGCTACCACACGAAGATGAACCGGCGGACCGGGAACCCCGAGATCGTGAACAAGGCCACGTACCATGCCGTGGACTCCGTGGGCTACCTGCTCATGGTCATGCCCAGTCTGGGTCCCCGTGTTATACTGCCTCCAGGGGAAGGCGAGTTACCGCCCCATCTGCGGGCCGAGGCCGCGTACTGGCAGCAGGCGAAGGATGAACAGGCCCGCCAGTTCGCCGTGCACAACTACCGGGACATGCTGGCCAGTGAGTCCACGAGTCCGTTTGGAGGCCCTGACAGTGAGTGGAATGCGTTCTCTCACCTGGCGTAGGTGGGTCCATCGACGGTGTGATGAGTTAGAGGCCGCGCTCAGCCACGACCGTGACCGAGCCGAGTCTGAGGAGATTCGCCTTCGCAAGCAGTACGACGACCTGCTCCTCGCGTACAGAGGCCTGGCGGAGTCCGCACTTGTGTCGATGAAACCGCCGTTGTCTCTGGTACAGACGATGTTTGACGAGGCGCCGAGTGACGAGACGACCATTCGCACCTACTTGACCCCCTCGTGGGCCGAGCGGGAAGGAGACGAAGACCATGCTGAACCTAAATAATGCGATCCTCCATGTGACCACGATCCCCTGGTGGGTTCTGTGGCCGTCGGTGACCTGGGTGTGGCTAATCCTCGGCTTGGCCGTCGTGGGGCTCGGGGCGTACATGGTCTGGATGAATCGGCCCATGAGAAAACCCTAATGCCCCTCGTGCCCCCGAGCGCAGGCGCCTACCACGTGCCAGACCCGAGCCTGGGTGTGGAGGAACGCATTGTCCAAGACCAGCGCTTCTGGTGGAACCAGTTCCAGTACGGGCGCCTGGGGTTTGAGAAGGGCTGGTACAGGAACATCCTCTTCTACCTGGATCATCAATGGATTCGATACGAGGACTCGGCCCATCGGTGGCGTGAGGAGAACCTGAAGGAGTGGGTCCCGCGCCCGGTGACGAACCGACTGGCCCCAGCGGTCAACGTCGTGCGCTCGGCCCTCATGTCGGCGGACCCCCGGTTCTCCGCGGAGCCCAGGCTCCCCGAATCCGACCTGTCCGTGTCGGGAGCGCGGGCCGCCCGAGATGCCCTGGACATCCTCTACGCCGATTCCCAATTTCGCGCCGCCAAGCGCAACATGGCCTCGTGGCTCGTGCTGACAGGCACGGGATTCTTGGGGGTGGATTTCAGTACGGCCTCCAAGTATGGGTCCCTGTGGCTCCCTGGGGAACGCTGTGTGACCTGTGGCCAGACCCAGCGTCCGAGTGAGATGCAGGACGCGTGCCCCCAGTGCGGGGACCACCTGTGGGTCGAGGACGGGAAGGCGGGCGAGTCCGTGCCCCGGGGACGGTTGCTTACCACGTCCTGGAGTCCATTTGAGGTCTACATCGACTCTGGCGTCCTGACCATCGAGGACCAACCCACGGTCATCCTGTCCCGGTCCTACCACGTCGAGGTCGCGCGGGCCGCGTGGGAAGCGGACGCGGCCCGTATCAAACCAACCACCGGGTCCACGGCGGCGCAGTACTACCTGACCAGTCTGGCCACCGCCTCCACGTTGTTCCGGGGCGTGTCCGTGCCGGATCACGTCGTCATCCGCCGGATCTACCGTAAACCCTGTCAGGCGTGGCCCAATGGCCTGGTCGCCACCGTGACCTCGGACGGTGTGGTGTTGGAGCACCAAGAGTCCTACCCGTACCGCTTCACGACCACGGAGCAGCCGTTTTACCCCCTCCTGGCCACAGTATACGACGAGGTTCCCGGACGCTTCTGGGGCAAGACGCCGGTCGATAGCCTGGTCCTCAAACAAGCCCAACGGAACCGGATCGAGGCCCTGTACGAGATGACCCTGATGACGATGGCGGGGCCGGTGTGGATTATCCCGGCGGGCTCGAACCCGTCAAAGATCACGGGCACGCCGGCCATTCAAATCACGGCCACTCCCGTGAGTGGCATGATGCCCACCCGCATCCAGGGCATGGGCCCGGACGCCAGCGTGATCCAGATGTTGGAGAAGATTGACCAGGACTTTGAAGAGATAATGTCGTGTCTGACCGGGGACACTGAGGTCCCGTGTCTCGATGGGATCATGCGGACGATGGCGCAACTCGCGCAGGAGTTTCCCGAGGGCGGCATGTGGGTCTACGGATTCAATACGGAGAGGGTCGAAGTCCAACCGGCCTACGTTGAACGAGTGTGGCGCTCGGGGTCCAAGCTCTGTGTCCGCGTGTGGTTCGCCGAGGGCACCCATGTCGATTGCAGCTACGACCATCCGTTTCTGACGTGGATCCGGGGGTATGTCCGGGCCGACCACCTACGACCCCATGAGGCCGTCGTGCCCCTG
>Ga0184639_10001001_pt1 | contig 11802 bp, 13 predicted proteins | sample PLM31_170_b2_FD_133155 | JGI IMG/M metagenome (GOLD analysis project Ga0184639, IMG submission 133155) | Groundwater sediment microbial communities from an aquifer in East River, Colorado, USA - PLM3-1_170_b2 | ecosystem: Environmental > Terrestrial > Soil > Riparian zone | place: USA: East... | reverse complement strand
CGCCGAGATTGACCGCCTCAAGCAGGAGGCCCTCCGGCGGGGCGTGGATGTGATTAATCTTGGGATCGGGGACCCCGACCTGCCGACGCCCCCCCACATCGTGCGCCGGCTGGCCGCGGCGGCCGTGGACCCGAAGAATCACCAGTACCCCTCCTACGAGGGGCTCCTGGCCTTCCGCGAGGCGGCGGCGGCCTGGTACGAGCGGCGCTTCGGCGTCCGCCTTCACCCGGCCACCGAGGTGCTCACCCTGATCGGGAGCAAGGAGGGGATCGGCCACCTGCCGCTCGCCTTCGTGAACCCGGGGGACGTGGTCCTGGTCCCGAGCCCCGGCTACCCGGTGTACCAGGCCGGGACCGTCTTCGCCGGCGGCACCCCCGTGTTTCTGCCCATCCGCAAGAGCACCGGCTACCTGGTGGACCTGAAGACCATCCCGGCCGAGGCGCGGAGGCGCGCCAGGGTCCTGTTCCTGAACTACCCCAACAACCCGACCGGCGCTGTGGCCCCCCTGGAGTACTTCCAGGAGGCGGTGGCCTTCTGCCGGGAGCACGGCCTCATCCTCTGCCACGACGCCGCCTACTCCGAGATCGCCTTCGACGGCTACCGGCCCCCGAGCCTGCTGGCCGTCGAGGGGGCGAAGGACGTGGCCATCGAGTACCACTCCCTCTCCAAGACCTACAACATGACGGGATGGCGGGTCGGGTTCGCCGTCGGGAACGCGGAGATCCTGGCCGGGCTGGGGCGGATCAAGACCAACCTGGACTCCGGGGTCTTCCAGGCGATCCAGGAGGCCGGGATCGAGGCCCTCACCGGGCCGCAGGACTGCATCGCCCGCCACTGCAAGGTGTACCAGGAGCGGCGGGACGTCCTAGTGGACGGTCTGCTGGCGGCCGGCTTTGACGTGGAGCGGCCGAAGGCCTCCTTCTACGTCTGGATCACGGTCCCCCGGGGAGTTTCCTCGGCCGACCTCACCAAGCGCCTGCTCGCCGAGGCGGGCATCGTCATGACCCCCGGCAATGGCTTCGGGGAGCACGGCGAGGGGTACGTCCGGGCCGCCCTGACCGTGGATGTGCAGCGGGTCCGGGAGGCGGTCCACCGCATCCAGGGGCTTTCGCTGCGCCCCGGCCGCTGAGAGGCCGGGGACGAGGACGCATGAGCGCCGACCGGGTTCTGATCGAGGGGCTCACCTTCTTCGGCTACCACGGCGTCCGCCCCGAGGAGCAGCGCCTCGGGCAGAAGTTCCGGGTGGACGTGGAGCTCACCCTGGATCTGGGCCGGGCCGCCTCCTCCGACCGGGTGGCCGATACGGTCAACTACGAGGAGATCTGCCGGTTGGTCCTGGAGGTGGGGAGGGGGCGGCGGTGCAATCTGGTCGAGACGCTGGCGGAGCGGATCGCCGCGGTCCTGCTGAAGGCCTTCCCCGCGCAGGAGGTCCTGGTGCGGGTGAAGAAGACCTCCCCGCCCTTCGACGGCACCCTGACGGCGGTGGGGGTGGAGATCCGGAGGAGGGCCCCGTGGCCATCGCCTACGTCGGGCTAGGCTCCAACGTAGGCGACCGGCTCCGGTGGCTCACGTCCGCCCTGGCCGAGTTCGCCCGGGGGGTGGACCTCCGCCTGGCCGGGTTCTCCTCCATCTTCGAGACGGAGCCGGTGGGGGTCACGGGCCACGACTGGTACCTGAACGCCGCAGCTGCCGTCTCGACGGCCCTGGAGCCGGAGGCTCTCCTCGAGCGGCTCCGGGCGATCGAGGCCTCCTTCGGCCGCCCGCGGCACCGGCTGCCGGGGGCGGCCCGGACGCTGGATCTGGACCTGCTCCTGCTGGGGGACGTGGTGCGCCAGAGCCCCGCCCTGACCCTCCCGCACCCTCGCCTGGTTGAGCGCCGCTTCGTCCTCGAACCCCTCTGCGGGATCGCGCCCCACCTCCGGCACCCGGTGCTGGGCCGTTCGGTCCGGGAGCTGCTGGCCGCCCTCCCGGTCGGGCCCACCGTCCGGCTGTTCCTGCCCCGCGGCGCGCTCAAGATCGGCGTCACCGCCGCCGGGGTCCGCCCGTGAGCCCGCTCACCGCGCAGTACATTGCCGTGGAAGGGCCCATCGGCGTCGGGAAGACGAGCCTGGCGGAGCTCCTGGCGCAACGGCTCGGGGCCCGCACCCTCCTGGAGGCGGCGGAGCACAACCCCTTCCTGAAGGATTTCTACACCGACATGCGCCGGTACGCCTTCCAGACCCAACTCTACTTCCTCCTGAACCGGTACCGGCAGCAGCAGGAGCTCGTGCAGACCGACCTCTTCCGCCAGCGCCTGGTCAGCGATTATGTGTTTGCCAAGGACCGGATTTTCGCGTACGCTACCTTGGACGATAACGAGTTGGCCCTCTACGAGAAGATCGCCCCCTTGCTGGAGGTCCGGGTCCGGAAGCCGGACCTGGTCATTTACCTCCAGGCCGACGTCGAGACGCTCCTCCGGCGGATCGGGCAGCGGGGCAAGTTCTACGAGAGCCGGATCGACCGCGCGTACCTAGAGGACGTGGCCGCCGCCTACAACCACTTTTTCTTCCACTACACCGAGACGGCCCTGCTGGTGGTCAACACCAGCGAGATGGACTTCGTGAAGCGGAAGGAGGACCTGGACGATCTACTCCGACAGCTCCATGAGATGAAGGCGGGGACGCAGTACTACGTCCCGCTTGGATCCCGAGCGGACCGAGACGGGTAACAGCCTTCCCGCCGCCCCTGCCCCTCCCCCGCGGGACGCGGGACGCCGACGGGCGCCCGCAGTCCGGCAGTCGCGGCCCGGGCGGTGGCGGTGGTCCCTGCGCAGTCGCGCGGCGAGGCCTCCCGGAGACGTCCGGGAGGCCTCTTTCTTTTGGAGGCCCCCATGCGACAGGAACGGGTCACGGTCACAGCGGTCCGCGCCATGAAGGCGCGGGGGGAACGGGTGGCCATGCTCACGGCCTACGATACCCCCACGGCCCGGCTGCTGGACGCCGCGGGGGTGGACGTGATCCTGGTGGGGGATTCCCTCGCCATGGTGGCGCTGGGCTACGAGACCACCCTGCCGGTCACCCTGGAGGAGATGCTCCACCACACGCGGGCCGTGGCCCGGGGGGCCGCCCGGGCCCTGGTGGTGGGGGACCTGCCCTTTCTTTCCTATCAGGTCAGCCGGGAGGAGGCCCTCCGGAGCGCGGGCCGGATGCTGAAGGAGGGGAATGCCCAGGCGGTGAAGCTGGAGGGCGGTCTGGAGGTCGCCGGGACCGTGGCGGCCCTCCTGGAGGCCGGCATCCCGGTCATGGGGCACATCGGCTTGACACCCCAGGCCGTCCACCGGATGGGCGGGTACAAGGTCCAGGGGCGGACCGCAGAGGCCGCGGCGCGGCTCCTCAAGGATGCCGTCGCCCTGGAGCGGGCCGGAGCCTTCAGCCTGGTCCTGGAGGGGCTCCCCTGGCAGGTGGCGGGGGCGGTGACGGAGGCGGTCGGCATCCCCACCATCGGGATCGGCGCCGGCCCCCGGTGCGACGGGCAGGTCCTGGTCACGAACGACCTGCTGGGGCTCTTCGATGAGTTCACCCCCAAGTTCGTGAAGCGCTACGCCAATCTGCGGGAGACGCTCTTGCAGGCCTTCGGCCAGTTCCGCGAGGAGGTCCGGGCCGGGGCCTTCCCGGGCCCGGAGCACTCCTTCAGCCTAGAGGCCGGCGAGACGGAGAGGCTGCGGCGGCTCACCGCCCGGACCCGCCCCCGGAAGGTTGCGGCGCTCCGGAAGTGAGGGCCGACGCGGTGCAGGTCCTGGACGAGCCCCGGAAGGTGCAGGAGCTGACCGAGGCGTGGCGGCGCGCCGGCGAGCGGATCGGCTTTGTCCCGACCATGGGGGGCCTGCACGCGGGCCACCTGGCCCTCCTCGCGCGGGCGGCCGCCGAGAACACCCGCCTGGTCATCAGCATCTTCGTGAACCCCACCCAGTTCGACCGCCCCGACGACTTCCAGACCTATCCCCGGGACCTCTCCCGGGACCTGCGCCTGGCCGAGGAGGCGGGGTGTGACCTGGCCTGGACCCCCACCCCGGTCCAGATGTACCCGCCGGGCCCCCCGACCGTGGTGGAGGTGACGGGGCTCTCCGGCATCCTGGAGGGGGCGGCCCGGCCCGGCCACTTCCGAGGCGTCGCCACCGTCGTCACCAAGCTCGTCAGCGTCGTCAAGGCCCACCGGGCCTACTTCGGCGCGAAGGACTGGCAGCAGGCGGTCATCGTCCGGCGCCTCGTGGCCGACCTTCTGCTCGATCTGAAGATCGTGGTCTGCCCGACGGTCCGGGAAGCGGACGGGCTGGCCCTCTCCTCGAGGAACGTGAACCTCACCCCGGAGGAGCGGCGGGCCGCGCCGGTCCTCTCCCGGGCCCTCCAGTGGGGTGCCGCCGAGATCCGGGAGGGACGACGGGACCCCGAGGCGTTGCGGCGGGGCATAGTGGCCCGCATCGCCGCCGCGACGGCCGCCCCCCTCGACTACCTGGCTGTCGTCCGCCCCGAGACCCTGGAGCCGGTCCCCTCGGCCGACCCGCCGGTCCTCCTCGCGCTCGCCATCCGCTTCTCCAAGGCCCGCCTCATTGACAATCTCCTGGTCGAGCCCTGAGGGCGGGAATCGCCTCCCGGCGCTGCGCGGCGAGGGGCCTGCCGTCGTGGATGTGTGCTGCCCAGCGGGGGTGCCGGGCCAACGAATTGCCCCCGGGATTGCCGCCGAGCCGCGGGTGGCGCCGGGCGCGGCCCCCGAGCGGCCGGGCCGAGTGGGACCCCCTCGGCCTCCTTCCGCAATTCGACGAGTTGTGGAAGGGGCTGAGCGGGTGACGCGGCCCGGCCGCGAGTGGGGCACGCCGGCGACAGGACCCACGGCAGAACGGTCTGGCAGGATTAGGCCGCAGTATTTGGCCCGGCGCTAGCGGGGGTGGGGGAGAATGGCGATGGTTGGGTTAGGGGTTCTCCCGGGGCTCAGCCGGAGGCTGGTGCGGCCGCCCCCCTGCCCAACCCAGGAACTGGATGGCGTAGGCGTTCGGCAGGACGACGAAGAGGAGGAAGAGGCCGAGGACCAGCGGGCTCAGGAGGATAAAGAGCGTCGCCCCCAGCGGCAGGAGAAAAATGCCGAGGCAGAAGTACCCCGTCCAGACGAAGAATTTCCGCACCATGCTCCACTCCCGGCGCCGCTCCGGCAGCGCCCTGCGCGTTCTCACCACGGTTATGCAAGGTTTGCGCCCGATGGGAGTGGCGTTGGCGCTTCTCTCCTGCGTCGGCGTCATCCGCGCCCAGGAGGCCGACTGGGCGACGGTCCTCCGCATCCTGGATGGGCAGACCATCGAGGTGGAGTGGCGCGGCGCCCGCGAGATCGTGCGGTACATCGGCGTGGGCGCCCCCCGGTTCCGCCAGCCGGTGGAGGACCCCGAGGAGGAGCAGTAGGCCCGGCGCGCCCGGGACTCGAACCGCCGGCTCGTGGAGGGCCGTCGCCTCCGCCTGGAATTGGACGCGCTCCCCCGTGACCGCCAGGGTCGCCTCCTCGCCTACGTCTTCACCCAGGAGGGGACCTTTGTCAATGCGTGGCTGATCGAGTTCGGGTTCGCCGAGGCGGTGAGCCTCCCCCAAAATCTCCGATACCAGGCGGACCTCAGGCGGCTGGAGCGGGAGGCGAGGAGAAGTCCCGCGGCCTCTGGATGCGCCAGTAACGCCCCCGCTTCACCGGGAGCCCACCCAAGGCGTTCTACCCTTCAGAATCAAATACTTCCCTATCATCTTTTTCCTTGACAACCCGGAGTGGCCCGTGTTTACTGTTCGCGCCAAGTGGTGGAAAGTGGGATATGATGGGATGGTTTCCCCCGCGGGGGCGGATCACGGATGTTCCGAGGGCGCTACGAGCACTCCATTGACGGTAAGGGGCGGCTCAGCATCCCGTCCCGCTTCCGGGAGGCCCTTGCCCGGCGCCGGCAGAAGGTGCTGATCCTGACGCACTTCGACTCCTGCGTCGCGGCCTACCCGCTGGACGAGTGGCGCCAGCTGGAGGAGCGGATCCGGAAGCAGAGCACCCTCCAGAAGGACATCCGGGCCTTCCTCCGGCTCTTCTACTCCGGGGCGATGGAGACGGCCGTGGACGGGCAGGGGCGGATCCTGATCCCGCCCCCGCTGCGGGAGAAGGCGGGCCTGGCCCGCGAGGTCATGATCGTCGGGGTGCTGAACAAGATCGAGATCTGGAGCAAGGCGCGCTGGGAAGAGTTCCTGGCTGGCTCGCCGGTCACCTTCGAGGACGTGGCTGCCAGGCTGGCCGAACTGGGCATTTGATCTAGGTCCGGAGATCTGCGTCCGGATGCGAGAGATCCGGGGGGGACGGGAAGGGGGAGCGGATGACGCCTGGTGAGGAGCGGCAGGGGCTGGCCCTGGAATTCACCGTGGAGCGGGACCCCGCCGCCGGCATTGCCACGTTCCGCCCCCGGGGAGCCATCAGCCTCTGGGGGATGCTGGAGCTGCGGGAGGCGTTGGCCGCGGCCCTGCGGAACGGCTACTCCAGGCACCTGCTGGACCTCTCGGCCGTCTGGCATATCAATGCCAAGAGCCTCGGCATCCTGGTGGAGCGGCGCGATCGGGCGCGGGAGGCCGGCGGCCAGCTCGTCCTGGTGGCGCCCGCCGGCCCTCTCCGGGACCTCCTCACGGCTGCGGGGACCTACGCCACCTTCGCCGTGGCGGTCACCGAGGCCGAGGGGCGGGCTCTCCTGAGCCCGGCGGGGGTGGCGGCGGGGTGACCGGGCGACCGGGGCACACCCCGGTCCTGCTCACCCAGGTCGTGGCCTTCCTGCGGCCCATCCCCGACGGCCTCTACCTGGACTGCACCGTCGGGCCGGGGGGGCATGCGGAGGCGATCCTGGAGGCCTCCGCGCCCACCGGCCGGCTGGTCGGCTTGGATCGGGACGCCGAGGTCCTCCCGCTGGCCCGGGAGCGCCTCGGTCGCTTCGGTCCCCGGGTCCGCCTCCTGCAGGCCGACTACCGGACCCTCCGGGCGGTCGCGGCGGCCGAGGGGCTTGAGGCCTGGGACGGGGTCCTCTTCGACCTCGGGCTCTCCTCGGCCCAGCTGGATGACCCAGCACGGGGTTTCGCCTTCAGGCGCGCCGGGCCGCTCGATATGCGGATGGATCGGGCGGGGGGCGGAGGCACGGCCGCCGACCTCCTCCGGGATCTCCCAGAGGAGGAGCTGGCCCGCGTCCTCCGGGAGTACGGGGAGGAGCGCTGGGCCCGGCGGATCGCGCGGCGGATCGTGGCCGCCCGGGCTGCCGCACCGTTCACCCGGACCGACCAGCTGGCGGAGGCGGTCGCCGGGGCGATCCCCCGGCGGGCCTGGCCCCGGCGGATTCACCCGGCCACCCGGACCTTCCAAGCCCTCCGGATCGCCGTGAACCGGGAGTTGGAGGAGCTGGCGGAGGCGCTCGGCGTCGCGATCAGCGGGCTCAGGCCGGGAGGACGGATCGTCGTCATCGCCTTCCAGTCGCTGGAGGACCGGATCGTGAAGCGGGCCCTGCGGGGCGACCCCGCGGTGACGATCCTCACCAAGAAGCCCGTCACCACCGGGCCCGAGGAGGTGGCGGCGAACCCCCGGGCGCGCAGCGCGAAGCTGCGGGCGGCCCAGCGGGCGGGAGGCTAGGCCATGGCGCGGTCCCTCGGGGGCACCCTCGCCCGGTCCCAGGAGATCCGGACCCGCGCCCGGGCGCGCCGGGCCTTCCTGCGGCTCGACCTGTGGCGGGCCGTGGTGGTGCTGGGCCTCCTCTGCCTCGGCATCCTCTTTTATGTGTGGCAGCACATCCAGGTCCTCCGCCTCGGGTACGCCCTGGAGGGGCTGCGCGCACAGCGCGCGACCCTCCTGCAGGAGAACAGAACCCTCACCCTCGAGATGGCCCGGCTCACCGCCCTCAGTCGCGTGGAAGCCATCGCCCGGGCCCGTCTCGAGATGGAGACCCCCCGCCCCGGCCAGGTGATTGTTCTCCCTGAGCCGGCTCAGCCCGGGGCCGGGCCCCGGTAGCGGGTCCGCGGCCATCCGGGCGCGGGTGAGAGGAACCGAGATGCTGCCCGTGGCCCCCCCGGCCCCCCGTGGCCGGGCCATCGCCCTCTTCTTCCTCCTCCTGGCCTTCCTGGCCCTGGTGGTAGGTCGCCTCTTCGCCCTCCAGATCCGGGACCACCAGCGCCTCAGCCAGAAGGCCACCCAGCAGTACGAGCGGCGCCTCTCCGTGACGGCGAAGCGGGGGGCCATCACCGACCGGCACGGCAGGGAGCTGGCGGTGAGCCTGGAGGCCCAGTCCCTCTACGCGCACCCCAGCGCGGTCCGGGACCCCCGGGCGGCCGCGGCGGCGCTGGCCCCCATCCTGGGGCAGTCCCGGGGGGAGATCCTGAGGCGTCTGACAGCCGACAAGCCCTTCGTCTGGCTACAGCGCAAGCTCCCGGCCCGGCAAGCCGAGGTGCTGGCCGGCCTCACCATCCCCGGGATCGGCCTGGTACCGGAGACGCGCCGCTCCTACCCCCGCGGGGAGCTGGCCGCCCACCTCGTCGGGTTCGTGGGCCTCGATGATGCGGGCCTGGAGGGCGTAGAATACCAGTATGACGCCCTGCTGGGCGGCGGGCCCCGCTTTGTGACGGGGCGGGTGGATGCGCTCGGCAGGGTCCTCTTCCGGGACGAGGGGCCGCCCACGCCCGCGCCGGCTCATCTGGTCCTGACGGTGGACGAGGTCATCCAGTACGTGGCGGAGCGGGAGCTCCAGCGGGCCGTGGCGAAGGCCCAGGCCCAGGCCGGAAGCATCCTGGTCCTGGAGCCTGGGACGGGCGAGATCCTGGCGCTGGCCAATTTCCCGACCTTCGACCCCAACGCCTTCGCCCAGGCGCCGGCGGGTTCCCGGCGGAACCGGGCGCTCACCGACACCTACGAGCCCGGCTCCGTCTTCAAGGTGGTCCTGGCCGCGGCGGCCCTGGAGGAGGGGTTGGTCCGGCCCGAGGAGCTCTTCTTCGGCGAGAACGGGGCCATCGAGGTGGCCGGGGTGAAGATCCGGGACCACGAGCGGCACGGGTGGCTTACCTTCAGCCAGGTGATGGCCCAGTCCAGCAACGTGGGGGCCATCAAGGTGGGCCAGCGCCTGGGCCGCTCGACCTACTACTCCTACCTGAACGGGTTCAGTTTCGGCGCCCGGACCGGGGTAGACCTGCCGGGGGAGGCGCCGGGTCTGCTGCGCCGTCCCCGGGAGTGGTCCGCGGTCTCGATCGGAGCCCTCTCGATCGGGCAGGAGGTGTCGGTCACCTCGGTGCAGCTCGTGGCCACCCTGGCTGCCGTGGCCAACGGCGGGAGGCTCTACCGCCCCCACGTCCTGAAGGCCGTCCGGGGGGAGGGCGGCGCCCTGGCCCGGGAGATCTCTCCCCAGCTCATCCGGCAGGTGATTTCCCCCGAGACCGCCCGCCGCCTCACGGCGATCCTGGTGGAGGCGGTCGAGCGCGGGACGGGGAAGGCCGCGGCCGTGCCCGGGTACACGGTGGCCGGGAAAACAGGCACGGCCCAGAAGCTCGACCGGGAGACCGGCCTCTACTCCCGCACCAAGGTGGTAGCCTCCTTCGCCGGTTTCGTCCCGGCGGAGGCACCGCGGCTGGCCATCCTGGTGGTCCTGGATGAGCCCGCTCTCGACCGCTGGGGCGGTTCCTCGGCCGGCCCGGCCTTCAGGGAGATCGCCCGGGAGGTGCTCGGCTACCTGAATGTCCCCCCGTCCCCGGGCCGACGGGTGCAGGTGGCGCGGAGGGCTGATGCCGGCGCTCAGGGCCCTAATTGAGGGGCTGGAGCACCGCTTCCTGCGGGGGAGCGGAGGGGAGGACATCCGGGGGGTGGAGCATGACTCCCGCCGAGTCGCCCCGGGCGCCTGCTTCGTCTGCCTGCGGGGGAGCCGGTTCGACGGGCACGCCTTCGCCGAGGAGGCAACGGCCCGCGGGGCGGCCGCCGTCGTCCTGGAGCGGGAGATCCCGCTTCCGCCCGGCCCCGCCATCGTCCGGGTGAAGGAGACGCGCGTCGCGTTAGCGGCCATGGCCCGGGTCTTCCACGGGGATCCGGCCCGGCGCCTGACCCTCCTGGGAGTCACCGGGACCAACGGCAAGACCACCACCACCTACCTGCTGGAGGCCATCCTGGCGGCGGCGGGGAAAACGGTCGGGGTCATCGGGACCATTGACTACCGGTGCGGCGCCCTCAAGGTGCCGGCGGAGCGGACGACGCCGGAGGCGCCGGACCTCCAGGTCCTCCTCCGGCGCATGCTGGATGTCGGGGCGACCCACATCGCCATGGAGGTCTCCTCCCACTCCCTCGCCATGCACCGGGTGGACGGCGTGGAGTTCGACGTGGCCGTCTTCACGAACCTGACCCAGGACCACCTCGACTTCCACGGCTCCTTTGAGTCGTACCTGGAGGCCAAGGGCCGCCTCTTCCGTGGGCTGGGGGTCGGGGCGGTGAAGGCAGGGCCCAAGGCCGCCCTCCTGAACGCCGACGACCCCCACGTCGAGCGGCTCCGGGCCGAGACGACCGTCCCCGTCCTGACCTTTGCCCTGGAGGCCAAGGCCGACCTGACCGCCGAAGGGGTGACGCTGGAGTCCACCGGGCTCGGCGCCACCCTCCGGACTCCCTGGGGACCCATCCCGGTCCGGTCGGCGCTCCTCGGCCGCCACAACGTGGCCAACATCCTGGGGGCGGCGGGAGCGGCGCTGACCGTGGGGGTCCCGCCCGGGGCGGTGAGCGCCGCCCTCGCCACCCTCAGGGGGGTGCCGGGGCGCCTGGAACAGATCGAGGCGGGGCAGCCCTTCACGGTCGCGGTGGACTACGCCCACACCCCGGACGCCCTGGAGCGGGTGCTCCGGGCGGCCCGCGCCCTCACGGCCGGCCGCCTCCTCTGCGTCTTCGGCTGTGGCGGGGACCGGGACCGGGGGAAGCGCCCGCTGATGGGGGAGGCGGCCGGCCGGCTGGCCGACTACGTGATCCTGACCTCCGACAACCCGCGGAGCGAGGAGCCGGAGGCCATCCTGGATGCCATCGAGGAGGGGGTGCGGGCCGTGCCGGGGGCGGCCGGGCGGTATACGAAGATCGTCAATCGCGCGGAGGCCATCGCGGCGGCCCTGGGCCGGGCCCGGCGCGGGGACTTCGTCCTCATTGCCGGCAAGGGGCACGAGACGTATCAGATAGTAGGAAGCCGGACGATCCCGTTCGACGACCGAGAGGTGGCGCGGCGGGCCCTAGCCGAGAGGGGGTTCGGCAAAGCCCGCGCTGTTTAGGGGGGACCCGGGGAGGCGAAGCGGGCCGAATGGACGGGGTGAGCCTGAGCGTCAAAGAGATACTGGAAGCGACGGGGGGATCCCTCCTGGCGGGGAGCCCCGGGACGGCCTTCGCCACCTTCTCCACCGACACCCGCTCCCTGCAACCGGGCGCGCTCTTCTTCGCCCTGAAGGGGGAGCGGTTCGACGGCCACGCCTTCCTGGCCGAGGCGGCCGCCAGGGGGGCGGCCGGGGCCGTCGTGGCCGGGACGCCGGCGCAGGGACCATCCCCGCCGGTCCTCTTGCGGGTGCGGGACACCCAGCACGCCCTCGGACAGGTGGCCTCCTTCTGGCGCCGCCGCCGCAAGGTCCAGGTCGTGGCGGTCACTGGGACCAACGGCAAGACCACCACCAAGGAGATGGTGGCGGCGGTCCTCGCCCGACGCTACCGGGTGCTGGCCTCCCCCGGGAACCTGAACAACCTGGTGGGGGTCCCGCTGGCCCTCTTCCGCCTCGCGCCGGAGCATGAGGT
>Ga0184639_10000999_pt1 | contig 11820 bp, 9 predicted proteins | sample PLM31_170_b2_FD_133155 | JGI IMG/M metagenome (GOLD analysis project Ga0184639, IMG submission 133155) | Groundwater sediment microbial communities from an aquifer in East River, Colorado, USA - PLM3-1_170_b2 | ecosystem: Environmental > Terrestrial > Soil > Riparian zone | place: USA: East... | reverse complement strand
GTGAAATTGCCGAGATTTGGAATGAGTCTCACACCTTGGGACGAGTGGAAGAAACGTGGCGGTGTGCCGTTCTGGTGGACCGGGTACAACAAGGTCAAGCACCACCGAGATACCCATTATTACTCAGCGAGTTTAAAAAACGCCTTAAACGCAGTAGCCGGCTTATTTGTGATGGTGATCTATTTTTACAAGGAGAAGGCTGAATCGGGGGAGCTAACCCCGCGGCCGCAGCTACTCACGGTTGACGAGTTCCATGATGACGGCGAGGAATTGGGGGCTTCGGGGGCATATTATTATAAGCTATAGTGGCATGAATGGGGGGCGTTGGACGATTCCCATTTTCAAACGTCGGCCCAGTGGTGAAAAAATTATCTGGCTGAAAAGTCTCGCATGCAAGTCGCAATCTATTCGCATTCCGCATCAAGGCCTGTGCCTTATTGGTTTGAGTGATATGAGGCCGAATAAAATTGAGCCTAATATGCAATCACCACTCTCGGCCATAGGAGGAAAGGTATGCCTGACACTTGGCCAACTAAGCGACTTTCGGTAACGAGCCTTCATCTAGACTCAAAGAATCCCCGGCTCGGCCGCGAAACTCTCTCTCGTGCGCCGCGAGAAATAATCCAATATCTGTTTCAACATGATAAAGCCTTGGAATCGGCCGACAGCATTTCGAAACGCGGCTTTTTCCCAAACGAGCCGCTTTTGGCAGTAAATGAAAACAACAAGCTCGTCGTAGTTGAAGGGAATCGACGCCTTGCGGCATTGAAGGCATTACTTGAGCCAGGGCTGCTTGAAGGGGCTTGGGTGCGGAAGGTGGAAAGGCTTTCCCGTCGGATGAACGACCCGAGAGCGGCAATTGGCAAGGTCCCCGTAACTATCGCTCCAAATCGGCGAGCGACAGATCGCCAGATAGCGGGCCGGCACATAGGGACGCCGGTGCTTGCTTGGGAGGCTGAAAATAGAGCCAGCTTCATTCTGGACAAGCTTGGGGAAGGCTATGACAATGAAGAACTTAGGACTGACCTCGGCTTTACAGTCACTGACATTCAAAAAGCGCGGCAAACTAGAGCGATTGCTGATATGGCCCGCTCACTAGACCTTTCGGATGAAATAAAGGCCAAAATCGAGAATCCTAGAGCAAACCTCTTTACTACAATAGAGCGTGTTTTTGATTCATCGGTGGGTCGCGAATTTTTAAAAGTTGAGCCAGATGTTGATCACGGTATCCGTGGAACAACCTCCAAAAGCGAATTTGTTCGCGCATTTACAAAGCTCGTGACGGACGTCGCTCTCGCTAAAGAATCTTCCCGCACATTAAACACTAACGACAATATTCGTGACTACTTTGAAAAGAAGTGGAGCAAGGGAGATTTGCCTAGCGGCAAACGGGGATCGTTTGTTCCTTCCGATATCATACGAGGAAAGTCGGTAGCTTCGAGAACCGATCAGAAGCCATCGACAACTCCGAAGAAACAGAAGCAGTTGAATAAGGCAGTCTTACCACGGGATTTTAAAGTACGCTTCGGAAATGAACGGCTGGTCGATATTCGGGACGAATTAACCAGGTTACGTCGGGAAGACTTTCCAAATGCCGGGGCAGTTTTGTTGAGAGTCTTCTATGAACTCGCGGTCGTGCACTTTCTACAACGTACAGGCGACCTTCTAAATATCATTGAGAAATTAGCAGGGAAAGGTAAATTGCCTTATGACGTTCCTACAATGAAACAGCTTACGCCCGATATTATACGCATTGCCAAGCTTTATCTCTCGCCGGCTGATGCAAATAAAGTAGAGAAAGCAGTTAAGTACGACCCTTCGGCGCCATTCACTATCAGCGATCTACACGGATTCGTTCATGGGCCAGATCTTCCCGGAGACAGGGACATTCTGCAGTACTGGCTTCGAACCGAGCCGCTTTTTCGATTAATGCTTGAACAGGACTACCCGCCGGAAAAGCAGAAATGAATATAGCAAGTCCACTTAGATACCCTGGTGGCAAGGCTGTAATGGCCGGCTTACTGGGGCAGATTCGAAAACTCAACGGTTTTGGGGACCGGGCATTTGCCGAGCCATTCGCCGGCGGCGCTGGCGCAGCATTATCTCTCCTCTACCGCGAAGAAACCCCAGAAATCTTTATTAATGATGCCGATAGGTCCATTCATGACTTCTGGTGGATGGTCCTCAATCGACCCGAAGCGTTTAAAAAGAAACTCAGAAACACGCCGGTGAACATGGCGCAATGGCATCGTCAGAGGAATATCTACACAGATCGCACTCGCGTGCCCCGCCTCAGACGCGGGTTTTCGGCATTCTATTTGAACCGTTGTAACAGGTCTGGAATCATCATGAATGGAGGCCCGATCGGTGGTGTAGAACAAGAAGGCAGGTGGAAATTAGATGCAAGATTCAATAAACCGGAGCTTCAGCGTCGATGCGAGAAGATTGCTCAGTACCACGGTCGAATTCGCGTATCTGGTCAGGACGGTATTGACTTCATTAATGACCTCGACGCAGCAAGAGTTTTTTTCTTCATTGACCCGCCGTATTTTGTAAAGGGACCAACTCTTTACTTAAATGCGTTGGATGCGGACTACCACCGCAGGCTTGCCGCCGTCTTGAAATCGATGACAGACGCGGCATGGGTATTGACCTACGATGATTGTGCGGCGATTCGCCGAATGTATCGTAGCTGGGCAACCATTCGACCGTTTAGGCTGCGGTACAGCGCGGCCGATAGCGGAAGCGGAAAAGAAGTGTTGATCACTCCTAAATGGATGCGCTTGCCGCCCCAACAAAGGTCTGCTGCCATCGCTTGGTAAGACCGGAAAAAGGGGATAAGTCCAATAACGAAGGCGACTTGCGCTAGACCCCGAAAAAACCCGCGAGCGGGAATTTCGTCTAAAGCGGCTCCGCGAACTCGATCAGGAGTTGGCGGAGAATCAGCGGGAGCTATGGAAGCTGAAAAAGCAGGGGCGGAAAAGGGGACAGGCTGGTTTTTGGCACCGACAAGCCGGAAAAGCAGCCCTTTAAATTCCTCTGCCCGAGATAGGCTGTGAGTCGTTCGGGAGATACGCCGCCGTCCCCGGCGATATTTCACGGCCAGCCGGTTGTTGACAAGTTCTAGTAGCTGGCGGATATTGCAGCCGATTCGAATTTGATTGGTGGAGCCAGGCCGACCGGCATTTGTCGCCGCCTAACGGGGGTCACTTAATAGTTAGCCTCTTCCGAGCGGACTTCTTCGGTTGTTCGAACGTAGCAACGTGGTAGGTTTTACGGAAGTATAAGAGTTGATTTTAGCCAGGAGGAATAAGTGAATGTCAGTGGTTGAAATCTTGGAACTTTCAAGCCAAGGGGACGAGCGCGGCGCGAGTTTTTCTGACCAAAGGTGGAAAGCGTTTCTCCAGCAGGTGAAAGATATACATCTCGCAACCATTCGCCCGGGAGCGGTAAGGGGAAACCACTACCACCGGGGACGAAGGGAGGTTCTTTTCGTTACGCATGCCGATGATTGGTCATTCCACTGGGAGTCCGAAGCTGGCGGTCCCCTTCAACAGCGGCGGTTTTGTGGGCGGGGGTGCGTGATGATCATGATTGAGCCAGAGATCTCGCACGCGGTTCGGAACTATGGTTGCGTGGATCTATTCTTGGTGGGGGTTTCGAACGCCGATTACGATTCCAAGAACCCGGATGTGTATCGAAGGGATGTCATAGCGAAACCGAATACTGTGTAGTTTTCCTAAGTGGCAGGCAATGATAATTGACCGTGTGTTCTACCACATCGACGAATACCGTGAGGCCGGGATGTCCTACCTGACTCCACTCATGTGTCTAAGCGATCCGCTTGTTCTCTGGTCACCCGCGCCTCTATTAATACGTCGTGCGGCTAAACGCGAGAAGTCGTTTCTCTCGCCGAAAGATATTTTGCGTCTCGTTGATCGGGCGGACGCTCCGATACGAATAATTCTTAGGGAGAAGTGGCTAGATTCCGCATGGCGGAATCGTAGAGGTGCCTGGCCACTTGGCAGATGGGATGGGGAATTTGACCCCGAGGTTAGGAGACTGGCCTTGGAGGACAAGAAACGCGCCTTCGAGGATCGACGTGTCATAATTGCGCCCGAGGAGACCGGATACGAAGAGGCCGCGACGCGGCTGAAGCAGGACATTCGGGTACGGGAGCAGCTTAAAGAGCTTTACCAGAAACGGAGGCTTCCCCTCGGCATCTTGGATAAAGCACGAAGTGCCGAACGCAAGGGCATTCCGGTCGAATTACAAATTCTTCGAGATGCCTACAACCATAACACGGCAGTGCATGAAGCTAAAACAGAAGTTGCAGCCATTACCGATCAGTACATGGATGTACTTTTGAAATTGGTCTCTAGTGCAGGAGGCCTCGCCCGTGATACGCCTGATGAAATGAAACCAGTGGAGGTTGGTGAACTTCGGGAGGCACTTGACCTTCTACGCCGCATTCGGCCCATCATGACCTACCGTCAGCTAAATCGGTTTTTGGCATCGGGGATGAGGTCAGAGTTGAAGGACTTGTTGTTTTCAGAACGTGCGACAAAGAACCTGGATGTCCATATTGCAAACGAGATCTATAAGGCAACGAAGATTAAACGGTTTAGAGATCAGCTTTTCCCCAGCAAAGACGCGGTTGGGATAACTTTGAGCCTTGGCTCACTTGTGTCTGTGGTTGTTTCCATTCTTACGCACAACTTTACATTTGGGATCGTTCCGGTCGCGTACGTCGTCTCAAAGGGATGGCTGCAAGCAAAGAGTCTCGTACCACTCGACGTCGACGCAAACAGCAAGGTCAAACCACTATTCCAGATAACATGCGGGACAACTCGAGTGACCCGAGATCAAGTCAAGGAGGTTTTAAGACGCAGTCGACAGTCTCACTGATTACAGCCCGGCTAACGTTACGCTTCAGACCGATCGCTAGAGCGACGGCTGAACGTGAGCATTACACCTTTTTAACTCACCAAAAATGGCTGTGGACAACTCCCATTTCCAAACATCGGCCCGCACAATAATAAATAATCGGGCCAAAAGTTTTCGCATGCAATTGGCAATCTGTTCGCATTCCGCATCACAGAGGCGCATTGCATTCTCCCGAAAGGGTTTGCCCCTTGCTCGCTATCTACTAGGCGTAATCCGCGCTAGCTTTTTGCCACGCTCAGCTCGATATCGATATTTTCTTCTCTCTGAATCTCGGCGAAGCGCTCACGCAATGAATTGATGCTGGTTCTCACCGGCACGGCGAGCATCGCCTCCAGGCGAAAGATCGGCGTGCCGCTGACCGGCGCCGAGTAGGTACTGGTTTCCATCGATTCGATGTTGATGCCGAGGCCGCTCAAGACCGCGCTCAACCGATAGACGACGCCGGGGTGATCCATGCAGGACGCCGTCAACCGGTAGGGAAGGAATTGTTCGGCGGGCTTGCGCGCGGCCGGTGTTTTGATGGACAGGGTCAGACCGGTTTCGCTTTCGAGTTCGCGGTAATCGCGGGCGATCTTGACCAGATTGCCGCCCTCCCCGCTGATCAGGACGATCACCGCGAACTCGCCGCAAAAGACCGCCATCTTGCTGTCTTCGATGTTGCAGCCGTGGCGCGCGATGAATTCGGAAAGTTTTTCCACCAGGCCGACCTGGTCGAGGCCGACTGCGGTCAGGATGAGATGATCTTTGTCCGCCATTGGAATCGTCCTCTGAGGCGGATACTAGCCGGTGCGACGCAGAATGTGAAGAGCGAAGACAGGAAGAGATGGGGCCACAAAGAGCACATTGAATAACTCTTTGTGACCTTTGTGTTGATGTACGTGAAAGTTCGCGGCGCTTGCTCAAATTCTCCGAAAACCGTTTGGCATTGTACGAAACGCTTTCTCACCACGAAGCTCACGACGGACACGAAAGGTTCGGATTTCTTTGGATGTAGCTTCGAATTCTTATGCTTGAAAGTTTGCGCAGCCGTCGCAAATTTTTCCGGCGGTCGGCGCTATTCGGTCCGCGGTCATTCGTCCCTTGTCCTCGCGCCAAGACTCAGTCTAAGGCTGATCAGCCCAAATCGCTTGGCTGAGCCAAGTTCGCAAAGTGACGGGCCACGGTCCGTCATCCCGAGCGAATGCGAGGGATCTGAGAAAGATTTCTCCCGGAGCCTGTCCTGAGTTTTGTCGAAGGAGTCGAAATGACAACGCGCGCCCTTTGCGCCTTTGGGCGAAAAATCTTCCTTCGTGACCTTCGTGCCTTCGTGGTGAAAATAGTCTTTTGGTTGCGGCTCAGCCGTGCTGGGGTTTTGGGCAGTGATTGCCATTATCCAGGTGTCAGGGTGGCTCGGTGAGCGCATCCTGCAAGACCGATCCGATCGCATCGATGGGTGCGGGGATGTTCAAGAGCTGGGCGAGGGTCGGGGCAAAATCGACGAGGCGCGCGTCGCGCAGGCGCTCACCGGCTTTGATGCCCGGGCCGTTGAAGACCATGATCGTGCGCATGGAGGCGCGGATCGGATTGAAGCCGTGGACACCGTGCGGTTCTTGGCTGCCGATGATCTCGGTTGCGTTTAGCTTCGCATCGAGCCGGAAACCGGGCAAGAGATCGATGTACAGATCGCCGCCGGATTCTCCGCCGATGCCCGGCGCAGCTTCGTCGCTTTGCGCGTCGTCGACGCCGGTCACCACTTGACGGCCCTCGTCTCGAATCGCCAGCAGCAGGTCGCGCACGCGCCCCACCAGCTCGGCGCGCTCTTCGACAGGGACGATGCCGTTTTTGCGTTCGGTCGAATTGATCAATAAATAACCGTTGTCGATGGCAGGGTAGATGACCTTGGTTTTCGCTAGATCGACGCGGCCCTGCGCGTCCAACGCCAGGAGTCCGGCTTGCTGCAATATTTTGTTGAGGTAAAGGATTTTGTTCGTGCCCTCTACGCCGTGGTCGGAGATCAGCGCTAGCACAGTATTTTCCGGCCGTCGTTCCATCAGGAAACCGAGCAGCTCATCGGAAGATCGATAGACTCTTTCGAGCAGCGGGCGCAAACGGTCGGCGAGCTCGGCGCGGAAACCGGGAAGTCCGGGATCGAGATAACCGCGCCACTGATGTTCCGCTTCATCCGGGTAGGGAGTGTAGGCGAGAAATATATCCCAAGGCAACTGTTCGAGCGCCCAACGACATGTTTCCGTCAATTGATGTTGGACTAGCGCGACGGTTTCCAGGTAGCGCGCTTCCGCCGTGCCGTCGCCGCCGTTGGGGATAGTCCTGCCGAAGGCTCCTTGGCGGTACAATTGCCACGCACCGTTGCCGATGAACGCTCGAACCGTCGGGTTGGTTCCTTCGAGCAATTCGGGATGGGAAACGGTTTGTCGCACTGGGCGGGTGTAATACAGAAAAAAATCACTGCTATCGCTCTTAAGGTCGAACAGGCGAAGATAAGTGGTTGCGACCTGACCGGCACTGGTATTGACCGTGATGGGCTGGCTCCAGAGCAGGTCGCCGCCGGGTCCGGCGGCGCCGGGTTTCAAGATCGCTCTAACTTCCCGACCGTCGCGCGCGCCCGAGACGAGCAGCGTATCGTAGCCGTTCTGCGGGTCGGCGGGATCGTCGATCAATAGACCCAAGAGTAAAGATGCGCCGATGGTGAATGTCAGCTCCAGCGGCGGCGCCTCGCTGGCGGGGAGATTGAGCCACGACGTTGCGGCTTGCGGCCTCGCGTTCCGGCCGTGGACCACGCCATCGCGTCCAGTGGTCCCGCTGTAACCCTGCAAGTAGACGCCGAGCCGGGATTTCTCCCCGCCGAAAGGTACGTGCAAGGAAACGACTTTGCGGCCGGCGCGCTCGGCGGCGGTGAAAATGGTTTCCGCGCGCTGGAGCGCGGGACTGAAGCCGGAGGCGCTTTCAAGAATGGTGAACTCGTTGCGCGGCGTGCGCGGCACGCGAATGCCGGTGATGCCGGTTATCTTCGGCGACGCCCCGGTGAGAAGCGATGCGAAAGCCGGCGCGGTCACCGACGGGAACACCGCCGTTACGTCGTCGGCAAAGGCGCCACCCTCGATGAGCTTCGCGAGGTTCGGCAGCTTGCCCTGTCGCAACATCTCATGAATGAACGACGGCAGCGCGCCGTCCCATGCAAGGACGATCGCCTTGGGAGCGGATTGCGCGCGCCCTTGGGGGAGGGCGGCGCAAAATAGAATAACCGTTGCGGCTAACAGAGACGTGACGCATCTGGAAAGGTGCTGCGTTGCAAAATGTTGGCGAGCGAGGGTCAGCAATTCTAGAAAGGATAGCGAGGTTGATTTGCGCTGTCAAATCACGTCAAACTATTGCCCATGCCTAAGAAAATTCCCACGCGACTGGAAAAACACGGCCATGCGCGCGTCGATGAGTACTATTGGCTTAGAGAGCGGGAGAATCCCGAGGTCGTCGCTTACCTCAACGCGGAAAACGAGCGCGCCAAGAAGGAGCTGGAGCAGACAAAGGCGCTGGAGGAAAAACTCTTCGAGGAGATCAAGGCCAGGATCAAACAGACGGACATGTCGGTTCCCTACAGGCGGGACGGTTATTACTATTTCACCCGCTACGAAGAGGGCAAGGAGTATCCGATCTACGCGCGCAAGCGCGGGTCGCTGGACGGCGCGGAAGAAGTCATGCTCGACGCCAACGTCTTGGCGCTGGGACACGACTACTTTTCCATCGGCGGTTGGGCGGTAAGCTCGGGGCAGAACATTCTCGCCTACGCCGTCGATACCCAGGGACGCAGGATCTATTCAATCTACTTCAAGGACCTTGCGACCGGCGAAATGCTGACAGACGTTATCCCTGAAGTTACCGAGAACCTTACCTGGGCGAACGATAACCGGACGCTCTTCTACGCCAAGCAGGACTTGACGACGCTAAGGTCCGATCGGATTTTTCGCCATGGCCTGAGCGCCGACCCAGCCGAAGATCCCTTGGTCTTCGAAGAGAAAGACGAAACCTTCGGCGTATATGTTTTTAAGACCAAGTCGAAGAAATTTCTCATGATCGTTTCCTCGCAAACGCTCAGCCAGGAGTATCGCTACCTGGACGCCGACGATCTTTCGGGGGAGTTCAAGATCTTTCTCCCGAGGGAAAGGGATCACGAGTATCATCTCGATCATTTTCGCGACCGGTTTTTAATCCGCACCAACGAGCAGGCGAAGAATTTCAAGCTGATGGCAACTCCGGTCGATCACCCCGGGAAGGAGCGCTGGAAAGAAATCGTGCCGCACCGCGAAGACGTCTATCTGGGTGATTTCGACGTCTTTAAAGACCACCTGGTGCTCGAAGAACGCAAGCGCGGGCTGATGCAGATTCGCGTCGCCTCCTGGGACGGCAGCGACGACCACTATCTCGAATTCGACGAGCCGGCTTACCGCGCCAACCTCGGGATGAATCCGGAGCTCGATACCGCGACGCTCCGCTTCGAATATACTTCCTTGAAAACCCCGCTATCGATCTACGACTACGATATGACGACGCGGCAGCGCAGCTTGCTTAAGCGGGAAGAAGTGTTGGGCGGTTTTGAGCGGGACAATTACGTCACCGAGCGCCTTTACGCGCCGGCAGCCGACGGCACGGAGATTCCCCTGTCGATCGTTTACCGAAAGGGCGTCGAGAGGGACGGGGAGAATCCGCTCTTGCTCTACGGCTACGGCTCCTATGGCTTGAGCGTCGACGCCGGGTTCGCTTCGCCGCGCTTGAGCTTGATCGACCGCGGCTTCGTTTACGCCATCGCCCATATCCGCGGCGGCCAGGAGATGGGACGCCAATGGTATGACGACGGCAAGCTCTTAAAAAAGAAAAACACTTTCACCGACTTCATCGCCTGCGCCGAGTATCTGATCCGCGAAAAATTCACCAGTCCCGACCGCTTATTTGCCATAGGGCGCAGCGCCGGCGGCTTGCTGATTGGCGCGGTCACGAACATGCGCCCCGATCTGTTCAAGGGTGTCGTCGCCGAGGTGCCGTTCGTCGACGTGGTGACGACGATGTTCGATTCCTCGATTCCACTCACGACCGGGGAATACGACGAATGGGGCGATCCGAACCGGAGGGAGTATTACGATTACATGCTGTCGTACTCGCCCTACGATAACGTCGAGACGAAAGCGTATCCGAATCTGCTGATCACCGGCGGGCTGCACGACTCTCAGGTGCAGTACTGGGAACCGGCGAAGTGGGCGGCGAAGCTGCGCGAGATGAAGATCGACGGCAACCGGTTGCTTTTAAAAACCAACATGGACGCCGGCCACGGCGGCGCCTCGGGCCGCTTCCGGCGCCACCGCGAGACGGCGTTCTCGTATGTGTTCCTGCTCGATCTGGCGGGGATCAACGAGTGAAGCTTTACGGCTTTACGGCCGTGGCTTCTTCACCCGTGTTTCAGCGTAACCCGCCGAAGCATACCCTCCTTCGCCAAGGCTTTGGAGGGTACCCGCTTGTCTCATTCATCCACGGGCTGATCCGGCCTTCGTAGCCGTAGGCCACTACGGCGGAGTACGCCGCCCGTGGCTTTCTGCGTAGGCGGGTAGATGACATAGTGATTCTCGCAGTGGTATACAAGAGAGCGGTATTGAAAAAGTGTCGAGCGTGACGATCCGAGAAAAAATATCTTGTACCGCCAAACCATCGAATTAGGAGGAGAGCCATGACGAACAAGCGTCAAAGAGTGTTGGTTTTATTCGTCGCGATTGCCGGCGTATCCTGGGCGGTTTTTTCTTACGCAGGTGAGACGCCCTTTTATCGCGGAAAGAATTTGACGGTGTTAATCAACTTCGCCGCCGGCGGACCGACGGATATCGAAGGAAGGATCGTGGCGCGCTTCCTGGGGAAACACCTGCCCGGCCAGCCGGCGGTCATTGTGCAAAACATGGCCGGAGCGGGAGGAGTGACGGGCGTTAATTACCTCGGTGAAATTGCCAAACCCGACGGATTGACCCTCGGCTATTTCACCGGGCAGTTTTTCAACCTGTTGACCGCCGATCCCAATTTGCGGACCGATCTGGGAAAATTCGCCTATATCGCGAGCATCGAGGGAGTCGCAGTGGCGTACATTCGTAAGGACGTCGCGCCGGGCATCCATGAGCCCAAGGACATCGTCAAGGCGAAGGGGTTTAAGGCGGGCGGCCTGAGCCTCAATAGCGCCAAAGATGTGCGCTTTCGCCTTCAGCTCGACCTCCTCGGTATTCCGCACCAGTATGTTACCGGGTACAACTCCAACTCGGATGCGCGCTTGGCGGTGGAGAGAAACGAAATCCAGTTCTTCACCGAGGGCACGCCCGGCTACCGCTCTCAGGTTCAACCTCGCATGGTGAAAGATGGACTGGTTATTCCCGTCTATGCGGACGAGCTTGTAACCGTGGATGGAGAGTTTCGGCCCAGTCCCGAAGCGGCCGATTTGCCGTCTTTCTCGCAGCTCTATCGGCAGATCTTCGGCAAGCTTGGGACGGGCGCCTTGTGGGAAACTTTGAAGACCATCAACCTCACCCACGCGATGCAGCGAGTCGCCAAAGTTCCACCAAGCACCCCTGCGGAAGCGGTCACTGCGCTGCGGCATGGTTTCGGGCAGATGATTAGGGATCCGGAGTTTATTCAGGAATTCAAAAAGGTCACGCGCTCCGATCCGGCATTCCAAGTGGGTGGAGAAGCTGACAAACTTATAAGAAAGCTAGTCCAGGCGCCCGCCGAGGTGAAAAATACGATTCGCAGATACACCGAGACAAAATGACTCGACCCGCGCCTTCTTGAAAATTAAGGACCGGCTTTTTTCTTCTGCTCCCACGACCGGAGCCGTTCTTTGATCTCCTTCTC
>Ga0184639_10000998_pt1 | contig 11834 bp, 18 predicted proteins | sample PLM31_170_b2_FD_133155 | JGI IMG/M metagenome (GOLD analysis project Ga0184639, IMG submission 133155) | Groundwater sediment microbial communities from an aquifer in East River, Colorado, USA - PLM3-1_170_b2 | ecosystem: Environmental > Terrestrial > Soil > Riparian zone | place: USA: East... | reverse complement strand
TTGTGTGTCCTCCCGGCTATGCTCTTCCTTGGCTGATAGCCAGCAATTCTTACGTAATTATTACCAACGGATTTCTAATTCGGTACTAGGATTTAACTAAACACCCGTTGTTTGTTTTCCTTTGATTTCAATCGCCCTCGATTAGAGGTGTAACTATCGCCGAAGGAGCACGCGATGAAGGTTTTATTAGTCAATCCGGAATTTCCTGACACGTATTGGAGTTTTCGTCATGCACTGCCCTTCGAGCGCAAGCGGTGCGCTTTTCCGCCGCTCGGCCTATTGACTGTCTCGGCGCTGTTGCCCAAGTCCTGGGAGCGACGATTGGTTGATTTGAACGTGCGCTCGCTGAAGTCTTCCGCCATCGAGTGGGCTGACATTGTTTTTGTGACCGGCATGCTGGTGCAGAAAGAATCTGTGCATGAGGTTGTCAGACGATGTAAGCAGCGTGGTAAGCGCGTTGTCCTCGGTGGACCATACGTTACCACCACGATTGAAGACTTGCCGGCGGTGGATCACATTTTTCTCGGCGAAGCTGAGACGACGCTGCCGCAGTTTATTGAAGATTTGGAGCACGGCGAGTCAAAGCGAACGTATCAGGCCGCTGAGCGGCCGCCCCTGGCAACGACGCCGGTGGCTGATTTCCACCTCGCGGACATGAAACGTTACAGCGCGATGTCGGTGCAGTACTCACGAGGGTGTCCTTTCAACTGTGAATTCTGCGACATCATCGAAATTTACGGGCGCGTACCCCGCACAAAGAGCAGTCAACAGATGTTGGCCGAGTTTGACGCGCTGCTACGCCTCGGGTGGCGTGGCACGGTTTTCATTGTCGACGATAATTTCATAGGCAACAAAAAGAATGTCAGGCGACTACTGCCCGAACTGACGGAGTGGCAGGAAAGGAACGGCCATCCCTTTTCGCTGCTAACCGAGGCCAGCGTGAATCTCGCTGACGACGACAAGCTGCTCAGCGAGATGCAGCGCGCCGGCTTTCGCCGTGTCTTTCTTGGTATTGAAACTCCGGTTGAAGAGAGTCTCAAGGAAGCCCAGAAGTCGCAAAATCGCGGAGACCTGCTGGAGTCAGTTAAAAAGATTCAGAGTTATGGGATGGAAGTGATGGCCGGCTTCATCGTCGGGTTTGACAACGATCCGGAGGACATCTTTGAGCGCCAGATCGATTTCATCCGGGAGAGCGCAATACCGCTGGCAATGGTCGGTTTACTCACCGCCTTACCGGACACTCAATTATGGCGCCGGCTGGAGAAGGAAGGACGCTTGCTGGGGGAGAGTTCGGGAAACAACACAAACTGCGCGCTAAACTTTGTGCCGAAGATGGATGCCACGCGCCTGGTGGAAGGATATAAATCAATCATGCGCACGATCTATAAACCCAGCGAATACTATCAACGCGCGCTCGCTTCACTTAAACGAACAACCCAGGAATTTCCCGAACCGGTTCGCGTGAAGATCATCAGCGGAGTAGCGGCATTCATTCGCCTGGTACTCAAGTTGGGCGTGCTGGATCGCGAGCGCAAGGAATTCTGGCGCTTCCTCGCACTCACCGTCCGAAACCATCACGAGCAGTTTCCACAGTCGATGCGATTGGCGGCCATGGGTTATCACTTTCGGAAGTTGAATGAGGCGTATGGTAAATGAGCTGAGTTGTTACTCCGTAACCGGCAATGCTCGAAATAAAGTCAACCCGTTCAGCCGCTTTAACACTCAAGAACTGTTGCTTTCATCGTTGATGATTTCATAACACCCGCACGAGACTGCTTCCAGGCCAACGCGATCAAGGACCTTGAGGCGGCCGCGGCTGTAGCCAATCAATTTGCGTTTCTGTAAGTCCCCGGCTGCCCTGCTAACGCCCTCGCGCCGCACGCCCAACATGTTAGACAGAAATTCCTGCGTGATTTGAAACTCATCGTCTCCCATGCGGTCATGTGTCATCAGCAGCCAACGTGCAAGACGCGCGTCCACTGAATGAAACTGATTGCAGACTGCGGACTGCGTGATCTGCGTCACCAATGAGTGGGAGTAGCGTCTCAGCAGGAGCGGCAAAACGCCGCCGTTGTTACACTCCTTGCGAAACGCGGTTGCTTTCATCCTCATGGCTGAGCCGGCGCCCTGCACCACCGCGCGATTCTGCGAACTATTAACTCCCATGAAAACAGCCAGACCAAGCATGCCCTCTTGGCCGACCAGACCCACCTCGAGCGTGGCGTGCCCGTTGACAGCGGCGAGCAGAGAGACAATTCCACTGTTGGGGAAATAGACGTCACTAATCAATACGTTGGGCTGGTAGAGAATCTCCTCGAATACCAGAGGGACTTCTTCTAAGTGACGCTGCAGCGCCTGATAGTCTTTCTTTGGTAGGGCAGCAAGCAGCCGGTTTGCAATGAGTGGACTCTTTGTGGATGACATCGAGTACTCCTTGTATTGATCGCGTCGTGAAAGACAGCAAACGGCATAAGGAGAAGTTGCGGAAACGGGTCCCGATGTCGGATGGGAAACTGGTTAAACCATAAATGCCTGCAGGTTATATTTACAGCATGACGAGCCGATTGTCCCGTGGTTAATCAGGCACGGTCCGCTTGGCGTAACGCAAGCTGCCAGCTTGCGCGCAAACTATCAAGCACCCCAGCCGGGCTGCCCGGCTGGGGACCCCGCACAGTTTGCGTTACGACATGCGCCTCTATGAGATTACGCGTTTGACTGCCTTCTTCGTCCCGCGCCCGAAGTGTTTACCGGCGCGCCTCATGTGTTTTCCAAAATGCTTCCCGCCCCGCACTATGCGGCCACGCCTCACGTTTCGGCCCATGCTTTTGCCGGCCCTGCCAACCTCTGTGCCGCTTTGCTTCATCTGCCCCGTGGAGGTGTTGTTATTCTGTTGAGCACTGCCGTACAGCGGGATCAAAACTAAAGATAGCGCCATCGCCGCCATCATCAAAAACTTCATCGCTTTTCGTTTGCTATTCATCCTTCCACTATAAACTGCCGGGTTAAGCGAGTCTGTGCGCTGCCACACATATTGGTTCTGGGGGTTTAAGGGGGTTTAAGGGACTTAGGCGAGCAGGCGATCATACTCGGCTCTGACAACCTTGTAGCATTCGCAGACGCCGGACTCTACCCCATCGCGATCGAGGATCGTCATATCGCCGCGAACGTAGCTAATGTAGCCCGCGTTTTGCAGGCGTTTGGCGGCGTGAGTTATCCCTTCGCGGCGCACGCCCAGCATGTTGGAAATTAGATCTTGCGTCATGATTAATCTGTCTGACGGCAAACGGTCGTGGCTCAACAGCAGCCAGCGGCAAAGTTGCTGATCAACTGAATGCAGCCGGTTGCAGACAGCCGTCTGGGAAATCTGCGTAATCAACGCCTGAGTGTAGCGCAGACATAGATTATGAAAACTGCCACCGCGGGTGAACTCATCTTTCATCATTGCTGCGTTCATCTTGAAAGTTTTGCCCGCACTCTGCACTACTGCCCGGTTGGGAGTGGTGTCGCCGCCCATGAAGATAGCAATGCCTACCAGGCCGTCGTTGCCTATCACGCCGATTTCAGCAGTGGAGCCGTTTTCCATTATGTAAAGCAGGGAAATGATCGCAGTTGTCGGGAAATAGACATAGTCCATTTTTTCGCCGGATTCATAGAGGACCTGACCGAGCGGAAGAGAGATGAGCTGTAAATCAGGAAGCAGGCGCGCCAACTCCTCATCGCTAATACCGGCGAGCAAATGATTCTGAAGTGCTTCTTCTCTGGTAGCGTTGGCAGACATGAAGTTCCCTTTTCCAGGCCGTGAAGGAAGTTGCCTTTCACAGCGAAAGCAGAAACCCTTGCTCATGTTGGATGCGCAGTTTTCCTGAGTCAAAACAATCAGGAATCGTGAGAAAATTCTATAACTTTCCCATATGTGTGTCAACGCACAGACAAGGGTCTACAACCCAGGTCCAGGATGGCTCGACCCTGTAAGAGTTCCCCTACTTAGAGGAGGCAACGATGCCATCCACTACCCTATCCCGCGTGCTTTGCGTTGACGATGATGAAGACGCTGGCGAGATGTTGAGCTTGCTGCTGAAATCGCGTCGAATTGAAGTCACGTGCGCGCAATCAGCCGCTGAGGCTTGGCTGAAGATAAAGGCGGAATGCTTCGACCTTTATCTGCTGGACGCCTGGTTGCCCCAACTCGATGGCTTTGAATTCTGCCGCCAGATACGCGAGTTTGACTCCAATACCCCAATTCTTTTCTATTCAGGCGCTGCCTACGACGCCGACAAACAAAAGGGGATTGCGGCGGGCGCAAATGCTTACCTGACTAAGCCAGACGTTGAGGGTCTCATCGAAACCATTTCGAATCTAATTGCCAAAGCCAGAGCTGATGACGTCGCTGCGCGGTGGGTCGGGAACCAGCGGCGTCAAGCCGAGAACTCGCTTTCTGCTTAGTTTTTCAGCGTCAAAACTGCTGGTGGCTGATCTCGCCCAAAACACTAACTCCATCAAATGTGCCCTTAATCCATCCTTTTGCGAGGTAAGTGTGCCAGCGCACAGACCCGGGTGACATTCCACCCTAGTATCATTCTTAAGAAATCACCTTCGACACTGGGATCTAGCCGGCCCTTCTCTCTTTTGTGTCTTCTGTTGTTTCTGAGAGACGACTCTCTAGAGGGAACCTGTGGCCCCTGGCACGCACACCTTCCCAATCATTTAACAGCATGTTCAGGTGCAGTTTGATACCCAGGACCGGAGTTTTTTGGCAATCCAGATTGTGAAGCGATTGACGTATGCTCTTCGTGGGGTACAACAGTTGCTCTATTGAGCAACAAAGGAGAATTATGAAAACAAATAGTACACAAATCAGAATTGGAGCAGCGATAGTCGTATGGTCGTTTCTGCTTATTGTTGGCATCGGTCTGAGCCCTACAGTGCAGGCGCAGGATCGCAATTACCCGTACGGGCAGGATCGCGATGATCGTTACGACCGCAATCGAAATCGGCGTGGACGAAACTGGGATAACTACGGTAACTACGGCGGCTCTTTCGACCTTCGCCAGACGGCTCTAAACGCCGGCTACAACGAAGGTTTGAAAGACGGCACTGCGGCCCGGAAAAAGGGCAGGAGCTCCGACTACCGCAACCAAAGCACCTACCGAAAAGCCACCAAAGACTACAGCTCACGTCTCGGCGAACGCGAGCTTTATCGTCGCTACTTCCGCGAAGCTTATCAGACTGGCTACAACGATGGTCTCAATCCGCAAGACACTAGCCACGATAACAATCGCAACCGCGATTGGAACCGCGACAACAACAATGATCAGAATCGGCGCGGCCGCAACTGGGATCGTTATGACAACTACGGCGGTTCTTCCGACCTTCGCCAAACGGCTCTGAACGCCGGCTACAACGAAGGGATCAAGGAAGGCCGCAAAGATCGCAACAACAACGGCCGCCCAGACTTTCGCAACAACAGCGCGTATCAGAAAGCCACCACGGACTACAGCTCAAAGCTCGGCGACCGTGGACTGTATCAACGCTACTACCGAGCGGGCTACGAGAATGGTTATTACGACGGCCTCAACGGCAACTAGAACCGCTCTGATTGCCAGGGTAGTTTTTGTTTAGTAAACGAGGAACGGGTCGGGCTCCGGCTCGACCGTTCCCGGCGTCTTTCGAGTCGCGGGTGACCTGACGGCAGGTTGCAGGGAAAGTCGCAGGTTGCATGGGCGAAGTCGGACCGTGCGTGGAGAGTTAGGCCTTTCTGTGCTCTCACTTTGAAGCCAGAGTCCCACCACAGCATCCGCCTTGAACATGGGCGAAAGATATGACAACCGCAACTAGCAAAGCCATGGATGAAGGCCAGATCCGCAAGCTAATGGATGATCGGGTAAAGGCAGTCCGCACCAGGGACGTCAACGGATCAATGTCTAACCTGGCTCTGGACATCTTGTCGTTTGATGTAGTAAATCCACTGCAGCATATCGGATCGGATGCGTCCAGGAAACGCGCAGAGGAGTGGTTCTCTTCGTTCCAAGGCCCGATTGGCTATGAGATTCGCGACCTCAGCATCACTGCGGGCGGTGACGTGGCCTTCTCCCACGGCCTCAGCCATGTTAGCGCAACGAGGACCGACGGAGGACAACTCGATATGTGGTGGCGCACGACCGTTTGCTTCCGCAAGATTGAGGACAAGTGGATGGTCACGCATGAGCATAACTCGGTGCCTTTCGACGTGGAGAACGGCAAAGCGTCGCTTGATCTCCAGCCGTAATACTTCGCGGATGTTCGGCGCTGTCGCAGGTTGCACCATCATCCGAATCCACAAACATGAAAGCGAAAGTCAAACTCATTAAGAAAGAGGATCGCAACGGTCCGGCGTCTCCCGTCGAAGCAGAAGCGAGCGCCGATCCGAAAGAATGGTCTACGGCAGTCAAGTCATGGGTCAAAGAATTTCAAAAGGATCGCCGTGATGAATCGTTCGAGGCTTTCGACAGCCTGTTTAGCGACTAACGCCCTAACCTTGCCGGCCCAGTCTCCTCGAAAACTCTTCAAGCTATCGCAAACTAAGCGCGGAACTGCCAGTCTGCCTAAGGAACTAAATTCTCGCGATGAGACTGCGACAATCGCCCGATACCGTAAAAACCGGCCTGCAATACGGAATCTCGCAGCTTTACAACTTGTTCAAGAACCAGGGATTTCTCAGCGAGGCTTAAGACGTCGCGGACGATAAGCGGAAACGCACTAGTTAGGCGACTACAGCCCGGATGCTCTCTTCTCTTGCAGCCATCAGCTTAACCTTCTTTAGTTCCGGCCCTTTGATTCCGAAGTAAGTAGCCATCTGCACAATCTGTTTTGGATCTACGAAGTCTTTGGCGTCAGAGCAGAACTTTTCCAGGGTCGGGCCAAACTCACGACACGTCATGCTCTTTGGAATTTTGAGGCCGAGTCCACATTCGCCATCTTGCTTGTACTGCAAACAGAATTCACAAACTATCATTGCGCTCTTTTCTCAGCGAGTTTTAGATGCCAGGTACGATAACTACGCGGCCAAGTTTCCCCGGACTCAGTGTCCAACCGGTATCCGTTGAAAACGTGTCTTGCCTTCCGGATCCTCCCACGAAATATCCAGCACATATGGTTTGACTTCGCCCGCTATCACTTTCAGGCGCGCCAACAGATCGGCGCCGGCGTCGGCAATCTTCCCATTAACCCAGGTCTTGTGAGAGAGAACCACATTCTCTTTTGGCCGAATGGAACCAACTGCGTCGAATCTAATATGGGCCTGTGAAGGGCCACCGCCCGGAGTTTCAATATCTTTCAGGAAGACCGTCAGAATCTCCACGCACTTGAGGGCGTGGTCAGCGTCGTTACTCAGCTCCAAACGAACATCGGTTTCGACATCGATGAATCTAAACGTTAAAGGCTTCGCAGTATTGGTACTCATCTTTGCTTCTTTCTTGCGCGTTGGTCAGGAGCGCTCCTCTTCCCGTTTTTCTTCGCGAGCGCTAGCGCGAGGACGTCACCCGGTTGGCACTTAAGTGCCTGGCACATCTTCTCCAGCGTTTCGAAGTTGATGCCAAGTGCCTTGCCCTTCTTCAAACGCCAAAGCGTGGTGTGGCTAATACCAGTCTCTTTAGCCAACCAATAGAAGGTTCGCCCGTGCTCCGCCAGTAACTGGTCTACCCGAATCTCAATCATAAATATTTCCACGCTCACTACACACTACTTACCACATACGGTCAATATTGTCCATCTGAAATATATGCTGCATTTGACATATACGCTCCGTTACCGTAATGTCGAGCAGTGATTAACCTTTACATAAATGAGCGCCGGGCCGGAGATGTGACTATTCTTGACTTGAAGGGCAGGTTGAGAGTTGGCGGGAACACGGTAGCGCTGCACAAGTCGATACGCTGCCTGGTCCTGGAAAAGAAAATGCTGATTCTCTTGAATCTGGCAGGCGTTACGTATATCGACTCTTGTGGCCTGGGCGAGCTGGTTGCGAGCCAGGTCTCGGTAGAGAACCAAGGTGGGGAAATCAAGCTGGTCGGTCTCACGGAGACGCTTCGTGAATTATTGACGGTGACCAGGCTTCTGACAGTCTTCGATACTTACGAGAACGAAGCAGATGCAATCCAAAACTTTGCTGACCCTGTCTCAAAGGTCGAGAAACCCCGGCTCGCCTTCGTTTAATGCGGTCTCAGCAAGTCAGTCGCAGACATTCCTTGGTGGCAAACGCGTCCTCGATGCTGGCATTTTCTTTTGGAGCTTTGAACGTGACGGATATTCTTAAACAATCAGTGGCCGAGAATGACGACGGCACGGCGCCTTTTTTGCCGGAGTCTTCGGCTACGTTGCGCTGGGCTTTCATCAACGGGTGGAAAGTAGAGCCACAGTCTGACGACCGAGCGCCTATGTTTGGCGCGGTCGCTCCCAGCACTGCATCGCCCTCGGCTCGTCGCTCAAGCGCTCGCCGGAAACATCAGGCGATGTTCAAAGAATGGTCACAAGACCGACATGATTAGTGCAAGCTAACGGGTAGTCAGCCTAACTGCAACTCCGCGGCCGCTGATTCGTAGTCATGTATGGTATATTGAGCGTGTAGTTGTTCTTCGAAAATCTACTCTCGACATCAGGATTTGCGCGTTGCCTCCTTCTCCTTGTGCCGTCTGTTTGTTTTTCAAACTCGACCAGTACCAGGAAATTCTGATGTCTATCTCCACGACAAATCCAACAGGAAAAACTGTAGCGCTTGCACACTGTCTTGACGGCGATGTGTGTGTGTGGTGATGTGCGCGCGCAACTCACTCAAGACTCAAAGGCAAGACATCGGGGTTGAAATCGGAGCTAGTTACGAATTGAGGGCCACGACACTGACGATGATTTGCACATCACTTCAACGCGGCGCGTGTGACCCTTATTAGATTGATAGAGGCTATGTCGATGAAGACTTTGTTTGCCATGCGACGCGCCAACGGCGATTGGTTTGCGCTCGATGATCAGGGCAGTTTCCGCGTTCCGGTATTTCACAGTAGCGGCGAGGCGATGGTGGCACGTTCGCGTGACACGGGAATGGAATGCTTCAGGCCGGTCGTGCTGGACGCTGCGGCGTTTAAGAATCTTACGACCACGGATGAAGGCAAAGCCTGCTTCTGGTTAGTCGCAGATCCCCTAATGAAGTTGAGCCGCGGTCGTCCGCTCGACCGTAAGCAGCTTGATCAATTCATGAGGAACGGCGAAGGAAAACCAGCGAAGAGTGGGGTGAGCCAATGATTTCCTCATGCGATCACTGTGGCAGGATATTGCCGCTGTTGAGGATGCGCTGTCCCAACTGCAAAAAGTCGGCGATGAATTGGCTGCAACTGCTGGCTATCGCAGTTTTAGCACTGCCCGCGCTTTTTTTCTACTCTTGAACTTTCTATAGCTTGAGTAGAAGGCGCGTCTGAAGATTCGAGAACCCTGGCAAATTCGAAAGGCTTGAGAAAAACAACCAATGATTAGTACAGAAAAATTAAATGGCAACAGCTCAACGGGAGTTGCGAATGAGGGGACCTGGCCGGGGATAGATTCCCGGTTTCGTCTGATCATCGTTGCTGGCTTAAGAACAAAACAACTGCTGCACGGCTCCAAGCCGCGCATTGAGGCCGACAAAGGAAGGCGCAGGAACACAAGCATTGCGCTCGAAGAAGTAAAACGCGGGTTGGTGCACTTCACAAAGGTTGAAAAAGAAGAAGTGCATCGCGGTCACGGCGGCGGGCTCGACTGAAGAAACAAAAATGACGACAACGATGAGTGGACTTCGGGTGTTCGTTAATTCCCCGAGCACAGATCTTCCGAGCGGTATTGGCATTGAAGCGCAGGATATTAAGGTCGACAGGGTTTTCTACAGCCGGCGTGGCAATGGACCGATTTATCGCTGGCTATATGAAAAGAACCTTGCTTACTGGCGTGCCTTGCGTATGAACCCCATGGACTTCAATTCTCGCAAACTCTGCATGGCTAGTTGGAAATCGGTGCCCGAAACCTTGCAAGCGCGGATCGGCGAACACTACCTCGATTAGATTTGAATTGTCGCGGCTCCCGATGGGGAGTGGAACGCCCGCTCGAGCATCTCGGCTGAGGCTCGTACGCGCCCCGGGCTCTAGTCCTGCCAAAACAGATAAAGTATTTTTGACCACACTCTCCGACCAGGAGCCTAGCGTGACAAACCCCTGGACGCCGAAAGATACAACCACCCATCAGGATCACGTCATCGCCCACGTTCTGGGCGCAACCTTTCTCGGCTATTTTGTTTTTGAGGAAGCGTTGTATATTTTGCTGGACATAGGATTCATTTGGACAATCTTTGTGGATGGAGAAATGGGTTTGCTGCCCCACCCGGTGGCTGTAAGTGAACTCGAAATGGATGGCTCAGCCAAAGAGCAAATAAAAGCGGACATAGATCTCCTGCTCGGCAATGACACGTCTGCCGACCAGCTGTTGCGACTTAAACCGCCGCCGGTTCAGTGTCAGATCAAAGAGGTCAGCTTTTTTGCCGCTGGAGAGCAAAGACGGTTGATGATTACCGGCGAGGAAGCCAACCTGGCAATAGAAACTTCCGTTGCTACCAGCGAGGTTCTGGTTATGACTCTTGACGACGAAGAAAACAAAGACGAGAACGCTAAACTTGAAGACGTTGCCCAGAGCGAGCATAAGTATCTTCAACAACGTCTGCGGGAGGATCTTGGGCGGGAACCCACCGAAGAAGAGTTGGATGAGTGGCTGCGTCAGCATACCGAAGGCTACTGATAGGAGTCATGAGTGATGAGTGATAATTGATGAGTTAGCCCCAAAGAAAAGCGCCGCGATCACTCGACCGCGACGCTTTTTGTTTGCCTGGTAACAAGTGAAAGGATGAGTTCTTTCCAAACTTATCACGCGACTCATCCACTCATCACTCATCATCATCACTTCGAATTTAACTCAGCACGACAAGCTGGTTGTCAACCTGCTTAACTCCTTTAATCGATCTCATCGTTCTATCAACCTGCGACTTGAGTGCCTCGCTTTTGACTGTGCCCGTCAGCGTCACCTTGCCATCCAGAACAGTAGCGGTGATTCCCAGAGTTGAAAGCGTTGGATCGTCGCTAATCTTCTTGTCTATAGCTGTCTGTACCGCGCCATCGTTCGAAGTGTTAGTCGGCGCTGAACCACCGCTTGGCGCCGGTTGGTTGATAATGACCGGAGGTTGATTCATGGCTGGCGCTGGTTGAATAATCACCGGCGGCTGTTGCTGCTGGGCGGGCTGCTGAACAATGACCGGCTGCTGCGCCGGTTGCTGCTGCGCCACAAGGTCGGCGTTCGTCATGTCAGTGGATTGGCCGTTCATTAGAAACAGTACAACTATCGTTATGAGCGCAATTGCTACCACTACGATCACGCCAACGGTCGCTCCGGAAATGCCACCCCGATCGTTGCGTACAGCTTCCGTGTGTGTGACCTCACGCCTTGAAGTTGGTGTTTCCACTACGACCCTGCTTCTTTTAGCCTGCTCATCATCGTATGCCATCTGCTACCTCCTGATATTTAGACAACTAGACTTCTGAAAGGTGTGGGGCACTCACAAAACTCCCACGCTGTGGAAGAGCAATCCCTATTCCCAGGCAAGCAAAGGCTGTTGTTCTGAACGAGCTTCGAGAAAACTCAAGCAAAGCGAAGGCTTCGTTGCTTCCTTCGCCGGGTAAGGCAAATTGCCCGTACGCTTTTGAGTCTCGTGGGACGGGGACTCGTTTAGATCAAGACACCGAGCCAGTAGGCAGTAGTCAGTAGGCAGTAGTCAGTAGGCAGAAGGCAGTAAG
>Ga0184639_10000996_pt1 | contig 11846 bp, 5 predicted proteins | sample PLM31_170_b2_FD_133155 | JGI IMG/M metagenome (GOLD analysis project Ga0184639, IMG submission 133155) | Groundwater sediment microbial communities from an aquifer in East River, Colorado, USA - PLM3-1_170_b2 | ecosystem: Environmental > Terrestrial > Soil > Riparian zone | place: USA: East... | reverse complement strand
AGGGGCTGCTGGCGCCGCGGGACCTCCATAACATCTGGTTCACTGCCGGCCGCCACAACCTGGCCGAGTTTGCGGACGCGGTGAGCTTCTTTCCGCAATGGGCTAGTGCAGTGGGCAAGACTCCTCGTGGAGATCTGGACTTCGGCCAGATGGTCTGGCCATTGGCGATGCAGGCATTTTCGTTCCTTATTCGCTCCGATCATTTGATTGTGCCAGCCCTCAACGACTCCCCCTCACATCGGTTCTACGCGGACTCACCACGAATCCTCATTGTAAGCGTCGGTCTTGATCCACGACCGGCGGGCGAGAATCAATATTACCTTTACTACGACCTGCGACGGGACCGTCTGCGCGGTCTTGCGCGCGAGGGGTCGGCGGAACGGGGAGTCGTCGAGCGGAAGCTCTGGTTCGGCGTGCTCGAGGGGGCGCTCGAGCACGAGACCGGCGTCCAGTACGCCATGGGCACCGGAGTCGACGCGTCAGGGGTTGCAAGCACCAGCGGTTTACTGACCGCCGAGGGAGCGGTGGTGTTCCGGCCAGGTGCCGCGGCGCGAGAGGGTGCTGGCGCCGTCAGTCCCGAAACGACCGCGCGCATCGCGTATGCGCTGGGGTCCGGAGCCGTCCTGGTTGTCCCGCGTGCTGCGCTTCGGGGGGGTCTCACAGGCTGGTGGGAGATTGCTCGTCAGGGGGCCGATACACGTGCCGTCCTCGGCGACGATCTCAACGCTGTGGTGATAAAGGGACCACCAGGCCGGAGCCCAACTTGGGAGCCGACCTCTCGGACTACTCACACCATTGACTCGCGAGGGAATAGGTTGGTCCCGAAGCAGCCGCCGGATAAGTGCAAGAAGGGAGGACCCGAGTACGTCGGCGTGATCAGATGTGTGGTGATTCCGCTACTGCCGGTATTGCTAGCGTTCGCCTTCGTGCTAGGCGCCGCCATCTACATGTGGCATGGATGGCAGGAAATCGTTGCTAACGGGCCTCACTATTAGACGGATGGGCTGTGTGAAACGAGCCGAGGGCAGGAGGAAACCATGCGTCACACTCCTCCGAAACCGCTCTGCTGGCTGATTGTCATCCTCCTGCTTTTCGAATGGAGCGGGGTCATTGCGTGGCCTCCCAGTGGCCAGGCTGCCCAGCCGGTGAGCCTGGCGTTGCCCTCGGCGGCCGAGCTGGCCAAGGCCGGATCTACCCTACAGATCCCGTCGCCCTCCGCGGTCAGCCCTGACGACTTCGTCGCCCGGGCTGACGCGCTTGTCCGAAGCATTCCTCGAGTCCGGTACGACCTGGCCGCCCGCGCGCAGGCCCTCGGCTCGGGGGTGGACCCAGCGTTTCGTTTCGTCCGCGACCAGATCCGGTTCGAGGCCTATCCCGGCGTCCTGCGGGGTGCCGAAGGGACGTATGTCACGCGGGCCGGCAACGCCTTCGATCGAGCGCTGCTCCTTGCCGACCTCCTGAAGCGTAAGGGCCTGAAAACTCGCTTCGCCCTGGGCAAGCTGCCGCGCCCACAGGCGGAGCGCCTCTTTGCGCGGATCTTCGAGCCCACGCCACCACTTGAGGCCGACGCGGTCAGCAAAGCCCCGGCTCCCGGCCAACCCGAGGCCGAGGCGTTTATGACTCGACTACGGGCGCGCGCCGTGCGGGACTATGCGGCGATCCGCAAGGCCCTGGGGAACGCGCTGCCTTCGAAGGCCGGTCCATCCCGCGAGGAGGTGCTCCGGGAGATCGAGGCCCACGTCTGGGTGCAGGCCGAGGTCAATGGCCGCTGGGTCGATCTCGACTCCGCCCTCCCGGATGCCGCGCCAGGGCGGACGTATCCCGCCGCGGCGCGGACCGTCGAGTCACTCCCGAAGGAGAGCTACCAGCGAGTCACCATCCGGGTGACCAGCGAAACCCTCACCGGGGGCTCGCTCAAAACGGAGGCCGCGCTCGAGTTTTCGGCCCCCGCCGAAGAACTGCTCGATCGTCAGGTCTTTCTCGTTCACACGCCAGCGGGCGGGGGCGGTGGGCTTGGAGGTGGCATCTCTGGCGCAGTTGCAGGTGCTGACGCATGGACCCCGATGCTCTGGGTGGATGGCCAATTCCACGTCGGCAAGCCGATCAGCTTTGCGGACAAGAAACCCGCAGAGCGGGGAAGACCGCCTGGCGGCGGGCTCGGCGGGCTGTTCGGAGCTGGAGGCGCCTTGTCTTCATCATCACAGTTCGTCGCGGAGTGGCTCGAGTTCGAGATCGTCTTCCCGGATGGGCGCCGCGAGGTGACTCGACGTGCCCTGGTCGGTCGCGCTGGGATGGTGTGGCGCCAGGCCAGTAAGCTCGATGCCTCGACACTACGCCCGCTCCCGCGTGACGCGGACGGGCTGTTGGCGCCCCGGGCCCTCCATAATATCTGGCTCAGCGCGGGGCGCCACAACCTTGCCGGCTATGGTGACGCATTGCATCTGTTCACTCGTTGGATGAGAGACCTAGCAAAGGACAGCGCGAGCGCGCCTGAGAAGACCGGTGCGACTTCGGCATCGACTCCAGAGCCAACCTTTGGCGAGCAGGTTTGGCCCTTCGCGATGATGAATTTCGCCTTTCTTGTCCGTTCAGATCACGCGGTTGTGCCGGCCCTGAATGACTCGCCGTCGATCCGGTTGTATGCCGATTCGCCGAGAATCCTCACTGTTAGTATCGGGCCAATGGCGGGAGCGGCTGCTGCCAGCGCCTATCTCGAGGGCGACTTGCGACGCGACCATTTACGCGCTTTAGCCCGGGAACCATCGGCAGAGGCAGGCGCCGTTGAGCGAAAGATCTGGTTCGGGGTGCTCCAGGGAGCGCTTGAACATGAGACCGGCGTGCAGTATGCGGTCGCGGGCGGTGCCGACAGCGCGGCGGTAAGCAGCACGAGTGGCCTCCTGACCAGTGAAGGTCTAGTGGCGTTGCGGCCGGGTACCGCCCTTGTTGGCCCGTTGGCTGCAAATCCAGAAACAGTAGCCCGAACGGCTGACGCCCTGGCGAGGGGTTCTGTTCTGGTGGTCCCAAGGCCGGTGCTTCGCGGCGGGTTTTCGGTGGGCTGGTGGGAGATTAATTCCCATGGAGCCGACACGAGAGCAGTTATGACAGGCGATCTAAACGTCTTCTGTATTCCAATTTGCCTGCCACCGGTGGGAGGCGGCGGGAGCCCTGTGCCGGGAGTCCCTCCGGCGGAACCACCGTTTCCCGGGCCAGGGCCGATTCATCCCGGTCCGCCCAGGATTCCGCCCCCGCCTTGGCCCACGCCTCGCCCTTTACCTCGAGTTGACCAACCGAAATTTAGGCTTCCACGCGCTCCGTTGCCTCGACGCCCTCCCTTGCCTCCGATGACTAGGACACCTTCACCGGACTATCTATGGCCTGGAGGAACGAAGACAGAAGAGTGTGCGAAGAAGGGTGGCTCGCTCTCCATACCTGGCATTCGCGTGGCCATGGCGGCTCCCGTGTCTTCGAGCCTTCTCGACGGCCAACCCGGAGAGTCGGTGCGTCCCCCAGTGCTCCTTGCGCAGACCGCGACCGAATCCACGCTGGTCACCAAGTGCGTCGCGGTGCCGGCTGTCGGTGTTGCGGGCATCGCGATGGCGATTGTGGCGGTCGGGTTTCTCGGCGTTGCTGCTGCCGCCTTGGGATATCTAATCGGCAGCAATCTATGAGCAGAATGAGGAGAGAGCATCTCGCCCCGCTCTTCATCGCCATCGCTGCGGCCTTCCTATTTGCTGGGTCAGCACAGGCCCAGAAGCCGCTGGACCTGTCCGGCATCTGGGTCCGAGACGACGGAGGCGTCGTCAAGTTTGCGCAGGACGGGCAGAAGATCAGGGCGACCCACGTGGAACTGGCGGTTCCGGTGAGGGACGTGTTCGGGTTCCGCCCCGGCGACGACCACATGGTTGGGGTCCTCCAAGGCCGGACACTGCGCGGCAAGATGTACGTTCATCTTCCCGTGGGCTGGAAAGCGCGCTGCCCGGAACAGTGGGCCCGGTTGGCTGACATCGAGCTGACCGTGTCCGAAGACGGCAATACCATTGAAGGTCGATGGGAATGGCACCAGGTCACCGACAAGGATTGCAGCATCATTCGGAAGGAATGGCAGCCGAGACGGTACGCCCGGTCGCAGCCCACGGTGACGGCGGGGTTGGGGCATCTGAGCGTCCTGATGCGCGGACCGCAGTTGACCACCCTCCGGCTCGCGCTGATCCTCGACGCGTCGGGCTCGATGTGGGCCAAGGTCGGGGCTCGTACGAGGATCGACATCGCCAAGGAGGTGATGGCCCAGGTCGTCGAGAAGCTGCCGGACGAGGCGGAGGTTGCGCTGCGAATTTACGGGCACCGTATCGGTCCGGGGAAACCGGGGGTCTGTGAGGATTCGGAGCTGGTCTCTCCGTTCGCGAAGATCGACAAGCGTCGGCTGCTCGAGCGCATCCGCGCGATTCGGGCGCTGGGCACGACGCCGATCGCGTATTCGCTACGGCAGGTCGCGAAGGATTTCGGCGGCGTGCCCGGAGAGAAGATGGTGCTCCTCGTCACCGACGGGAAGGAAGAGTGTGGCGGGAGTCCGTCGCAAGAGGCCCAGCAGCACTACTGGGTGCAGTGGTCGAAGGATGGCAGGTGGATTGATCTCGACCCATCGTTCCCTGATGCGCGCCCCGGGCAGGCCTATGCGAAACCCGACGCGATACTCCCAACGTTGCCTGTATCGCTTGCCCACCAGGTGCGCGTGCGCATCATCGTGGAAGAGTATACGGGCTCAACGGCCTCCACCAGACAGATTCTTACCTATTCGGCCAGTTCGGCCGATCTCTCCGCCTCGGATCTCGTGCTCCTGCATGTTCCAGAGAACTGGCGGGGGCCGGCACGTAGCGTCCAGAGCGCTATTGGCCAGGCGGTGAGCGACACCGGCCGCGTCAGACCCGCACTCCTGGTGGGGACGCAGTTTTTCACGGGCGAGCCTTTCAGGCCACAGTCGCCGCCAAGAGGACTCGGCGGAATCGGCCCCATGCTCAGCGGTGGAGGCGCCCGTGGGCCGTCGCGCGTGGGGACGGCAGAGTTTTTGGAGGTTGAGTTCCTCGACCCGTCGGGTGCCACGGAGACGATGCGGCGCGAGATCTTTGATGTCGTCGGGGCGGCGCGCCGCGCGGCGGGTCAGGCGCCAACCCAGGAAGAGCTGCTGCAGGCGAGGGCGCCGGACGTCAAGAGGAGCATCTACAGTCTGTACATCACGACCGGCCGGATCGACGCCGGTCATGTCCTGGCGGCCCCACCTGTTACACCGTCGCCCGCTGACCCCAACGGAATCGACGTCCGGGCGCTACTCGCACGACTCCATATCGGCTTCGCCGTACTCTCAGATCACCTGGCAGCCCGCGCCGGGCAGCCGGACCGGGCCGACGTCTTGTTCTATCCCGACTCTCCGCGGCTGACCATTTTCGATCTCGAGGCGCGAGACGACGCGATTCGGCTTAGGCTGGATCTTCGACGTGACGGCGTTCGGGCTGTGGCGATCGGACCACAACCCGAGACCGCGGTGCTCGCCCGCATCCAGCGCGGTGTGCTGAATGGGACGCTTGAGCGAACACTGCTGGCACTCATGAGCGCACCCTCATCCGGATCGGCACAGCCGGGGGACGCCGCATTCAACACCAGCATTCTGTTCGACGCGGCCCGGGCCGCACGACTCCAGATACTGGCGCTTCCGCAAGAGCGCAGCAGGGTCACAGGCGTTCAGCCAAATGCGCTCGCGCGATTGGACGCTGACGTCGCGCAGGGGTATGTCGCCGTGGCGCCCGAGCATGCCTTGCCAATTGACGGCACACCACGATACGCCTGGTGGCGCATCCACCCGTCGTCCGGTGAGACTACGGCTGTGACCGATGAAGGGCTCCACGCCTCAGGCGTCGAGCAGCCTGCACACACGGCCGTGGTGGAGACCGACATGGCCACCGGAGCCACGAAGGGAATCAAGATCTACGTGGGAATGGCGACCACCGGAGCACGAGCGGGGGCCCTGACCGCAGCGGATATCGCACGCGAGGGCGGCATCACGAGAGTCCTCGCGCTGCTGCGCGCGGGGGGGGCGCGAATTGTCTTTCGTTGATGGAGGCGGAGACTACCACGCCGTGGTGAGCCTGTGCGGCCTCTTCTTCATGCACGGAATGGTTCAATGCGTTGCCGGTCAGCGGCCTGGTGGAGGAGGATGGGGATGATCCGTTGGGTTCTGGCATGTGCAGCGATTGTGGTGCTGGTGACGCCTGCCCCACCGCCGATGGCAGCCGGTGGATCGCCTCAAGCGAGGGTCGATGCCGTCCTCGCGAAGGGGATCACCGCGAGCCACGAACCCCGAGACGTCTCCACCGAGTTCGCCGACGACGCCGAGCGGATCTACGTCGTCCTGCAGATTCCTCTCTCAGGTTCCAGCTCCCGATTCACCGCCAACTGGATCGCTGTCAACGCCGAAGGGATCGAGCGCAACAAGGATGTGGCCCGCTCCTGCGCGCCTTCAGGAACAGGGTGCGGCGTTCTCGGCGGCAAGGCCGGGCCGAAGTGGGTCCTCTGGTTTGACGCCCCTCTGGGCGGATTCGCCCCGGGCGACTACCGCGTCGATCTGGAGCTGAGGTGCGGGGGTGCAGCGCAGTGTAGCGATGCGAAATCCTCGCTGCCCTTTAAGGTGGTGCCGAGCCTCGCGGCGGCGGGGACCGCTGAACAGGTGAGCCGGGTCGAGGGCTTCAACCTCGCCGCGGCCGCGCTGGGCGGCAGGGTCGTGTCAGTCACGTCACAGGAGAATGACACCGACCGCTCGGCGGCCAACCTCATCGACGGGCATCCTGTGATCATCGTTGGGGGGAGGAAATGCAGATATTCGTGCGGCTGGTTCTCGACGGAGCGAAAGGGCAGCGACACGCTCGAGGCTCACAGGGCTCTGTTTCCGCAGGACATCGTCTTCTCGTTCCACAAGGAACGGGAGGCCACCGTCCAGGCAGTCGTCATAGACACGACCCCGTTTGAACATTGGCATCCCATCAAGCTCAGCCCCCGCCATGTGGAAGTCTGGGCATCTGCGACGAGCCCTACCGATGGCTTCGCGAAAGTGGCAGCCGCACGTATCCCCCGGCAGCACGGTATCCATCTCATCAGCTTCTCCCCGACGCCGGCCAAATACGTGCGGGTCAGGATCCTCTCGAATTACGGGGCGAGGAACGTCTGGATCGGCGACATCGCGATCATCGAGGCTCCTGGTGGCAAGTCCATTGTGACTGATGCCGAGAGAAACCTTGCCTCGCCTGCGCTTGGTGGGGTCGTCGTGCGCTTCACTACCGTCCGCGAGGATTCCGACATCGGCGCCCTTGTCGATGGAAGCACGGATCTCCCGCTGCACGCCGGCGTCCCAAAGGGAGGTTGGGTCTCGACCGATGCCGCCCTCCCGCAGGAGTTTGTCTTCGCGTTTCGCGGGGACCAGGTGGCCCTGATCGACCGCATCGTGCTCAACACTACCCCCGACAAGGGGACAACGGTGAGCTTGTCGGCCGACCCCAAGAATTGGCCGCAGCAGATCTCGGTGGCCGTGTCGACCGAAAACCCCTTCGACGGTTTTGAGGAAATAGGTCAGTTCACGCTCAAGCCGCAGCCGGGCGAGCAGTCCTTCCCGATCAACCGACGGGCGCGCTTTCTCAAGCTGCGCATCCTGAAGAACTTTGGTGGAAGTTACACTGCCCTGAACGACGTGAAGATCCTGGAGGGCTCGGCCCCCGGCTACCAGTCGATCCTCCAGACGTCCGAAGCGAAGCTCGTTGCCGCGGCTGCCGCAGTACCTCCAGTTGACGAAACGGGCGTCGACGCCGAGAAGGAATCCAACAATACGCCCGCAGAAGCCAACCCGCTCAACCTCGGCCGGAAGACAAAAGGCGCCGTGGATCCCCTGGGCGAGCAGGACCACTTTAAACTCACGATTCCCGGGTCGAACCGGTCGGTGCTCACCCTCGCAATGGAAGGCCGTCCGTACATCCGCACCTCCGTCTCGCTCACTGATCAGGCCGGGAAGGCGATCCTCTCGTTCGATCCGAACCGCGTCACTGGCCGCCAGGCCGAGTTCTCATGGCTCGTCAACCCCGGTGAGTACCTGGTGCGTGTGACAGAGCCTCCGGCCTCGATCGTCCTCATTTGGGACACGAGCGGCAGCATGGGCGAGGATAGTGTGAAGAACCTGAAAATCGCCGTCGAGGCCTACCTCGAGCAGGTCCAGCCGTCGGAGCGGTACAACCTCATTCGCTTCTCGGGAGGCCAAGGAGAGAAAGACCTTGTGACCATCGAGGTCCTGCTGCCAGAGTTCACGAGCGACCGCACCCGCCTCAAGGCCGCCGTCGCGGGCAAGTTTTTCTCCAAAGGCGCGACCCCATTCTACGATGCGGTGGCCAAAGGCATGAAGTTACTGGAGACCGTCTCAGGAAACCGGGCCATCGTCGTCATGACTGATGGGATCGACACCAGCAGCGAAATCGGGAGACAGAAGGACAGGAGAGGGAAGGACGAAGTTCGCTACGCTGCCTTCTGGCAGCTGCTCGAGAAGAACCGTATTCGGCTCTACACGATCGGGCTCGGCAGCCAAATGCCGCAATACTTCCCCAACCTGGGCACGACAGGGACGCGTTTCCTCGGGCATACGGCCATGGCCATGAACGCGCGATCCTTCTTCACGAGCAACCCCGAGGAGCTCAAGAAGATCTACGAGCAGATCGCGGCCGAGCTGCGTACGCCGTCCACCTACTACCTGCGGCCCAGTATCAGCCCGGGCGCCGGGACGCTGGCCGTCACGGCAACGGGCGAGCGCCTTGACGCACTGGCCGCTCCCAGCCAGATCGAGCTGATCCTCGACGGCTCCGGCTCGATGAAGCGCAAGATCGAGGGTCGGGAGATGATGGCTACCGCCAAGGACGTGATGTCCCAGATCATCAAGGAGCTCCCGGACAACGCCAGGGTCGCCATGCGGTTCTACGGGCACCGCATCCGTGAGGGCCGACCGGGCGACTGCCAGGACACGGAACTGGTGTTTCCGTTTGGCAAGATCAACAAGCCGCGCATGCTGGCGCGCGTTCAAGCCCTCAAGGCGCTCGGGACGACACCCATCGCCCACACCCTACGCCAGGTGGCCGGGGACTTCGGATCTGCGCCCGGCGAGAAGCTTGTGATCCTGGTGACCGATGGCAAAGAGGAGTGCCGCGGCAGCCCATCAGCGGTCGTCCAGGAACTTGTGGCCAAGGGCATCAAGATCCGCCTGAATATCGTGGGATTCGCGCTGGCAGAGGCGGCGGTCCGAGCGGAGATGGATCGCGTCGCCAAGATCACGGGCGGCAAGTTCTACGACGCGCAGAATGCGAAGGGATTGCGCCAGGCGATCCAGCAGTCGCTGGCGGTCCCCTATGAGGTGCAGGACGCTGCGGGGACGAAGGTGGCGGGTGGGTTGACGGGCGAGACCGCGATCAGCGTGCCCGAGGGGATGTACACGGTCTCAGTCAACGCGGCGGGGACGCCGATCGTGATCCCAAACGTCCGCGTGCGTCACAACGGTTCCACAAGAGTGACACTGAGGAAGGAAGGGCAAGAAGTGGGAGTCCAAATTCAGGGGCCGTAGAACAGCGCGTGCAACGAACTCGAGGATTCGAGGAGGCGCCATGCGAAACGTGTGGACGGACATGCGTGGGAGGATCAGCCGGTGCGCCCTGGCCGTATCAATCCTCACCGCGGCCGTCTTGGTCGGGTCCCTCGCCCCGCCCCGCCTGGCGGTACCCCCTGCTGAGGCGCAGTCAGGCGGTACCATAGGGGGGACAGACCGGGGTCCGGGAATGCGTCGCCAGGGATTGGCCACGCTTCAGTTCCCCGTCCCGAGGACGTTCCACCTCTCCCATCTCGAGCCCGTGCACCTCTCAACCGCACTCGGGAACGAGCCCGCGCGCATCTTCGAATTCGTACGGGATCACATCGCGTTCGAGGCCTACGGTGGACTTCTCCGTGGACCCTACGGGACGCTGTTGGCGCTGGCCGGCAACTCGTTGGATCGGGCGTCGCTGCTCGCCGCGATGCTCGAGCGGGCAGGCCAAAAGGTACGCTACGCCCGCGGCACGTTGCCCGAGCGGGAGGCTCGAGCCCTCGTGATGTCGATGTGGGCCGAACGCCCCAGCGCGCTGGCGTCGCCAGTCGGAGCGGACGATGCGGCCGCCAGGCAGGCGCTGGAGACACTCAAGTCAAGGGTTCGGCGGGACTACGGACTCATCCATGAACAAATCAAGAAGGTCAAGCTCGGGGCGGCGCAAGGCGGCCCCCATCTTGATGATCTCGTGAGGGAAACCCGCCAGCACTATTGGGTCCAATGGCTCAGGAACGGCAACTGGACCGATCTTGACCCGTCCTTTGCCGATGCCTCCGCGGGCCGCACGTACACGCGGGTCGAGGAGACCTTCGACACTCTGCCGGAAGCGTTCTACCATCGAATCACGCTTCGGGTCCGCGTTGAAGAGTATGCGGAAGCGCCCTCGACCCGGGATGTCCTCACTCTTTCGGTCCGGTCGGCCGATCTTTCGGGGCGAGACCTTACGCTGTTGCACGTTCCCGAGAACTGGAAGGGGCCGGCCGATAGCATCCAAAAAGCGCTTGGCGCCGCTGTCGCGTCCACGGGGCGAATCAAGCCCGTGCTCATCACAGACAACCAGCGTCCGGTGATCGGCGCGCCGTTTCGTCAGAAGCTGGCCGCCGGAGGCATGGACTCGCTCCAAGATCGCCTGCGCGGCGCAGGGAGCCGCGGGCCAGCTACCGTGGCGACCGCGGAGTGGCTGGACATTGAAACCATCGGCCCCGGAGGCCAGCCTGAGAGCGTGGTTCGCGAAGTTTTTGATGTGGTGGGCAAGTCGAGGCGATCCAGCGGGCGCCCGCTTACGCCAGCCGAGGCGCGGGCGGCTACAGAGGCCAGCGGCGCGTACGACGCCACGGCGGGCGTCATGAACATCCTGATAACCACCGGGCGGGTCGACGTCGCGCACCTCAGCGGGCTCTCAGAGGGGACGCCCCCGGTGGCGCCCGCCCGCCAGGTCCTCCCAAAGTTCCCGGCACCGCTAAGCTGGCCCCCGGGGGGTGGGATCCGTCCAAATATCCTCAACAGGGTAACCCCATGAGCCCTGGCGGAACGAAAGACGACTGCAAGAAAGGTAGCTCGCTGCCGACCCAGGGGATTCGCGTGGCCATGGCGGCTCCCGTGTCTTCGAGCCTTCTCGACGGCCAGCCGGGAAAGCCGGTGCGTCCCCCAGTGCTTCTTGCGCAGACCGCGACCGAATCTACGCTGGTCACCAAGTGCGTCGCGGTCCCGGCTGTCGGTGTTGCGGGCATCGCGATGGCGATTGTGGCGCTCGGGTTTCTCGGCGTTGCCGCCGCCGCCTTGGGATATCTAATCGGGAGCAATCTGTGAGCAGCGTACGTACGCTATGAGGAGAGAACGTCTCGCCCGGCTCTTCATCGCCATTGCCGCAGCCTTCCTATTCGCCGGGTCAGCACAAGCCCAGAAGCCGCTGGACCTGTCCGGCCTCTGGGTCCGAGACGACGGCGGCGTCGTCAGGTTTTCGCAGGAGGGGCAGAGGGTCAGGGCGACCCATGTGGAATTGGCGGTTCCGGTGAGGGACGTCTTCGGATTCCGGTCCGGCGATGCCCACATGGTCGGGGTTCTCGAAGGCCGGATGCTGCGCGGCAAGATGTACGTTCATCTTCCCGTGCAGTGGAAAGCGCGCTGCCCGGAACAGTGGGCCCGGTTGGCTGACATCGAGCTGACCGTGTCCGAAGACGGCAATACCATTGAAGGT
>Ga0184639_10000995_pt1 | contig 11849 bp, 9 predicted proteins | sample PLM31_170_b2_FD_133155 | JGI IMG/M metagenome (GOLD analysis project Ga0184639, IMG submission 133155) | Groundwater sediment microbial communities from an aquifer in East River, Colorado, USA - PLM3-1_170_b2 | ecosystem: Environmental > Terrestrial > Soil > Riparian zone | place: USA: East... | reverse complement strand
CAGGCATCCCGGTATTTTTCATACGCCGCGATGCCGTTGACGATGCGGTCGGCGCCGACATCCTTGGGACTGTCGTAAAGAATCGGCATGCCGGTTTTGATGCCGGGCCCGACCATCAGCGGCTCGACTTGGAAAACCTTGAGCGCGAGCTCATGGGCCATGCTCATCATCGGCGGCACGACGCAGGAAACGATGAGCGCGCGGATCTGCTCGCAGCGAAACCCCTTCGCCGCGATCAGCTGGGAAATGGTGACGCCGTATTCGTCCGCGGTTTGCTCCGCCTGGGTCCGCAGCCGCCAGTGGGTGATCAGCCGGCGCTTGTCGTAAAGCCCGAGCACGATGTTGGTATTGCCGATGTCGATGGCGAGCAGCATATGTTTAAGTTCAATCGCCGAGAGGAATAACGTCTCCGGCAAGCACCCGGTGCAGCACGCCGTCTTCGGCTTCGAGGAGCAGCGCGCCGTCCCCGTCGATCCCCGTTGCCGTACCGTTGATGGCTTCGCCGACCATCTCTACCCGGACCCGCCGGCCACGCAAAGCGAAATAGGCTTCCCAGCGCGGCGCAATGGCGGCGAACCCCAGGTCTCCGAGGATTCCATAGCACCTGTCGAGGTCTTGAATCAATCGCCGGACGAAAAGCTCGCGGCTAAGGGTTTTGCCGGCGACTTCCATCAAGGAGGTGGCCCGATCCCGTATCGTCTCCGGCATTCGATCGCGAGGGAAATTGAGGTTGACGCCGATGCCGAGAATGACGAACTCGATGCGTTTCGCGTCGCAAGCGGACTCGGTCAAAATGCCCGCGAGCTTCTTGCCGTCAATCAGAATATCGTTGGGCCACTTGATGGCCGGCCGTTCGGCAACGAACGAGGCGATCGTGTCCGCCAGGGCCACCGCCGCCATCAGAGTAATTTGCGGCGCATGAGCGGGCGCAAGCGTGGGCCGCAGGACGAGCGAACAATAGAGATTGCTGAAGGGCGGCGAAACCCAGCTCCGGCCCAACCGGCCGCGGCCTTCGGATTGGCGCTCGGCGATCACCACCTCGCCTTCGGGAGCGCCCGCCTCGGCGAGGCGCCGGGCGTAGCTGTTGGTGGACTCGATCTCCTGGAAGTAGTGGAACCTGGTGCCAAGGCGTTTCGTCCCGAGCGCGCCCTGGATTTCGTCCAGGCTCAGCGGGTTATTTTGAATCACCGCCGCCAGCTTTCTGTCGGGGTCCCCAGCAGGTTGCTGAAAAAAGGTTCGGAATGCTTCGAGAGCCTCAGCATGAACGGACAATCCTCAATGATATCAAAACCCCTCCGTTCGTTCCTTCGTCAAGCTCAGGACGGGCTCTGAGCACCGTCGAAGGACTCCGACAGAGTTTTTCCGCAACCTACTCGACATTCATCGTGATCTTCATGTTGAAATCGACCACCGGCGCCGAGTGCGTGAGCGCGCCTGAGGAAATAAAGTCGACCCCCGTCTCCGCGACCTGCCGAATGGTCTCCAGGGTAATGCCGCCGGAAGCTTCCACCCAGGCGCGTTTGTTGATCAAACGCACCGCCTCGGCCATCTGCGCCAGGGTCATGTTATCGAGCATGATGACGTCGGCGCCCGCGTCGATCGCTTCCTGAACTTGCTTGAGACTGCCGGCTTCGACTTCCACTTTGGCCATGAACGGCGCGTGGCGGCGCACCGCTTTGACCGCCTCGGCGATGGAGCCCGTGGCTTCGATATGATTGTCCTTGACCAGAGCGGCGTCGTACAAACCGATGCGATGATTCATCCCGCCGCCCATGCGCACCGCGTACTTCTCCAGAGTGCGCAGCCCCGGCGTGGTTTTTCTCGTGTCGAGCACCTTGCAGGGAAAATCTTTGACCGCTTCGACGTACTTATGCGTCAGCGTCGCCGTCCCCGAAAGCCGTTGGAGAAAGTTAAGCGCCGTCCGTTCGGCGAGCAACAGGGCACGCACCGGCCCGACCGCTTCGGCCACCACCGTGCCGTTCTTCACCTGGGTGCCGTCCTTGGCGAGCAAATGCACCGCTACTCTATGATCGATGAAATAAAAGATTCGCTCGAGCAGCACCAAGCCCGCCACCACCCCGTCTTTTTTGGCGCGGAAAAGCCCCTTCCCCTGGCATTCCGCCGCGATCGTCGCCATCGTCGCCAAGTCCCCCGCGCCGATATCCTCATCCAGTGCGTCGCGGATCAACCGCTCGATCTGTGGACTGACGTGAATATCCATGGCCTTCAGCTCCTTTCCGCCCGGCTTTCCTCGATGCGCGCCAGGCTCAGGTTGAGCGTGCGAATTTTTTCCTCGTACTGGCCCGCCTTCTCCCGTTCCTTCTGAACGACCTCCTCTTTGGCCTTGCCGATAAAATCGCTGTTGGTAAGCTTTTTCTGTACGCGCGCGAACTCTTCCTCGAATTTGCGGATCTCTTTGGTCAACCTGGCCCGTTCCTCCTCGAGATTCACCAGATCGCCGAGGGGCAAACTAATCTCGGTGGTCCCGACCACCGCGGTGGCCACGCCTTCGGGCCGATCGTCCCCGCTCGAATACTCCGCCGAGCCCACCCGGGCCAACGAGCGCAGATACGGCTCCTGAGCGCGAAGCAGCGCAAGCTCTTGTTCCGACCCCCGGAAAATCGCCTTTACTTGTTTCCCCGGCGGACAATTCATTTCGCTACGCAGATTTCTGATGGCGCGCACTACGCCGATTAAAAATTCCATCTGTTTTTCGATCGCGTCATCGGCCCAGGCCGGATCGAAGCGTGGATACCGCTGCACCATAATACTCGGTCGGCTCTCGCCCAGCGCTTGCCAGATCTCCTCGGTTACGAACGGCATGATCGGATGGAGCAACAAAAGAATCTGATCTAGCAAATCGCGCAGAAGTTTGCGGCTCTGCGCCGCTTGGATGGCATCGTGGCCGTTGAGGGCGAGCTTGCTCATCTCGATGTACCAGTCACAGAATTCATGCCAGGTGAATTGGTAAAGAACGTTGGCGTAGTCGTTGAAGCGATAGGCATCGATAGCCTCTCGCGCCTCCGCTATCGTCGCCGCCAGGCGCGCGCGGATCCAGCGGTCGGCGAAATTGAATTTCTGACCTAATAATAACCGGCTTGCCACTTCGTGGGAGCGATCGGCGTCCGCGAGATTCAGCTGCACAAAGCGCGCCGCGTTCCAGAGCTTGTTGACGAAATTTTGGTAGCCCGCGATGCGCTCTTCGGCGAGCCTGATGTCGCGCCCCATGGCCGCCATCGCCGCCAGCGTGAAGCGGAACGCGTCGGTGCCGTACTGGTTCATGATGTCGAGGGGATCGATGACGTTGCCCTTCGATTTGGACATTTTCTGTCCCTGTTCGTCGCGCACCAGGGCGTGGATGTAGACATCGCGGAAGGGCACGTCGTCCATGAATTTGAGCCCCATCATGATCATCCGCGCCACCCAGAAAAAAAGAATATCGAAGCCGGTGACCAGCGTCGAAGTTGGGTAGAAGCTTTTCAAGTCGATAGTCTTCTCCGGCCAGCCGAGGGTCGAGAACGGCCAGAGACTGGAGGAAAACCAAGTGTCCAAGACGTCGGGGTCTTGAACCAATTCTTTTCCGCCGCATTTAGGACAGGACTCGGGCGCGCTGCGGGCGACGATAGGATGCGCCTTTTTGCCGATCAAGTATTCGCCGCCCCCGGCCTCAACAAGGTCCGCAGCGTTACAGCTCTTGCAATACCAGGCGGGAATTTGATGGCCCCACCAGATTTGCCGCGAGATGCACCAGTCCTTGATGTTCTCCATCCAGGCGAAGTAGGAGTTGCTCCAGCCTTCCGGAATGATGCGGACCCGCCCCTCGCGCACGACCTGCATGGCAGGCTCGGCCAACGGCTTGATGGCGACGAACCATTGCGGCGTCAAGTAAGGCTCGACTATCGTCTGGCAGCGGTAGCAGTGCCCGACGGCATTCCGGTAGGGCTCGGTTTTTTCGAGGTAGCCCTTTTCTTTAAGCTCCGCGACGATGAGCTTGCGCGCTGCGAATCGATCTTGGCCGCGATAGCGCTCGATCCATTCACCGCGCTCGCCGCGTGCTAAGAACGCCCCGGCATCGATCTTCGCATCGGCGTCGAAGATACTGATCTTGTCCAGTCCAGAGCGCTCGCCGATCTCGAAATCATTGAAGTCGTGGCCAGGCGTAATTTTCAGCGCCCCGGTGCCAAATTCTTTGTCGACGTATGAATCCGCCAGCAACGGAATCACCCGCCCGGCGATCGGCAAACGGATCTTTTTCCCGGCAAATTTGTGGTAACGAGCATCCTCGGGGTGAACCGCCACCGCCGTATCGCCGAGCATCGTCTCCGGCCTGGTGGTCGCCACGATCAGGGCCTGCGAGGGATCATCCGCCAACGGATAGCGGATATGCCAGAGTTGGCCGTCGCTCTCTTCGTGGACCACTTCAATGTCGGCCAGTGCCGTCTTGCAGCGCGGGCACCAATTAATCAGCCTCTCGGCCCGGTAAAGCAGCCCATCTTCCCAAAGCCGGACGAATGCTTCGCGCACCGCGTGGGAAAGCCCCTCGTCCATCGTGAAGCGCTCATGCCGCCAATCGCAGGAAATGCCCAGAGCTTTCAATTGATGCAGGATCGCGTTGCCGGCCTCCTCCTTCCAGGCCCACACCCGCTCGATGAACGCGGCGCGGCCGACCTGAGTCCGCGTCAATCCCTGTTCCGCCAACCTGCGCTCGACGACGTTTTGCGTGGCGATGCCCGCGTGGTCCGTACCCGGCACCCAGAGCACGCAAAACCCATCCATGCGCTTGTAGCGGCACAGAACGTCCTGAAGCGTATTGTTGAGCGCGTGGCCCATATGCAGGGAGCCGGTGACGTTGGGCGGAGGGATGACCATGGAGAAATAGGAAGCCGTGCCGCCGGCCGGCGCAAACGCTCCTGAGGCAACCCAATGGCGGTACCATTTACCTTCGATTTCTTTGTGCGAGTATGCTTTCGCTAGTTCCATGGCGTTAGTTTTTCTGTTGCGCTTGCTGGATTACACCCTCGCTGCCTTCTTCGACAATTTCCAACAGCTCGATGACTTCGGAGTCGCCGGCCGCGGCTGCGGCGCCGCCCTGGTTATCCGCTGCTCTAGAGGAAACGGCCGCCTTGTCGAGCTCCACGGGCGAACCCGTGGCACCTTCCAGTACGCCCGTGGGGCGGAATCCTGAGCGAGAGTCTCCGGCCCAGGCCGGGGCTCGAGTCGAAGGGTCGAGTCGTTTTTCTTTTGAAGGAATGCCTAAGCACTCCGCTAAAGCCGACAGCAAAACTTCTTTCTCGATCGGTGTGTTTATGGCAATAAGGTTTTCACGTTGCGGCGTTGGTCCATGAGAGGAACCTTGCACCCAAACGGTCGGAACTTTCCAACTCTGGACCGCTCGGATTGCCGGCTCGAAATCACCATCGGACTCACCTATCGATCCCATGTCAATGATCACGGCATCGAAACCCATCAACTCTGAAGACTCAGGAATCGCAGACCGGATCTCAACTTCATGCTCCGGGAAGAGCGCGAGCGCGATTGCCTGCTGCAACATTCGATACGTTTCAACGACGAGGATTTTACTCATGGCGTTGTGCTTCCGGATAGGTCGTTATCTTGACAAGACTCTCACCCCACGTTAGATAAATATGATCTTAGCGGGCTGTGACTCCAGGGCGAAAGTGGCGGAATTGGTAGACGCGCAGGATTCAGGATCCTGTGGGGTAATACCCGTAGGGGTTCGACTCCCCTCTTTCGCACCAAACAATTACTTTTTAGCATACAAACCTGTCATTCTCTAACGTCAAAGATTCCGTTCTCGGGGCGTCCCGTCAAGCGGCGATTCCGCCAATCAATGCTCGGCCGAGGTTGTATAGATGGAGCAGCATCCGCTAAGGAAAATGGCAGCGGGGCGCGGAGAGCATTTCGTAGTTTGGGTCTGCGCCCGCCCAAAGCGTCGTGAGAAGACGATCTCGAAAAAACCGTGGTCGTATTAGCCAAAACGTGAAAATGCGGATCGCAAAACGACGCTCTGGTATGGCAGCGCTGATGGGTTGCCTATTGGTTTTTGGCGCCTGTTCTAAAGAGTCGGATCAACCGTCACAGCCCGCCAAAGATCCTGACTGGCAAAGAGGCAGGTCCGTCTATGTGGCCAACTGCATCGCTTGTCACAACAACGACCCAGCGAAAGATGGGCCCATCGGCCCTGCCACCAAAGGATCGGCGAAAGAATTGCTCGAAGCTCGCGTCTTGGGCAACAGTTATCCGCCCGATTACAAACCCAAACGCCCGACCAAGGTCATGCCGCAATTTCCGTTCCTTAAAGACGAAATTCCCTACCTCACGGCCTATCTGCGCTGACCGGCGTGTCAAGCCAGCGCGAGCGTCAGGACGTAAAATACCCCCGTAAGGATAAAACCGCTCCAAAGCGCCCCCGAGACCGAATCCAGAGGCTTCTTGGTCGCCCCTTGGGTTCCGACCAAGGCGTTGTATTCCAGCGCGGCGAGAATGATGATAACCAGAATCCAGTACGCGGCACGGCCGCTGCCCTGGCCCGCCAGGGATGAATAGTGGCTGGCGGCCCCCATAAAGAAAAGCATTGGGATTGAAAAGACCGTGTTCGTTCTCGACGTGAGCGCCGCGCGACGCCCGGCGCCCGCCGCCGCAGGCAAGGCCTGCCCCCCCTGCGCCACTTGATTGGCCGAGGCGATGACGATCTGTTGATTGGGCCAGATAACCAGCCAGACATTGAGAAACATCATCGTGCCGATGAGTCCGCCCACCGTGATGGTGACGCCATAGGACGAACTGAAAAACAGCCCGCCGCCCATCTCGTGCATGCGGATTAGATACATGAGTATGCCCGCCAGGAAGGTGACCATCGCTCCCCAGCGAAACCACCAAAGAGCCCGCGGGACCAGTTTCTGAATTGCTCCCGTGCGCACGCCGGCTTCGGTCTCGGCGAAAAACGGGGTCTGCACGAAATTGAAATAATAGAGAATACCGATCCAGATAACACCCGCCAGAAAATGGATCCAGCGTAGAAAAAATAATGTAACTTCCATACTGTTCCCTCCTTGCACCCTTGAACCAATAGGCTCAAACGAACTATGATTTAGACCTGCTTATAGTCGGGTCACTTGATTCTTGTCAAGGTAAATCCCGCCGCGATCTCTACGAATAAAATTAGGAAATCCCGCGAGACCCGGCCCGTTTTAAAAATTCAGAGTGTCCCCTTTTTCCCCTTCTCAAAATTTCTAGGATGGCGAACGGGAAATGCGAATACGACCGCCCCGCACTGTTACAATGGCATGTTCTGACAACTCGCGGCTTCGAGTTCGTAGGATTGTTTCCATTAACTCTATACGTCTCCCCGCTGGAACATCAGGTAGCCGAACCATGCCACAATGCCGGGCCTTTTCCACAAATATGAAATCCCCGAAGTCTTTGTCGATGGTTACCAAAATCATGCCGTCAGTCGCGGCCCATTCCAAAAGCGCCCGGTCCCCCGGATCCGTACCCCTTTCGCGCGACTCAACAACATCATGTCCCACCTGTCGCAGCCACTCGGCCAGACGCCGGCCCGCACACCTGTCAATAAGAAATTTCACCGGCCAGTGATCTGGATGTCATCCAGTCGGTCATGGGCAACTATGGCATGCGCGTAGGCCAAACACGCGCGAATGTCATCGGCCTCCAGGCCAGGATAATCGGCTAGGATGGAGTCAGCCGTCTCCCCCTGCGCCAGCAAGCTCAGGATAAGCTCCACAGATATCCTCATTCCTCGAACGATTGGCTTACCGCCGAAAATTTCCGGATTGGCAGTAATCCTTTTTAGAAGTTCCTGATCCAGCATACTTATACTCCCCTCTCTCCGACTGTTATCTTGGCACTGTCAAGGGCCGAGCGTCAAGCAGTCGATCGCCTCGGTATACAACTCAGGAGTCAAGCTCAGCTTTCTGACAATCTTCCCAATCGGTCACTGGCACTCTTGCTTGTGCCGGAGCGAGAAAAGATTCCCGACGCCATAAATTCCACATCGCCCAATTGTTGTATACTGTCCCCGGAAATCCGCCGAGCGCCGCGACAAGGTGCTGATGATTGACGCCCGGAACATCTACCGGAAGGTCACGCGCAAGATTTACGACTTCGCGCCGGAGCAACTGGCGAACCTCGCCGCCATCGTCTGGTTGTATCGCGGGCAATCCGACCGCTTCATTGCGCTCGTACAGCAACACCTAGAACGCACACTGGCCAAAGCCGCCGCCATCGCGGGCAAGTCCGCCGCATTCCGCCAGAGCTACGACGCGCTCGCGGATGCTGCCGCGCCGTTCCTGAAAACGCTGCCCAAAGACTCGCCGTTGCGCGATCTCGCGAAAGAACGCGACGACGCGGCCAAGGCGTGCTTCGCGGCGGTGGACAAATGGACCGCTGGCATCGCCAAGGATTGGAAGAAACCGTGCGAACCGAAGCTCGCCGCGCAGAAGAAACTACTCGCCGATTTGGACGACCTCGCCACCGCGTGCCGTGACCTAGTGAAAGATGTGGACCTCGTGTTCAAACTCGCGGCGCGCGTGGTGGACGCGGCGGAGAGGGACGCCAGCGCGAAGGAGCACGAAGCCTGGGACGGTCGCGCCATTGGCAAGCTGGAGAAGGAGTTGGACGCGCAGCGAAAGGAAGCGGTGGAACAACTCAAGGCCGCCGCCTATTTCGAGCGGCAGGCGCACTGGCTGCTCTCGCGGTTTCCCGACGCGAAACTCGTGGCCGTTCCCGGTCTGGTAAGACTGGTGGACCGGAAGGACATTGAAGCCGCCGACTGGAGTCTCACGCCCGGTCGCTACGTGGGCGTTGCGCCGCCGGAGGTGGATGGGGATTTCGATTTCGAGCAAACCTTGAGCGACATCCACGTTGAACTGGCCGACCTGAACAAGGAAGCTGTCGCGCTGGCGAAAAAGATTCAACAGAACTTTGAGGAGCTGGGGGTATGAAACTCATCGAGCCTCGCCCAATTCGTGAATTCGCGCTTGGCATCTACGATGGCCCTCACGCCACGCCGAAGGAATCAACAGAAGGCGCGGTATTCCTTGGAATCAAAAACATCACCGAGGATGGCCAGTTGGATTTGTCCGAAATCCGTTATGTATCGGAAGAAGAGCTTCCCCGATGGACGCGTAGAGTGACGCCACAACTTGGAGATGTTGTGTTGACCTATGAGGCGACACTGCACCGCTACGCAATTATTCCAGAAGGGTTTCGCGGTTGTCTCGGTCGCCGCGTCGCCCTCATCCGACCCAACCCGAAAAAGGCGGACAGCCGCTATCTGCTTTATTACTTTCTCTCCCACGAATGGCGGAAAGTTGTCGAGGGCTATGTAACCAGCGGCGCTACGGTTGACCGAGTCCCGCTCGAAAAATTTCCGGAGTTCCCAGCCGTTCTGCCGAGCATTGAGGCGCAGCGAAATATTGCCGATGTGCTTTCCGCCTACGACGACCTGATGGAGAACAACCGGCGGCGGATGGGGTTGTTGGAGGACGCGGCGCGGCTGCTTTACCAAGAGTGGTTCGTCCGCCTCCGCTTCCCCGGCCACGAACACGCCCGCCTCACCCAAGGCATCCCGGAGGGCTGGACCACCTACACCCTCGATGACCTCTGTCTAATCGGGCGCGGGGCTTCTCCACGCCCCATCGCTAACTTCATGGACGGAGAAGTCGCTTGGTTCAAGATTGGCGACGCCACCGCGTCCGAAAGCCCTTACATTTTCCACACTGCCGAACACGTCACCGACGACGGAGCGAAAAAGAGCATCCTACTCGAACCGGGAGCGCTGATTCTATCCAATAGTGCGACGTGCGGCATACCCTATTTCACGGGCATTCGAGGGTGCATTCATGACGGATGGCTGCACTTTGCCAATTTGAAACGAATCTCTGAGCAATTCCTTTACTGCTATCTGCACTTTAAGCGCGACGAACTCGTGAGCAGCGTTGGCGACGGCTCAACACAAAAGAATCTCAACACGTCGGCTGTGGGGAGACTGAAAGTTGTGTTACCAGCGCATGACTCGTTGCTCGCACAGTTCGAGGAATCCGTCGAACCGATGTTCAAGATGATCTTCAATCTGGCGCGGCAAAATATCTCACTCCGCGCCGCGCGCGACCTGCTGCTACCACGCCTGATGAGCGGGGAGATTGCTGTATGACGCACCGCGAAGCAAGGGTTGGCGGGTACTTATGAATCAGGCTCTTTTCCAAGAACTCAGAAAACTCCAAAACGAGATCGCTGACGGACCGGTGCGTCCCGATGCCTTGTACTTAGCGAAACGGCTTCAGGAGCTGAAGATTTCGATACCGACTTTTGATTTGCCGTGGGGTGTTGCTGTCCTCTTGCACGGGTTCAATTGGCTTGGCGAGTACATCGTGCCTCCATTGCTGCCCGATATCTTCCGCTGCTTGCTAGAAGGGCGCTCTGCCAACCTCGCCTGCGACCCGTGGGCAGGGATCGGAGTATTGGCCGCCGTGGTCCACGAAGCCGTGCATGCGCACAAAACATTCGCGTGCACGCGACACCAGCACAGTGCGGCTCTCGGACAGGTGCTCGCCCCTCAACTGGATTGGCGAGTTGAAGACCCGCTCGCATTTCTTGAGACACTGACCGACCCACTAGATGTGATTACCTCTGTGCTCCCGTTTGGAGTGCAAGCCAATCAAGCCGTGGAGCTTCGTAACGCGTCTGGCGAGACGGTGCGGTGCGCGGGAGAGCTCGGCCCGATCCTGCTTGCGGCAGCATGCATGCGCCTATCGCCCGAAGGGCTCGGACTCTTCGTTGTCACCCCGAGCTTCTTTCTCTCGCAGCGATCCATTCTGCGTGATCTGCCTCGGCTTGGCCTTGGTGTTGAAGCGGCACTGGCGCTGCCTGCGGGCAGCTTTGCCCCATTCACGAACATCGCGACGTACCTAATCGTCGTGCGAAGGCGAGCGTCGGCGCGGATGTTCGTCGCCCAACTCTCAACCGACGTTCCCACGAACCGGCAGATCATGACGAACCTGCGTGGGCACCTCGACACAAGTGAGCAATCACTCGCCGCCGATGTGACCGTGGTCCGTGAGACGGAGTTGCTCTACGGAACCGGCGGTGCCGTAGAGCTTGGCCGGTTTGTGGCGCCTGCGAGTTTCCGAGGTCTTGAACATCTCCGGCTCGCCGAGGAACTCCGAAAGGCCGAACATCGCTTACAGCGTCCCGCCGTGGGACTCGGAGAGCTGGCCCAGGCGATCCATCTTGGTCGTCCGGGCGATGAGTTCGCATTTCCTAAGACGGACAACGCGCTTTATGTTCCGCTCATTGGCATCAGCGATGTCGTCAACTCAACCGAGGAGATGACTCTAAAACACCAAAACTATGCGCAAGTGGTCATAGGCCTGAACCGGTCTGACGCACGCTTCGTAGCTCGCTTCCTGAACTCAGAGCTTGGTCGCTCCATTAGGGAGGCCAACAAGTCAGGAACAACCATCCCCAAGCTCAACACCACGGGGCTCAAGGAACTGCTGGTCTTCGTTCCGAACCTGGAGACCCAGAAGAAAATTCTCGAAACTACGGCCAAGCTTACGGCCGAGCAGAACATGCTCCTGGGCTTACAGAACGACCTGGCCGCTCTGTACCGTCAATTGTGGAACACCCCAGGACAGTTGGAGGATGTGGATTCGCAACTGCGGGCGTTTTCTAGCCGTCTCACTTCCGGCGCGACGCTGCATGGTGCCGCCACCCTGGATCAGTGGTTCGAAACGCTTCCATTCCCGCTCGCCTCGATTCTCCGAGCCTGGCAAGCTACGCCGACCCAGGACTACAAGACGAAGCAT
>Ga0184639_10000993_pt1 | contig 11863 bp, 6 predicted proteins | sample PLM31_170_b2_FD_133155 | JGI IMG/M metagenome (GOLD analysis project Ga0184639, IMG submission 133155) | Groundwater sediment microbial communities from an aquifer in East River, Colorado, USA - PLM3-1_170_b2 | ecosystem: Environmental > Terrestrial > Soil > Riparian zone | place: USA: East... | reverse complement strand
CGGATGCCATGTTCAGCTACGTTTCCCCTGAGGAGCGAATCCCCCAAGACCACCCGCTGCGAGCGATTCGCGGGATGGTGGATGCGGTGCTTCGCGAGCTCTCCCCGCGCTTCGCGAAGCTCTACTCCGACGTGGGTCGTCCCTCGATCGCACCGGAAAAGCTCCTGCGCGCCCTGTTGCTCCAGGTGCTCTATACGATCCGCAGCGAGCGGCTCTTGATGGAGCAGCTCGACTACAACCTGCTGTTCCGGTGGTTCGTGGGCCTGCCGATGGACGAGCGGGTGTGGGACGCGACGGTGTTCACGAAGAACCGCGAGCGGCTTCTGGCGGGAGACATCGACCAGTGGTTCTTCGAGCGGGTGCTCGCGCAGGCTCGGGAGCGAGAGCTCTTGAGCGACGAGCATTTCACGGTGGACGGGACGCTGGTGGAGGCGTGGGCGGGGCAGAAGAGTTTTCAGCCCCGCGGCGGCGGATCGAAGCGGCCGCCCGACGATCCGGGCAATGCGACGGTGGATTTCACGGGACAGAAGCGGTCGAACGAGACGCACGTGTCGAGGACGGATCCCCAGGCACGGCTCTACCGCAAGTCCTCCGGAACGGAGTCGAAGCTCTGCTACGCGGGGCACATCTTGATGGACAACCGCCACGGGCTGGCGGTGAGAGCGTGTCTGAGCCAGGCGACGGGGGACGCGGAGCGCGCGGTGGCGCTGAGGATGGCCGACGGGATCGGCGGAACTCGGCGCCTGACCGTGGGAGCGGACAAGGGCTACGACGTGCGCTCGTTCGTGCAAAGGCTTCGGGTGATGAACATCACGCCGCACGTGGCCGCGAAGCGAGCGGGCTACACCTCCCTCGACGGTCGCACGACGCGCCACCCCGGATATCGGATCAGCCAGAGGGCGAGAAAGCGGGTGGAGGAGATCTTCGGCTGGATGAAGACGGTTGGACTGATGAGGAAGACCCGCCATCGAGGGGTGAATCGTGTCGGGTGGATGTTTACCTTCGCGGCCGCCGTCTACAACCTCGTTCGAATAAAGAATCTCGAGCTGGAGACGGGATGAGAGTGCGCGGCGGGACGGTGCGGTGGTCTCGAAGTGCAGCACGCGGGGCCGCGGAGGCGAGAATGGCAACCCGAGGACGCGCGCAGCCACGTTCTTCTCACCGCCCTTCGGCCTTCACGGAGGGAAATCCCATCATCACGCTCCATTTTTCAGCAGCCTTCTAGATGTGGATCGACCGCGCCGAGCCACCATCAGACCGCTCGCGGCGACAGCGGATCCGAAATCTTGCCGACGAATTAGGGTACCTGAGGTACGATTGCGCCCCAGCCGTGAAGCGTGATATGATTTTACCAATGTTACGGTTTCCTCGCCCGAATCCGCCCAGCGAGACCAGCGTGCCTAATTGGATGCGCCAAACGCTCTTATCTGTGTCTGTTTACGCCGCTTTGCTCACCCCACTTCTCGCCGCCGGCCAGACTCCTACACAGGACGAGGAAAGCGCCGGCCTAGCGCTGGGCGTCTACGATTACTTCACGGCGGACCACGACCCGCTTGTCAAGGCGTACCTGGCCGCAGCCAATAAACGGCACGCAAGCGAGGCCGTCTGGAGGCTCTATCGCGCCGGGATCTACACCGAGCCCCTAGGGGACTGCAAGTACGTCCTAGAGAGATTCCCGAACCACCCCCGGGCGCTCCATCTGATGACGGAGATCGCCAAGGCGATCGATCAGCCCTCGATACCTATCGAATATTTCGAGAGTGCGCTGAAGCGCTTTCCACAGTATGGCTTCACTCGCGCCCAGTACGGACGTTACCTGGTCGAGATCGGGGCCGTGAGTGCCGGAATTAGGGAGCTCGAGGAAGCACTACGACTGGACCCCAACCAGATTCAGGCCCGAGCTTGGCTGGCGGAGGCACGGCCCGGGACCAGGAATGAGCGGAGCGCTACCAGTGACACCGCGAACGCAGATCCGGCCGGGTATGGGGCAGACCGAAAGTGAGAGCGCCGCGAGCGGAGGCGAGTGCCATGACACACCTCTTTCCCTTAGGCCTTGGTCGCTGGAGTGTACGCAATCATTGCTGACAAGCAAAGAAGCACACCGACCATCGGCATGTGATAGCGCGGCTGGGACTCAAAGATTGCGTGAACGAAAGGCAGAACGACTGCGAGCCAGGCAAGAGTTGCGGTGCCTTCCAGCCCGACAATGCGAGAACGATGTCGTACGAGCGCTATCAGTGTAGTGACCCAAACGCCTACCCACCAAACGTTGCTAAGGGTCAGTGCTGCAGCGTACATGTTGCCCGTCAAGTGATGGGCGCGGTTCAGCGACAAATATGCGCCTGTGGAGTCATCCGCAAACGAAATCACAATTTTGCGAATACCCAGAATCAGGAAGGCGAGCGGATTTTCCCGGATCCATGCCTTACCCGCAGCCATGTTCGCGCGATTCCACTCTACTTCGTCGGACAGAAGATAGGAGAAGTCTCGCTCACCCCTTCTGCTCCAGCCACCAGTCGCGACGGGGTTGTTCGCCCTGTAAAAGATGTCGCCGCCGTTCGTTGATACGATGACTAGTTCATCAAAGATGATGTAGTTACGAAGGGTCCATGGGCAGACACAGACCATGGCGACCACGGACGCGAGCGCTGCATGGCGCAGACTCCTGCGCCACGCGGGGCGGTCAAGTAAGGCGAGGGCGAACAGCAGCGCGGGCAGCGGCACCAATGACGGGCGCACCAGCGCGCCAAGACCAGTTGCGGCCCCGGTGACCAGCCACCACCGGCTCCGGGATGGCCCCATGCGCGAACGGACGCACCCCCAGGCCACAACGAGCAGCAGCAGCAGCGATACGGGTTCGGTTGTCGCGAGCCCGCTGGACATGATTCCGGAAGGCCACGACGCAAACACAGCAATCGCTGCCACAGCGGCGGCTCCTCCGGACAGACGCTTCGTTAGATCGTAGAGGACAAGCGCCGTCAGCACGAAGCACAGCAGGCTGAGAAGAGTAGGGGCCCACCATGTGTTGCCGAAGATAGCCATCACGGCAGCCAGGAGCATGGGATAACCAGGTGGGCGAAATGCTCTCAGCTCGTGAGAACCTACAAGCTCATGATAGCCCTCACCTTTCAGAAGTCCGGTTGCAAGCTCCACGTACTTGGCGCTGTCTGACAGTTGAATTGGTGGTACCGCGAGCACATACGCGAGACGCACGAGGCAGCCCAGGATGAGAATGATAACGAGCCAACGCCGCGCATGTGCAGGTGGGGAACACGTGCGAGGTGCCCAGCGGTGGAGCGCGAGCGTAACGGCGAGGAGCGCCGCGCCGACTGCCAGAATACCGGGCACGCCCTGTCCCATGCCCCACGGCAGCGCGAAGAAGGTTATCGTTCCCAGCGCCAGCAACGCTGCCCACGGCAAGTGATGAATCATCCGCGCAAGCGATGCGGCACGGGGCATAGCTTGTTCCCCCGCGTCATGGTTCATCTGCGATTGCCCTGGACTGTGGGTAGGGCAGTGCGCGCTCCGCACACGATCGAACAGGTCGTTCCATGCTATTTCAATAGGATCAGCCTGCGCTTCAGGTGCGTACTGCCCACATCAAGACGGTAGTAGTAGACGCCTGACCCCGCCCGCTCGCCAGAAGTTGTCGTGCCGTCCCAGGAAACCGTGGTCGAGGCCGACGACGCACCCTTGAATAGGGATCGAACAAGACGTCCCTGGATGTCATAGATTCCTATCGTGAGTTGCCCAGCGAGTGGACCTCCATCCATCCGAAGCTCAATCTGAGCGGATGATTGGAAGGGATTGGGCCGACTCCGGAAGTAAACAACACGTGGCGGTCCGCTCGAGCCGTCCGTGGCAGTCACCGCCGTAATAGTGCTGACGTGCAGAATCGTGGTAGCGCTCGCTGTCTCTCCGCTCCCGTCGCTCACACTCCAAACGATGGCATGGGGACTCGCGACGGCATCGACATGCGTTAGTGTACCTGTCAATGTTGCCGTTGCCGGCGAGACCGATGTCGTGTGCGAGAACGAGAGACTGGCGGGTGCGCCGGCCGCTGACATCGCCAGGGTCTCTGAGGCTTCAGGATTGGTGGCTGTGGCCGTCAGAGTAATGGCGAGCCCTTCAACGCCGGCGGCATCCGTCGGGACCGCGACCGACAGGGGCATCCTCAATTGAATCGACGTGGGTGCCGTGCCCGTGAGGGCGTTTGCGGCCGTGAACGTCACGATGAAGCTGCCTGTATCAGACGGCGTGGAATTCCACGTAAAAGTGCCTGAGTTGTTCGGCGGGTCTGTTGAGAAGATTGCATCATGGCCCACGGGCAACAAGGAAGTGTCCACGATCAGCGAGGCGATTGGGTCCCCGTCTGGATCGGACGCGGTGAGGGCGAACGAATGGGCGACACCCGCCTTGCCTGTCTGGGTCGGCGGGGCCGTCACCACGGGAGCGCGGTCCACGTTGGTCACAACCACCGAGGCCGACTGGTCGGTGTTGAGGCTCTCGTCCACGGCCCTCACCACAACCGTGTAGCTCCCCGAATCCGCATAGGTGGGGGACACCGTCAGCGTAGTCCCCGCCACCGAGGCGAAGGCCGGACCGCTCAACATCGACAACGTCACCGGATCCCCATCCGGGTCCGACGCCACCAGGGCCCGCGCCGCCGTCCCTCCCTCGGCCACCGTCAACGCCGCGATCGCATCCACGACCGGCGCTTGATTCACGTTGGTCACCGTGATCGCCGTCGCCGCCACGCCCGAAAGCGCATTCGAAGCCGTGAACGTCAGGTTGTAGAGCCCTGCCTGGGTGAAGCTCGGCGTCCAGCTGAACATTCCCGACGTGTTCGCCCCGTTCGGCGTGAACGTTGACCCCGCAGGCAGCGGAGAAGCGGTCAGGCTCGAGATGGCGTCTCCGTCCGGATCCGCCGCGGTCACGCCAAACGATAGGAGCGTATTCTCCGGACCTTCCGCCGTCGCCGTGGCCGTCGCCGCGGGCGCCTGATCCAGCCCTCCTCCAGTCGTGAACCGGAAGGGCTCGTGACAGGAGCGAGCGTGTCCTCCCAGATCGGTAGCGACGACAGTCCATTCATAAAGGGTTCCCGGATCCAGGGCGGCGGAGTAACTGAAAAAGGTATCTGGTGTCGAGGTCGTGAAGACGACCATGCTCGGGGAGACCTTCTTCAGTTGGAGCGCGTAGCCCACGACGTCTCCTGGATTGAGATCGATCGCCCGCCGCCAACGGAACGTCACAGGCAAGCCGGCGTTCGAGACTCCCGACGGGGGCGCGACTAGAGGAAATGGCTTCGGGAACAGAGGTCCCCCAAGCGTTGAACGGTAGATGGCCGCGACAACATCGGGCCTGCCCCAGCCGTACGTCGTGCTATCCGCCGTTGTTGCCTTATCCGCAGTCGATTTGAGCGCGTAGCGGACTTGCTGTGAGGTCCACTCGGGGTGAGCCTCCTGGACGAGAGCGGCCGCACCACTCACGAGCGGCGTAGCGAGGGAGGTCCCGTCCAAGTTGCCCAAGCAGTCGGCATACGTGGGGCATGCCCAGAGCGTTTGCTCGCCCCGTGCGACGAGATCAGGCTTGCCTCGGCCGATCTGGGTTGGTCCGCGGGACGAGAAGTTCGAGATTACGTTGGATCCATCCACGCTGCCGACGGCCAGAATGCTGTCGCAGTCTGAGGGTGTCCATAGGGTACCTGTGCCAGGACCGGAGTTGCCCATGGCGGTCACGACCAAGATTCCGTGGCGGGTCAACGTGTTCGTCGCCTGCGCCATGGGAGTGGTCATTCCGTCAAGTTCCTCGATTGGGTACGAGGCCACCATCGACGATGAGACGATATCCACGCCGATGCTATCCACCCACTGCGCGGCTGCGACCCAGTGGTCTTCACTCACGGCTTGACTCGCCAAAATATCCTTGGTCTTCGCCAGGACGTACGATGCATTGAACGCCGGTCCGATGAGAGCTCCTGGAAGATAGCCTCCGAGGATGGACCAAACTCCCGTCCCATGCTCCCATTGACTTGGATCGTCCCCGGCTTGATTCGCCGTCTCCCCATCAGACTGGACAAAATCCCACTCCGCGAGGCGCTTCAGGGGCGCCAGTGCGTCGTGATCCTTTCGAAATCCTGTGTCGAGCACGGCCACGACAACCCCTGCCGCGCTATAGCCGGAATCATGAGCGGCAACGGCATTGATTCCTTGATTCTGAGTCAAAGAGCCGCCGTAATCGCCTGGAGGTCCGTATTGCGGCTCGGTTCGCATCACCGGGGTGATCCGCCGTACGAACGGGAGTTCGGCGATCCTGCGAGCGCCCGCCTCATCCACCTCCACGCTCACCGCGTTTAGCCATCGCGAAATGTGCCTGATGCGACCGCCGGCGGACTCCACGCGTCGGACGTATCGGGGAAGAGCTGGTACGTCTGAGTAATCGGGAATGAAGCTACCGCCCATCAGTCGCGCGCGGCGTGCACGCGACGCGATGGGAACCCGCACGCCGGCTTCGGCGACGGCTCGAGCGAGGCTCGCCGCGTCGGTCTCACCCTTATCCGAAAAGTAGACCCAGAGGATGGCTTGCCCGCCAGGCCGCAACGCATCCGCTGCACCGAGCGTGAGAATTTGTCCGTTGTCGGGCGGCGGCTCAACGTAGGCGGCGAAGGGACCCGCGCCGGACCCGTGCGGCTTCTGTATCGCCCCGGCCACAGTGGGTGGGAGCCAGAAGGCGAGATAAAGGGGCGAAAAAAGCAGCGATTTGGCAACCGCGGCGGCCCCACGGGCTGCCCCCGCGCACTGGATCAATTTGACCTCGCGGTGAATCCAATGCCCCTGGCGCGCCCCCGGTAATCTACCTCGCAGCGCCTAGGCACCCCGCGGCAATCGCGGGTGTGGGTCGCGGAACCTCGCGACCGGTCAATTATGGCACGTTCGGCACCTTGAATCAACGGCGGGCTGCGAACTTAGGGGCAGTCCCGGCGAGGCGTGAAGGCGGCAAACCACGCGTCGGCGGCGTTAACGACGTCGTCGACGAGGCGTCGTATCTCGCTCGATGGCTTCGACATAAGTTGCCAGAAGGCCACTCCGCACGTGTTCCCACGTGAACTGGCGAACCCGGTCGAGCCCCGCCCGGATCTGGTTCGACCTGCGGTCCGAGTCCGTGAGAAGGTCGAGCGCCGCATGAGCCATGGCCACGGGATCCTGAGGCGAGACTAGGGTGGCCGTCACGCCATCGCCGACGAGATCCGGGATTCCCCCGACATCGGTGCTCACCACTGGAACGCCGCTAGCAAGCGCTTCGAGGATCGATATCGGCATATTGTCGACGAGGCTGGGGTTCAGGACGAGGTCGGCCTGGCGGTAGAGAGCTGCCATCTGCTCGTTCTCCACGCGACCCGTGAAGACAACCGCGTCCTCGATTTCGAGCTCCCGGGCGAGGGCTTCAAGTGAGGGCCGCGCCATACCCGATCCTGCGATCGAGAGTCGGGCGCCGGGAACGGTCTGCCGCACGATGCGAAATGCGCGGAGCGCGGTCCCAACGTCATAGATGGGCTCGAGATTTCGCGCGACGACAAGGTGCGGGACCGCGGTCGACAGCCCCGGCGTTGTCCGGGAATCATCCGTGGGGGCGAACCGATTCAGGTCAACGATATTGGGGATGACCACAGCGCGGAATCGATACTCGCCGAATACACGTTCCAAGAAAGGCGACGGCACAACGATCGCTGAACACCTGGCGAGCGTCGGGCGAATCCAGGTCATCGATTGGCGGAAAAAATCGCCGGCTCCACCACCTCGATAGTTCACGACAACCGCGACCCGGCGCAGCGTCGCGATCCAGATGGCGGGGGCCGCGCAAAGGTGCCAAGCCCAGCCCGAGTTGGCCATGACGTGAACGACATCGGCCCGGCCCGCGGCGCCCCACACTCGGCGCAGGTACGGAACGAACCGGAAACCCGCGCGGAGCAGGGGAATGCGTTCGATCCACCACGGGCGATAGGGAGCATTCGTTTCCAGCAATTCGACGGAGGCAGCCTCTCGTCGTAGGAGATCCGCGAGCTGGAGCGTCTGGTTCGCCATCCCGCCGTGGGGCGGGGGAACAGGGCCCAGGACCAGGATGCGCATGCCCTCGAAGCCGGTGCTCATTGCCGGTGCGCTTGCGCCGAGGCGTAAACCCGTTCATAGCGAGCCACCGCCCCGGGCCACGAGCGCTCGGTCTCGACGAAGCGCCTCGCCTTGATCCGGAGGGCGGGCCAGGCATCCGGCGAATCGAGAAGGCGAAGCACGGCCGCCGCGAGAGCCGCCGCATCTCCGGCGCCGAACAAGACGCCTGTCTCGCCGTCACGGATGAGCTCGCGGTGGCCTCCTACATCCGAAGCGACGACGAGCCGCCCCTGAGCCATCGCCTCGAGCGGTTTGAGCGGCGTGACCAGGTCGGTCAGCCGGGCATGAAGGCGCGGATAGACCAGAATGTCGATCAAATCGTAATACCGATTCACCTGATCGTGGGAGACGCGGCCCAGAAATCGAACCCGATCGCTGAGGCCCATCGAGTCGGCTTGGGAACGAAGGAGGGCGTCCTCCGGCCCTCCTCCCGCCAAAAGAACCCGGGCGTCGGGCACCCGGGAGAAGATCGCGGGAAGCGCGCGGAGTAGCACCTCGAGTCCCTCGTAATGGTAGAATGACCCGATAAACCCGAGTACCGGGCCGCGCCCGAGGTTCAGCTCCCGCGAGAGGGTCGGGTCTGGGCGGATCGCTCCGGGGAAGCGCGTCAGATCGACAGCGTTGGGTATGACCGTGACCCTATTCGCGGGAATTCCACGGCCGACGATGTCGCCGCGAAGGCCCTCGCAAATCGTCGTGACCGCCGCCACCCGCCGGAGCGCGTGCGTCTCCAAGGCTCGCGTCAGGCGATAGCGCAGATCCCACGCCCGGGCCGTGCCGTGCTCCACCGCGGCGTCCTCCCAGAAGGCTCTCACTTCATAGACGACCGGAATGCCGAGGGCGCGTCCGACCCGGAGGGCAGGGAGGACGTTCAGTACCGGGGAGTGGGCGTGAAGGATGTCGGGTCGAACCTCTTGCGCCACGACCTTGAGACGGGCCCCGAGATCGCCCATCAGCAGGAATTCACCCACGGCAGGAACGGACGCCGGCCAGCCGGAGCGGGCCCGGGTGCGGTAAAAGCGGAGCCCATCGACTTGTTCCACATCGACGCGGCAACCTTCCTGCTTGGGACCCGTGATGTGGACGGTATCCCAGCCGAGGTGCCGCTGCTCCTGGAGGATCGCGAGTGTGCGAAAGGAGTACCCGCTGTGGAGCGGTACCGAGTGGTCCAGGATGTGGAGAATACGCAAGACTAGACCCGGACCGCGTCGCCCGCCCGCCCCCGGACCCCGAGTACGCGTTGAAGACTCGATTCAAACATCATCAGGGCCCAAAGGGGCGAGCTGTAATCCCGCAATCCTGATTGGTGCTGATCCATCATTCGTTCGATGTACGTGAGATCGAAGTAGCCCATTTCGCGAATCGTCTCGCCGAGCACAGCGTCCCGAACTTGCTGTCGTAGGGGGCCCCGGAACCAGGTCGTCAGCGGGACCGCAAAGCCCATCTTCGGCCGGTACAGCAGCTCCTTTGGTAGGTACGGTTCCAGGGCGCGCTTGAAGACGTACTTCCCCTCGTGGCCATGGAGCTTCATCGAGGGGGGAAGCCCGGCGAGCCATTCCACGAGAAGGTGATCCAACAGGGGAACTCGAACCTCGAGCGAGTGCGCCATGCTCGCGCGATCGACCTTCGTGAGGATGTCGCCGGGTAGGTATGTCTTTAGATCCAGGTACTGGACCATCGACAGGGGATCGCCGGTGGGTGCGTTCCGGGCGTGTCGCCGAAGCACGTCGATCGCATTGTATCCCTGCAGCTCCCTCCGGAACGAATCGCGAAACAAGTCATGGCGCTGGGCGCTGCTCAGTGTGGATACGCTGTGAAAGTAGCCGTCGACCGAATCTCTAGCGATCCCCTGAAAGGTTGTCTTCGCTCGAAACATTCTTGGCGCCCAGTCCGCCTTCGGGTAGAGCGCTCCCAGGGCGCGAAACACCGGTCGACGGAGGGCGAGGGGCAGCACGCCCCGCATACGGTCCTCGTACACGTGCCAGCGGTACCGCCGATAACCCGCGAGGTTCTCGTCGCCGCCGTCTCCCGATAGAGCGACGGTGACCCGCTTACGGGCCAACCCGCACACGCGGTAGGTCGGGATTGCCGAGCTGTCGGCGAAGGGCTCATCGTAGAGATCGCCGAGTCGGCTGACCAGCTCGAAGCTGTCGGGACTGACTGTCTCCACCTGGTGGCTCGTTCCGTACCGCCGGGCGACCTCCTCGGCGTAATCAGACTCGTTGAATCCACGCTCGCCGAAGGCCATCGTACAGGTGTTCACGGGCTCTTGGGAAAGCCCCGCCATCAGGGCGACCACCGCGCTGGAGTCAACGCCTCCTGACAGGAACGCTCCAAGCGGCACCTCCGAGATGAGGCGAATCCGTACCGCCTCGCGCAGCCGCGCGATGAGCTCCTCTCCCACGCTCTCGGCGGAGCCAGCTCCATTCGAGCTGAACGAGACGTCCCAGTAGGCGCGGGGATCGGGAATGGCCTCCCCGCGCCGCACCGTCAGCGTGTGCGCGGGCGGGAGCTTCATGACCTGCGCTAGGATGGTCCGTGGGTCAGGAATGTATCCGTACGCAAAGTAGTCTTCGATCGCGCAGGGATCGAGCACCAGCGAGATACCCGGATGACAGAGAAGCGCCTTCAGCTCCGATCCAAAGAGCAGCGACCCATCGGGGAGCAGGGCATGATACAGCGGCTTGATGCCGAGACGGTCGCGAGCGAGAAAGAGCGTCTCGGTCTTCCGATCCCAGAGGGCGAACGCAAACATCCCGCGGAACCGATCAACGCACCGCTCCCCCCACTGCTCCCAGCCGTGCACGATCACCTCTGTATCGCAGCGGGTGTGAAACTCGTGACCGAGGAAGGCGAGCTCGTCGGCGAGCTGCTGAAAGTTGTAGATCTCACCGTTGTATACCACGACGACGCTCTTGTCCTCGTTGTAAAGCGGTTGGCTTCCCCCCGTGAGGTCAATGATGGACAGCCGGCGGTGGGCCAGGCCCAGTCCCGGCTCCACGTGGTACCCGTAGCCGTCCGGTCCCCTGTGGAGGAGGGAATCATTCATGCGCTCGAGAACTCCCCGTTCGGGGGCCCTGCGGTCACGCGTATCGAAGATGCCCGCAATCCCACACATGAAGATCAGATTCCCCCAGATGCGCGGTCCGCGCGCGAAGGAACGGCCGAGCAGCGCTTCCGTGAATTGTAGCACGTCCAGAACTCATGCCGCTATGGCACGCGGCGAACGAAACCTCAGATTCTCATTGCCCGGCAATTCGGGCCGTTCTATGATCTGCTATTCGGTTTGCCTGTTACGCCCTAGACCAACCGTCGTTCTAGATTCCGGTCTCGTCGAAATCGATCGCAGGATCCTTCCCAATGACGCAGAAGGCGGGAGCATGGGGCGCGACGCGTACACGGCTCTCGTAACCGGGCTGCTTTTCCCGCTCCACGAGCGCCTCAAAGGGCACGAGACGGCCCGGCGACTGCGCGAGCTCGAGCGGAGTCAGTGGTGGGACCGTCCCACGCTCGAGAATTTGCAAGCCGAGCGACTTCGACGCTTTCTCGGCACCGCTGGGGCTCGGGTTCCCTATTACCGCGACCTCTTCCGCCGCACGGAGTTCCACCCGGAGTCGGTGCGCGGCATACAGGAATTGGCGAAGCTCCCAATCCTAACGAAGCCCGATATCCGCGCGAACCAGTCGACCCTGGTCGCT
>Ga0184639_10000992_pt1 | contig 11868 bp, 6 predicted proteins | sample PLM31_170_b2_FD_133155 | JGI IMG/M metagenome (GOLD analysis project Ga0184639, IMG submission 133155) | Groundwater sediment microbial communities from an aquifer in East River, Colorado, USA - PLM3-1_170_b2 | ecosystem: Environmental > Terrestrial > Soil > Riparian zone | place: USA: East... | reverse complement strand
CGCGAGATCGGCGCGGAGATTCGCGAGGAGCAGTTCCTCGTCGCCGTCCATGACGGCGGCCCGCTCCAAGAGCGCCGCGGCCAGCAGCGGCTCGCCGTTCGTCGCGAGCGACCGCACGAGCCGAAGCCTCGCGTAGACGCGCGGGGCCGGACGCGGGGCCTGCATGAGCCTCCAGAGCGCGGCGCGCATGGAGCGCGAGTCGTCCGCGGAGTCGGAGAGCGCCGCGGCCACGACGTACGCCGCTTCCACCTCATCGCCGGCCGCCCGCCCGAGCGCGTCCCAGCGGATCTCGCGAACTCCGCCCGCGCGGCGGTCGGGAGGCCAGTTGAGGAGCGCAAGCCCGGAATCGGGAGCGACGCGGAGTCCCAGCGCGCGGGCCCGCACGGGAAGCGTCGCGGGGTCCTCCCGCAGCGGCCCGCCGAGAATCTGGAGCGCCGCATCGAGTCGGTCCCGCTCGATCAGATCGAGCGCCGCGGCGCGGAGCTCGCTCCGGGACCCGGCGGTGGTCGGGATGGGAGCCCGGGCCGCGGAGGTGTCGCACCAGCGCGCGAGCGTCTCGATGTAGGCGGATTCAGCCGCGGCTTCGCGGGCGAGCGCGGCGAGGATCCCGTCGAGGGAGCCGCCCCACCGGGCCGCCTCGTACGCCCGCGTCGCGACGAGCCACTCGCCGCGACGGCCGGTCCAGTCGAGCGCGGGATCCGAGGCGGGGCCCGCCGCGCTCGAGGACGTCGCCGACCCAGAGATGGCGAGGCAGAGGCCCGCGAGGGCCAGGAGCGGCAGAGCAGCGCGGCCTGGGGTCACGCCCGATTACCGGAGCAGTACGACGCGGAAGCTCTCCGACCGGCCCTGAAGCTCGACATTCGCGAAGTAGATGCCGGCGGCGCAGTCTTGACCCCCACCGTCCTCGGCATTCCATGCCGTGACGAACTCGCTCGGAACGAGCGGGTTGGGAGCCGCGGTCAAAGTGCGGACGAGACGTCCCTTCACGTCGAAGACGCGGAGCGTGGGCTCGAGCCCAGGATGCGGTAGTCCGTCCGGAGCGCTGAACCGGAACGAGAACGAGCCGGACGAGGGACCCCCGGCCCAGTAGGGATTCGGGCCGCCGCGGAGCGAGAGCACGCGCGCGGTCGGGCCGCGCGGCGCCCGAGGCTGGACCAGCACGTCATCCACGTACCAGCCCTCGTAATAGCGGACCTGGGTGCCGTTCGAATATCTCGGATCATTGGCGTCGTCGGATGCGAAACGGAAGCGGATGCGCGCCTCGCCGGCGTACGCCGAGAGGTCGGCGGTGACCCGGCGCCAGGAGCGCGGCGACCCGGAAAACGCGTCCGCGCCGCGCAGGCTCGCCTCCGAGTTGTGCTCGATTTCGTACCCGTACCCGCCGTCCACGGCGAGCGGCATCCACGCTCCGCCCTCGACCGAGATCTCGACGCGCCCTCCGTCCCACGCCCCGGTTCCGCCGTTCGTCTCGGCGTCCACGTACGAGTAGAAGACCAGCTCCGACCCGGTCGGCACTCCAAACGTGGGAGAGGTAAGGACGGCGTCCTGCAGATCGGCGTAGGTCTGCGCTTCGTTCGAGCCGCTCCCCAGAGCCAGGGTCGAGCCCAATTTCGCGCTCCGGGAGCCGGTGTGCGCCCGCGACGTCGAGGAGTGCCACTCGCTGGCCGTGGTCGGCGCCACGGGTCCCTCCGACCAGAACTGGCCCGGCTCGGCGCTCGATTCGAAGTTCTCGGTCAGCCCCGCGGCGGTCCCCACGGTGACGGTGAATTGGAACGAGCCCGCATAGGAGCCGTCGCTCCAGGAAAGGGTGAAGGGAATGACGTGCGGGAGCGTGGCGATGCTCCCCACCGTGAAGACGAAAGGCGCGGATGCCGGCGCCGCGGCGTCGGACGACAGAGGCGGCGCGCTCGATCCGGCCTGGCCCACCGTCACGTTCGCGTCCCCCGTGGAGAGCGTGAGGGTGAGCGCGCTCGACGGAAGCCCCGCGTTTCGCACGACCACGAAGAGCGAATCGATCTCGTTCGGATCGGCGTAGCCGTCGTCTCCGTCGCCAATCCGGTATCCGCCGAGCTGGATGTCGGCGGCGAGGGAGATCGCGAGATCGAACGACGCCGTGTCCGCCCCGTCCGCCGCGCCGAGAATGTTGTAGATCTGAACGCCGGTGTTCGCGCCCGAGTACGCGCGGGAATTGGGAGCCGTGCTCGCGGTCAAGCTCCGCTTCGAGAGCTGCCCGGGGAAGAAGTCCAGAGCGTCCCCGTAATTCCCATAGCTCGACACGACCGATTCCAGCTGAAGCGGCTGGACGCTGTCGGCCTGGACGCACGCCACGCGATAATTGGGATAGCCGCCAAGATTGTCGATCTCGGTGTCGTCGACGTGATAGACCAGCATCCCCTCACCGGGCAGGTACGCGTCGGATCCTTCGCGGATTCGATTCTCCGCCAGAAAATACTCCGTTCCTGGGTCTCCGTCGGTCCAGATCTGGAGCGATCCCCCACCGCGCGAGACGGGCGGGAGCGTGTAGCGGCCCGCGACCTGGGGCGTCTCCGGCTCGTCGAAACCGAGGTAGCGCCGGGACCAGGCGTCCAGGTTGCCGGCGCGTGAGCCGAGCGGCCCTTCCCCCGTATAGGGAAGGTAATTCCCGAGCGCCATGAGCGAATAGAAGCCGAGCCCCGCGGCGCTGGGGTCGTAGAGATCGGGGAGGCCCAGCGTGTGCCCGAACTCGTGGAACCAGGTGCCGCTCGCCCGGTCCCCGGGATATTCGTTGTACTCGCCGCCGAGGAAGTAGAGGAATCCACGCACGCCGCCGAGCGTCATTCCGGGAAGACAGGCGGCGTTCGGACTCGGACAGTCCTGGTAAATCGCGATGCCCGCCTCGTGCGCCCAGAGATCGCCGCACCCCACCGGGTCAGTGCACACCGTCTCGCCGCCGACGCCCGCGTGGATGACGCAGACCGCGTCGATGTAGCCGTCATCGTCGCCGCTCGAAGGTACGCCGTCGGGCCCGTCATTGTCGAAGTAGTCCAGATCGTTGTCGAAGTCCCCGTACGCCGCCGACATGGCGTCCTCGGCCAGCTTCTGGGCCGAGCGCGGGTACGTGCTGAAGTAGAGCCCCGCACCGCCGTTCGCGTAGTACTGATTCGAGTGCGGCATCTCGAGCCACTTCGAGGTGACCTGCCCCGAAACGATGAACCGGCCTTTCGAGTTGATCTTGTAGTACTCGCGCAGGCTGATGATGCCGTCGTTCGGGTCCTCGCTGAAGAAGAGCCGCTGGTAATAAAAGGGCGTGCTCGCGCTCGACGCCTGGAGCGCCGGCGCGGATCCCTCGGCTGGAAATTCGCAGAGCACGACGAGGATGTTCCGGTGCGCGACGCCGCCGCGGGGGAACTTCGCGAGGTCGAGCGCGAACTGGGGATAGATCCGGTCGACGCCGTCTTCCTTGAGCTTGGTGTAGTTCGCCCAGCCCTTCTGCACGAGCGCCTCGGCCGTGGCTCCTTGCCCGGAGCCGGCGAGTCGAGGGGAGGGCGCGGCGGCGAGCGCGGCGCGAGGTGAGGCCGCGACGAGGGAGCAGGCAATCGAAAGAGCGAGCCAAGGGGCCATCAGGACGCGACGCGATTTCGACTCGCTCAAGAACTCCTCCCGCATGTTGGATTCAGAGGCGCTCCTCATTCCCACTCGATCGTGGCGGGAGGCTTGCTGCTGATGTCGTATACCACTCTATTGACGCCCTTGACCTCGTTCACGATTCGGGAGGATACACGGGCCAGAAACTCGGCCGGGAGCCTCGCCCAATCCGCGGTCATCCCGTCACTCGACGTAACTGCCCTCAAGGCAATGACTTGCTCGTAAGTCCGGCCGTCCCCCATCACCCCCACAGTCCGGACCGGCAGGAGAACGGCGAACGCCTGCCAGACCTCGTCGTAGAGGCTTGATTCGCGCAGCTCGGAGATGAAGATATCGTCCGCATGGGCGACCGTCTCCACCGACCGTTCGTCCACCGGCCCCAGAATGCGGACCGCCAGACCGGGGCCTGGAAAGGGGTGCCTCCCCAGCACCGCCGCAGGAAGTCCAAGAAGCGCTCCCACGCTCCTCACCTCGTCTTTGAATAACCCCCTCAAGGGCTCGACCAGTTCCATCCTCATGCGCTCGGGCAACCCCCCTACATTATGATGGGACTTGATCTTAGCCGACGGGCCCCGGGTGGATGTGCTTTCGATCACGTCGGGATAGAGGGTCCCCTGGGCCAAGAAATCGGCCCCGCCCAGGCCATGAGCCGTCTCGTCGAACACCTCGATGAAAACGCGCCCGATGATCTTCCGCTTCTGCTCGGGATCCTCCACGCCTCGGAGTTCTCCGAGGAAGCGCGCCCGAGCGTCCACGGTCACCAGCTCGGAACCGATGATCGGCCGCATCGACTCCTCGACCTGGGCGGCTTCTCCGCGGCGGAGGAGCCCGTGGTCCACGAACACCGCGCGCGACTGCCCCGGAATGGCTCGGTGAAGCAGCGCCGCCACGACCGACGAATCGACGCCGCCGGAGAGCCCGCAGATCACCCGCCGCGAGCCGACCTGCGCGCGGATGCCGGCGATCTGCTCCTCGAGCACCTGCCCCATCGTCCAATCGCCGGTGAAGCCGCAGATATCGAACAGGAAGTTGCTCAGGATGCGCGTCCCCTCGGTTGTGTGCACCACCTCGGGATGGAACTGCACCGCGTGGATGTGGCGCGCGGGATCCTCCGCGGCCGCGACGAGGCCGGTTTCGGTGACGCCGAGCGACGTGAACCCGGGAGGGAGCGCCTCCACGGTATCGCCGTGGCTCGCCCAGACGCGGCTGGTGCGGGGGAGTCCCTTCAAGATGCTCCCTTCGCGCTCCACGGTGAGCGTCGCCATACCGTACTCGCTGTGCGCGCTCGGGCGCACGCTCCCGCCCAGCTCTCGCGCCAGGAGCTGCATGCCGTAGCAGACTCCGAGGATGGGAGCCCCGTGATCGCGAACCGCGCGGGGAAGCCCAGGAGCACCCGGATCGAGCACGCTTGACGGTCCCCCCGAAAGCACGATCCCCCGCGGGCTCAACCGGGCAACCTCCTCGGCGTCGATTCGCGGGGCGTGGATCTCGGAGTAGACGCCCAGCTCGCGGGCGCGGCGCGCGATCAGCTGTGTGAACTGGGATCCGTAATCGAGAATGAGGAGGATCTGGTGGCTCAACGCGGGGAACACCTCGGCAAGCGCTCGTGTCGCATGCCTGGGACATTAGCCGAGCGCCGGTGCGGAGACAAGCGAGGCGATCACTTGGTCTCCTCCATCGGTCTCGGCCCGTACGCCGGCCGCCAGACCAGGAGCCGCCGATCGGGATCGATTTCCACCGATTCGGCGCGAGCCGGAACTTCCAGATGGAACTTCTCCGTACGCTCGCTGACCCGGAGCTTGCGCCGCTCGGTGCCGCCGCCTCTCAGGCCCACCTCGATTTCCAGGGGGAAGCGGAGCGGCTCCCCCGGCTGGAGCTGGGACACCGTTACCTCGACCCCTCGGCCTCGATCCACCGACCACCAGTCGAGATTCAGAACCGGCGCTCCTCGGCCGTAGAGCCATTGCTGGAAATACTCGTGGACGCCCCGATCGGGCGCCGCCGCGGCCAACGCCGCCTCGAGCTCTCGAAGCGAGATCGACTTCCCCTGATACGAACGGATCACGCCGCGGAGTGCGCCAAAGAACGCGGAGTCCCCAACCGCTCCGCGAAGCATGTGAAGCACCCATGCCCCCTTGGAATCGGCGAGGTTGTGATCCCACTTGTCGTCCGCCAGCTCCGACATCGGCTTGTCGCCGCCGTCCCGCCACATGGTGAAATAGCCCAGCGCCGATTGCAGCGGGTTGTAGCCTGGCCTCGAGTACTCGAGAAACTCGGCCGCCGCTTTGTTCCCCTCCAGATCCTCGATCGCCGTCACCGCCGAGTATTCCGCGAGCGATTCCGAGCAGAACTTGGCCCCGGGCTCTTTCGATTGAACCAGATTCCCCCACCACCCATGGGCCGCCTCGTGCGCGAAGAGGGGTAAGTTTTCGCTGGAGTCCGCCAGGATGGAGGACTTGACGAGAATGAAACCCTGTTCGGAGCCGGCGGCCCATTCCACCATCCCTTCCGGGACTTCGGCGATCGCGTAGGTTGGGTAGGGATACGGTCCGAAGCGCCGCTCCATGGCGTTCAAGGCCCGCGCGAGGACCGTGGCCTTCTTCTCTGCCACCGCGAGTGGGGCGCTCAGGCAATAGACTCCGACGTCGAGATTCCCCGCGCGTGCCTGGGCCTCCCGGTACGGTGCCGCCGCGAAGGAGCGCATCACTGCTTCTTCCGTCACCCAGCGCTCGCACGCTTGGGCTCCACAGTCGGTGCTTTCGACCCGACGGCCGTTGGTGACCGCTCGCCAGCCCTTCGGCAGCCGGAACGACGTGGAGCCCGACACGGCCGCGGGGTTCCCCGCCTCCTCCTCCATCGCGGGAAGCGGCGATGGATACCACGCCTCCACCCACGAGGCCAGGGCGATCTCCGGGCGGACCAGGACCTGATAGCCCTTCGCTTCCCCTTCGCACGCGAACGCGATCTCTAGGGTCTCGCCCTGCCTCGCCGGCTTCGCGAGATGCAGACGTGCCGATCGAATCGCGGGGAGGCCGCGCAGGGTGTCGTTCATGGTGCTCGTCGCGCCCGGCGCTTCCGCGCGCAAGAAGCGAATCGCGGGGCCGCGTCCGTTGAGCGTCAGGGTCGGCCCCTGAGAGGCCGGCGCGTCCAGCCTCAGGAAGAGCGTTCCCGCCACCTGGAGGATTGCCCTATCGATCTGTGGAGTGATCACCATGTCGAGCCGCGTGGCAATCCACCCGGAGCCGTTATCGACTTCCGCGCGGCTCGGTAGCGGTGCGGCGCCCATCCCCAGCGCCACCAGGCCGAAGACTACCCAGCCGCCCAAGCCGAGTCGCCAGGGCTTGCGGCGGACGCACCGCGTGGCCGAAGTCAACGCTCCCCTCCGCCGCGATCGATCCGCCGGCGCCAGCCGAAGCGCTCCCCCAGCCCGGAGAGCTCGTCGGGCGCGATGAAGTACCGCACCTCGACGGCACGCGGATCCGACCGCTCCGACGCCCGCAGGGCGCCCCAGACCCGCGGCGAGAAGAGGATGGGCCCGGCCCGGCCAGACTCGAGCAGGGCCCCGGCCCGCGCCACGACGTGCGGGACGGCGCGCAGCCGTCTCGGCGAGAGCAGAGGCACGAGGTCGGCCGCGATGTTGCGCCCTTTCTCGCCGTCCATCTCGCAAAGAGCGATCGTCCGTCGCGTCGAGCGAGGCCCTTGGACGACGCGGCGATCGAGAGTCGAATCGGGCTGGATCGCGACGAATGCGATTTCCGAGAGGCGTTTCGGCCAACGACGCCGGACGTCGTTGTAGTGGAAATACGTGGCCACCACCGGGCCGCGGGGCGGCTCTCCCGCCCGCGAGAGCGGCCAGGGCCGGGCGGTTACGGCCCAGGCGTCCTCGAGCTCCCGGCAGTGGCTCCGGCACTGGGTCTCGCTGCACTCGACCACGTGGACCATCGGCGTTCTGGCGCCGGAGGGGGCGCTCCAGGTCGAGATCAGTCCGGCCAGGTCGGCCGGGCTCAGGTGATGACGCTCCCTCGCCTCCCGGATCACCCGGTCGATGAACGACGCCGCGATGCCTCGCGGTCCGCGGCGCCGAGCCCCGAGGACACGGGTTCCCAGGGCGCCCCGGCTCTCGACCAGACCTTCGCGAAGCAGCTCCTGATACGCACGGCGCACGGTATGGAGATTCACGCCCCACCGCACGGCGGCATCCCGGACCGCCGGCAGGCGAGACCCCAGTGCGAGCTTTCCCGTGGCGATGCGGTAGCGCAGCGATTCAGCGATCTGGTGGTAGAGCGGGACGGGGCTCGAGGGATCCAGCTTCAGTCGCATGATATAGAACTACCTAACAAGCCGCCGTCCGTCAACGGCGAATTCGGATCTCGCTCCGGAGCCGCCGGGCGCCTCGTCGCCCCGGACTCACCGACCCAGCAAGACGACCTTCGTGTTCACGACCCAGCCCCGGCTCTCCAACCGCGCGAAATAGACCCCCGAGGCGACCGGCGATCCCCGATCGTCGCGACCGTCCCACCTCACGACGTGCGGGCCCGCGGCGAGATCCCCGTCGGCGAGAGTGCGCAGGCGGCGTCCCGCGGAGTCGAAGAGGAGGAGCCGCGCCCGTCCATCCGCGGGAAGCGCAAATCGGATCACCGTCGATCCCTCGAACGGATTGGGCGAGGCCACGGCGAGCGCCCGTTCGGGCGCATCCGCCTCCGCGCTTCCCACGGCCGTCGGGATCCCGATCAAGGCCTGGTACGCGCTGACCTTCACGCCGATGGGAAGGTCGAACACCGTGGATTCTCCGGTGGCGATGACGTGCTGCGCGGCGAGCTGGGGCGTGAGGTTCGGATAACGGGCGCGCACGAGCCCGCAGACACCCGCCACCAGCGGGCACGCGAACGAGGTGCCGTCGCCGTACAGGTACGGGTTCACGCCGTCCCAGCCGAGCAGGAGGTAGACGAGCTGGTCCAGGAGCGTGAACTCGTAGTTGCGGCAGAGGGCGGACCACATGGAACTCCCCGGGGCGGCGACATCCACCCAGGGTCCCCAATTCGAGAACTCGGCGCGGGCGTTGGAGAAGTCGGTGGCCCCTACGGCCAGAACGCGATCGAAGGCCGCCGGGTAGACGCGGACGCTATCGCCGTCATTGCCCGCCGCCGCGACGCAGAGCCCGCCCGAACCGGTCGCCATATCCACGAGCGCTTGGAAGAACTCCGGCACGCCCGGCTCGCCGAGGCCGCCAAAGCTCATCGAGATCACGGACGCCCGCTGCGCCGCCGCGTAGCTGAACGCCCCGGCAATCGCGCTCGCCGTGATCCCGCTGTCGGGATGCGAGACCTTGAGCGGCATGATCCGGCAGTCCCAGCCCGCGCCGGCGATGCCCTCATCGTTGTTCGTAGCGGCTGCAGCGATGCCCGCGCAGAACGTTCCGTGGAAACCCACGTCGATGCCCGAGCCGTCGGGCGAGTACTCGGGATTCGGGTCGTTGTCCCCCAAACCGAAGTCCCAGCCCTCGACGTCGTCGATGAAGCCGTTGCCCTCGTCGTCGAGCCCGTTGCCCGGGATCTCCCCCGGGTTGTGCCAGATCTTGCCCGCCAGATCCGGGTGCGAGGTGTCCACACCCGTGTCGATGATCGCGATGACCACGGAAGTGTCTCCGCGCCCGATGTCCCACGCGAGCGGGAGTCGGATATCCGCGAAGCCGCCGTCGTCCACGTACCACTGGTAGGGCAAGTAGAGGTCGTTGGGGGTCGTGGAAAGCAGCCCGAAGCGATAGTTGGGGCACACCGTGCGGAAAGCTCCCGTCTCACGCAGGGCTTGCGCCGCGGCGATGGGGTCAAAGGCAGGGTGGATGGACCGGAGCAGCCAAGCCCGCTCTCGCTTGGCGGAGCCGCTGCCGGACATGGCCCCCAAGTCGCGCGCCTGCTCTAGGCCGAGCGTCGCGAACATCCGGGCGACCCGGGCGTCGCGCGGCCGTGGAGCGCCGCCGGGCGCGGCTCCAAGGAGTCCCTCTTCCGCGATGACCACGACTTCGCCCGGAGTGAAGTGCAGCGCCCGCGGGGTCCCCCGCGGTCCCGGCTTCGACGCCGATTCACCCGGCGGAACCCCGAACGCGATCCGCGGGGCGGCCAGAATCAGAATGAGCGTGAGGAGGGCGGCACGAGCCGTTCCAGCGACGGCACCGTGCCGCGATCTCAATGGAGGAAGCACCTCTCGCCGGTGACAAGCATGGCGATCCCCGCGGCGTCGGCAGCGGCCACCGACTCTCCGTCGCGGATCGAGCCGCCGGGATGCGCGATCGCCGCGATGCCCGCCCGGGCGGCGATCTCGACCGAGTCGGGAAACGGGAAGAACGCGTCCGAGCAGAGAACCGCGCCGCGCACGTCGTGTCCGGCGCGCTCCGCCTTCAGAAGCGCGAGGCGCACTGAGTCGACCCGGGAGGATTGCCCGGCTCCCACCCCGAGCGTGCGCCCCCCGCGAGCGATGACGATCGCGTTCGACACGGTGTGACGCGCCACCCGCCACGCGAAGCGGAGATCGCGCGTCTGGTCTTCGGTGGGCCTGGCCTTCGTCACCGGCTTCCAGTCATCGAAGCGGGATGCCGGCGGCGGAGTCTGGACGAGAAGCCCGCCCAGGAGCGTGCGTCCGATCCAGACGCCAGCGCCGCCCCGGAAGAGCTCCGGGGCTTCGAGCACCACGAGGTTCTTCCGCAGCGCCGCGAGCTTCTCCTCCGACGCGGTCACCGCCGGCGCCAACACGACCTCGAAGAAGAACGAGCCGATCGCCTCGAGCGCCGCATCATCGAGCGGCCGGTTCAAGCCCAGGATGCCGCCGAAGGAGGAGAGCGAGTCGGCGTCGCGCGCGGCGGCGATCGCCTCGGCGGCGGAGGGAGCCGTCGCGACCCCCGCGGGATTCCGATGCTTCATGACGACGGCGGCCGTCTCCTCGAACTCGCGCAGGAGCGATAGCGCCGCCTCCACGTCGAGGAGATTGTTATAGGAAAGGGTCTTTCCACGACGCTGCGCGAGGGTCTCCACCGCGCCTCCCATGGCGGGCGCGTAGAGCGCCCCCTCCTGCCCAGGGTTCTCCCCGTACCGAAGGCGCTGCATGATCCGGTATTGAATCTCGAGGCGCTCCGGAAGCGCGTGATCACCCCCGGCGACCGCCCCGCTCGGGGTCGCGATCGCCCCGGGAATCCCCGAGATATCGCCGCCCCCCGCGGCGTCTCCGGATGCCGCCGCCAGGTAACGCGCGATGGCCGCGTCGTAGGCCGCGGTGCGCTCGAACGCCCGGCGCGCCATCCGCCTCGCCAGTTCGGGCGGTACCCCACCGCATCGGTCGAGGGCGGCGAGCACTTCGGCATATTGTTCGGGCTCCACCACCACCGCGACGTGGAGGTGGTTCTTCGCCGCCGCTCGGATCAGCGCGGGACCGCCGATGTCGATCTGCTCAATCGCTTCCGCGTCCCCCACGCCAGCCGTCGCCACCGTCTTTTCGAAGGGATAGAGATTCACCGCCACGAGATCGATCGACACGATCCCGAGGCGGTGCCGGTCGGACTCATCCTGTTTGTGGGAGCGGCGATAGAGAATGCCGCCGTGGACGGCCGGGTGGAGCGTCTTGACCCGCCCGTCGAAGAGCTCGGGAAATCCGGTCAATTCGGCGACGTCGCGCACCGGGAGACCCGCCTCCCGAATCGTGATCGCGGTCCCCCCCGTGGAGACGAGCTTCACGCCATGGCGGGCGAGACCGTGCGCGAACTCGGCCAGCCCGGACTTGTCCGAGACCGAGATCAGTGCCCGGGCGATCCGGATCGGTGTCACTTCGGCGCGCGCGCCCCCGTGATCAGGGCCAAGGCCTCCTCGTACCTGCGCCCCGCTTTCTCGACCACGGCGTCGGGGAGCGCGGGAGGGGGCGGATTTCGCTCCCAGCCGATGGAGTCGAGGTAGTCGCGGATGACCTGCTTGTCGAAACTGTCCTGGGCCTTCCCCACGAGGTAGCCGTCGATGGGCCAGTAGCGGGAGGAATCGGGCGAGAGCGCCTCGTCGATCCAGAGAATCTCGCCATTCCTCTCGCCGAACTCGAACTTGGTGTCGGCCAGGATCAACCCGCACCCCTCGACATGCCGCGCCGCGGCCTTGTAGATCGCGAGGCTGACCGCGCGGAGCCGCTCGGCCAGCTCGCCGCCCACCAGCGAGGCCATTCGGTCGAAGTCGATGTTCTCGTCGTGGCCTTCCGCGGCCTTCGTGGCGGGCG
>Ga0184639_10000991_pt1 | contig 11868 bp, 12 predicted proteins | sample PLM31_170_b2_FD_133155 | JGI IMG/M metagenome (GOLD analysis project Ga0184639, IMG submission 133155) | Groundwater sediment microbial communities from an aquifer in East River, Colorado, USA - PLM3-1_170_b2 | ecosystem: Environmental > Terrestrial > Soil > Riparian zone | place: USA: East... | reverse complement strand
CGGTTGCCGGAGAGTTTCAAGAGCTCTGGAAACAGTTCACGGCGAAACAGCAACGGGTTTCTCGGTTGTCCTTGAAACGACGGCGCGACAATCAGCGCGCGGCTGTTTTCGAAGCGCTCGATCAGCGCGTCGATAAGCTCGCTAAGAATGAACGGTTGATCGCCGGCCAGAAAGAGCACGCCGTCACTGTTCGGGTCGATGGCCCAAAGGCCGGCGATCATAGAGCTCTTGGGGCCGCTGCCGGCGCCGTAATTGACGAGCCAAATCAGGCGTTCATTGTCTACCGTGACGTGCCGCCGCGCCGATTCGAAATCGCTGACGACGCAAACAACTTCCCCGATTTTGGACGCGAGCGCGCCCTCTAGGACCCGTTGCAGAACCGGTTTGTCTCTCAGCGGCAAGAGCGCCTTTTGCTCTCCCATGTTTTCAGCCCTTCCTGCGGCGAGGACGACGGCGGAGACCATCTCAATCATTCCAACGGCTGTCTAAGGAAAATCAACTCTCAACCGGCTTTGCGTCTCGGTAACTGCTCATAACGAAGCGTTCGACGCCGAACGCTTTCTCAGGATGCATGACTTTCTCACCTAACCCGTTCGCGCAAGAGTTGCAAGGAAAATTTTGCCGAACTTAACGAATTCTCGAAGCTCGCCGCCATTCGCTTGCCGCGGTGGAGCCCCACGGGCAAGCCCGTGGCACCTTCCAGTACGCCCGTGGGGCGGAATCCTGGGCAAAAGCCCCGGGCCAACGCCGGGGCTCGAGTCGAAGGGTCGCCTTGAAACCCAAGCGCCTTTTGGGTAACGTCGCGCCCATGTCCCGTCGCTTCAGCATCGAGGTCGCCAAGGACTATTTCAATTTCGCGTCGGCGCACTTTCTGATTTTCGCCAACGGCCGGCGGGAGCCCCTGCACGGGCACAATTATCAAGTTTCAGTCGGCATGGAGGGCGAGTTAGATCAGGCGGGTGTGGTGATGGATTTCATCAAATTCAAACCGCTGGTCAAACGGGTGTGCGATAGTTTGGATCACCGGACGCTAATTCAAACCGAGAGCGACGCGATCAAAGTGCGTCGGAGAACGAAAGACGTGGAGATTTTGTACAGGAAACAACGGCTCCTCTTGCCGCGCGGCGACGTGATTCTCTTGCCGCTCAAGAATACCAGCACCGAGCTGCTGGCTGAGTATCTCGCCAAGCAGATAAAACGCGGAGTCCAACGGGAATTCCCACGAGCAAACATCCGTTACATGGAAGTGGCGGTCGATGAAGCGCGCGGCCAAAGGGGCATATTCCGCGGCGAGTTCTAGCCGCCGTCACGAGCGGATAAATAGCCTCTTACCACGAAGGACCCAGCGCGGCATAGCGGCCTGGATCCTTCGTTCTGAATAGTCCTCTGGCCTACCACCGATGAAACGGAATTGAATTTAACAGCCTCCTAAGCGGCAAAACCGCTGCGCCACAGCTCGGCGATTTTGGCGAGGTCTTCGGGTGGGAGAGTTACATCGCCCCCGGCCGCGTTTTCACGCATCTGCTGTGCATTGCGCGCCCCGGGAATTGCGATGCTCGCGGCGGGGTGGGCCACACAAAAAGCTAACGCCGCTTGACCTAAAGTCTGGACCGGCCCGTGGACGAGAAAGCGCAGTTTTTCCGCCTTCGCCAATTCCTTCGCAAACGCTTCTCCTTTGAAGCTGCGCGCGCGGACATCTTCCCCTTGGAACCTCTGCTCGTCGGCTTGGGTCAATTTGCCGGTGAGAATGCCGCGCTTGAGCGGCAGCCGCGCGATGATGCCCACGTTGGCGGCCTGGGCGAGCGGAAATATCTCCTGCGCGGGCTCCTGTTGGAGCAGGCTGTATTCCACCTGAATCGTCTCGGCGCGCCCGCCCTTGGCGGCGGCGATGCCCTCGGCCATGGTGTTGATCGAGACGCCGTAGTGGCGGATCTTTCCTTCCTGCTTGCGCTTTTCAAGCAGCTCCCACACTTCTCCGCGCTCGATCACCTCGACGTCAGGATTATGCAGTTGGTAAAGATCGATCCAATCGGTCTGCAGGCGTTTCAAGCTTCCATGCAGCACGTCGTCGATATAGTCCGGCGTGAAAATTCTCTTACCCCTATTAGGTCCGACCATGACGTTGCCGCCCTTGGTGGCAAGGATCACTTTGTCGCGCCGGCCCTTGAGCGCGTTTCCTAGAAGCGTTTCGGAGTATCCGGCGCCGTAGGCATCCGAGGTGTCGATGAAGTTCACTCCCAATTCGAGCGCGGTGTCGATGGCGGCGAGCGATTCTTCGTCCTTCATCGGCCCGAAGTGGCCGGCGTGGACCATCGTGCCGAGGCCGATGACGCTGACTTGCAATCCCGTCCGTCCTAAAGTTTTATACCGCATGTTTTACCTCCGGCGCTTACCATAAGATAAGCGAACGCGTTCATGCAAGGCATGGCGGCCAACTGGCGCGTTGTTGCGGAGTAGATGGGGTATGGCGCGTCGCTGCATTGACAAGCCACGGCCGATTCCATACATTTCAAATGCAACTCTACACTGATCTGAGCGGGCGTAATTCAGTGGTAGAATGCCAGCTTCCCAAGCTGGACGTCGCCGGTTCGACCCCGGTCGCCCGCTCCAAAATTTCCCGCAGCCAAGAACCAATCGAACTGTTCCTTGTCACCCATCGCCTTCGGCGCGGCTTCTCCCGCCGCCGGCCGGTTGATCATTGCTCGTTTGGCGTAATAATCGGCGCAATCATGACCGCTGATTTCATCGAGAGCCAACTTGCGCGGCTGAAGGGCGCCGGGCTCTATCGCAAGTTGTGCCGGGTGGAGGGCGATCAGGGGCCGAGGCTGATCCTCGACGGCCGGGAGGTAATTAATTTTTCTTCGAATCATTGCCTCGGCACTGCCAACCGTCCAGCGTTGGGCGCGGCGGCCAAATCGGCCATCAACCGGTACGGCTGCGGCACCGGCGCCGCGCGGCTCATTTCCGGCAACATAACGCTGCACGTAGAGCTGTAATTCCTAATTCATCTAATTCCCAATTCCGCTTTTAACCATGGCGGCTATCTACAGCCGCGAGGGGTTGCTGTGCGAGTCCAGCAAACCGCCCTTTGAAGTGGAAAAGTAGCCTGTCCCGTCTCATTGCCCGATATGAGACATTCAACGAACCAGTAAGCTTCGGTCTGAACGATTGGGTTTAAGTCATGGCGGGCGCGCGTGTTATTGTATATACGATGCGAATGAGCGTATCGGCGGAAAGAATAAATATCGGTAGGAGCGCCGCGTGACCGGGCACAAGATCGTCATTGCCGGAGCCGGGATCGGCGGATTGACTGCCGGAGCAGGCCTTTTGCAGGCAGGGCATGATGTCACGATCTTCGAGCAGGCATCCGAGTTGAGCGAGGTCGGAGCCGGTCTCCAGCTAAGCGCCAATGCGACCCATGTGCTGCACCATCTTGGGCTCGGAGCGGCGTTGGCTGAGGTGGGCGTTCGACCCGGGGCCTACGTCTTTCGGCTCCACGACACCGGGGAAGAGATGCATCGATTTGCGCTGTCCGACGAGCATGAGAAATTGCACGGCGCGCCCTATTACCAGGTTCACCGCGCCGATGTTCACACTCTGCTCGCGGCGAAGGTGCTTGAACTCAAGCGTGACGCCATTCGACTGAACTGCCGGGTCATCGGATTCGCAGAGAGCGGCGACGGCGTCAAGCTGCGCTTTGCCGACGGCACGACAGTCCAGGGTGACCTTTTGGTCGGAGCGGACGGTCTCAAGTCCGTCATCTGCCAACAGATCAACGGAAATATTGCCGCGACGTACACGGGCGACGCCGCCTGGCGAATTACCGTCCCGGTCGAACGCTTGCCCGAGAATTTCATGGAACAGGTCATGATGGTCTGGATGGGGCCCGGGCGGCATGTCGTGGCCTATTACCTGCGCGCCGGCGCCTTGTTGAACTTCGTCGGGCTGGTGGAGACCGAAGAAATTTCCGAGGAATCGTGGACGGCCAAGTTTCCCTGGGAAAGGTTCAAGGCGGATTTCGCGGGTTGGCATGCGGATGTTCAGACGATCATCGCCGCGGCCGATCGGGAGGGATGCTACCGCTGGTCCTTGCACTATCGGCCCGCGATCAGGAACTGGAGCACACGCCGAGTTACGCTTCTGGGGGACGCAGTCCATCCGACACTGCCTTATCTCGCTCAGGGCGCTTGTATGGCGATCGAGGACGGCGCAGTGCTGACGCGCGCGCTGGAGCACGCCGATTCGATTGCCGATGCGTTGCAGATTTACCAGCGCAACCGCGTCGACCGGACGGTACGGATCGTCAACCAATCGACCGCCAACCGCACGCTCTTTCATCTGCGCACCGTCGATGAAATTCGCGGGTCGTTTGCGAAGCGGGATGAAGGAGCGGACCGCAACGCGTGGCTCTATTCCTACAACCCGCTCACGGTCAAGTTAGTTTGAATTCGCCGTCGTGGCTTCGAGAATCGGTTAGGTGAGAAATGTCAAAAGTAAAGACGCGACCCCATGGCGTGAAATGGAGAGGCAATTTGACATCGATGCCAGTGCCCGGTAAAAATCCGGCACCAGATTTCAAAATCGACGCAACCGTCACGAGTAGGGACCCATGATTCAACCCATCGCACTTTCGGCGACGTACAAGCCGTGCTGCAAGATGCAGGATTCCATGGCCGTGATGACCGAGTTGCTCGCGTTTGAAAACGGTGCACCGTTGTTCTTGGTCGCGCTATTAATATAACTCTGCGCTAAAGGCGCGCTGGCTTAGGAAGGGGCTGCGATATGGCGAAAACCGATACCATGAGTGCTACACGCATGACCCGTAGCTGGCTTACTCCTCTGGACGGCGGCACGGGCCTGATGGCCGCGCTGATCGGCATCATGGGATTTTTTGTCCTGTACCCTTTGGTATTGATCCTGATCAACAGCTTCAACACAGCGACGATCGCCGAGCCGCCGGTCTATGGATTGAAAGCCTGGCGCGAAGCGTTCAGCGAGTATGGTATCTGGCGCTCGTTGTGGAACAGCATCAAGATCGGCATCGTGCTGCAGGTCATCGCCCTACCCCTGGGCATTTTTCTTTCCTGGCTGCTCGCCCGTACCAACATTCTTTTCGCCAACGTCTTTGAGTTCGGCTTCTGGATCTCATTTTTCCTGCCCAATTTAGCGACCACGTTCGGCTGGATGCTGATGCTCGATCCGAGCACGGGGCTGATCAATTCGTGGCTCCGGCAAATGCCATTTTTGAGCGGGCTGAATTTCGACGTCTATTCTTTTTCCGGGATCATTTGGGTTCATGTGGTTTCCACCGGCTTGTCGACCAAAGTGATGCTCATGACGCCGGCCTTTCGGCGCATGGACGCGTCGATGGAAGAGGCGAGCCGCATGTCGGGCGCGAGCGCGTTCACGACCTTGTGGCGCATCACGGTGCCGGCCATGACGCCGGTGATCGTCGTGGTTTTTCTGCTCAGCGTGATCCGCATCTTCAGCAGCTTCGAGATCGAGCTTTTGCTCGGGGTGCCGTGGAGTTTTTACGTTTATTCGACCAAGATCGTCGATCTGGCGCGGCAGGAGCCGCCACTGGTCAACCAAGCAGCGGCGTTGGGCAGCATCATTCTGATATTTCTCGCGGCGTTTATTCCGCTCCAGCGCAAGTTGATTACCCGCCGCCAATTCACCACCGTGACCGGCCAATTCAAACCTAAAACGATCGATCTCGGCGCATGGCGTTATCCGGCGACGGTATTTGTTGCCTTGGTGATTTTTATCCTCGACGTGGTGCCGCTTTTAAGCGTCTTGGGCGGCAGCTTCATGACGCGTTTCGGCTTTTTCAACTTGCCGAAAACATGGACGTTGGAATACTGGAAAATGGCGCTGAACGATCCGCGCATTCTCCAGGGCTTGCACAATACGTTGATCGTCGCGGTCAGCGCCGGACTCGTCGGCGCCATGCTGTTTTCTGTGATCGGTTACGTACTGGTGCGGACCAAGCTCCCCGGCCGCGCGGCGCTCGATTCGATCTGCTGGCTGCCGTCGGCGATCCCCGGCGTGTTGTCCGGGCTCGGCCTATTGTGGATGTTTTTAGGCACGCCGTTCTTTCGCCCGTTCTACGGCACCCTCTTTCTCCTCGTGATCGCGCAAATGCTCGGCGGCATCACGCTGTCGACGCAGATTATAAAGGCGAATTTTATCCAGCTCGGCAAAGAGCTGGAGGAATCCTCGCGCATGTCGGGCGCGGGTTTTTGGCGCACCTACCTGCGCATCTTATTTCCCTTGATGGCGCAGACGATGGTCATGGTGGGGGTCATCAAGTTCATGTTCGCCGCGCAACATAATTCAGCGATCATTCTGCTGGCGACTTCGGAAACCAGAACCTTGTCGCTGCTCGCTCTCGATCAGGTGGCGGCGGGTTACCGCGAGGTGGCGAGCATCACGATCATCCTGGTTACCTTGCTCACGCTTGGATTGGCTGTCGTCGCGCGATCGTTCGGCCTCAAGGTCGGCATCCGGACCGAGTGACGAGTATTCGTATGTTACTAAAACGGTCGAAGATCGAGAATGGAGGATTGACGATCGCGATTCTCAATCCTCGATCCTCCATCATCGGCTGAAACCACAGATCATCACCCCAACCTGCCAAGGATAAAAGCCCGTGAGCTTTCTACGTATTCAAAACCTCTCCAAGACCTTCGACCGGATCGTCGCGGTTAACCGCATCGATCTCGAGATCGAAGAAGGCGAGTTTTTCACCTTGCTGGGTTCCAGCGGTTGCGGCAAGACGACCACGCTGCGCATGATCGGCGGCTTGGAAAAACCCGACGGCGGCGAGATTCATCTCGGCGATCGATGTCTGGTTTCCTCTGCGAAGAATCTTTTTATCAAGCCGGAAAAGCGCGACATGGGCATGGTGTTTCAATCCTATGCCCTGTGGCCGCACATGACCGTTTTTGAAAATGTCGTCTACCCTTTGAAATTGCGCGGCGTCAAAGGCCGCGAAGCGGAGAGGCAAGTTACGGATGTCCTCGGGCTGGTGGGACTCGCGGGGCTGGAAGACCGGCCGGCCCCGGCGCTCAGCGGCGGGCAACAGCAGCGCGTCGCGCTCGCCCGCGCCCTGGTGTTCTCGCCGAAAGTGCTACTGCTCGACGAGCCGCTGAGCAATCTCGACGCGCAACTGCGCGAAGAAATGCGCCGCGAGCTAAAGGCGTTGCAGCAACGGGTCAACGTGACGGTGATCTTCGTCACCCACGACCAGATCGAAGCGCTGAGCTTGTCCGACCGCATCGCGATTATGAAATTCGGCGTGCTCGAACAGGTCGGCACCTCCGAGGAGGTTTACTTCAAACCCGCCACGCCGTTTGTGCGCGATTTCCTGGGAAAGACATTCCTTTTGCCGGGCAAAGTGGCGACGGTCTCCGACCAACGGGTGCAGGTCGAGGTCCAGGGCGTCGGCGCTGCCGCGCTCACGCTCGAGCGCAACAATGTGATTTCATCCGCCAAGGGATTTCCCGCCGTTGGCCAGCCGGCGATGGTCGCCATCCGCCCGGAAAAAATCGTTCTCTCGGATCGGGTTGGCGAAGGACAGACAAATGTCGTCGAGGGAACCTTGCAAGCGACGCAGTTCCTCGGCGACCGTTACGAATATACCGTGACGCTGGGCTCGGAAACCCGGGTCATCGTCTCGCCGGAGGCGCGACAACTGAAACAGAGCGGCAAGGTTTTTCTCGAACTCAAACCCGACGGCATGACACTCTGGCCGCGCGAGAGCTGAGTGATCCAGAATCGATGTTTTTTGATGCCGTGACGCTTTGTCCTTCGCGATGATGCGGACGCAACTTAAATCTGTCGGACGCTCATGATCGAAAGAATCTCGTTAGAGCAAAACTTCCCATAACGGTTCCACAAAGCACGGGGGGGCAGAATTATCCGAACTCCCCTTGTGCTCTGAATGCATCTCGCGCATAGATCAGTCTGAATTCTTCATAAAGCCGTAACTTGCTTTTTCCCGGGACGTGGCCATAGAATTCGGGCCGTGACCGGACCTTGCCAAAACCGTTTTCCCCACCGCAAACGCCCGGCGCTTGAAGCGCTGATCCTGTGCTCCGCATTCGCGCTTTGTCTGACGTTTTTACCAACGGCGGCGACCGGCGCGGTAGGGGGCTCGTTGATCGACTTTGATAGCCTCGGCGTGCGGGCAGGTCAACTTGCGGCCCAAGTTTTGGACGGCACCATCGGTACAGGATCCCCAATCGAAATTCGTAGGACCGGAATACCGACGTTCGACTGGCGGGCCTTAAAACGTTGGGGGATCAGCGAAAGCCGACTGCCTCCTAGAAACACCGTCCAGTTTAGGGAGCCGACGTTCAGGCTGGGGCAAATACTTCCACTCGAAGGCCATCGGATTGCGAAGCTGCCGATTAACACCCAATTAGCGGCCTACGGCAACGTGGTAAAGCCGGACTTCGGTCCGGCGGGGCAGTTACGCTTCCAGATACAGTTTCTGTTTCCGAAGTAGAAAACGCTACGGGACCCAGGAGGTGAATGTATGAAAACCAAAATAAGTAGCGGGGGAATATGTTCTCTAGCCTTTTTCTCGTTCGTGGTTTTCCTTTCGGGCTGCGGCCCTAGTTTTCAGGTCGCCGGTTACGTCGAGCGCGGCAGAGGAGCGATGTTGGCGGGCGATAATCAAGCCGCGCTTGCTAACTTTCAGAGTGCCCTGCAGACGGATCCTAACTATGTGTACGGGACGGATCTACGGGCTGGGGTCCTGAGCTATCTGGGGAGAGCGCAATACCTGAACGGGCAATTGGGGCAAGCGCGGGAAACTCTTGAAAAGGCCATTGCTCAGGACCGTGACGACAACGTTGCAAGGCTTTACCTTGGGCTTGCCCTGGCGCGCCAAGCCGATCGTGGCAGAAGTGTGAAAGAAATTGGCGCCGGCATGAAAGGAATCCGCGATTTTGTAAATTACATCAAGTCGACTTTTTCCTCATCGTTTGGGCAATTCTGGGATCAAAATCGAAGCATACGTGATCTCACAGAAAAAGATCTCGCCATGATCTCTAGCGGGAATATCGACTGGCAGCAGCTCATGTCCGACGGCGAAACCCTGGGAAAAAAGATTGAAGAAGAGCCCGCGTTAGCCCGGCGACAAGAACAGAATCAACTCGATCAGATGTATCGCGGTCGTTGATACCAGCGTCGAGAGGAAAGCTTGGAGTCGGCAAGCCATAAGCAAGGCCGTTCGGCGTTCACGGCGAGAGGGTATGCACCAAAGAGACCTAGCGCGGCCGAGCCGCAACCGAAGAGTTATTTTACCGCAAAGAACGCGAAGAGAGCAGGGTAATGGCGGCTTTTGGGTATTTCTAAAGGTTGCCCGGTCAGATTCGGAATAAGAAATAAAGTGAAGACCGAATTACCGAACGCTGAAATCGTGCTGTTTAATTCCATAGAGTCTATGTTCGGACCCGAAGCGAAAAAAGTGGATGCGCTGATACTCACGGCTGAGCGGGGTTCCGCGTGGACATTATTGCACCCCGAACTCTCCGTAGTCGTGCCAATGCCGCGCCTGGTAAAGGTGCCGCTCGCTTATCCTCTTGAATCTGATCCCAGCTTCGCGAAGTTGGTCGATACCTGGATCGATCTGAAACGGAAAGACGGCACGATCCAGACCCTATACGAGTACTGGATCCTCGGTCGGAACGCAGCTCCGCAGACAGCGCGTTGGTCAGTGATTGGTAACGTGCTGCATTGGGTAGAGTGAGCGCGCATGACCGAGAACGTGCAAGGTTCAGAAGGACATCAAGGCGGGAAACGGAGCGGAAATGAGTTTTGAACAGGAGCAAACGGAGAAAACAGAGAAATTTTTAACAATCTCTGTTTCCTCTGTTGCTTCGTGTTAAAACGTGACGAGAGACAAATGGCTTGTAGGGCAGCGAGTAATCAAGATGGCAGCATACAGGGAATCATCTGCCGGCTAGGCCGGCGATAGATGCGGAAGTCGGAATCGGTGGTGAGAATGATCGGATCAGGAAGCGTTTCGGTCATGCGCACAAGGCAGGCGTCGGCGAGGCTCATGGGCACGTCTGCGTATTTCTGCAAGAGCTTGAGTACTGACTCCACGTCGTTGTCCAGGTCGAAAACGACGATCAGGGCCCGGCGGCGAAGCAGCGCGCTGAGTCCGGGCGCGCCGCGCGCGCCGAGAAGGTGGAAGGCCTCAGACAGGACGGCTTCGCAGGTGCGCCAGGGTGGAGCGTGGCCAGGCGCTTGCATCGCCGCCCACTGGTGGTGGGAGTCGCGGCGGCTAAGCAAAGCCACTAAAAAGCCCGCGTCAACGAGCACGTTTCTGGCCATAGCCCGTGGCTTCCAAGTATCGCTTCTTTCGTGCGCTCAGGTCGGCCGGCAAACCGTCCACCGAGCCGATGAGATCGGCAATGGCATCAAGCGGCGTGGACTGACGCCGTGTGGGTCCGACGGCGCGCTGCAAGCGTTCGCGAACGATGTCGGACTTCGAACACCTGCGCCCGCGCGATTCCGCCTCGATCTCAGCTACGAGCGGTTCGGGCAGGCGTACGGTTAAAGTTTTCACATGAGCAGTGTATTACGATGCTGCCAGGGATGCAAGACAGAGCTAGAAATAGCGACCTCGACGTCGGCCCGAAAGCGCATCGCCGGTCGCGGATGATTACACGATGCACATGAGCAAGTTCAACGGCGAGATCAATTGGATTCAATTGGACTTGGGGCTCGACGATCACGACCATCTCATCAGTCCTGAAGAGCGGCTGCGCATCGCGATGGCGAGGCAGTAGGAAGAAGTGGCGAGTGACGAGTGAATTCATCGCGGTTTCACAGCCATTTGTTTGAGTAGTCGGGCGGGCAGGCTAAAGGCGGTATTGACAATGCTCCAAATTCGCCGAAAATGGAGTGAATGGAAATCCTCCCCAGAATCATGGAGTCCCGCGTTCGGCAGGCGTTGCAGCGGCAGAAGTCCGTGCTGCTGCTCGGCCCGCGCCAGACGGGCAAGACGACCTTGTTGAAGCCGCTACAACCGGACCTGCTATTGAACTTTCTGCGGCCGGAGGTGCGGCAGCGTTACGAGCGCGCACCGCACCTGCTTGGCGCGGAAGTGGAGGCGCTCGGTGAACGCACGCGCGGGGGCCGAGCGCTGGTCGCGCTGGACGAAGTGCAGCGCGTACCTGAATTGGTGAACGTGGTGCAAGACCTGATTGATAGGAGGGTGGCGCGGTTTATTCTGACCGGTTCCTCGGCGCGCAAGTTACGGCGAGGCGGCGGCGTTAATTTGCTGCCGGGTCGCCTGGTGCCACTGCGGCTGGATCCCCTGTCGCTCGCCGAGCGCGTTCCGCCCACGATCGAAGAGGCGCTGGTGTATGGCAGCCTGCCGGCTATCGCGTTGGCCGGCGACGACGCGGCGCGCGAAGAGGATTTACGGGCCTACACGACGCTCTACCTAGAGGAAGAAGTGCGCGCCGAGGCGCTGGTGCGCAACCTAGGTAGGTTCGCACGGTTCCTGCAATTGGCTGCGCTCGAGGCCGGTGGAATCAGCCATTTTCGCGGTATCGCTCAGGAACTCGGCGTGCCCCACACCACGGTAGCTGGCTACTATGAAATCCTGGAGGATTGCCTGATTGCCGAGCGGGTTGAGGCGCTGTCGGAGAGTCGCACACGGAAAAAGCTCATCAAGTCACCCCGTTACTTATTCTTCGATCTGGGTGTGCGCCGGGCCGCTGCGGATGAAGGCCCCCGGCCGCCGGCGCGCGTGCTCGGCGCAATCTTTGAGCAGTTTGTTGGGCTGGAACTACTGCGCGCGACACGGCAGACCGCGGGTAGCGTGGGTCTCAGGTTTTGGCG
>Ga0184639_10000990_pt1 | contig 11890 bp, 12 predicted proteins | sample PLM31_170_b2_FD_133155 | JGI IMG/M metagenome (GOLD analysis project Ga0184639, IMG submission 133155) | Groundwater sediment microbial communities from an aquifer in East River, Colorado, USA - PLM3-1_170_b2 | ecosystem: Environmental > Terrestrial > Soil > Riparian zone | place: USA: East... | reverse complement strand
GCCTTGCCGCGTGTCCACTTAGTGAGCGTCCTCGAGCGGTGCACGAGCGGTCCCCACGTGAAGCTGTTCACCGCCGCCCACGCGACGCCTTCCCGTGGATCGTACCGCGCGTGGTGCACGGGAATCCCTTCAAAGAACCGCCCAGCGAGCTTCCACCGCTTCCGGTCCTTCGAGTGGAACACGTACAGTCCCTTTCGCGTGCCGACCAAGACGACCGTGCTTCCCTTGGGAATCGCCGCCAACTCAACCACCTGCCACCGAGGGGATGATGTGGACCGTGTCGCCGTCCTTGACCGGGACCCGCGCGGGCTCGCCCTCCGTCACCTGGTCCCCGTTCACGAAGACGACGACGTACTCCCGGATGCGGCCCGTGTCCGCAAGGACGCGCTGCCGGATGCCCGGGAACTTCCGGTCCAGGTCCGCGAGCACATGCTCCAGCGACCGGCCCGAGGCCTGGACTCGGCTCGCGCCTTTGGCGTACTCGCGCAACGCCGCGGGTAGGAAGATGTCGACGACCACACACTCCCCCTGGGAGCGAGGGGATGGACGGTCGGGGATGAAAAGGCTTCGCCCTTCGATGACCTACGCGACGATTGCACGCAATCCGTCGCGGAAGGACGGGAAGGCGGGCGTCCACCCGAGACGCTCCTTCGCCTTCGTGTTGCGCATTCGGAACGACTCCGTGATGAGTCGGACGCCCGCGCTCCCGATCACGAGGCTCGCGATGATTGGTGGCACGTGCCCCGGTCGGCGGAACCCGTGCGCGTCCGCGATCACGTCCGACGCCTCTCGCAATGTGAGGGGAGTGTCGTCCGCGAGCAGGAACGTCTCCCCTCCCGGAGCACGCTCTACCGCCAGTGCGTAGGCTGTCGCGCAGTCCTGGACGTGGACGAAGCCCCAGTAGTTCGTCCTGCCGCCGACGTCGCGGTACCGCCCTCGGCGCATGTAGTCCACGAAATATTTCTGGAACGGACCGCCGCGACCGTACACGACGTTGGGCCGGAGGATCACGGTCCGCATGCCGTTCCCCCCTTTCGCGGCTCGCACGAGAGCGTCGGCCTCGCCGCGACCCCTCGTCGGCCTCGTGAAAGGAACCTCTGGGGTCGTCTCGTCGATCCACGCCCCAGGTTCGTGGCGGTAGGTGCCGCCCGCGCCGCTCGCGTGGACGAACGCTCGCATCCCGCGCTCGGCAGCGATCGTGAGGAGATTCCTCGTGCCTTCGAGCCACGTCGGGTACGCGACGCGGTATTTTGTCTGAATATCCGGCAGGGCGAGGTGCACGATCGCGTCTGCGTCTTTGGCGGCGTTCTCAAACGTCTGCTTCTGCACGACGTCGCCGACGACGACGCGCTCGACCTTCCCGAACTTGGCGACGTCGGCCTGCGAATGGACGAGCGCGCTCACCCGGTGACCACGGACAAGCAACAGGCGGACGAGATTCCAACCGATGAAGCCAGCCGCGCCCGTGACGAAGACATGCACGAATCGCGGATTGGCAGCGGGGGCTTGAACCTGTGGCGTGTACTTCACGCACCGCGCAGGCTCGGAAGGAACCGTCCCGTGCGCGCCATGTATTGGCGGTACTGCGACCCGAAGCCTTCGGGCGACGCGAGGAGCCGCTCCTCCTTCCGGGCGCGGTAGTTCGCGACGACAACGACGAGGATGGCCGCCGCCAGAAGCACGACGTTCAAGAACACGAAGGCGACTCCGGTTGTGAGGAAAATCGCCCCCGCGTAGGCCGGGTGGCGGATGCGCGCGTAGGGACCGATTGTGATGAGCTCGTGGTCGCTCGCTACGACGATCTGGATCGTCATGAACCGCCCGAGCGCGCGGCGCGCCCAGAGGACAAGGACGCCGCCAACGGCCCACAGACCGAGGCCCCCGGCCTGGAGGACTTCGGCAAGGGGAATGTCGAGAGTCAGGACGGTCTCGTAAGCGAGCGCGGGAGCGACGACCATCAGGAATGGGTACGTCAGGGGCCCGAGGAAGAGGATGGGCCAGACGACCTGCAGGACGCGCGGCGGGTTATCCTCCGCCCGGAACTCCTTCGGATGCTCGTGGCGGCGCGAGAACACGAAGAGGGTCGCGACGGTCGCGGCCGCCATGCCGAACGCGAGGTACCAGACGAGGTCCCTCGGGAACACGAAGCGCGCATGACCCCGCGCCGCCAAGAACGTTCCGACCCGTCGGAAGCCTTAACGCTCCCGCGCGCGCATGAAGGCCGCATGCTCGAGAAGCGGGACTATCGCGTGATCCCCGGCGCGAAGGCGGAGGAGGTGTGGGCGAAGGCGTGGGACTGGTGGAAGCGCGCGGGCTTCGCACTCTACCACGTCGGCCCTGGCCACTTCACTGGCTCCTCCGTGTATTCGAAGATCGGCCTGCGGCGGGAGATCGACCTGCGGTTGATGGACGCGAACAACGCCCTGTACGTCGACCTCGCGTTCCGGGCGCGGCTCACGGACGAGGGCGCGGTCGGCGGCGCGATAGCGGCGGTCGTGTTCTTCCCCGTGGCGGCTTTGGGCGGCGCGATTTCGTGGTCCGAGTACGAGAACGAGGCGAACGCCCTCATGGCGAACTTCTGGCAGCTGCTGTGGCAGGCCACGTCGAAGCCCAGCTATCCCCTGTACGCGACCGCCCCGCCGTTCGGGACCCCGTACGCGGTCATGCCCCCGGTACCAGCGTCCGCTGTCAGGACGTGCACGAAATGCGGTGCGGGCCTGGCGGCGGACTGGAAAGCGTGCCCAGCGTGCGGAACGCCCGCCTCCTAGCCCCCGCCCCCGAAGCCTTAATTACAATCCGCCCATCGCCGCCAATCCGGGGGAGTTCGTGGCCGTCGTCGCGCACACACTGACCAACGGGCTGACCGTCCTCCTCCACTCGACGCCGGAGGCCCCTGCGGTCACCGTATGGGTCGGCTACAAGGTCGGCTCGCGCAACGAGCGGCCGGGCATCACGGGCGCCACGCACTGGGTCGAGCACATGTTGTTCAAGGGTGGCGGGACGCTCAAGAAGGGCGACATCGACGCGATCGTCGGTCGCCTGGGCGGCAAGTTCAACGGGTTCACGGACACGGACTTCACGATCTACTTCGAGACCGTTCCGCCGGACCACCTCGACACGGCGCTGATGATCGAGGCGGAGCGGATGCGCAACGCCGCCTTCGACCCCCAGGAGACGGAGGCGGAGCGCGGTGTGATCATCAGCGAGCGCGAGGGAGGCGAGAACAACCCGAAGGTCCTCCTCTCCGAGGAGCTGTGGCACCTCGCGTTCCACGCGCATCCGTACCACTGGCCCGTCATCGGGTGGAAGACGGACCTCGAGCGGATCCGACGCGACGAGCTGTACGACTACTACCGCCAACATTACGCACCGAACAACGCGGTCCTGACGATCGTCGGCGCATTCGTGGAGGAGGAGGCGATGCGCAGGGTCGAGGCGCACTTCGGACCCTTCCGCCCGGAGGACCAGCCGGCCCCGTTGGCGGTGACGGAGGCGCCGCAGGAGGGCGAGCGTCGCAGCGTGATCCGCCGCGCGGGCACACAGGACCACCTCATGATCGGCTACCGCGTCCCGGAGATCGCGCACGCGGACACCGCGCCCCTCCTCGTGCTCCAGGCGGTGCTCGGCGGGTGGCACGGCATCGGCCTCCTCGGCGGGCCGTTCGTCTCCCGGAGCAACCGCCTGTACCGCGGCCTCGTGGACGCAAAGCTCGCGACGGACGTGGGGGCGCAGCACGCCCTTCGAAGGGATCCCGGACTCTTCGTCGTCGAGGCGACCGTCCGCGAGGGCGTGGATCCGACCCTCGTGGAGCGTGCGGCGGGCGAGGTCGTTGAGAAACTCCGGAGGAAACCACCGACGGAGGCGGAGATGGCCCGGGCGCTCCGCCAGATCCGCGTGTGGCACGCATACGATAGGGACGGCCCAACCGCGAAGGCACTCCTGCTCACGTGGTTCGAGGTCATCGGCGGCCATCGACTCCTCGACGACCTCCTCGAGCGATGCCAGTCCGTTGCGCCGGAGGACGTGCGGCGCGTCGCCGATGCATACCTGGGCGAGGACAACCGCACGGTGTGCACGTTCCTCGCGCGCAGGGAGGCGCGATGACCGACACCTTGCGCATCGCACTCGACAACGGCGCCGTCCTCCTGCTCCACGAGGACCACGCGAACCCGTCGATCGCAATCCGCGGGAGCGTGCGCGCGGGGTCCGCGTACGGCGCACCCGGGGTCGCGGAGTTCGCCGCCCGCCTCCTGCTCCGCGGGACGACGAAGCGGAGCGCCGCCTCGATGAGCGACGCGATCGAGAACCTCGGGGCTGCGCTGTCGAGCAGCAACGCGGAGGAGGCCGTCGCGATCCTCGGCCGGTGCACCCCGGAGACCCTGAAGGCGACCCTGCGCCTCCTCACAGAATCGCTCGCGACGCCCGCGTTCGCGGAGGGCGAACTCGAGAAGGTCCGGGGGGAGGTCCTCGGGGACATCCGCGCCCAGCAGGACGACACGCGCCGCGCCGCCACTCGCCGCCTGTCCGAGCTCGTGTACTCGCGGGACCACCCGTACGGCCGCGATCCGAAGGGGGACGAGACGTCCGTGCGCAAGGCGCGTCCGAAGGCCGTCCGCTCGTTCCACGGGGCGCACTACGGCGCGGCCGGCATGATCTTCGCCTTCAGCGGGGACCTCGACGGGGAGACGTTTCGGAGCACGGTCGCGCCCGCGTTCGAGGACCTCGATTCCGGGTCGCCGCCAAAACCCCTTCCTGCACCGAAGTCGGAGGCCCGGGCGAACGCAACGATTCCCATGGCGCACAAGACCCAGGCCGATTTCGTCGCGGGCCGCGCCGCGGTCGCGCGATCGCATCCGGACTTCTACGCGCTGAACCTCGCGAACCTCCTGTTCGGCCGCATCGGCTTGTACGGCCGCCTCGGCACGTCCGTGCGGGACACGCTGGGCCTCGCGTACTACTCGTTCAGTTCCCTCGATGCGCGCCTCGCGGGCGGCCACTGGTCCGTGAGCGCGGGCGTGAACCCGAAGAACCTCGTCAAGGCCGTGAAGGCAATCCGGGCGGAGGCGGAGCGCTTGGAGAAGGAGCCGTTCACGGAGCAGGAGATCCGAGACGGAAAGACGCACCTCGTCGGCGCGCTCCTGGTCAACCTCGAGCGGAACCCCGAGTACTCGGGGGCGCTGCACGACGTCGAATACCACGCCCTCGGATCGGACTACCTCGCCCGGTATCCCGCCCTCGTCCGCGCGATCCAGCCGGACGCCGTACGCAAGAAGGCCGTCGCATGCTTCGACCCGGACGCATGCTCCTGGGTCGCGTCGGGACCCGTCGCGGGCATGAAAATCGCGTTCTGAGCGGACCAACCGGGACAACCTATAAAACTCCCCGGTCCCTACTGCACAGCCGCTCCGGGTTGGGGCAGGGAGGAGACCATGCATCGGGCGGTCGCCGCATTCGTCATCCTCGCCTTGCTGGCGGCGGTGCCGTCGGCGGCGCAGAACCTCCCGCCCGGCGGGCGGTTCGGCGGCGATCTCCGCGTCGCCCTCCCCGCGGCGCCCGACCTCGACCCCGCCCAGTTCCCCTCGAACCGCCTCGTGCAGGGGGTCGCATACGCGGCGCTCGTCCGCCTCGGACCTGATGAGATCCCCGTGGCGTCCCTCGCCAGCCGATGGATCCATGACTCCGTCGCGCGCACGGTCACGTTCGACCTGCGGGCGGCGAACTGGTCGGACGGGACGCCGATCGACGCGCAGGACGTCGCCTGGTCCTTCTCGAAACACGTGGGCAACGGGCTCGTGTTAGGCCTGGCGGTGGTCGCGGTCGACGCGGACACCGTGCGGTTCACCTTCACGTCCGGCGGCGGCGATTTCCTCGAGAACGCCGCCACGCTGCCAATCGCGTGGAAGGACGGAAGCAACATCGCGACCATGAGTGGACCGTACGCCTGGCCCACCTCCTCCACGGGCGCCCTCGAGCTGACGGCCAACGGACACCACGTCGGCGGGCGCCCGTACTTCGACCGCCTCGCCTTCCGATTCCCCCACACGCTCGCGATGAACCCGAACGGCACGACGCGCGCGGACGACGCGGCATGCGCCCTCATGCTCCGAGGCGTCGACGTGATCGGCTGGCCGGTGAGCACGTCCGAACTGAACGCGGAGCGGGACTGCGTCGCGGGGTTCGGCGGCTTCGCGGACGGGAACAAGAACCACACCCTCTCGGAGCCCGACCGATCAATCCCGCACCTCGGGGCGATTGAGACGCCCGGCCTCCGGTTCCTGTTCCTTGGAATGAACGCGCAGCGGGCTCCCCTCACGGACCCTGTCTTCCGGCAGGCGCTCTCGCGCGCGGTCGACCGCGACCTGATCGCGGGCACTTACGGAGGCGCGATCGAGGCGAAGACGGACATCGCCGACTCCCCCGTGTCCCCGGCGAACGAGGCGTGGTTCAATGCGAGCGTCCCGAGGTACCGCGTGCCCCGCGTCACGTCCGGATCGACCGCAGCGACGACGCTCGCGGCCGTGAACGAGTACCTCGACGCCGCGGGATACATGGACCGCGACAGCGACGGGTGGCGGGACGACCTGGGCGGGCTGCCGTTCGCGTTCACCCTCCTCACGGTCGACCTGGCGAACGACACCGCGATCGCGAAGTACCTGGACCTCATCACGAAATTCCAGGCGATCGGGATCAACGTGGTACAGGAGGAGCACACACCCGCCGACCTGCGGACGATCGTGGCCTCGGACGCTTTCGACCTGTACGTGGACATCACGGAGGCGCGAGGTGAGCCCTCGTTCCTCTTCGACATGTTCCACTCCACGGGGATCGCAAACAACGTCAACCTGAACTCCCCCGAACTCGACGCGATCCTCGAGACGGCGCGGGACGCGATCGACCCGGCGGTCCGCCGCCAAGCGGTGCTCGACGCGCAGGGATGGATCGGGGTGAACGCGCCGCTCGCCCCGATCGTGCACTTCCGCTCCGTGAATGCGCTCGACCGCGAGGCGTTCGAGGGCTGGTCCCCGGCGCTTGGCGGCGTCGTGAACTACTGGTCGCTCACGGGGGCGCACGTCACGCAGCGCGGGCCGCTCTCCGTCACGATCGAGGCGCTCGACGACGGCCTCCGGTCGCGGGAGCGCACAACCATCGTGGTCACGGCGCGCGACGAAGCGGGGGACCCGGTCCCGTCCGTGAGTCTCTGGCTCGAGGACCCCGGCCTCTCGGACCACTCGGGCCTCACAGACTCCGCGGGACAATTCCGGACGACCTTCACGGCCCCCGAGGAAGCGTCCGATCGCGACGTCGTCCTCACCGCCGAGGCCGCCAAGGCGGGGTACGTGGGCGCAACCGCGAGCACCACCGTCACGGTCCACTCGTCCCCGCGGGAGTTCACGATCAGCCTCGCGAAGGGCGCGACGACCATGGACTCGGGGAACGAGACGTTCGTGAGAGTTGTCGTGAGGGACCGGTCCAACGCTTCGCTCGTCGCGGGCGCGGCGGTCTCCTTCTCCGTGTCCCCGGCCGGCATCGGCGGAAGCGTGGACGTCCCGAACGGGACGACGGACGCCCTGGGGACGTACGAGGCGAGATTCCGCGGCGACACCCTCTCCCTAGCCCGCTTCCTCATCACCGCCACGGTCTCGCTCGCGGGCTATGCGGACGCGACGGAGGCGACGAGCATCGAAGTGTTTCCGCGTCCCGGGGGCGGTGCGCCGCGAACGCCGGCGCTCGACACGATTTCCATGGTCGCACTCGTCGCCATGCTGGCGGCGCTGTACGGCGCGTGGCAGCGACGGAAATGGGTTTCGCGCAAGCCCTAAGGGAAACCATAAGAAGGCCCGGGCGCATCGGCGCCCTCGTGTCCGACGTCCTCGAGCAGGGGAAGAACCGCCTCGAGTGGGCGCGCGACCACATGACCGTTCTGGCGGCGATCCGCGCGGACCTCGTCAAACGCAAGCCACTGAAGGGACTGCGCGTCGGCATGGCCCTCCATGTGGAGGCGAAGACCGGTGTGCTGGCCCTCGCCCTCCGGGACGCGGGCGCGCGCGTCCGGCTCGCCTCGTGCAACCCGCTAAGCACGGACGACGCCGTCGTGGCCGCGCTGAAGGATGGAGGGCTCGACGTCCACGCGAAGAAATGGGAGACGGACAAAGAGTACGACGAGTACCTCCAGAAGGTCCTCGACCTCGAACCGAACCTCGTGATCGACGACGGGGCGGACCTCATCTACCGGCTGCACACCGGTCGCCGCGAAATCCTCAAGGGTGTGATCGGCGCGAACGAGGAGACGACGACGGGCGTCAACCGGATCCGCGCGATGGCGCGTGAGGGGAAGCTCGCGTTCCCCGTGATCGACGTGAACGACGCGCAGATGAAGCACCTGTTCGACAACCGGTACGGGACGGGGCAGAGCGTGATCGACGGCATCCTGACCGCCACGAACCTGCTGCTCGCGGGGAAGCGGTTCGTCGTCGCGGGGTACGGGTGGTGTGGCCGCGGCATCGCCGCCAGGGCGCGCGGCATGGGCGCGCACGTCGTCGTGACGGAGGTCGACCCCGTGAAGGCGATCGAGGCGAAGCTCGACGGGTTCGAGGTCCTGCGGATGGCGGACGCCGCCAAGGCCGCGGACCTCATCGTGACCGCGACGGGCGACAAGGACGTCATCACCGCCAAGCACCTGAGCGTCGTCAAGGACGGTTGTATCCTGGCAAACGCGGGCCACTTCAACGTCGAGGTCTCGATGGCAGACCTAGAAAAGCTGTCCGCGAGGAAACGTCGCGTCCGCGAGTTCGTCGATGAGTACGTGCTGAAAGGCGGGAAGAAGGTGTACGTTATCGGCGAGGGGCGCCTCGTGAACCTGGCGGCGGGTCAGGGCCACCCCGTGGAGATCATGGACATGAGCTTCTCGATCCAGGCGCTGTGCGCGGAACACCTCGCGAAGCACGGGAAAGGGTTGGAACCGCGCGTCCACGACGTCCCCCGCGAGATCGACGAGGCGGTCGCGCGCCTCGCGCTCGACGCGATGGGCGTGGGCATCGACTCCCTGACCCCGGCGCAGAAGGCCTACCTGAGTTCCTGGACGGAAGGCACCTGACGCCATGGCGCTCCGCGCGGTGCTCTCCGACTTCGACGGCACGATTACGGAGGAGGACGTCGCGGAACTCCTCCTCCATGAGTTCACCGGGGACGCGTGGCTCGCGATCGAACGGCAGCACGCGCAAATCGGCACGCGGGAGACCCTGCGGCGCGAGTTCGACCTCGTGAGGACATCGCGGGAACGACTGCTCGCGACCGCGGAGCGCCTCGCGCGGCTCGACCCGACGTTCCCCTCGTTCCTGGCGTTCTGCCGCCAGCGCGGTATCCTCCTCGAGATCGTGAGCGAGGGGTTCGACGCGTACCTCGACCACCTGCTCCGCGTGTGGAAATTGGACGTCCCGTTTCGGACGAACGCGGCGACGTTCGACGGAGACCGAATACAGCTCACGCACCCGCACGCGGACCCGACGTGCACCCTGTGCGGCGCGTGCAAGATGAAACGCGTCCTCGAGCTGCGCGCGTCGGGATACGAGGTCGCGTACGTCGGCAACGGGATCTCGGACATCTGCCCCGCGCTCGAGGCGGACCTCGTGTTCGCGAAGGCGGACCTGGAACGTTTGTGCCGGGAGCACGAGCGCGCGTACGTTCCTTTTAGGGACTTCTCCGACGTGCAACGGGGGATCGCGGAATGGCGGTGAAGAACTTCCTCGGCGTGTTCGGCCACGTCGTCCTCGACCACATCCTCTCCGTGCCGAACCTCCCGCACCCGAACACCTCCGTCCGCGTGACGGATCGGAACACGTACTTCGGCGGCACGGGCGGGAACGTCGCGCGGTGCGCCGCCCGTCTCGGAGTGCGCACGGCCCTCGCGTCCTTCGTCGGCCAGGACTTCCCTGCGGCGTACCGCGAGGCGCTCGAGAAGGACGGCGTCGACCTCACAGACCTGCGCGTCGTGCGGGGCGCGTCCATGCCCACGGCGTGGATCTTCACGGACCCGACCGGGAACCAGGCGACCGTGATCGACCAAGGCCCGATGTGGGACGCCCATCGGCGGCCCCTGCCGGAGCACACCGTGCGCAGCGCGCAGCTCGTACACCTCGGCACCGGGCGACCCGCGTACCATGAACGCGTTGCAGGACTCGCCGCCCGACTCGGGAAGACGATCGCGTTCGATCCGTCCCAGGAGATCTCGTACGCATACTCCCGCGCGTCGTTCCTGCGCCTCCTCCGGAGGGCACACCTGTTCTTCGGGAACGAGGCGGAGATCGCCCTCGCGCTGCGATACGCAGGCCTCCGAAACCCCCGGCAGCTCCTGCGCTACGTCGACCAAATCGTCGTGACGCGCGGGCGGAGCGGCAGCCTCGTCGTGACGCGGGCGGACGGCGTCCATGCGATCCCGCGGGTGCGAATTCGGCGCGTTCGGGACGTGACGGGGGCCGGCGATGCGTACCGCGCGGGGTTCTACGCAGGCCTCGCCCGCGGGTACGACCCCGTCCGCTGCGGCATCCTCGGAAGCGCGGCGGCGAGCTTCGTCGTGGAGGCCCGGGGCACCCAGACTCGCATCCCCGCGTGGGACGGGCTGGTCGCCCGAGCACGCCGAATCGGGGAATTCTGAGCGGCTTCTCCAGAAAGCTTTATCCGGTATCCCCGGGTTCGGGGAGCCCAGGTGACCTAGGGATGGCCATCGGGTTCGTCCTCATCTCCACGGCTCCGGCTAAGGAGCACGAGGTGTACAACGAGCTCCTCAAGGTGAAGGAGATCGTGGAGCTGCACCCACTGTTCGGGGAGTACGACCTCATCGCGAAGGTCGAGGCCAACGACTTCAACGTGCTCGGGCAGGTCGTCGTGGACAAGATCCGCTCCATCCCGGGTGTCATCGACACGAAGACCCTCACCGGTATCAAATTCTGAGGAGGATCGGCGACATGATCGAAGCATGGGACTTGGGGACATTCGTGACAATCCTGTTGCTGACATTTTCGATTGTCCTGCTGATTGCGGGCGCGTTCACGGCTTACTTCGGGAGCGGCAAGAGCCGGAAGATCGGCGCGGGGTTGCTCGTTGGCGGCCTCGTAATCGGCATCCTGTGGGTGCTCCTCGCCCGGCGCGGCGGTCCGCTCGATACGTTCGTCCCGAGTGTGTTGGACGCAATCCTGGGCGGGATCGGAGTCCTGCTCGCAGCGTTCATCGGCGCGGGCGCGGCGATTGGATTGTTCTTGCTCGCGATCATGAAGAGCTAGTCGCGCTCCCAATCGTCAGAGACTGTCGCTCGCGCAATGCGAGTTACGGCGCCTGCGGCGGCTGTGGCGGCACGTAGCTGTACGTCTGCGGCTGTCGCCGTGTGCGCATCACGAACGCCGCGGCGATGAAGATCAACGCGACGACGATGAGGAACCACACGACGAGCGGAAGGCCGAGGAACCCGCCACCGGAGTACCGGTACTCGCGCAGCTCCAAGGAGGCGACCTCCGCGTCGCTGCTGTCGAACGTCTGCTGCCTGGCGTGGTTGCCCGCCGCGGGAGCCCAGTAGGAGACCACGGACCCGGACACCGTCGCCCGGACGGGGGTCGTCTCGAACGCACCCGCGGGCACGGAGACCGTGGCGGCATCCTGCACGACGAAGTTCGTCGATACGGACGCGGTGTTCGTCCCGGGCGGGAGTCCCCCGATCTGGGTCGCCGTCGCGACGGAGGAACTGGAATCCCACGTCGCGCCAGCGGTCAGCGGCCACTGGATGACCGTGGGGGGTGCGTACGTGATTGTCGTCAGGAAGTCGATGCGGCCGAAGAACGGGATGTCGAACGTGATGTTAATCGTCTGGCGGACGAGCGCGAGGTCCGTCACCCGATACCAT
>Ga0184639_10000989_pt1 | contig 11900 bp, 9 predicted proteins | sample PLM31_170_b2_FD_133155 | JGI IMG/M metagenome (GOLD analysis project Ga0184639, IMG submission 133155) | Groundwater sediment microbial communities from an aquifer in East River, Colorado, USA - PLM3-1_170_b2 | ecosystem: Environmental > Terrestrial > Soil > Riparian zone | place: USA: East... | reverse complement strand
TCGGCTATGTCGCCGGCGCTGGCGATATCGAAGTGCGTCTGCTCCATCAGTTTCAAGGCCATGTCGTGCAATTCGCGGTTGCGCGAGCCGACGCAATCCTTCAACACGACAACGTCATAGCCGAGATTGCGCGCGCTGCGCGCGGTGCCTTCGACGCCTCCTTCGGTGGCCACGCCGCCGATGAGAATCGTTTTTATGTTTCGGCTGCGCAGCATGAGATCGAAGTCGGTACCGACGAAGCCGTCCGGTCTGCGCTTTTGAAAGACCATATCCTGCGGCTGGGGCTTCAACTCTTCGATGATTTCCCGGTCGTGAGGATTCTCTTTTTCTTTCAGGAGTTGGTTGGGTTCCGTCGCCTTCGCCCGCTTCATCCTGACGCGCACCCAGACGCTGGCCTCTTCCTTGACCAAGTCGAATCCGGTCTGCACGGAATAAAAGACCGGCACGCCGACCCGGCGCGCCAAGGCCGACAGCTCCTGCAACTTGGGAAGCATCTCTTTGTAGTTGAACGCGTTGGGGCCGATGGCGTACTCCATGTCCCAGATGAGCAATGCGCTGCGCGCCGGGTCGACGAGTTCCGCCAGCGTGCCGGGAATTTTCTTGCCGCCGATCTCAAACATATCTCACCTCCAATTTAAACCGGGAGATTGCTTAGTGCAGCCCCATGGGCAAGCCCGTGGCACCTTCCAGTACGCCCGTGGGGCGGAATCCTGAGCAAGAGCCCCCGGCCGACGCCGGGGCTCGAGTCGAAGGGTCGCCCCTACTTGGAAAACGCCGGCAGAAAATCCTCCAATCGAATCCGTCGCATAATCTCGTCGGGAACCCGGAGCTCCGGCGGAAATCCGTCGAGCGGTTTGGTCGCGTCCAGGCCCATCTTCGCGTTGACGCCGCCGGGGCCGGCGGAGGGATCGAGCTCGCTGCCCTGGGCGTTGGCGATGACGACAAGATCTTTGTCCGCTTGAAAGCGGTTCGACACCGCCCAGAGAACCTGCTCCTCGTCGAAGACGTCGATGTCTTCGTCGACGATGACCACGTGCTTGAGCAGCATGTCCGCCGCGAACGCCGCGCAGATGGCGTTCTTCGCCTGACCCGGCGCGCGCTTGGCGATCGAGATATAGGCGTGGAAACGGCAATTGCCGGACACCGGCATGCAAACGTTTTTGACCGTCGGGACGGTCTGGCGAACGGCTTTGATGAGGGCCGCCTCGCGCGGCACCGCGCCCATCAGCTTATGCTCCGTGTAGCCGGCGTGGACGTCCTGGAAAATATAGTTGTTGCGGTGCGTGATCGCGGTGACTTCGATCACCGGGCGCTCGTCTTGGGATACGGCGTGGCCGGTGAACTCGCCGAAAGGCCCCTCGGTGCGCCGCACATGGGGAAGAATTTGTCCCTCGATGATCATCTCCGCGTCGGCCGGCACCGGGATGGGCACCGTCTTCGCTTTGACCAAGCGCAGCGGCTCGCCCATCATGCCGCCGATAACCGCGTACTCATCTTCCGTCGCCGGCGTGAACGCCTGCGCGCCCAAAGAGAAAAGCGGATGAACACCGATCACGATGGCAACGGGCAACGGCTGGTTGCGCCGCTCCAGCTTATTGTGCAGCGTCCAGAGATGCCGCCCGACGGCCATGAAAATGCGCAGCTCGCGTTTGCCCGCCATCATCAACCGGTTGTAGCTCGTGTTGCGGACTCCGGTGTCGGGATCGGCGGTCACGACGATGCCCGCCGTCACATAAGGCGCGGCGTTGACGTCGTAGTGGGTCAGCAGCGGCACTTGAGCGAGATCGACATCGTCCCCGGTTTGAATCACTTCATGCACCGGCGCATTGATCATCTCAACGGGAGCGATCGGTTTTGATTGACGCTCGCTGAACACCGTCGCCAAATCTCGCGGCTCGCATTCGAGCGCCAGTGCCATCAAGCGACGGCTCGCCTGGACGTTGATGACGACCGGGGCATTGCTCCCCTGAACCTTTTCACAGAAAAGAAGCGGAAACTGTTTCCGCTTCTCCAACTGGGTGAGCAGAGCCGTGATCTCGTAGCGCGGCGAGATCGGCTGCGCCACGCGCGCGATATCGTCGGGGGACCGGGCTTCTACTTCGGCGATGAAATTACGGAGATCTTTAGCCATAGACGCGCCAGTCAATTTAAATGGATGCCGCCAGCTACGCGACTATAGTCCGTACAGCGCCCTCGGGTTGTCGTCCAAGATCTTTTTCTTGATCGGCCCGGCCACCGCACCATTGGCGCGGAAGATATCGATAGCATCCACTTCGCTGGATGCGTCGGTATGGCCGTAATCGGTGCCGATCACCACGTTATCTTCGCCTGCATAACGCAGCACGTAATCGAAGTCGTCGTTGGTTTCCGTCGTGACATAGATGTTGAACTCCTTGAACGGCAGCTTCGGAAATCCTTTCGTTCCCGACCGGCGCGTCGCCTCTTTCACCACCCACGGCACCCACTGCGCCGACGCCTCGACGAATCCCCAGCGCAGCCGGGAAAATTGTTTGGGCACATCGCTCATCATCAAAGACAAACATGTGATCACCGTGGGAATACGGAACTGCGCAAAGCCGCCCATCTTGTCGAAGCGCGGCTTGAATTGCTCCAACAGTTGCGGGCTGCCGTTGGCGATATGAACGGCTACCGCCATGTCGAGTCGCGTCGCTTCTTCGTAGATCGGGTAGAAATAGGGATCGACGAGATGCTTGTCGTCCTCGAAAGGGCGCAGGCTCACCGCCACGGCGCCGTTTTCCCTGGCATAGCGCATCTGCTGCACAGCTTCGCTGAGCGTCATCGCGGGCACGACGCATGACCAGCGCAAGCGGTTTTTCCCCTGTTTCCAGATGGTAGCCATCCAGCGGTTCCAGGACTTGCACAGCGCGATTTCCACCTCGGCCTTGTCCGCGACGCGGGCGATCCACATGGTATTAAAAAGCATCTGCACGTCGATGCCGAGCTTGTCCATGTGCCGAAGGCGCAACTCGACATCGCGCAACTCGCGCGCTTCGGGGGCGGTTTTCAATTCCCGCCCGGTTTCCTTGGAAAGGGCGATCAGCTCTTGTTCGGTCAAAGTCGGCGGACGAAAGCCGATGGATTTACCCTCGACGAACCAATATTGCATGTTGGGATTATCCGCCGATTGAAAGAGTTGCGGCCGGAATTTTTTCTCCGACTCATCGAGATAGTCCCAGGTGTGCTCGGTCTCGACGACATGGGCGTCCGCATCGACAATCATAGTTCACTCCCTGCGAGCCCGGCGTTAATCACCGAAGACCGCGGTAGTTTCAGTAAGCCGCAGCGACGAGCTCATTCTATCCACGAGAAATCAGGCGTCAACCGCTAAGCGCTGCGAGACGCGCGCGGGAAAATTATTTGGCCGCACCCCCATGGCCCGGAATGACCGTTGGCGGTTCGAATCGGCCGCCCAAGTGCCGCGCCAGGAACTCCTCCGCCTCGGCGTAAAAATGGTGCCGGTTCTCAGCGCGATTCATGCTGTGGCCTTCGTCCTCGTAGATGAAATAATCGACGGCCTTGTTGGATTTGCGCAGCGCCTCCACCATCTGTTCGCTTTCGGCGGCGACCACGCGCACGTCGTTCGCTCCATGGGCGATCAACAAAGGCGACTGTACACGGTCGGCGAAATAAAGCGGTGACCGAGATCTGAGCAATTCCTCGTCTTTGACCGGATCACCCATTCGAAGCGCAAACATCCCTCTCAATGGCGACCAATAGGACGGCCGAGTTTTTGCGAACGATAGCAGACTGCTGATACCAACCCGACTCACCCCGGCCGCAAAAACCTCCGGTGTTAGTGTAAGCCCGACCAGAGTTGCGTAGCCGCCGAAGGACGCGCCCATGATCGCGGTTCGTTTGGGATCGGCGATCCCTTCCTTGATCAGCCAATTGGCCCCGTCGACGACGTCATCATGCATTCTCCCGCCCCATTCCTTGAAACTCGCTATCACGAAATTCCTGCCGTAGCCGGTGGAGCCTCGATAATTAACTTGCAGTACTCCATAGCCACGATTGGCCAGCCACTGGACCGTTCCGGAGTAGCCCCACTGGTCACGTGACCAGGGACCACCGTGGACTAAAACAACAACGGGCAAATTCTTAGCGGGAATTCCTACCGGGAGTGTTAGGTAGCCGTGAATAGTAAGCTCGTCACGTGATCTAAATGAGATCGGCTGCATCGACGCAAGTTTGAATGCTTCCAGCTTTGGCCGGTCGGCAAACAAAAGAGTCGCTGCCTTGGTCGTTCGATCGTAGACGTAATGATGGGTCGGCCCGTCATCGCGTTCGTAGGAGACCAACCACAGTCTGTCTTGCAGATCGCGCCGTCCGAGACTACCGGACGGTAACATTGGCGACTCGTACTGATGCACCACAGTAAATTCGCCGGTTCTGATCTTCGAGAGCGCAGCAAAATCATCAGCAATGCTCGGATCCAAAACTTGCCACTCCAGTTTTTCTTTTTGAAAAGCAACGGCCTGAATTTGTTTAGTCGTGGGCTCTATAAAAACACTTCGAGCGTCATATCGGGGGTCCTGTGCGATCACCTTTTCGGTGCCTGTTGCGATATCAAACTCCAGAAGCGCTTCGGTATCGCCGTTAACCGGACTGCTGATGAGATAAACAGCGTTGTTTTCACGCGATCGCTCTATGGCTCCGCCTGAGCTGCCGAGTGGCCAACGGCGGACGTTTTTCCAGGGCGCTCGAGGCGATTCACGTATCATTAGTCCGCCAGTGGTGGTAGCCGTAAGGACTCTGAATTGCCGGTCGGGAATCCAGGCAAACTGCAAACCGCCGTTGCGGCTAACCATAAGGGTATCAGCGCTATGGAGATTCACTCGATACACGTCGTGAAAACGGCGGTTGCGCAGGTTCATGGCCACGAGTAGTTCATTCGGGTGAAGTGGATCGATGGCGACCAGTCGCGATTGGACCCCTTTATAGGGGGTGAGATTCTTTGTCGCTCCGGTGTCAGTATCGATGGTGTAGAGCTGCCAATTCTCATCGCCTTGAGTATCTTGGGCGTAGATCAGCTTGTTGGAAATATAAGTCCAGGTATAGTGCCAGATGCCGTGGGTCTTTTCGTTCGTCAGTTGACGGTCGTCCTGGTCGCCTAACCGGCGCATCCACACTTGTAGGACGTTATTGTTATCGGGCGCGAGATAGGCCAAAAATTTTCCGTCGGGCGATATTTGCGGATTGGTCCGCTCCGGGTTGCCAAACAGAATATCGCGCGGAATCAGGGGGGGCAGTTGCCCGAGGTGGAATGAGCAACCGGTCACAAGGAGAGCGAAAACGAGCGGCAAAAAGCTGATTTTTCTCATTGACCCTCCGTCCTGCGTCAGTAAAATGGCCTAAAAATCCGGCCGGGATATATACCCGCGCTTCTTTTTCTAGTCGAAATTGCCGTCCGGCGTCAATAGTGCCCAAACCGCGCGGACAACGCGTGCGATGGGCCGCGGCTTCGGGCCAACGGGCGGGATTTGAAAATCCTCCCGCACGTTTGCCCGTGGCAGAGCGGTTGAAGAAAAAAGCAAAATCTTATATGCGTCTGAATGCTACTAATCTTCCTTTGGAAACCATTAAAAGGCGACGATGAACATTATCCAAATCCCGTTGCTGCGCGACAATTACGGCTATTTGATCGTCTGTCCGAAAACCAACAGCGCGGCGATCGTCGATCCGTCGGAGGCGGAGCCGGTGTTAACCCGCGTGGCGGAGGAGAAAACCGCGCTCAAAACCATCCTCAACACCCATCACCACCGCGACCACACCGGCGGCAACGAAGGATTGTTGGCGCGCCATAAACTCGAAGTGTGCGGCCACAAGAGCGATCAAGGGCGAATCTTCGGTCTTACCCGCGGCGTCGACGAGGGCGATGAAATCGCCGTCGGAGAGCTGCGCGGCAAAGTGCTTTTTATTCCCGGCCATACCGCGGGCCACCTCGCCTATCTGTTCGGCAATAATCTGTTTTGCGGCGACACGCTGTTTACCGCCGGTTGCGGCCGCATCTTCGAAGGAACGCCGGAGCAAATGCACGCGTCGCTCAAAAAGCTGATGGCCCTGCCCGACGACACCAGGGTCTACTGCGGCCACGAATACACCGAAAACAATTTGCGGTTTGCCATGACCATCGAGCCGAAGAACTACAATCTGGTTTCCAGATTCGAGCGCGTGCAAGCGTTGCGCGCGCGCGGCCAGCCGACGGTTCCGGCGACGATGGAAGAAGAAAAACACACCAATCCGTTTCTGCGCTGGGACAGCAAGGAGATTCAAGCGAATCTGAAGGCCGGCGCCTCAGATCTCAAGAGCGATCCGGTCGCCATTTTCGCCCGCATCCGAAAACTGAAAGATGCCTTCTGATTCAAACGAAGCCCCGCGGGCGCGCGCGAGCGCCGCAATCCAACGCGCCATGCCCGCCAAGCATGAACAAAATTACAAATTCGAAACTCGAAATCCGAAACAAATTCAAAAGGTCGAAAATAAACATCACAAAATTTAAACAAATGGGTTCAAGGTTTTGGATTTGGAACTTCGGATTTCGGATTTTGAGCAAAATTTGTTTCGAGTTTCGATATTCGAATTTCGAGTTTTTTTTCGGTGGCGTTCCTTCGGCTTTGCTCAGGACAGGCCTTGGCGCGATACACTTTGTTGAAGATTAAGAAGGTAAGAACCTATGAGTGAAGTTGGCTATAAAGGATTCCGCCAGGACGAGCTGGAGTATCAATACAACCCGCGGGTTTCCGTGCCGGAGTTTCCCGAGCTGTCCAAGGTGAGAGCCGCGCAAGCGCGCAAGGTGCGCGAGAGCGCCAAATCATGGCTCGACGTGCCCTACGGCAAATCGCCACGGGAAAAATTGGACATCTACGCCGCCGACCCTACGACTCGAGCCCCGGCCTTCGCCGGGGGTTCTCGCTCAGGATTCCGCCCCAAGGGCGTGCTGGAAAGTGCCACGGGCTTGCCGGTGGGGCTCCACAGGCCCGGCGGCCCGGTGTTTGTTTATCTTCACGGCGGCTACTGGCGCGGCGGCAGCAAAGAAGATAATTGCGGTTTTGCGCCGATCTTCACGGCGCGCGGCGCCACGGTCGTGCTCGTGGAGTATGATCTCTGCCCGCAGGTCACGGTAAGCGACATCGTCGCCGAGACGCGCTCGGCCATTGCGTGGGCCTATCGCAACATCGTCGGCTACGGCGGCGATCCAGGGAAAATTTACCTCGCCGGCAGCTCGGCGGGTGGCCACTTGACGGCGATGGCGCTGGCGCACGACTGGGAAAAGCAAGATCTGCCGCGCGACATCATCAAAGGCGCCCTCGCCATGTCGGGCGTCTACGATCTCGACATGGTGATGCGCATCGGCGTGCAGGAAGAAGTGCGCTTGACACCGGATCTCGTGCGCGAAAATAATCCGTTCCTTCATCCGCCGCTGGTGCGCTGTCCTATCCTCGTCGCGGTCGGCGGCGCGGAGCCCAAAGGCTGGCAGCAGATGTCGGAGGATTATTTCAATTACTGCAAAGCGCGCGGCCTGAGCGTCGAATACCTCGTCGTCCCCGGCGCCAACCATTACACGGTGCCGGAAGGTTTGGCGGATGAAAAAAGCCCGCTTGCCCAAGCGATGCTGAAGCAGATGGGACTTTCTGCCGACAGACGACCCTAGACTACCGACGCGTCGTATCCGGCCCTGCCCGCCTGCTCGGGCGGGAACAGATTCCACGACTCGATCCATCGGCGCGTGCGCTCGAAGATTTCCTTCGGGTAAGCTTCGAACACGATGCGCTCGCCGGGGCCGAACATGCGCACGTCCACCATTCGGTGATACCGCTCCGGCAGCTCGCGCAGGAAGTAATGTTTAAATGACTCCGGCTCCAGATCGATGTCCTGCTGCGCGCGGCGTAACGCTTTGAAGTAGCATTCTACGTCCGTAAAATCGGCATGGTCGGTAACCAGGTGGCCGATCATGAAGGTCGTATCGACGATCTTTCGGAAGCCCAACTGTTCCGCCACGTAAAACGGCGCGCCGAAGAGACTCGCCGCCGGCACTTGGCGATCCATGAGCAGCGCTAAGCGGTCCAAAAGCAGCCCCGCAAAGTACAGTTTGATCTCTGCGCGCTTGAGAAAATTTTCCAGGCCCTGAATCGTCGAGAAATGGCTGCCGGAGTGATAACCCACGGTCACCGGCACATTGGCAAGATCCTCGGGGTTACGGATCGCCGATTCGGGCGGCACAAAGATTCCTGAAGGCGATACCGAATACGCGTGACCCCACATCTTGCCGTGCCCGGCGGAGGCCGCCATGGCGACGGTCCAGTGGCAGGCGGCGCTCAAGTTGCTGCCGCGGCCATCTGCGATGGATTCGAAGGCGCCCCGCTGAATGTCCGCCGGCGCCGACTCGACGCTCGGCGCATCGGCCGACCAGGTGATGATCGGCTTGACGAGGAATTCATAGTCGAGGCCTTCCTCTCTGAAATAGCCTTTTTCCTCGGCGACCCACTCCTGGAGACGCCCATGGGACTGAATTCTGAATGTGGCCATAATCGCGCTCCGCTTTCTCTCTCCTCTAACGAAAGAATCGACTGACTGTAACCTCCTTTTACTCCCGAAGGGCCGACTCGTTCAAGTTCGTGAAGCCGCAATCAAAGTGGGTGGACAGGGCCGCGCCATTAGGCTAAAAGAAAGGGCCGGGAAAAAAGCGATGCCCTATTGTTATCCGCCCGATCCCAATACGCGCAAGCCGTGCTTTACTCCGCCGCCCCATTCCTGCGATACGCACTTCCACGTCTTCGGGCCGCCGGAAACTTTCCCTTTTGTCTCGACCCACGAGTACACGCCGCCGGCCGCGCCGCTGGAGCATTATTTGAAGATGATTGCGATCATCGGCATCGAGCGCGCCGTCGTCGTCCAGCCCAGCGTTCACGGCCTCGATAACTCGGCGACCCTCGACGCGATTAAGAATTCCGCCGGGCGCTTTCGCGGCATCGGACGCATCGACGACCAGACGCCAAAGAGCGAATTGCAACGCTTGCACGACGGCGGCGTGCGCGGCGTGCGTTTTAACCTCCTCGATCGTCCGCGCGGCAACGTCAAGCTCGACGTCCTGGACCGCTGCGTGGAACATATCGTCGAATTCGACTGGTCGGTGGATTTGCACATCGATACGAAAAGTTTAATGGCGCAGGAAAAACGCATCCGCTCCATGCCGATCCCAGTGGTCATCGACCACATCGCGCGCATCAAGCCTGCCGAAGGTTTGAACCAGCCCGCCTTTCAATTGCTGTTGGATCTCATGAAGAACAAGCATGTCTGGCTGAAAGTGAGTGGCGCGGACAAGATCTGCAACACGAATGTGCATTCCTACTTTGGGTTGCCGTTTGTCGAGGTGATCCCCTTCGCTCGCGCGGCGATCGCCGCGGCGCCGGACCGCGTTATCTGGGGCACCGACTGGCCCCACTCCAACAATTTCGCTCCCGGCCGCACGCCCAACGATGGAGATTTAGTGGACTTGCTCGCCGCTTTCGCGCCGGATGAAGCCGTGAGAAAAAGAATCCTCGTCGACAATCCGGCGGCGTTGTACGGTTTCCAATGACTCGTCGGCGCTTTCGAGGGATCTCCATGACCGCGAAAATCATGATCGCCATGGCCGCTTTACTCGCGCTCAGCTCTCCGGCTGCGCCGCTGGACCGGATTCGCATCGCCGTGTCGAATCCGAACCTGCCCAACCTCTCCGTGGCGACGGCGCAGAAAAAGGGCTTCTTCAAAGACGAGAATCTCGACGCCGAGATCATCCGCATGAATCCCAACGTCGCGATTACGGCGCTGGCCACCGGCGACATCGACTACTGCCAGCTTTTCGGCGCGGTGGTCGGCGGCGCCATCGCCGGGCTACCGGTGCGCATCGTCGCCGGCTTCCTCGACAATTGGCCGATGACGCTGATCGCGCAGCCGGAATTCAAATCGCTCAAGGATCTCAAGGGGAAAACGTTGGGCATCAGCAGCTTCGGCGCGACGCCGGATGTCGGCGCGCGCCTGATGCTTAAACAGGCCGGCATCGATCCCGAGAAGGACATCAAAGTGCTTGCCCTGGGGTCCGATGCGGCGCGCCTCACCGCGCTCAAACAGCGCGTCGTCGATGTGATCGTAATCTCGCCGCCAGCGGACGCGCAGATGGAAAAGCAAGGCTACCGCATCCTGGCGCGCGCCTACGAGCTATTCAGCTTCCCCTACCTTGGACTCGGCACCCACACGAGAAAAATCAAAGAGAAACCCGACGAAATTCGCCGGGCGATCAAAGCGACGATCCGCGCCAACCGGTTCATCCGCGATAACCGCGACGAGGCGGTGCGCACGCTGGTCGATTGGGGCAAGGTCGAGCGGGACTTTGCGTACGCTTCTTACGATGCGCTGAGAAATTTATTTAACGCCGACGGCGCCGTGCCGGAGGACGGCCTCAAGCTCGTCATCGATCAAGCGCGGCGCGGCGCCAAAATCACGCGCGAGGTGGCGCCCGGCGAAGTCGTGGACTTGACGTTTCTCCGCGAGGCCCAGGCCGAGCTGGGAATCAAAGCGCGGTGACGTGAATCAAGCTTAATGACGAGTAGAAGCTGAGAGGCGCACTCTCGGTCAAATCGCTCCTAAGAATCGGTCCTCTCCCCCTTGACGGGGGAGAGTTAGAGTGGGGGTGAAGCGATGGCGTCACAAGCAGCCCAATCACCCCCATCTTAATCTTCCCCCGTCAAAGGGGGAAGAAGGGACTCGTTGTGCGAGACGGGAACCACAAAGATGACTAACTGACGAGGAGCACTGAAAATGATCATCGATTGGCACGCCCACGTTTATCCGCCGGAGATGGCGAAGGAGCGCCGTTGGGGCGGCGCTTCGCCGCTAACGATTGAGAATCTGCTCGAAGCGCACGAGAACGTAGGGATCGATCTCTGCGTCGTCAGCAACACCATCCACTATCTTAGAGATAAGAGCGCCGAAGAATCGCTCGCGTTTCTGCGGCGCTGGAACGAATACGGCGCGGAGATCCAGCAAAAGTACCAGGGACGGATCGTCGTCTTCACCAGTACGCTTCCCTGCGGCGGCGCGCCGTTTCTCAAGGAACTGGAACGCGGCATCTTCGAATACGGCCTCAGAGGCGTGCTGATCAACTCGAGCCACCAGGGCGCCTATCCCGACGACGACGAAGCGAAACCGTTCTTCGAATTAGTCACGAGCCTCGGCATCCCGGTGATGATGCACGCTCCGTCCGTCGGCTTCGGCGAAGAGCGCATGCGAGATTACCGCCTGGCATCGAGCGTCGGCCGGCCCTTCGACGAGTGCTTGGCGATTGCGCGCATGATCGTGCGCGGCGTCTTCGAACGCTTCGGCAAAATGAGATTCGTCGGCTGCCATCTCGGCGGCGGCATCTGCGAAGTGATCGGCCGCATGGACTACGCTTACGAGCTTGGCGACCGGGCCGCCGGCCTGGGCTCCTACGAGCCGATGCTGATCACCAAACGGCCGAGCGATTATCTGCGCGGTCTTTTCATGGACACGGTAGCCTATCACCCCCCCGCGGTCATGTGCGCGTATCACACCGTCGGCGCAAAGAAGTTGCTCTTCGGCAGCGACGCGCCACCGCTGTTGCCGCTCCTGCCGCGCGCCAAGAAAATCATCGAGGAGCTGCCGATTACCGCGGCCGAGCGTGAAGATATTTTCGGCCAAAATGCGTTGAAATTGTTGGAGAAAGGGTAGAGAATCGCGAAAGTTGTCTACCGAGTTCGACGGCTTGTCCGCCGAAGTCCTCCACGGGCGGATCAGCCTCAGGCTGAGACGGATCAGCCCCAAATTTCCGCCATAGGACGGACCAGCCTCAGATTGTTTGGCTGGGCTTGGCTGAAACGTTT
>Ga0184639_10000988_pt1 | contig 11918 bp, 9 predicted proteins | sample PLM31_170_b2_FD_133155 | JGI IMG/M metagenome (GOLD analysis project Ga0184639, IMG submission 133155) | Groundwater sediment microbial communities from an aquifer in East River, Colorado, USA - PLM3-1_170_b2 | ecosystem: Environmental > Terrestrial > Soil > Riparian zone | place: USA: East... | reverse complement strand
TCAGACCTCCTCAAAACAGAGAACAACCCTTTCCTATTTAATGAGCAACCTACGCTGGAGCATCTACGCTTCCTGTTCTCTGACACCGATTACGGAAGGTGGCTTTGGAACACCGCCTTCGTTGGTGTGCTTGTGGTGATCATCACGCTTCTCCTGGCGGTCCCGGCAGCCTACAGCCTCGCCCGACTGACGGGACGGGTGGGAGAACAGCTCGGAATCGGCATCTTCCTCACCTACCTGGTCCCTCCCACGATTCTCTTTATTCCCCTTTCCAGGGTTATCTCCAATCTCGGGCTGCAAGACTCTCTCTGGTCTCTGGTCCTGGTCTATCCAAGTTTCACCGTCCCGTTCTGCACCTGGCTGTTGATGGGATTTTTCAAAGCCATTCCAAGGGACCTCGAAGATGCGGCGATGATCGACGGGTTGAGCCGGTTCGGGGCGTTTGTGAAGGTCGTGATCCCGATCTCGGTAGCGGGGATCCTCACTGTGGTGATCTTCAGTTTCACTTTGGCGATGCAGGAGTTCGTTTACGCCCTGACTTTCATCTCCCCCGTCTCCCAATACACGGTGAGCGTCGGCGTCCCGACCTTTCTAGTCCGCGGGGATGTCTACTTCTGGGGCTCCCTGATGGCCGCCTGCTTTATCGCCAGTGTCCCGATCGCCATCCTGTATAACCTCTTCGTTGACCGGTTCATCGCAGGCTTCACAGTCGGGGCAGTCAAGGGGTAGGATTGGCGGCGCGGCCATGATGGTGCGGTTGTGTCAACGCGCCGCCTCCCGCTTTTTGAGGTTCGCATAAGTAATGGCGGCACACTGCTGGAGTGCCCCCTCACCTTAATCCTCTCCCCCAAATGGGGGGAGAGGGCGAGGGTGAGGGGGGGGAGGAAGTGAGTGCTCGGAAGAGACAAGCTTCAGCGACTCCTGGAGTTCGCCGTAGACGCCGCCCGGCAGGCCGGAGAGATCACGATGGAGCACTTTCAGACCATCCTCACGCCGGAGCGGAAACCGGACCGAACCTTTGTTACCACGGCGGATCGCAAGGCTGAGGAGCGGCTCCGCGCGCTGATCGAGGCCGCCTATCCCGATGATGGCATCGTTGGGGAAGAGTTCGGGGAAAAGCGGAGCGCATCCGGTTCGACCTGGATCATCGACCCCCTCGATGGGACCGCCTCCTTCATCCGCGGCGTTCCGCTCTTCGGCGTGCTGATTGGACTGGAGACCAAAGGGGAAGTTGTCCTGGGGGTGGCGAATTTTCCCGCGCTGGGCGATCTGGTCTCTGCGGCCAAGGGAATGGGCTGTTTCTGGAACGGTCGCCGCGCCGCGGTCTCCGTCGTGGACGATCTCAAGGAGGCGCTCCTCCTCTTCACCGATGGCGCCAGCTTCGAGCCCCAGGGACAGGAGGATGCGTTCCGCCGCCTGCTCGCCGCGACCAAGATGCGCCGGAGCTGGGGGGATTGCTACGGACACATTCTGGTCGCGACAGGGCGCGCGGAGGTGATGCTCGACCCGGTGATGAGCGTCTGGGACTGCGCGGCTCTGCTGCCGATCGTCCAGGAGGCGGGCGGAACCTTCACGGATTGGGCGGGACGGCCGACCATCCGCGGGGGAAACGCCATCTCAACCAACGGACGGCTCTTCGACCAGGTGATGCGGTTACTGAACGAGAAAGGCTAAGGGGGTCCTTCCAGAATTGGGGCGGGACCCAGGAAAAAACAGAACGGGCGCCCCCGATCGATTCGGGAACGCCCGTTACGAAGGGGCATCAGGCCGTTATCGGATTTGGTATTTGTCGCGTTCCTTGTCCATCGCCTCTTTGCCGGCCTGATAGGCGGCACTCAGGATCGATTTCTTCTCGTCAAATACTTCTTTGCCTTGCCCTAGCACATCCTCAACCCGATCCCTCATATCCTCAACGAGATCGGCGGTCCGATCCTTCAGATCTGTCGCGAGGCCTCGGAGGCGAGCCCTGTTCTGAGGACCTCCCGCCGGCGCGAACAGCAGCGCCAAGCTGGCGCCAAGCGCGCCGCCCAGGAGGAAGGCCAGCGCGAGGGAAGCCGGGGCAAATCCCCGCTCTTCGCTCATGTCCATCACCTCCTTCCCACAAGCCTGACGATGAGAGTCCGAAGGCCGGCTCGGAGACCGGTCACAAAGGCCGCGCCGGTGATCAGTTTCGGAAAGATAATCTGCTGGACCAAGTCGTTCGCGATCCGTACTGTCTGTCCCACCTCTTGGATCGCCTCAAGCGTTCCCCCTACCTTTTCCACTCCTACGGTCACCGTATCGGAAACGCGGTTGAGGTGCCGGATGACCTCTTTCAGATCGATTAGGGCCGGCCGAAATTCCAGCTCGATAAGTCTCAAAAACTCCTCCGCCTGCCGGGCAGTCCGCCGGATCTGCACGAAGGCTGGCACCACCCCGCAGACCAGGGCAAGGAACAGCACCACGAGAGACCACAGGGCGATTTGTGTTGAGACCATCGCGCATCCTCAGTGAGATATCGACAAGAATGAGTGTATACTTTATCAAAACACTGAAACCACGTCAAGGACAAGAAGTGGCCATGAAGGGGTATCGCGGATGAAGGCGCTAGAAGGGGTGAGGGTGGTTGACCTCTCGCGGGTCTTGGCGGGGCCGTACTGCTCCATGATCTTAGCCGACCTCGGCACCGAGGTGATTAAGGTCGAAGAATTGCCGAACGGAGATGAGGCGAGACAGGTCGGGCCATTTGTGAGTGGAATGAGCGCCTATTTCATGAGCCTGAACCGGGGGAAGAAAAGCATCACCCTCAACCTGAAGGACCCCAGGGGGCGAGCCCTGCTGATCGACCTGGCAAAAAGATACGACATCCTCCTGGAAAACTTTAGCCCGGGGACGATGGCCCGGCTTGGCCTGGCCTACGACACGCTTCGACACATCAACCCCCGACTCATCTACGCCTCTCTGTCAGGCTTTGGCCAGACCGGCCCCTATGCCTCACGGAAGGCGTTCGACATCGTGGTGCAGGGGATGAGCGGAATGATGAGCATCACCGGGACACCTGGAGGACCTCCCGTTCGAGTCGGAGCCGCTATTGGGGACATGGGTGCCGGCCTCTTTACTACCATCGGGATCCTGGGCGCGCTCCAGGCCAGAGAACGGACCGGGGCAGGGCAGCAGGTGGACGTCGCTATGCTTGACTGCCAGGTCGCCATGCTGGAGTACGCCGTCATCCGGTACACAACCACTGGCGAGATCCCGGGGCCGCTGGGAACACGGCACCCCTGGATTACCCCATTTGAAGCCTTCGAGGCCAAGGATGGCTCTTTCGTCCTTGGCGTTGGGACGAAGCACTGGCGCCGGTTTTGCGACAAACTCGGGTTGACGGGTCTAGCTGAAGACCCGCGATTCGCCACGAACACCCTCCGGATGGAGCACTACACCCTCTTGCGACCGATCGTGGCCGAGGTGTTCAAGAGGAAGACCGTGGAGGAGTGGACCAGGGAGATGGAGGAGATCGGGGTCCCGTGCGGCCCCATCAACACCGTGGATCGGGTCGTGGCTGACCCACAGGTTCAGTTCCGCCAGATGATCGCCGAGGTGGAGCACAAGGGCGTTGGGGAGGTCAAGATGGCTGGCTGCCCCGTGAAGCTCTCCGAAACCCCTGGCGGCATCCAGGGTCCCGCCCCTCAGCTCGGGGAACATACCGAGGAGGTACTGATCAATTTGCTAGGCCACAGCAAGGAAGAGGTTACGCAGCTACGGAAGACGGGGGTTGCTTGAGGGGGCGGGTCACTCCGTGCGACGCGCGGCGCGTTCCCGTCCTTATTCGTTCTTGCTCAGGATCAATTCGCCGCGAGCCGCATCGACCGTAATGGTGTCGCCTTCGGCAAACTCCCGCTCCAGTAGCCGGCGCGCCAACGGATCCTGGAGCAATCGCCGGATTGCCCGCTTCAGCGGGCGCGCGCCGAAAACCGGATCGTATCCTTCCTTTGCCAAAAACTCCTTGGCCTTGTCGGTGACCTTGAGGCCGAGCTTCTTTTCGACCAACCTGCTCTCAAGCCGCTTGAGCTGGATCTCCACGATCTGCTTGATCTGGGCGAGCGAAAGGGTGTGGAAGATAAGGATCTCGTCCACCCGGTTCAGGAATTCCGGCCGGAAGTGGGCGCGGACCGCCTCCATGACCAACTGCCGCATCTTGTCGTCATCTCGACCGCCCAGCTCCTGGATCACCTGGCTTCCGAGGTTGCTGGTCATGATGATGATGGTGTTCTTGAAGTCCACGGTCCGTCCTTGCCCGTCAGTCAGGCGGCCGTCGTCCAGGATCTGGAGCAGGATGCTGAAGACGTCGTTGTGGGCCTTATCGATCTCATCGAGGAGCAGGACGGAGTACGGCCGGCGTCGGACCGCCTCTGTGAGCTGGCCGCCTTCCTCGAATCCGACGTAGCCAGGGGGCGCGCCGATCAGGCGGGAGACGGTGTGTTTCTCCATGTATTCACTCATGTCCAGGCGGACCATTGCCCGCTCATCGTCGAAGAGGAACTCCGCCAGGGCTCGGGCCAGCTCGGTCTTGCCCACTCCCGTCGGTCCGAGAAAGACGAACGAGCCGATCGGCCGGCTTGGATCCTGCAGGCCCGAGCGCGCGCGACGGATCGCGTCGCTGACGGCATTGATCGCCTCATACTGCCCCACTACCCGCTCCCTGAGCTTGTCTTCCATTGTCAGGAGCTTCTGGGTCTCGCCCTCCAGCATTTTCGAGACAGGGATCCCTGTCCACTTGGAGACGACTTGGGCGACGTCCTCCTCATCCACCTCCTCCTTGAGCATGGCCCCGCCCTTCTGAAGCTGCTCAAGGCCGCCCCTCTCAGCCTCCAGCTCGTTCTGCAGTGATGCGATCAGGCCATAGCGAAGCTCGGCGACCTTTCCCAGCTCGCCCTGTCGCTCGGCCATCTGCTCCTGGAGCTTGGCCGCCTCGATTCGTTCCTTGAGACTCCGGATCCGCTGGATGAACGCTTTCTCCTGCTCCCAATGAGCCTTAAGCCCCTCTTCCTTCGACCGTATCTCCCGCAGCTCAGCGGCGATGCGCTCCCGCCGTTCCTCGGACGCAGGATCGGTCTCCTTCTTCAAGGCCTCCCGCTCGACCTCGAGCTGTCGCGCCCTCCGATTCAGCTCGTCCAGCACCGTCGGCATGCTATCGATCTCCATGCGAAGGCGCGACGCTGCCTCGTCGATCAGGTCAATCGCCTTGTCCGGCAGGAAGCGATCGGCGATGTACCGATTGCTCAGGACCGCCGCTGCCACTAGCGCCGCGTCCTTGATGCGGACGCCGTGGTGAACCTCGTACCGCTCTTTGAGCCCCCGGAGGATCGAGATAGTGTCCTCCACCGACGGCTCGCCGACCAGGACCGGCTGAAAGCGCCGCTCGAGCGCGGCGTCCTTCTCAACCCGTTTCCGGTATTCATCGAGCGTCGTGGCCCCCACGCAGCGAAGCTCGCCTCTGGCCAGCGCCGGCTTGAGCATATTCGAGGCGTCCACGGCGCCCTCAGCGGCGCCGGCGCCCACGAGCGTATGCAGCTCGTCGATGAAGAGTATGATCTGCCCTTCCTGCTCGGTGACCTCTCGCAGGACCGCCTTCAGCCGGTCCTCAAATTCTCCCCGGTACTTGCTTCCGGCCACGACAGCGCCGATGTCCAGCGCTAGGACTCGCTTGTTCTTCAGCGACTCCGGCACGTCCCCATTGACGATCCGTTGGGCCAGCCCCTCCACGATCGCGGTCTTCCCCACGCCGGGCTCACCGATCAGGACCGGGTTGTTCTTGGTCCGGCGCGCAAGGACCTGCATGACGCGCCTGATCTCATCGTCCCGTCCGATGACTGGATCCAGTTTCCCCTTCCTGGCCAGATCGGTTAGATCGCGCGCATACCGCTCAAGCGCCTGATACTTTTCCTCCGGGGCTTGGTCGGTGACGCGCTGGCTGCCGCGAATCTCCTGCAAGGCCGCGTAGATCCCGTCCTTGGTGACCCCTGTCTCGCGCAATACCCTCCCGACAGCACCGCCGCGCTCCTCGGCGATCGCCAGGAGCAGATGCTCCGCGCTGACGTACTCGTCCTTGAGGCGCTCTGCCTCGGTCAGCGCGGCAGTGAACGCCTTCTCCAGGCGCGGCGTGATGTAGGCCTGCCCTCGGGCCCCACCGGAGATCTGAGGGAGTCGCTTGAGCTCCTCCTTCAAGTGCGCGGCGAGCTGGCCGGGGTTGGTCCCCATCTTGCTTAGGATCGGCTGGACCACGCCCTCCGCCTGCTCGACCAACGCGAGGAGCAGGTGCTCGATGTCGATCGCCTGATGCTGCCGCTCCTCGGCCAGCTTCTGGGCTTGCTGGACCGCCTCTTGCGCCTTGAAGGTGAACTTGTCAAATCGCATGGCCGCCGCCCTCTCTCCTAGCCTGAATGATTGCCGCACACCTCCAATAATAAGGGTTGGGTCTCCTTCTGTCAACGCGCGGTCACGAGCGCGCCTTGACGGAACATAGAGAGCAGTGCTATATAGGGACGACAGGTGAAGTGGAAATACTCTGTGTCTTCAGGACGATGATGCGTGCCGTTTTACGCTTTCCCCTCAACCTCCCCTTCTCCTCGCAGGGCAGAAGGAAGGGATGAGGCGGGGACAGGAACGAGCGAGAGAGTGGCTGAAGAGAGGAAAGAGATTCGCTATTGCCCATACTGTGGAATGACGTCGTTCGAGCTAACGGGGGAAGATGAGGGCTCGATCTATTGTGACTATTGCGGCGTCGATGTTGAGGTGAGGGAACTGATCCCGTGAGGGCCGCCGCTTCGGCGCTCCTAGTCGGCGCGGTCATCCTTCAGGTGGGCCATGTGGCCGCTGCTGGTACCTATCCCTATGGACTCTGGGTGGAGGCGGAGGGGCCAAATCGGACCCTGGACGACCTTGGCCGGCTGGAGAGGATGGTTCAGACCGCGGCCGAGGCCGGGATCACCCATCTCTATCTCCAGGTCTATCGAGGGGGGCGAAGTTGGTACGCCTCCAGCCTCGTCGATGACGAACCGTACCGCCAGGCCCTCACGAGCCAAGGATACGATCCGCTGCAATTCATCCTGGGCCTGGCCCATACCAAGGGACTCCGGGTCCATGCCTGGATGAACCTCTTCAACCTGGGAAGGCGTCGCGACGGGCCGCTCCAGACTCGCCTCGGGCCGGCCGCCGTGACCAGGGATAACCGCGGACGATCCCTTCTTACCTATGACAACTCCCGTGCGCCCGGCGACGAGACACAGGGAGTGATGCTCGATACCCCCGGCTACTGGCTCGATCCAGGCGATCCCCAGGTACAGGAGAGCCTCGGCGCGATTATCCAGGAGCTGGCCTCCCGCTACCCCACCCTTGACGGTATTCACCTCGACTATGTTCGGTATCCCTATGCGGTGCCGACGGTCCCCGGGTCTCGCTACAGTAACGGCCTCGACTTCGGGTACGGGGAGCGGAGCGTCGCCCGCTTTTTGACGGAGACTGGACTCTCCGCATTTGCCACTAAGGGCGATCCGGCCGCGGCCCAACGGTGGGATGACTGGCGCCGCGAGCAGCTCGGTCGATTCCTCCGCCAGGTGCGTGACCGTGTGAGGGGACTCAGGCGGAACCTTATGCTCTCGGCCGCGCTCCTGGCTTGGCCGGATCGCGCCTATCAGTCTGCCTATCAGGACTGGAGGCTGTGGCTGGAGGAGGGCGTGTTGGACCACGGGATCATCATGAACTACAATCGGGACAGTCACCTGGCCCGCTACCTCAGCCGTCAGGCTGTGGCCTTTCGAGGCCATTCCAAGCTCTTCGTAGGCCTCGGGGCCTACGTCTTCCTGGAGCAGCCAGAGCTCCTGGCACAGCAGATTCGTGATGCCCGAGAGCAGGGCGCTGACGGGGTAGTCTTGTTTTCCTATGATAATCTTCTGAAGCGGGAAGGGTTTCTCGATCGACTTTCCGCTGTCCTGAAGCGATAGCGTGACAACAGGGATTTCGATGGGACCGGTGCGGGGCCTCTTCAAGGTTTGCCGGGGCAACCGGCTTCTGCCGTTGCTGCTGGTCGCCGGATTGGTCGGCTGCGCTGCGACCGAGGAGCGGATGGTGGCCAAGGCCCGGAGGTTGGTGATGGCCGGCAGGTCATCCGAGGCCCTTCAGTTGCTGCACACCTACCTGGAGCAGACCCCCCAACCGATCGGGGCGCGCCGACTCAAGATCCTCCTGGCGATTGAGGCGCAGCAATCAGAGGGGGTGCTCGCAGACTTCGAGGCGATGAGCGGTTCTCAGAAGAGGGACGACCCGGCGCTCCTGCACCAGCTCGCGCTTGGACTGATCGGCGACGCCCTCTCGAGTCACGAGGGGTTCCTTCGCGCGCGAGCCGCCGCTGCGCTGGCGGAGCTGGCTGACTCGTCGGCCGACTGGCTCCTCCGTCGCGGCCTCGAGCATCCGGACCCATCGGTCCGGGCGCATGCCGTGGAGACGATCGGACGGCTCGGCCAACGAGCCTTCCAGGGGGAGCTTCAACATCTCCTACACGATCGCGAACCGTTCGTCAGGGCGGCGGCAGCCTGGGCGATTGGCCGGCTCGGCCAGGTCTCTAGCCAGCCCCTGCTTCGTCAAGCGCTCCTGGACGGACATCCTCAAGTGAAGGTCCGGGCAGCAGGGGCCCTCCTGATGCTAGGTGACCGGTCGGCGATCTCTCCCCTCACCGATGCCCTCGAGGCGAAGGACGCTGGGGTGAGGATCCAGGCGGCAGAGGTTCTCGGGTATCTGGTCGAGCCGTCGGTTCGGAGCCTGCTCACGCGACGGCTCCAGGACACTGATCTCTACGTCAGGCTCTACGCAGCCGAGGCCCTGGCCAAGATCGGAGATCCAGGGGCTGTCGCGTACCTGCGGGCGGCCCTCCCTCACCAGAATCGGTTCCTCGGGATGTTTGCCGGCGAACTGCTCTCCAATCTCGGCGACCGGTCCGCGATCCCGCTCCTCAAAGTGGCCTTGCAGGACGACGCGGATATCCGGATGCGACTCTACGCAGCATGGACGCTCGGGCGGTTGGGCGATCGTTCGGGGCTCTCGTCGGCCGAGCAGGTGCTGCACCATCCCGATCTGCATCTTCGAGCCAATGCTGTCTGGACCTTGGGAGAGATCGGAGGAGAAGAGGCAACGTCGCTCCTGATGGTCGCCCTCCGAGATAACGCCACCTCGGTGAAGATGCATGCCATCTGGGCGCTTGATCGAATCGTCCGACCGAGAGACCTCATCCCCATTACATCAAGGCTCGATAAACTTTCCTAGGGGCACGACCAAGGACCCGACGACACATCCGGAAGGCTGTTGGTTTACCTTCAGTGGCAGGCGCGCCTTCTTTTCAGATTGTCACCCCAAGGTCGGGTGTGCTATATTTCCTCGCTGCTTCCGACCTCAGAGTGACCCGTCCACCGAAAGGGGGTCTGGATTGACAGAAACGATCGGACTATTGGTTTCGACTCTACTCTTGCGCCCGTATGTCTTTCTATTCCTGGCGCTCTACCTGTGGGCGGCCTCAAGCGCGATCGGGTGGCGACGGACGGCTTTCTTTACCGCCATCGCCTGGGCGGTCGCGTTCGCGGCCGAATACTCCTCCACGCGAAACGGGATTCCGTTCGGCTATTACAGCTATACCCAAGTCACCAGGAGCCGCGAGCTCTATCTCAGTAATGTCCCGTTCATGGATTCCCTCTCGTTCACCTTCCTGGCGTACGTGAGCTTCGCGCTGGCGCAGTGGCTGAGGCTTCCGGTGGGCGCGGGCGAGCAAGATGCGGTTCGCCTCCGGCGGTCCCCAGCAGTCCTGTGGCTCTCGGCGTTTCTCTTCATGCTGATCGACGTCGTAATCGACCCGCTCGCGCTGAGAGGGGACCGCTGGTTCCTGGGAAGGATCTACGAGTATCCGAGTCCGGGGGTCTACTTTGGCGTTCCTCTATCGAACTTCGTCGGGTGGGGGGTGGTGGGGATCGTGATTGTCGCCCTGTTCCAACAGGGCGATCGCGGCCTTCCTCCGGAGGCGGCGTCGGGCCGTGGTGTCCGCCCGCTTCTGCTCGGGGCCGCACTCTACTACCTGATCCTCGCGTTTAATCTGACTATGACCTTTGCCATTGGCGAGCATCTGCTGGGGGTGGTGGGGTTGATGCTGTATGCCCCGATCACCTGGCTGTTGGTCAGACGCTACTGGCGGCAGTCAGCCGTGCAGAGCTTCGCACACAGAGGAGCATTCTGAGCATGAGATTTCCGCTGCATATCACGACGGATATGATCACACACCAGATCCGACACGCCCTGAAAGGCAACAAGCGCTATCCCTTCGTCCTGATGCTGGAACCGCTCTACACCTGCAACCTGGCCTGTTTGGGCTGCTCGCTGGAGCGGCACACGGGAAGACTCGAAGACCGGCTGCCGCTTGAGCAGTGCCTGAAGGCGGTGGACGAGTCGGGTGCGCCAGCAGTGTCGATCTGCGGCGGGGAGCCGACCATCTATCCCGAACTGAAGGAGCTGATGGAGGGGATCATTGCCCGCAAGCGGCACATCTACCTCTGCACGAACGCCCTCCTACTCGATAGAGCGGTCTATGGCAAGATCGCGCCGCACGTTCGCCTCACCATCAACGTCCACCTGGACGGGATGAAGAAGACGCACGACTATGTCTGCGCCAGGGACGGCGTGTTCGAGAAGGCGATCGAGATGATCAAGGAGGGAAAGCGCCTCGGCTACCACATGATCACCAACACGACCATCTTCAAAGAGACCGACATCGACGAGGTCGAGGTCCTCTGCCGCTTGCTCCGCGACTACGGGGTGGACGGGATGCTCATCACCCCGGGGTACCAGTACGAGTCGGTGCAGCGGGACATCTTTTTGACCCGAGAGGACATCCACAGTAAGTTCAAGAGGGTGCTGGAGCTGTCCAAGCGATATCGGCTGAACTCCACCCCGATGTTCCTCGAGTTCGCTGCCGGCATGCGCGAGTATCCCTGCTCTCCGTGGAGCACCGTCACCTACACCCCCATGGGCTGGAAGGGCCCCTGCTATCTGATCGGGGCGAAATACTTCAAGACCTGGGAGGAGTTCTGGTACGGGGTGGACTGGGACTACTGGGAATCGAGGAAAGACCGCCGCTGCCAAAACTGCAAGATGCACTCTGGCTTCGAGGCCTCTGCCGTCCGCGAGCTACGGACCAGTCCGAAGGACATGGCCAGAATGGCCGTCTGGAACCTGCTCGGGTAATCGCAAACGCAGGTCCCGCCTGTGAAGGACACCCCGCTCGATCCCGCCCTGCTCGCCACTTCGACAGGCAGCGCCGCTCGGCTTGACCAAGCGATCGACAGGTCCCGGTCTCGCCTCCTGGCGATGCAGGACCCTGCGGGCTTCTGGGTGGCCGAGCTGGAGACCGACTCCACCCTCACCTCCGAGTACCTGATGCTCCGGCACTTCCTCGGTAAGGTTGACGAGACGAAGCGGCGCAAGGCGGTCGCGTACCTGCGCGAGACCCAGCTCCCCGAGGGCGGCTGGAACATCTACCCTGGCGGCCCCAACCACCTGAGCACCACCGTCAAGGCCTACTTTGCGCTGAAGCTCTGCGGCCATTCCCAGGACGAGCCGTTCATGCGCCGCGCCCGGGGCGTGATCCTCGATCAGGGGGGTCTCCTCCGATCAAACGTCTTCACCAAGTTCGCCCTCGCCATCTTCGGACAGATCGATTGGCGCGGCGTCCCGGCGATGCCGGTCGAGCTGTTTCTCCTGCCCAGGTGGTCGTTCTTCAACATGCACGAGATCTCCTACTGGTCCAGGACCGTCCTCACCCCCCTGATGATCATCTTCGCCCACAAGCCGGTGGCGCCGGTGCCGGCCGGAGCCGACCTCACGGAGCTTCGGGGCGATCTGCAGGC
>Ga0184639_10000987_pt1 | contig 11920 bp, 10 predicted proteins | sample PLM31_170_b2_FD_133155 | JGI IMG/M metagenome (GOLD analysis project Ga0184639, IMG submission 133155) | Groundwater sediment microbial communities from an aquifer in East River, Colorado, USA - PLM3-1_170_b2 | ecosystem: Environmental > Terrestrial > Soil > Riparian zone | place: USA: East... | reverse complement strand
GACATCGGACTTACCGCGGCCTGGGCGGCCGTGGTCATGTCCTTTGTCTTCATCCTCAGCGGTATCGGGCGCATCGGCGGCGGCTATCTGCTGGACAGGATGGACTATCGCCTGGTCCTGGCAGTGGTCGCCGCAATGATGGCCTTTGCGCTGTTGTACCTCCAGGTGGTGGGCGTCAAAACGGTCTGGGCCACATTGCCCTTCGCGCTGCTGTTCGGCGTCAGCTTCGGCTGCCTTGTTCCCATGCGTGGCGCCGTCGGCAGCATCATGTTCGGCACCCGGACTATCGGCGGGATCTTGGGCCTTCTGCAGGGGGGACCCATTGCGGCCGGGGTCATCGGCCCCTTAGTCATGGGCTTGATCTTCGACCTCAACGGGAACTACTCCACCGCCATCTGGGGACTCATCGTCATCAGCGCCCTCATGATCCCGCTGTCCCTGGCCATGGCCTCGCCCGCCGAGTTAGCCAATCGCATCGAGCGGCAGCAGATCAGCGATAAGGGTAGTTGACCTTCCTAGCGGTTGCATTGGGTTGCACTGGGTCAGACATTACAATCACTACAGTCTTGTCGTAGCGAGCGATTCGGGCGAGTCTCGTGTCAGAAGACTTGCCTAACTTCAACTCGCCTTCCTCATCTCCTCCGCCAAAATTTCATTGACGAGGGACTGATAGGGCAATCCCTTTTTCTCGGCGGTCTTGCGCAACCATCCTAAGACCTTTGCATCTAACCGAATCGCGATGAGCTTTCTCGGTTCGTCGCCAACTGTTGGCCGGCCGACCCGACGCATACGTGAAAGCTGCTTGTCGGATAGTTCCGGAATATCCGAAAAGTCAATTTTCTTTCGCTTGATACTTTTTTCTTTCTTTGCGGCTCGCTCGCCGCGCGCTGATGATCCGTGTGATTTCTTCATCCTCTCTTCTCCTTATCGTATAAGCTATAACCAAGACCTTGCCGAGACTACCCTTTGCCAGGCGCAATCGGCGCGCTTCACTTTCTGAGTGCTCCAAGTCTTCGCCGTCCAGGCCGGCTGGATCAAGAAACGCCGTGGCAGCTTATTCGAAAGTTACCCCGTGTTTAACCCTGTTGCTTCGCGCTTTCTCGGGATCCCAGTCGAACATCGATTATGTATATACAATATGCTGAAAATGTACAAGTACGTTTCGGAGAGCTGTCGCGTGGCCCAAACCTGGCTAAGAATTCGGCGCGGCGCGGTTGAACTGGATGGGGAGAAGCTCCTGGGAGGCAGTATAGTAGAGAATCTAAGAAGAAAACCAACTAACTCCATCGCCCCGCGGCTTGCCAAACGGGTTTGAAGACGATATTCAGCGCTTGAGCCATTCGAAAAGCGGAGGTCGGGAGAATGTATTACGGTGCGCGGGGAATCGTCGGTTTGGTCAAACCGACTTATCGGCCGGGGTCGATGGAAAGTTTCATCAAGCTCATGCCCGAGGGGGTCGGCTTTATTCCATGTCATGCCGGTATCCGGGCGGGAAACGAGAAGGAGCTGCAAGAGGCCTTGACGGTTGCCGAGAGAAAAGTCGCGCGGCTCGCGGAATTGGGCGCCGACGTCGTGATGATCATGGGGGCGCCGCCGACGATGGTGCGCGGCCACGGCGCGGACCGGCAGATCGCCGATTCGCTCACGAAGAAATATAAAATCCCGGTCACCGTGGCGACCATCGCCCAGGTCGATGCGTTCCGCGCGCTGGGGATGAAGCGGCTCGTGGGGATCACCTACTTTCAGGACGACATGAACCAAAGGTTCGCCAAGTTTCTCGAAGACGACGGCTTCGAGGTGAAGGCGATGAAGGGCATCGAAGTCCCGTTCAAGGACGCCGGCAAAATCGCGCCGGAAGCGATTTACAACTTCGCCAAGAAGGTGTTTCTCGACCATGGACCGGTGGACGGCATTTATATGCTCGGCGCGGGTTGGCATAATCTGCCGGTGATCGAGATGCTGGAGAAGGATCTTAGAACGACGGTGGTGTCGAGCATTCCCGCGCAGGTCTGGGCGACGAAGAAAATTCTTCATCTGAATGAGCCGGTCATCGGTTACGGGCGGCTGCTGGCGGAGATGCCATGAATAAGTTTGAGGGCAAAATGCAAAGGGCAAAATGCGGAATGCAAAATCAGGGAGGGTTAGGAATCTTGAAATTTGCACTTTGCACTTTTCATTTTGCATTTTTCATTCTCGGCGGTTTCCTTCAAGCCAACCTTGGCGCCGCCGAGGTGCAGGACCGCGCGGAGGCGGAAGGTAAGATGATGTTCTACGCGGCCTTCAACGCCAACGATTCGAAGACGCTCATCGACGCCTTCAAACAGCTCTATCCAAAAATAGACGCGACATTTTATCGCGCCACCGACGCCCAGTTGATGGAAAGAATGCTGACCGAAAGCCGGGCCGGGCAGAATCTCTGGGACGTGGTGATGATCACAAGCTTTTACGGCCACAACATGAAGAAACGAGGTCTGTTCGCCCCTTACGATTCGCCGCAAAGAAAATTCTTCCGCGACGGGTACAAGGACACAGAGGGGGCATGGACGTCGATTTACACGAACTACGCGGCGTTCGGCTACAATACGAGAAGCGTCCCCAAATCGAGCGTGCCGAAATCATTCACCGATTTGCTAAAGCCGGAGTGGAAGGGAAACATTGGAATCGACAGCAGAGCCTACGAGTGGTTCGGCACCATGATCAAGAGTATGGGTGACGAAAAGGGGTTAAGCTTCATGCGCGAGTTGTCCAAACAGGTCCAGCTCCGAAACGGCAGGACGCTTCTGGTCCAGCTCGTTGCCGCGGGGGAATTCAACGGCGCGCTGACGGCCTATTCCCAGACCTTTGAACAATTGAAACCCACCGGCGCGCCCGTCGAATGGGTCTACTTGAACCCGGTCTTCGCAAACATTCATCCCGTCGGGCTTTCCGCGAAGGCGCCCCATCCCAACGCCGGCCGGCTGTTTATCGATTTTGTCCTCTCAAAGCGCGGCCAAGAGGTGATCCGCGACTTGAACCGGATTCCGGATCGCAGCGACACCCCGCCGATTCAGCCGCGCTTGATCGCGGGTATCACTCCCGCGTTTGCTCCCCTCGAAATCATCGAGAACTTCGAGCGCTACGCGAAAACCTTCCACGAAATTTTCGGCGGGCGGTAGGCGCCTTGAGGCACGGATTTAAGTCCCGTGTCTCGGGTCCCGAGTTTCGAGTTAACATGAGAACGCGAGACGCGAGACGCGAGACGCGAAACGGTAGTCGCCCATGAAAGTCGTCGTTCACGGTTTGACCAAAGAGTACATCACCGGCCAGGGTTCGGTGCGCGCGCTGGGCGGGGTGAATCTCGAGGTGCGCGACCGGGAATTCTTCGGCGTCATCGGGCCGACCGGCTGCGGCAAGACGACGCTGCTTCATATCATGGCCAGGCTGGAGCTGCCGAGCACGGGCACGGTGGAGTTCATCGGCGAACAGCGGACCAAAGCGCCGGTGTCCATGGTGTTTCAAGACGCGGCGCTGATGCCCTGGCGTACGGTGGAAGAGAACGTGCCTTTGGGCGCGGAGTTTCGCAACGAAGAACCGTCGGTTTACAAGCGCATCAGCCGCTTTTTCCTCGAAGTCGTGCGGCTGTTGGATTTCTCCGGCGCGCGTCCCCACGAGCTCTCCGGCGGCATGAAGCAGAAGGTCGCCATCGCGCGAGCGTTGGCCAACGATCCCGAAGTGATCCTCATGGACGAGCCGTTCGCCAACCTCGACGCGCAAACCCGCTTGCTCATGCGCGAGGAGCTGCTGCGCATCTGGGAGCGCGACAAAAAGACCGTCATTCTCGTCACCCATAATATTGACGAAGCGGTGATGCTTTGCGACCGCATCGCGGTCATGAGCGCGCGGCCGGGGCTCATCAAAGAAGTGGTGACGGTCGATATACCGCGACCGCGCACCATGAAGAGCATGAGGGACCCGGACTTCGCGAAGTGCATAGATAGAATTTGGGGCCTGCTGCGCTACGAGGTGGAAGACAGCATGCGCGCGAGTCCCGCTCAATCCGCGGGCAAATAGCGACGTATCTCGGTAGAGTTTGCGTAGCTAAGCCGAGTCATGCAGAGGCGCAAGGGAGTGGAGTCGCCGTTCGCTCAATGACCCCAACCGCCCAGACAGTTCCGTTCTTACAGCCCGCACGCGAGCTTTTTGGAATCTGCAAGTCGTGACACTTCTCGACAAAGAAAAGATCGCCCGCCGGACGCTGATGTGGGTACTGATTTATCTAGTACCGGCATACCAGGCGCTGCTGCCGATAGAGGATCCTGATATCTGGTGGCATCTGCGAACCGGTCAGTGGATCGTCGAAAACCATGCGGTGCCCTTCCAAGATTATTTCTCCGCCTACGGCATGGGAAAGACCTGGATCGCCTATAGCTGGCTGTTTGAAGTTTTTGTCTATTCCATCTTTTCTCGTTTTGGTTTGACGGGGCTTGTCCTTTTCAACGTCGGTATGTCACTGCTGATCGCGATCGCGATCCATCAACTCATTCGGCGCGCCGGCTTTCCGTTTCTTTTAGAGGCTGTTTTACTTGCGGTCTGCTTGGCTAGCCTCAAACCAAACCTAAGCCCAAGGCCTTGGCTTTTTTCGATTCTCTTTCTTGCCCTGGAACTGTGCGTGTTATTCGGCGTTCGCAGGAGTTGGAACCCTCGGGTGTTATTTCTTCTGCCACCGCTTTTTCTTCTCTGGGCTAATCTTCATATCCAATTCGTTTATGGGCTCGGTGTTGTAGGGCTTTTTGTCCTGGATCGTGTGATAACTAGGTATTGGCTTGGACATAGTCCGCAAGATCAGAACCTCACGTATTCGAATACCCTATTGGGAAGCGTGACCGCCCTTTGTATCCTCGCCACTTTTGCAAATCCTTATCGCCATCTGATTTACCAACCTGTTTTTGAGTACGCCGCTCAAAGTGGTGCGTTCGATAATATCGCCGAGCTGCATCCCATGTTTTTTCGATCTTTGAGGGACTGGTTTGTATTACTCCTTCTTGGGGCTGCCGCTTTCAGTCTCGGTTGGCAGCGACGCTGGAGCATCTTTACCTTCGCCTTGCTAATGACTAGTGCTTTTTTTGCTTTTCGAGCTCGGAGAGACGCGTGGTTTGTGGTAATCGTGGCGGCCGCCGTCATTGCGGAATGGGATATTGTGTTCCCAACGAGGGATCGAATTCGATTTACGAAAGGAATGATCGTCACGATCGTACTCGGTTGTTTGGCGACTTTATACGGATTAAGTTTTCTCCGTAATATTTCGGAAGGGACGCTCGAAAAGGCAGTTGAGTCCCGGTTTCCGGTAGGGGCGGCGAAGTTTGTTCGCGCTCGCGGCTATCAAGGTCCGCTTTACAATCACCTCGACTGGGGCGGTTACTTGATCTGGGAGCTGCCCGACGTGCCAGTCGCGATGGATGGACGTACAAATCTCCATGGTGACGAGCGACTGGGCAAATCGTTGCGGACTTGGGAGGGAGCCCAAGGGTGGGACACAGACCCCGAACTCTTGAGTGCGCGGCTAATCCTTGCAGAAAAGCGGCGGCCCTTGACAGCATTGCTGCGTAAGGATTCCCGTTTCCGTCTCGTTTATGAAGACGGTACAGCAGTCGTGTTTACTGCGGCCGTGACTGACCCGCCGTCATGAATTCAAAGGGGCGACGTGATGGTTGGTTATCAACCCGGGTTTCAGCGACTCGGTCTATGTTGATCATCCTGCCGACTGTTGTAAAAAGAATGTCATGAATCCAAGAATTTCAAATAACTTTGGCGAGATCTGGTGTATTATTCGCCGGATAATTCACCGACAGAGTTTTGTAGGGTAAGGCTTGAATATAGGCGCGGAGTCGTCCTCGTCTACCTCCAACGCCCAAATATGGCGTTCTTTGAAATACTCTATTAGTTCGCAGTTTTGATCCATGTTCATCTCGCGTGCCCAGACCACCTTGGCGCCGTCAATATCTGCTTCGTTGTAGACCCATTCGTGAAGATAAGAATGTCGGGAACCGTAACTTACGATGATGAGGTGTTTGCCTTCCTTGCCCTCCATTTGGCTGAGCAATGTTGCCCGCTGCATATGCCATGCGGACGGGCTTCTTCCCGTCATCATTCCGTGTATTGACTTGGCTGTGGCCAGGGTCGCCAACAAGGCCACCAGCCACAACATCAACCGTCCGACTCTTCGGTCGCGCCAGCACCACAGCCGCATCGCGCTCAGAATGAAAAAGTAGTTGAGACCTAAAACAGGCGCCGCATAGTGGTCCCACATGAAAGTTTCCATAAGCAGGCCCGCCATGAATACCAAATAGATTAGCACGGCGCGCTGTGCCCAGCGATTTCGCCACGTCCAGCGCAAGAGCAGGGTAAAAACCCCTATCAGCGGAACGGCAAATACGTTAAACAATCGGAGCCCTAACCATGATAACGAAGCGGTCTTGTTCTCCAAAAACCCGAGAACGGATTGCTGGCTCGTATATGAGGGCAGGGCGTAGCGCTCGTGGAAGTCACGGATTATTTTATGATTGTAGTTCGGCTCCCGAGGAAGTGATTGCCAAAGAAAGACGGGAGTTGTGGCATAGGTTTGCTCGTAAATTTGGTAGGGCATGCGGAGAGCATGCCCGGTGACCCTAAAATTGAAGAATGCCATCGCGATCGCGGTCACAAGCACGACGGCGAAGATCGGCAAAATAACGCGGGTCATCGACCCGAGCCTTGGAGTTCCACGTCGCTTGAACGTATCGACGATCAAAATAACCAGCGCGGGGATGCTGAGTAAGAGCCCTTCATAAGGACGGCTGTTCGCTAGGATCGCTAACCCCACGCCGGTGACGAGCGCGTGGCCAACGCGCCGCTCGTGTGTCAAACGCCGAACGCCTCCCAAGACACATGCCCCGCCGGTGGCGGCGATTGCGCCACCCCAGTAACTCTGCGCCCAATAGGTCCCGACTCCTACAACCGGGTTAATCAACGCGAGTAGACCGCCGTACAGCGCCCAACGCGGGGGTACCCAGCCGTGCAACATCCAACAGGTAGCGGCACACATAATGCCAAAGCTCAGCCAGACGCCAACGATCGGATGGCCTCCCATGACCTTGCCGGCCGCGAGCATTAGTCCCTGGGCGGGAGGGTATTTTGACATGTAGCTCGGTCGTTGAATGATATGAAAGCTTTCTAAATGGAGCCATATTGGATGCGTGGGATTGGTCAATCGTCCGTGGGCAAAGGTGTCCGCGGCAAGCAAATAGCTGAACTCATCGTGAACCCGCGGCTCGGCCAGGCCGATCACCCGACCGACGACAGCGCTGGTGGCGAACCCTAGTAATCCGATCAGCGTTACGCTCAAACACTGTCGTTGCGCAATGCCGGCGAAATTGCGTGATAGGGTGGATAACCACGAAGTCATAATCTGGGACATTTCACAGAATAGGTTCCGCCTCAGAAAAACAATTTCCACATCGTTATGCGGGTGAAAGGAACTATTTTTCCACCCGCCGTTTCAATGGGCGGGCGACAGCTTGTGCTCATTTTTACAGCGAACAATATCGAACCGAACGACAAAATGAAGGTCATAGCTGGGTCAGCGTCCCCCCAGGATGATGTCCTCCCCCGGGGCGGCGGCGATGTCGCCTATCAGGGCGCTACCGTAGCTCGCTCGCGCAGGTTGACGAGCCGGGCGTTCGGGTTCTCCACTCGGCAATGTCCTGACTCCCGTTCGTGCTGACGTTGTCGGCGACGATAATTTGACCGGCGATTCGGTGTTTGCTAAAGGCGCGCGCGGCGGTTGCAATGCAGGCGGCGAGGGTATAGGCCCCTTTCACGGCGGACATGACGATTGACACTTCCGGCGGTTTATCGGTATCTTCAGGAAACTTTTCGGCTGGGATGTTCATTAACAGGACGGACGCCTATAGGGCTCGGCAGCGAGGAAGAATTATATTACAAGGGAGGCAACAAACAAAGTTGATTCTCGGCGGAACCGGAGAACGCAGGCATGCGCTTGGCGCGGCGAGCCGGCCGAGCGTCGCGATCAGCCGCCGGGCGAAATCCCAGGGGGTCGATCGGCGATCCTTCAATGCGCGCGAGCCAAAACCATCTAATCGATTTCGAAAGGAGCTCTCGATGCGAGAAAATCTCTTAGTCATAGTGAAGTCAACACTGGCTGCTCTAATAGGCCTCAACTTAGCCGGCTGCGCCGCCGCGACGCCGGACTATGCGGCGATTTTGACTAATCCGGATCGTCCTGCTAACGAGCGTGAGCTTGATGCTGCGCGAAAACCAGTGGACGTGCTGGCGTTTTACGGCGTTAAAAGCGGCGATAGGGTCGCGGACATATACGCCGGACGAGGTTATTACACGGCGATTCTTTCCCAGGTAGTTGGCAACGAGGGCGTGGTTTATACGGCGAGCCCCAGTTCGCGCGACGAGGTCAATGCACGGTGGAAGGCGCCGAAATTCACCAACGTCAGGATCGCCGATGGACCGCTCGAAAAGCTCGCCATTCCCCAGGACGGCTCGCTGGATTTCGCGTTGATTCATCTCAATTATCACGACCTCGCGCCCGATGTGCGCATGGCCATGAACAAACGGGTATTGGCGGGGCTAAAGCGCGGCGGAGTCTACGCCGTCGTGGATCACTCCGCAAAGGATGGAACGGGTAACGAAGCGGCGAAGACCTTGCATCGCATCGACAAGCAGCTCGTGATCAAGGAAGTCACCGGTTCGGGTTTCACCCTGGCCAAAGAGGGAAACATGCTGCGCAAGCCGGAAGACCCGCGCGACTTCAACGTCAACAAAGAGCGCAACAAAGACGACCGCTTCGTGCTGGCGTTCGTGAAGCCGTAATAATTTTGGCTCTTCCGGGTTTACTGGGGAGGAATTTTCACCACGAAGGACACGAAGTTTAAGAATCTGGGGAACCGAATCCCCTTGCACGGCGGAAACGCAGAGTTTGCATGGTTCGACCGTTCGAGAAGCCTCACGGCAGGCTTCCTCGACGGCCTTCAGTTCCGAGCCCGTCGAGGAATCACCACGAGCGGAATTCTTTATAGCCGCGCATCCTGAGCTTAGTCGAAGGACGCGCCCTCAGCGCCTCAGCCTTGAAATTTGTGGCTGATCCGTCCTTTGGCGGATCTGCGGTGAGCTACAGCGAAGCCCGAAGACTCCAAATTTGTTAAAGGCGACCGGCAGGCCGCCCCGACAACCCTTCGACTCGAGCCCCGGCCTTGGCCGGGGACTCTTGCTCAGGATTCCGCCCCACGGGCGCATTGGAAGGTGCCACGGGCTTGGCCGTGGGGCTCCGCTAAATTTCCGTGACCCGCCGCAACCTTAGTTTTTTCCTCTTCGCTTGTTCCAAAACATAGCGGCCGACGGCGAGGTCCTCGTCGGCGATGCCATTGGATTGGAAGAGAATGCGCCTGGGGCGCGGCTGCGGGGCGCCGTGGGCGACGACGCTTTGCAACGGCACGATGCCGTCCCAGCGCAGGATGCCGAACTCGCAGGCCGCGATGAGATCGCCGCTGTCGACTCTGGCGGTCGGCAAATCGTCGGTAACGACATAGTTCATGTGGCGAACGAGATCGTTGGAAACTTCATGCTTGACCGCCGCGTTGGCGCCGATGGAGGCGACCAGGACATCCTCTTTTAAATGGGTTCCCTTCGCCACCGGTATACCGGCATCCGTGGAGACGACCAGAATATCGGATTGGCTTTCGGCCTCGTCCACCGACGATGTCTCGCTCCATTCCGCTTTCACAACCTTGCGCATTTGCCTGATGAAAGCTCTTCTTTTCTTCGGCGTGCGCCCGCAGACGACGATCCTCTCGATGGGGCAGCTGTGGGCCACGGCTTCGACCTGAAAGGTCGCTTGCCAGCCGGGGCCGATGACGCCGAGCGTCCTGGCGTTCGCCGGCGCGAGGTACTTGGCGGCGACGCCGGTGGCGGCGCCTGTGCGCAGGCTGCTCAGGTAGCCCATGTCGATGATCGCCTGGATCTGCCCGGTGCGGCCGTTGTAGAAAGTCACGGTGTTGGACGCGCCCGCGTAGGCGCGCAGGCAGATGAGATCGTAGTCCGCTTGCCACGCGGCCATCATGTTGAGCTGTTTTTCGCTGCCCTTGAGCCGGCGGCGCGGCACGCTGCGCATCTTGCCGGCGGCGCGGTCGCGAAACATCGTGTCGACGCACTTGAGCGCGGCCGGCATGTCGATCAATTTGCGGGTTTGCGGCTCGCTGATAATTAATGCCATCTTTCAGAGTCCTCCACGGCTTTATAGCTCAAGGGGTGGTTGCGGGCAAGGCGTAATAACTCGGCTTGGCGCGCGTCTAATCAGCGATGGGGTTGACCATCGGTTCAATCGGTTTCAAAATAGGGCCGATGTGCTCACGTGTGCAAGACTCAATTCCAGGCGATGACCTTGCGGATTCACAAGGGAAATGCGAGGGGTGACCTATGGCGGAGGCAGTACGATTATGTCCTCACTGTGCCAATAGTATCGGCCTAAACGCGGCGAAGTGCCCTTATTGTAAGAAGGATCTCGGAACGACCGCGACGCCGCAGTGGCCCACGCGAGAGGGGGAGGCTCCTATGGCAAAGCCCGCGCCGAATCGGTCCCGGGTCTCGACTCTATTAAAAATCGTATTGGTGGCGGGTATCGCGGCCCTCGCCCTGGGCGTCTATCTCGTTGCCGGGCAACGGGGGCGGAGCGAGTCCCAGCTTTTGCTCGAGGAAAAGATCAAAGAACTGCAAGAAAAAGAGCAGAAGATCCAGACGCTGGAAGCCGACGCGGCAAAGACGCGCCAGACGCTGACCGAGCAAACCGGCCAGTTAAGTGAACTGAGAACCAAGCTCGAAGAAAACCAGAAGGAGCTGGCCTCGGCGCGCGTGCGGCTCGGCCTGGCCAACCGGGAAGCGGACCGTCTGGCCTCCAGCCGGTCGCAGTCCGCCGCGCCGACGGCTTCGCGCCCGCCCGATCCGGCCCCCCCCATCGCGTCCGCGCGCCGGGCGGCGGAAGCCGGGGTTTATGAGACCATCAGAGCTACGTCGGTGCACGAAGAGCCGTCGGGGTCGTCGCGCGTACTGTCGCAAATCGTCCCGGGAACCCGCATCAACGTCGTGCGCTCGGTCGGCGGTTGGCTTGAAGTCAGGTCCAAGCAGGGCAATCCGCCTGGATTTATTCGCCTGGATGACGCTAAATTCATCGCCAGAGCCAATTAACCACCGGCGGCGGCCGATTTTTTAGCCTCCCAACGTCAGAAGTATTTCCTGCCCACCTTCTGCGTCCCTTGAGAGCGCTCTTTCACCGGAAGATGGAAGATCATCGCCGCGGTGCGCTCATGAAGGAATTCTCGATTTGGAAGAACCCGTCACACTGGAAGAAGATGCCGCGGTGGCGGCGGCGCCGCGCCGTTTCCGGCTAAGAACGTTTTCATCTCTGCGCCACGCCGATTACCGTTACCTCTGGACCGGCACGCTGTTCATGAGCGCGGGGCAGTGGATCCAACAGGTGACCCTTGGCTGGCTGCTCTATGATCTGACCGGCTCTTCGGTCTTGCTCGGCATGCTCAATGGGCTGCGCGCCCTGCCGTTTCTCGTTGCCAGCCCGATCGCCGGCGTCGCCGCCGATCGCATGGACCGGAAGCGACTCATTCTCGCGACCCAATATATTCTCATCATCACCGCCGTCAGTATGGGATCGCTGGTGGCGTTCGGCCACCTCGAAGTTTGGCATCTTTTCGCCTTCACCATGATCACCGGCGTGACCTGGGCGTTCGTCGATCCGGTGCGGCAAAGTTTGGTCCCGGCGCTGGTACCGCGCGACGATCTCGTCAATGCGGTGGCGCTCAATTCGGCCGCGTTCAACCTGACTAAGGTGATCGGTCCGTCCTTGGGCGGAGCGTTGATTATTTTT
>Ga0184639_10000986_pt1 | contig 11920 bp, 8 predicted proteins | sample PLM31_170_b2_FD_133155 | JGI IMG/M metagenome (GOLD analysis project Ga0184639, IMG submission 133155) | Groundwater sediment microbial communities from an aquifer in East River, Colorado, USA - PLM3-1_170_b2 | ecosystem: Environmental > Terrestrial > Soil > Riparian zone | place: USA: East... | reverse complement strand
GAGATCGCCGGTGAGATTGCGGCCGTCGGAGAAGGAGCGGGCGGATATCGCGTCGGTGATCGCGTCTTCGTGTCGCATCACGTCCCCTGCATGAAATGCCGCTACTGTCTCGCCGGCCATCATTCGGTGTGCGATACCTTGCGCACAACTCATTTCGATCCGGGCGGCTTTGCCGAATACATCCGCGTGCCGAAGATCAACGTCGAGCTCGGAACGTTTCTTCTTCCCGAGGAGATCTCGTTCGAAGACGGCTCTTTCATCGAGCCCGTGGGTTGCGTCGCGCGGGCGCAGCGATTCACCCGGGTAGGCTCCGGCCAAAGCGTCCTCGTAATCGGCAGCGGCATCTCCGGCCTGCTCCACGTGCAGTTGGCGCGCGCGCGCGATGCGGCTTTCATCGCCGCTACGGATGTCAATGATTTTCGCCTGAAGGCGGCGCGCGAGTTGGGCGCCGACGCGGTCTTTCAGGCCGCCGAAGACGTGCCCCATCGATTGCGCGAAGTGAACGACGGGCGATTGGCCGATGTGGTCATCGTCTGCGCGGGAGCAATGCCGGCAGTCGAGCAGGCTTTTAGATCGGTGGAAAGAGGCGGGACGATTCTTTTCTTTGCGCCGACGGCGGCGGGAGTGAAGGCGCCGGTTCCGCTTTTCGAACTGTGGCGCGACGAGGTCACCCTCACGACTTCCTACGCAGCCAGTCCTCGAGATATCACCGAAGCGATCGAGCTCATCCGCGACCGGCGCGTGCGGGTGCGCGAGATGATTACTCACCGGCTGGGATTGACCGAGGCGGGTCTCGGCTTCGAGCTGGTCGCGAGCGCCCGGGACTCCATCAAGGTGATCATCGACCCCCAGCGGCTCTAAAATGGTTGCCGCAACCGGCCTGGCGAGGTTACCTATCCTAAACCGTATGTCGGTTAGAGTCGCTTAATCCTTCCCGTAATATTTCATCCGCTCGGCCTCCTTCGCCCTTTCTGTCAGCCCCTATTCATACCTGTCCCCACTGGGCTGCTATAGCAACTTTTGTCAATGCTTTTGCCATGGATTGTCTGCAGATACCTCAAACCTCGTTCTCTGTCCTCACGGGACGACTGTAAAAACAGACGGTTAGACATTTGTCCTATCCTGGCATGTAGCTTGCTCACTTGTCACCTTCTTGGAGGTGCGCAGACATGAACGGTGAGCAGACCGAACTCAAGTTTTTAACCCTGGCCGAGGCGGCAACGATTCTACAAGTGTCCAAGCGGACCATTCTGCGGATGATTCAAAAGAAAGATGTCCCGGCGTTGAAGGTCGGGGGTCAATGGCGGCTTCGCGAGAGCCAACTTAAAAGATGGGCGGAGGAAAAAGAGAGTTTGGTGTCGGCATTCCAACAGGATGTATGAAAAAAGTTAAGGACCCACCCAGTCCTTTGTTTAAAAGAAATCCAGTGGCGCTCGATCGCACCGATAAGCCGTCGCAGGGGGCGGCTGAGAGGTTAATGGACGTGTCCGAGTCCGACCGCATGGCTGTAGCCTTGAAGGAGTCCTATCAAGGCTTGGAGAAAAAAATTACCGAGCGAACCCGGGATCTCTCGGCCCTTTATGCGGCCCTGGCTCCCTTGGCCTCGGTGGATTCCACCCAACTGCTCCAACAGATCGTGGAACGGCTTAAAGAGGCGACGGACGCAGATGCAGCGCTCATTCGTATTCTCGACAAACAAACGGGATCCTTCCTCTCTCCGGCTCACGTAGGATTCTCTTCGAGTTATCTGCAATCAACTCAGGATCTCGACGAACGCTCCGCGGTTCGCGCCGCTGTCATGTCGGGCGAGCCGATCATCGCGGCGAATATTGTGCAACACACGCGGCTCAACGGAAAGAAGCAAATAGAAGCGGGATTTAAATCGTGCGCTTTTTTGCCTCTGAAAATATCCGGCGAGCTCCGTGGCATCGTCCATCTTGCCAGCCGCGAGGTTGGACACTTCAGCGCCGATAAGACGGACCACCTCATGGCGATCACCCGACAACAAATGGGCGTCGCGGTGGAGAACCGCGAGCTGCTCGGCGGCAAGATCGAGGTCGAGAGCAAACCCGGCAAGGGCTCGACCTTCACCGTGACGTTACCGTGTCAGCGTGAGGGAGCGGTGAGCCCGAAGGAGGGCGATGACGTATTAGCGAGAGCCAATTGAGGAAACGGGCCGAAGATAAGGAGAAAGGGTTTCTGAGACTTAGAGGGCCGCATTGATTAACAAGAGACGGGGAGGTTTGAGATGGCATTAAACGCTTCTTTGCGAGTCGGCGGTGCAATTCGCCGCGTTATCGTGAAAGCGCGCGCTGTGGCCGTCCACGTGTTTTTTGAGCGGACGGTGCTCCTGCTGACGATTTTGTTCTGCGCCGGAGTGGGGGCCACGTTATGGCATCTGTCCCGCCTGTCTTCGACCCTCGTAGAGTCAGGGGCGCTGCAAGGGACTGCGCTCTATTCCGAATCGCTTACAGAGCTGCGCACGTTCTATAACTCTCAGGTTGTGGAACGGGTCAGACCTCAGGGGGTCGTGGTCACCCACGACTACGCGACTAGAGATGGGGCCATTCCGATTCCGGCGACGTTCACCATAGAGTTCGGCAAGCACATCGGCGACAAAAGCCCTGGGATGCAGATTCGACTGTACAGCGAATACCCGTTTCCCTTCAGGAAAGACGGCGGCGCGAAAGATGACTTTGAGCGGGAAGCGCTGGTTCAATTGAGAAAACAGCCCGACAAGCCCTTTTTCCGTTTTGAAAATTTTCAGGGTCGGCCATCCCTGCGGTATGGAACGGCGGTTCAACTGAAAGCCGGGTGCGTCTCCTGCCACAACACTCACCCTGAGAGCCCCAAGACCGACTGGAAGGTTGGGGATGTGAGGGGAGTCCAGGAGATTATCCGACCGCTGGATAGCGCCGTCGCACAGACACAGGCAGGTTTGCAAGGAACGTTTGTCGTGCTGGCTACGATGGGCCTCTTTGGATTGGGAGGCCTCGGCCTCGTGATCGGAAGAATGCGCCAAACTTCAGCGGAGTTGGAGCAGCGGGTGGCCGAGCGCACGGCCGCCGAGGCTCGTCTGGCAGCCCTGCACGAGGTTAACCTGGCCGCCACGTCGACGTTGGATCTCCGGGCCGTGCTAAAGGTCCTGTTGGAAAAAACCGATCGCCTCATCCCCTTCGTCAAGGCCACGACCGTGAGATTGGTGAACCGGGAGACTGGTGATTTAGAGCCTGTGGCCTGTCGGAATTTAAATGAAGACGAATGGAAGGCAGCAACCAAGTCTGCCGCGAGCGAGGGTCTTGCCGGCATGTTGCGCGACAAGAAAGCTCCGGAAATGGTTCTTGATGCCAAAACAGACCCTCGCTCCCTGGCCTCTAAGTTTTTGCGCAAAAACGGTTTGGTCTCTTATCTGCGAGTCCCGCTGATGGCCAAGGGTGAAGTCCTTGGGGTTATTACTTTCTTTACCAAAGAAGAGCACCGATTTAGTAACGAAGAAGTAGACTACCTTACCGCCCTCGGCGGCCAGGCGGCCATAGCGATCTACAATGCCCAACTCTACGAAGACACGACGGCCTCCAAGGGAGAGATGGAGAAGGCAAACAGCTCCCTAAAGAAGCAGGCAGTGGAGCTGGCACGCTCTAATGCCGAGTTGGAACAATTCGCCTACGTAGCCTCACACGATCTTCAGGAACCGCTGCGCATGGTTGCGAGCTACACCCAGCTCTTGGCCAAGCGCTATAAGGGCAGGCTCGATGCTGATGCGGATGAGTTCATCGGCTATGCCGTTGACGGGGTCACCCGGATGCAGGGGCTGATCCAGGACCTGTTGGCCTATTCCAGGGTGGGAATGAAGGCGAAGGATTTCGAGCCCTCCGACTGCTCTGCCGTCCTGAACCAAGCGCTCGCCAACCTCAAGGCTGCCATCGAGGAGAGTGGCGCAGCGGTCACTAGCGACCCTCTGCCCACAGTGATGGCTGACGGTACCCAATTGGGACAGTTGTTCCAGAACCTGATCGGCAATGCCATCAAGTTCCGCAATCAGAGGCCTCCGCTCATTCATGTCTCGGCCAAGCGAGACGGGAAGGGATGGCTCTTCTCGATCCGCGACAATGGTGCCGGCTTCGATCCACAGTTTGCCGAGCGCATCTTCGTTATCTTCCAGCGCCTCCACGCCAAGGGCGACTATCCCGGCACCGGCATCGGTCTGGCGATCTGCAAGAAGATTGTGGAACGCCACAGCGGGCGCATATGGGCGAAATCAGAGCCGGGGCAGGGTTCAACATTTTATTTTATAATTCCAGCCTGAAACGCAAACTAACTGAGGAGGTAAAAAAAACGATGTGTACTGGAAATGGAAGGGCGATTGAGATTTTGCTGGTGGAAGATAATCCCGGCGACGTACGGCTGACGATGGAGGCCCTGAAGGAGGGGAAGCTGCTGAACAATCTCAGCGTGGTTGGAGACGGAGTGGAGGCTTTGGCTTTTCTCCGGCGGGAGGGCAAGTTTGCCGATTCGGTGCGTTCAGACCTCATCCTGCTCGACCTGAACCTGCCAAAAAGGAACGGACTTGAGGTGCTGGCGGATATCAAGGCCGATGAGGATCTGAGACGCACTCCAGTGGTTATCCTGACTACCTCTCAGGCTGAGCAGGACATTGTCAAAAGCTACAACCTCTATGCCAACTGTTACGTCAGCAAGCCAGTTGATTTAGAGCAGTTCATGACAGTGGTAAAGTCAATTGAGGATTTCTGGCTGACTATCGTGAAACTGCCCTCCGATGGAAAATCAGCGTGAGCACCGAACCGATCAGAGTCCTACTAGTTGAGGCAACCTCGGAGATGCGCGTCTTTTTCGGGAGGCGTTGGCGGACGGAGACAACGTCCAGTTTGACCTCACGCGTGTGGAGCGGCTCAGCGAAGCGGTGAAGCGCCTCGGTGAAGAGCGCTTTATGGGCTTAGGAGGCTGTGGCTTGCTGGAGATAAAGCAATTGCCATGAAGCTGGAAAATCGCTATGGGCTTTGAACCAATCAGAATCTTGTTGGTCGAGGACAACCCCGGCGACGCTCGTCTTTTGCGAGAGTTCCTGACAGAGACGGAAGCGTCTCAGTTTGAACTGGTCCATGCGGATCGCTTGAGCGAAGCTGTGAGGCGCCTCGGCGAAGGGAGATTCGGCGCGATCTTGCTCGATCTCTCGCTGCCGGACGCTCACGGCCTGGAGACAATCACCCGCTTGCGCAGTCAGTCGGCCGGCACACCGATTGTAGTTCTGACCGGTCTCGATAATGAAGAGGCCGCGATTAAGGCGCTGGAGCAAGGAGCGCAAGATTATCTGATCAAGGGACGAGTAGATGGCCATTTGCTAGTACGCGCCTTGCGTTATGCGATCCAACGCCAAAGGGCCGAAGAACAAATCCAGCAGCAATTGCAGCGCATGAATGCCCTTCGTGAAATCAACTTGGCGATTTCTTCGACCTTGGATCTTCGCAACGTGCTGGATATTTTGCTGGAGAAAATCGATCTCTCTCTACCCTATGCCAGCGCCACCATCAGGCTGTTGAACAAGGACACCGGGTTACTCGATCCTATCGCCTGTCGGAATCTGGACGAACAGGAATGGAAGGCTTCGCAATGGAGAGGGGGACGGGGGATCGCCAATATCGTGTTTGAAACCAAAGCTCCCTTGTTCATCCGCAACGCCCAGGCCGACGCGCGTGTGCTGGACCAGGCATTCTACCGCAAACACAAGCTGACTTCTTATATCGGGGTTCCGTTGATCGTCAAAGACGAAGCGCTCGGAGTGCTCGGGTTCTACACCAAAGAGGAACACGAATTCACCGGCGAGGAAGTTGATTTTCTCTCTACTCTGGCGGGGCAGGCAGCCATAGCCATTCACAATTCCCAGCTCTACGAGGAGACCGAGCATCGTCGGCGCGAAGCGGAGGAACTGGCGCGGGTGGCGCAATCCCTCACGGAGACCCTGGATATGACGGCTGTTGGAGAGCGGATCGTGACGAGCGTGCGGAAGCTCTTCGGCGTTAAGACCGCGATACTGAGACTCCTCCAACCCGACGGATCGTTGCGCGCCCTTGCATCGAGCGGCGAGACTTTTCTCCAAGATTCAAGAGTGGGTGTCATATCCGACGGGATGGGAATCGTGGGCCAGGCGGTCGCCGAGGGGAGATCGATCTGGTCCAGGGATGTGTTGAATGATCCGAAAATTCGTCTCAGCGACGAGATGCGAGATTATCATGTCCAGTCGGGAAACCGTTCCATGATTGCCGTGCCCCTCCACGCGCACGAAAGGGTCATCGGCTCGCTTGGGTTGTCGGACCAGACGGGACGGGCTTACTCCAAGAGTGAAATCGCGCTGTTGCAAACCTTCGCAGATCAAGCCGCTCTCGCCCTGGAGAACGCGCGGCTTTACAATGAGACGCGGACCAGGGAAGCGGAACTCAAGGAAACAAACCGCATGCTCTCGGCTCTTCATGCCGTAGCGGCGGCTGCGAGCCAATCGGTCGATCTTGATCGAGTCCTTCATGCGGCGATCGAGAAGATCACCGACATTTTCGCCTTCGACGCCACGCAGATCCATATTTTCAACGAGCGCACCGACGAGCTGTTACTGCGGGCCGCTTTTGAGAGGGACCCCAACCGCTTCGCTACGGCCAAGTCGTTTCGGCGCGGACAAGGTATCGTCGGCAAAGTGGCGGAATCCGGCAATCCTTTGATCTTCGAAGACGTCCAGAACGACCCGGTATACCGCCAGTTCAGCCGGAGCAAAATCTCGGGCCAGTCGGGCTATCGGCTCTTTGCGGTATTTCCCATCCGGGGGAAGCTCAGAAACTTGGGTACTCTGGCTTGCACGGGCGTCGAGCCGCGCAAGTTGAGTTCCGGCGAGATTCAACTCCTGGAGGCTATGGCGGATCAGATCGCCGTAGCGATCGAAAACGGCGAGCTTTACGAGCAGCTCAGACAGAAGATCGAAGAGCTGCAGCAGGCAAATAAAGTGAAAGACGAATTCTTGAGTGTCATGTCCCACGAGCTCCGAACGCCGCTGAATGTCGTCATGGGGTATACGGCGATGATCAAGGACGAGATGCTTGGCACCGTCAACCCGGAACAAAAGAAAGCTCTGGAGAAAGTCATTATGCGCTCGAGCGAGCTGCTGAACATGATTACCGGCATACTCTACGCCACCAGCATCGAGGCCAAAGAAGTCCGGGTCCAGAACAGCCAGTTCGCTTTGTCGGACTTACTCGACGAGCTCAGTAGGTCTTATAAAATCTCACTGACGAAGCCCATTACGCTGAAGTGGGACTGTCCGTCAGACTTACCGGCGCTGACTTCGGATCGCGAGAAACTTCGGTTCGTGCTGCAAAAGATTATTGATAACGCGACCAAGTTCACCGAAACAGGCGGCGTCACCATCTCAGCCGGATTGAGAGAAAGCAGTTTGCGGGACGCGAACGCTCCCCCGGTCGCGCGGCGCTGGCTGGAAATCAAGGTGGCAGATACCGGAGCAGGCATAGCAAAAGAGAAACTCCCCATCATCTTCGAAAAATTCCGTCAAGCGGACAGCACGGAGACACGGCGCTACGGCGGGGTGGGATTGGGACTTTATATCGCCAAGCAGTTTATGGATTTGATTGGCGGTAAGATCGAAGTCGATACGGAGGAGGGCAAGGGTTCGATCTTTACCGTTAAGGTTCCGTGCCTGCTCTCTTCTCTGTCGGCGGCGAATCAAAGGAGCGAAACGCAAGAGACGCTCGCCCATGTCGGACAGATTCACTAGTCTCCGGCGGAGTCCGCTAAGCTCCAAGGGATGATGGAAAAATCGAATTTCAAGCTGAGAGCAGATTGAAAAATCTATAAGAAATAAATTGCAATGTTGAAATTATGCGGCAGGAACCGAAACAGTTGACACTTTTAAAAATCGCCAGCCGCTTGTGGTCGGTCCTGCCATCGGGAGGATCGCTGCCGGAAGAGGTGTGGAGCCGCAGGCACCGCTTCTTGCTGGGGCTCACCTGGTTTCACGCGGCGATTATAGCGCTCGTCGGGCCGGTTCTCGGCTATAGTTGGGAGCTGAGCATCGACGCGCTGTTTCACGATGGCACGGTGCTCCACACCGTCGGGGAGGGAAGCCTCGTGGCTTTCCTTGCGCTTTTGGCGAGCCGCAAGGGAACCAAGCGGAAGTTTCGGGCCACCGTCGTGGGCTTCGGGCTGATGACCTCCTCGGCGATCCTCGTTCACCTGTCGGGAGGCTATATCGAGTTTCACTTTCACTTTTTCGTCATGCTCGCCTTCCTGGCTTTGTACCAGGATTGGATACCATACACTCTGGCGATTGGCTACGTCGCCATCCATCATGGCGTTGTGGGCGTGCTCTGGCCTGAGGAAGTTTACAATCACACCGCAGCCCTCCGGGCCCCGTGGACCTGGGCGGGCATCCACGCGTTCTTCGTGCTCTGCGCCTCTGCGGGGAACGTGATGGCGTGGCGGTTCAACGAAGCCGCGATGGCTCAGACCAGGCGGGCGGAAGAGGAGATTCGCAAGTTGAACGTCGAACTCGAACATCGGGTCGTCGAGCGCACCGCACAGCTCGAAACCGCCAACAAGGAGCTACAGGCGTTCAGCTATTCCGTCTCCCATGACTTAATCGCTCCGCTCCGGAGCATCAACGGTTTCAGCGAGGCATTGCTGGAAGATTACTCCGACAGGTTGGATGCCGAGGCGAAAGACTACCTCCGGCGCGTGCGTCAGGCGAGCCAACGGATGGGGCAGTGGATCGACGATCTGCTGACTCTCTCTCGCGTGACGCGAAGCGAAATCCGCCGTGAAAAAGTCGATTTGAGCGACCTGGCGCGTTCGATCGCCGCCGAGCTCCAGGGCGCCGCGCCCGAGCGCAAGGTGCGATTCGCCATCGCGCACGGACTGGTGGCCAACGGAGATCCAGGTCTTTTGCGCGTGGCCCTGGAGAACCTCATCGGCAACGCGTGGAAGTTCACCGCCAAGAGACCGCATGCAACCATCGAGCTGGGCATGACCCAGAACAACGGCGCCGCGGTATTTTTCGTGCGTGACGACGGCGCCGGCTTTGACATAGCCTACGCCAATAAACTCTTCGGCCCGTTCCAGCGCCTCCACGGCAGAAAAGAATTCGAAGGCACGGGCATCGGTTTAGCGACCGTGCAGCGCATCATCAACCGCCACGGCGGGAGGATCTGGGCGGAGGCCGAGGCGGGCAGAGGCGCGACTTTCTATTTCACGCTTTAAGAGAGGAGAAACCACGTGAAAGAAAAAACCATCCTGCTGGTAGAAGACGATCCCGACGACGAGGCGCTGACTCTCAGAGCGCTCAGAAAAAATAATATTGCCAACCAGGTCATCGTCGCGCGCGACGGGGCCGAAGCATTGGACTATCTGTTCGCCTCCGGTGCGTATGCCGGCCGCGATACGAGCGTCGTGCCGCAAGTCGTCCTCCTCGACTTGAAGCTCCCCAAGGTGGACGGGCTGGAAGTGCTCAGGCGCCTGCGCGCCGACGAGCGCACGCGGCTTATTCCCGTCGTCATTCTCACCTCGTCCAAAGAAGACCAGGACATCATTAACGGCTATAGCCTCGGCGCCAACAGCTATATTTGCAAGCCGGTGGAGTTCGAGCAGTTCAGAGAAGCGGCGCGCCAATTGGGACTGTATTGGCTTGTCCTCAATATGCCGCCGCCCGAGGGAAAGAGGAGCTAGATGAACACGCCGCTCCGCGTCCTGATCGTCGAAGATTCCGAAGACGACGCCGCGCTGCTGCTCCGCGAGCTCAGGCGCAGCGGTTACGTCCCCGCTCACGAACAGGTCGATACCGCCGCGGCCATGAAGGCTGCGCTCGACGCCGAGACCTGGGATGTCGTCGTCTCCGATTATTCCATGCCGAGCTTCAGCGCCTCGGCCGCGCTCAACGTGCTGCAGCAGAGCGGTCTCGACCTGCCTTTCATCATCGTCTCGGGCGCCATCGGCGAAGACGCCGCCGTGGCTGCCATGAAAGCGGGCGCGCACGACTACGTCATGAAAGGCAACATGGCGCGGCTCGTCCCCGTGATCGTGCGCGAGTTGCGCGAGGTCCAGATACGGCGCGAGCGCAGGCAAGCCGAGCAGGCTTTCCGCGAGCTCTACGAGCGGACCAAAAAGCAGGCAGAGGAGCTGGAAAGAGCCAACAAGGTGAAGAACGAATTTTTAAGCGTCATGTCCCATGAGCTACGCACCCCGCTTAGCGTAATCATGGGTTACGTGGCGATGATCAAGGAGGAGACCCTAGGGAAGGTCAATGCCAAGCAGAAGGAGGTCCTCCAAAGGGTCCTCGGGCAAGCCGTCAATCAACTCGGCATGGTCGATGGCATATTGCAGGTGACGCAGATGGAGGCGGATAGGGTGAAGGTGGCTATCCGGGAAACGAGTCTGGGAATATTTCTCGACGACCTCAGGTCAGGCTACGAGATTTCCGTGAATAAGGAGACCGATCTCCAATGGGATTATCCGCCGGACCTGCCGGTGATAAGAACCGACGGCGAGAAGCTCAAGCACGTGCTGCGAAATCTCATCAACAACGCCGTCAAATTTACCCCGCGCGGCAGGATCACGGTCTCCGCGCGCGTCGCGGAAGGTGCAAGATCGGAGACGGCGGGCGACAACGGGCGCTTGTCAGCCGGGAACACAGAGACTCAAAACTGCTCGAACAGATGGATAGAGTTTAAGGTGGAAGATACGGGCGTCGGGATTTCCGCCGAGAGCCTGCCGATCATTTTTGAGAAGTTTCGTCAGGCGGATAGTTCCGAGACGCGTCTCTACGGCGGTGTGGGGATCGGGCTTTACATCGTAAAGACGTTTACCGAATTGCTCGGCGGCAAGATCGAGGTCGAGACCGGAGAAGGAAGGGGATCTGTATTTACCGTGAGCATTCCTTGCGAGACCTCGCCGGTAACCGTGGAGCGCGGGGAACTGCCGGCGCCGGGACCGTCGGGCCGGGGCGACGGCGAGGATGGCACTTCTTCGACGAATCGTTCTCAACGGGTTCGATCCGCATGAGAGTAGACGGATGAAAAAGGTTTCCTTTTCAGGCTTGCGCGCCCGTTTGATCCTGCTGGTCTTTTTGGCCGTGATTCCGGCTTTGGGATTGATTTTCTACGCGGCCGAGGAGCAACGGAAGTCGATGGCGCTCGAAGCGCAACAGAGCGCGCTCCGGCTCGCACGACTCGTGTCGGCCAATCAACACGATTTGATCGAGGGGGCGCGCCAACTCCTGACTGCTATGGCCCAAGTTTCGCCGGTCCGCGACGGCCAGGCAGCGCCGTGCAACACGTTTCTGGCGGATCTTTTGACCGCCTATCCGCTGTACGCGAATTTTGGCGTGGCCGATCGGAACGGCAATATTTTCTGCAGTGGCATTCCGCTCAAAGAGATCGTCAACGCAGCCGAGCGCGCCTGGTTTCAACGGGCGGTTCAAACCCGCGACTTTGCCATCGGCGATTATCAAATCGGCCGTATCACCGGCAGACCCACCTTGGTCTTCGGCCATCCCGTGCTGGTTCGACAGGAAGTGGCGGCCGTAGTCTTCGCCGCTCTCGATTTGAGCTGGTTCAATAAACTGGCGATGAAAGCGGGCTTGCCTCCGGGCACCACGGTCACGGTGGTCGATCGCAACGGCGTTATTTTCGTGCGTTATCCAGAGCCGGGAAACTGGATCGGTCAGTCGATGCCTGAGGGATCTCTCCGCAACGCGATCAAGGCGCAGAACGGAGAAGGCACGGCCGATGCCCGCGGTCTCGACGGCGCCGAGCGGCTTTACGGCTTTACTCCTCTTGGCGGTGCCGCCGGCGCGACCGTTATCGTCGGCATCGCCAAGGATATGGCCTTTGCGCCCGCCGACCGGATCATG
>Ga0184639_10000985_pt1 | contig 11922 bp, 16 predicted proteins | sample PLM31_170_b2_FD_133155 | JGI IMG/M metagenome (GOLD analysis project Ga0184639, IMG submission 133155) | Groundwater sediment microbial communities from an aquifer in East River, Colorado, USA - PLM3-1_170_b2 | ecosystem: Environmental > Terrestrial > Soil > Riparian zone | place: USA: East... | reverse complement strand
TCCAGGGCGCGGTCCGGTTCGACCGCGTCTCCTTTCACTATCGCCCTGACGTGCCGGTTCTCTCCGACATGACGCTGGACGTCAAACCGGGAGAGCGGATCGCGCTGGTCGGCCCCAGCGGAGCCGGCAAAAGCACCATGCTCAAGCTGCTGATGCGCTTCTATGACGTGCAGGCCGGGGCGATCACCATCGACAGGCACGACGTGCGAGACATGCCCCTCGCATTCCTGCGCAGCCAAATCGGTCTGGTGCAGCAGGAACCCTTTTTGTTCAACGGCACCGTGCGCGACAATATCGTCTACGGCGATCTGGCAGCCGATCAGTTCCGGATCAAGGAGGTGGCGCGTGCGGCGCGCGCGCACGAGTTTATCGCCGAACTTCCGGAGGGGTATGAGACCTGGATCGGGGAGCGGGGAGTCAAACTCTCGGTCGGGCAGAAACAGCGGGTCTCCATCGCGCGGGTGTTGCTCAAAAATCCGCCGCTCGTGATTTTCGATGAGGCGACGTCGAACATCGATACCGAGACCGAAGTCAAAATCCGGGAGGCGCTCATCTACCTGACCCAGGGCCGCACCACCTTCATCATCGCCCACCGTCTCTCCACCTTGCACAATGTGGACCGCATCGTGGTGGTGGACCGGGGCCGGATCGTTGAGGAGGGACTCCACGAGGAGCTGCTCAACCGAGGCGGGCTCTACGCCGGCCTGTACGAGGCCCAATTCCAGGTCTAGCAGGTTGCTGGGTACATCCAATCAGCGGGTTGCTCCCCAGTGAGATTGCGAATCAAGCCGACAGCTCGGTATACTCGTCCCAATTATTTATCTGGAGAAGGGCTATGGTCTTGGTGTATGAAAACGATCCGTTGGATACCGAGGACGCCCGCGGGCATTTTTATCACGTCTGTCAGGGTAAGATCGAGCAGGCCGAACTCTCGATTCCCCCTCCGGACAAGCCTTACGAATGTCCCACGTGCGGCATCGAGTTGGAGACCGAAGACTTTTGGCATGCACAACTGAAAGGGTCGGTGTAAATTTAGTTCTGAGGACTGAGGTATCAGGACTGAGCCTCGGCCCTCAGTCCTGAGTCCTCAGCACTGGAGAATTTTCTGCGATGCAAGGAAGCGCGGGACGAAAGACGGTTTCAGTGATGCGCGGCTTTATGATGCTTTGCGACGCCTGCTATGACCACGTGATCACCGATAAGTTAGTAGACGGAAAGAACTACGTGGCCGATCACGAGGCCCTGTTCGATACTATCTGTCCGGGTTGTACGGACATTAACCGCCCGCTGATCGACGATATGCTGGGCAGTTCGGAGTAGATCTGCTGAAACCCATCGCGTCATTTGCAGTCCTTCCCATCGAAGTGTTTACACGCAGACTCGCCGCCCGCGACTTTCCAGGTTTTCAGCAGGGGAGGCTTCCCCTCCCTGAGCTCGACTACGATGTCAATCATGCCCGAGATCGGAAGCTTGCCCAGGTGAGGCTTGGCTGCCTCGCTCGCCTCCACGACCACAATTCCTGAATCGCCTGACACGAACAGGAAACCCTTCTCTTGATCAACGTCGATGATCGGGCTATAAATGCTCTTCTCCGCTGCGGCGGCCGCTCCGATCCAGCTGAGGCAGGCCAGTGCGGTGACAAGCAGAACGCTCCATCGCGTGAACCGCGCAGACGGTCTCACCGGTATTCTCCCGTCACGTGCGTGGGCAATCAGCGGAGGCATTATGGCACCGTTCGCGCAAGTGGTCTAGCAAATTTTCTTGAACGGGGAGACCTGATAGAGCGGCTGAGGTGAAACGTCAGATCGGCTGAAATTCAGTCGGGAAGACCTGGCGGTCTTTGATCCAGTAGGCTCGAATGTCCGGCTTCGACTTCTCATCGAGAGAGATAATGATGTAGGCGGCTTCCGGGTAATAGGCAAGGCCGATGTCGGTCGTGGACGGGTAGGCGGGAGAGTGCGTATGTGAATGATAGATCACGGCGAGGTCAAGCTGCCGCTCCCGCATGTCCTTAAACGCCGCCAGCATTTCCTTGGGATCCATGAAGTAGGCCACCTCGGCGCGAGTCACTTCCGAGAGGTGGCCGAGCCCTTTGACGTGCGCCTCGTCGAAGACCTGGACCGCCCGCGCGTCTTTGGCCACGGTGTTGGTGATCCGGTAGTGATGGATCACGGTGCCGTTCCTTCCCGCCAGCAGCCCGCAGCACTCGAATGGGTCCAGCTCGCGGGCATGGGCCACCATGTCGTCCAGAATTTTCCGGGGAATCTTCAGAACGGACACGTTAGAGAGCGCACGAGACGGTATAATCGCCGCTCAGATTGGTGATGGTGGGGTTCGTCCCGCACAATGGGCAACGCGGATCTTTCGGGCGGGTCACCTTCCGGAACTTCATCTCCAGGGCGTCATAGATCAGCAGTCGATCGGCCAGTGTTTCCCCGATCCCAAGAATTTCCTTGATCGCCTCCGCCGCCTGGAGAACCCCGATCGTCCCGGCCAGCACCCCCAGCACGCCGGCTTCCTGGCAGTTCGGCACGAGTCCGGCCGGAGGCGGCTCGGGGTACAGGCACCGGTAGCACGGATAGCCTTCGTGTGATTTGATGGTCGTCAGTTGGCCCTCGAACCGGAAAATGCTTCCCGAGATCAGGGTCTTCTTCGCAAAGTAACAGGCGTCGTTGACCAGGAACCGGGTCGAGAAGTTGTCGGAGCCGTCCAGGATGATGTCGTAGTCCGGGAGAAACCGCATGATGTTGTCGGTCGAAATGTTCTCCTGGTAGGTTTTGACGGTGATCTCCGGGTTCACCGCGGCCAGCATCTGCCGACCGGACTCCACCTTGGGTGTGCCGACCATGGCGGTCGTGTGCAGGATCTGCCGCTGCAGGTTCGAAAGATCCACCACGTCGCCGTCCACAAGGCCCAGCGTGCCCACTCCGGCCGCCGCGAGGTACAGCGCGGCAGGGGAGCCCAGCCCACCGGCTCCGATGATCAAGACCTTGGCTCCGGACAGTTTCTTCTGACCCTTCCCGCCTACTTCGGGCAAGATAATGTGTCGGCTGTATCGCTGAATCTGCGCGTCGGTAAAGTCCATGCTAAACCCGTTAATCGTGAAGCGTTATTCGTTAATCGCGAGTTGTTTTGTCCGTTATATCGGTTGAGTCAGTTTAGTCCGTTAACGGACCCAACGGACCTAACGGACACAACGTTTTCCGTTTCACGTCTTCTATTCGACGACGTTCAACTCGATGGGATCGACCAGGACCCCTTTCTTCCGCAGCCCTTCTACTGCCCGCTCGATTTCGGCGGTTTCACCGGTCAATTCGACATCCATCCAGCCCGTCTTTTCCCGGACATCGGCGCGCCGGACGTTGGTCACCACCTTGTACTCATGGCCGATCTGGTAGATGATCGGCTCTTTGATTTTCTCTTCGGGGAACCGGATGTGAAACCGCAGGCTGGGCATCACCGGCCTCCCGCAATCGCCGGGACGATGGACACCTCATCCCCGTCCTTCAGCGCCGTCTCCTTGCCACTCAGAAACCGGATATCTTGCTCGTTCACGTACACGTTCACGAAGCGACGTAGCTCGCCTTTCTCGTCGCACAGGCGATCCTTCATGCCCGGATGCATGGCTTCCAGATTGGCGATCATCTCGGCAATACTTGCTCCTTTGGTCTCGACTTCACCCTGGCCTCGGGTCAGCGGCCGCAACGGGGTGGGGATGCGGACTTTGATCATGCGTCCCTCCGACCGTTTTTGCCCATTTTGAAGGTCTGCTCGAAACTCACAAGGCTTGGCTGGATGCGAACCGGTCGGCCGACCGCGTCGATCACCGCTTCCTGAGTTTTCAGCCCATTCCCGGTGATGTACGCGACCGTGACATCGCTCTTTTTGATGACCCCTTGCTTGACCAGCTTCTGGAGCACACCAACCGTCACGCCGCCCGCGGTCTCGGCGAAAATTCCCTCGGTTTGGGCGAGCAGCTTGATGCCCTCCACCACTTCGTCGTCAGGCACCATGTCCATCGCCCCCCCGCTTTCGGCTGTGGCTTTCAACGCATAGTAGCCGTCCGCCGGGTTGCCGATGGCAAGAGATTTTGCGATGGTCTTCGGCTTCACCGGTCGGAAGAAATCCCGGCCCTCTTTGTAGGCAGTCGCGATGGGGGAGCATCCCTCCGCTTGCGCGCCGTTGACCTTCGTCCGGACCACATCCACCAGACCGAGCGCGTGCATCTCGTTCAGGCCCTTCCAGATCTTCGTCAGCAACGATCCCGAGGCTATCGGAACGACCACCTGATCCGGCGCCCGCCAGCCGAGTTGTTCGACGGTTTCGAAGGCCAGCGTCTTGGAGCCTTCCGCGTAATAGGGCCGGATATTGATGTTCACGAACGCCCAGCGATGCTCGGCCGCGATCTCGCTGCAAAGGCGATTCACATCGTCGTAATTCCCCTCCACCTCGACCACGTTGGGCCGATAGATGAGATTCCCCAGCACCTTCGCCGCCTCCAGATCGCCCGGAATGAAGACGTAGCACTGCATGTTGGACGCAGCGGCATGAGCCGCCACGGAATTCGCCAGGTTGCCGGTCGAGGCGCACGCGACAGTGTCGAACCCCAATTCCCTGGCTCGGGTAAGGGCCACGGCGACGACCCGATCTTTGAAAGAGAGCGTTGGGTGATTGACCGTGTCGTTCTTCAGGTACAGTTCATCAAGTCCCAAATAGGCGCCGAGGTTGCGAGCCCGCACCATCGGGGTGAACCCGGCATGTGGCCCCACGGTTGCCGAGCCTTCGACGGGCAGCAGGTCGATATACCGCCACATGCTGTGCGGCCCATCCTGAATCTTCCGCCGCGAGATGGTTTTCTTGATCTCGTCGTAGTTGTATTTGACCTCCAACGGACCAAAGCAGAGCTCGCAGACGTGAATCGCTTGTGTGGGATATTCTTTGCCGCATTCCCGGCAAATCAGCGCTTTCATCTTGGTCATACCAGCCCCACTCATGAGTCAGGCCGCTCGAGGCAGTTATGGAACGTAGGCGGCTCCCGGAGTCCGAACCTCGCAGGATTCCTGTTCGTGATCGAAGAGTTCCGTGATCGTCGGATGGTCCCCACACAACGGGCAGTTGGGGTTCTTTTTCGTCTTGATTTCGCGGAACGCGGTACGGCGCGCATCAAAATCCAGCATCCGGTTAGTCAACGGTCGGCCGACCCCGAGAACCAGCTTCAGGGCCGCGGTCGCCTGGATCGTCCCAATGATTCCGGCCAAGACGCCGATCACCCCGGCTTCCTGGCAACTGGCCACGAGCCCGGGTGGCGGGGGATTCTTGAACACGCACCGGTAGCAGGCCGATTTCCTGGGAATAATCGTGGTGACGCGACCGTCAAATCGAAGGATTCCGCCATGCACCAGCGGCTTGTCGGCAAAGTAACAGGCATCGTTGCACAGGAACTTGGTGGGGAAATTGTCCGACCCATCAAGGACAACATCGTACTCACGAATGAGTTCCAACGCATTCCTGGACGAGAGCCGGTCTTCGTACGTGGCCACGTTGACATCGGGGTTGAGGGCAAGGATCTTTTCCTTGGCCGAGACCACTTTCGGACGGCCCAGATCCGGCGTGTGGTGGATGACCTGGCGGTGCAGGTTGGAGAGGTCCACCACGTCGCTGTCGATGACGCCGATGGTGCCGACCCCTGCCGCCGCCAGGTAGAGCGCCGCCGGCGAGCCGAGGCCGCCGGCGCCCACGATCAGCATCCTGGACCGAGCGATCTTCTTCTGCCCCTTCCCGCCGACTTCAGGCAGAAGGATATGCCGGCTGTAGCGAGTAATCTGTTCGTCGGTGAAGTCCATGTCAGCTACGCTTCCGGGCTAGAGGCAATGGGCTTGAGGCTATAGGTCAAGGAAGGCACCACCGTCTTTCCCCATCGCCTATTGCCTATAGCCCTCAGATATTGAAGTATTTTTCGATGCTAATGTACCGTTCGCCGGTGTCGGGGAGGATCGTGACCACATGCTTGCCTGGCCCCAGTTCGTCCGCCACCTTCTGCGCGGCGAACACGTTGGCGCCGGCCGAGATCCCGACCAGCAGCCCCTCCTTTTTAGCGAGCAGCTTGGAGGTTTGGTAAGCCTCATCGTCCGTGACCGTGAACACCTGATCCAGAATCGAGCGGTTCAGGACCTTCGGGATGAAGCCCGCGCCGATGCCTTGAATTTTGTGGGGGCCGGGGTCTCCTCCCGACAGGACGGGAGACCCGGCCGGCTCGACCGCGATAATTTTGATGTGTGGATTGCGTTCCTTGAACACTTCTCCGCATCCCGTAATGGTGCCTCCGGTTCCGACGGCGGCGACGAAGGCATCAATTTTCCCGTTGAGCGCGTCCCAGATCTCCACCGCGGTCGTCCGCCGATGAATCGCGGGATTGGCCGGATTTGAGAACTGGTCGGGCATGAAATAGGCCGGGTTCTGCGCCACGATGCTCTCGGCTTCCTTGATGGCCCCCTTCATGCCTTCCCAGGCGGCGGTCAAGACCAATTGTGCGCCGTACGAGGACAGGAGGCTGGCCCGTTCCATGCTCATGCTCTCGGGCATCACCAGGATTAATTTGTACCCGCGGACCGCCGAGACCAAGGCGAGACCGATCCCGGTATTGCCGCTGGTAGGCTCCACGATGGTAGAGCCGGGGTTGAGCCGGCCTTGGCGCTCCGCCTCGTTGATCATGTTGAGGCAGATGCGATCTTTGACGCTCCCGCCGGGGTTGAACGATTCGACCTTGCCATAAATGGTGGCCGATCCATCGCGGGTCAGTCGGTTCAAGCGGACCAGCGGAGTCCCACCGATCAGCTCGGTGATCTCCTTGTGCGCCACCGCCGTCACCGGCCGCCCCCCATGTAAAAGAGAAACTCCAACTGATCTCCCTCCTTCACGGACGTCGTGGCCAGGTGGTCACGTTCCAGCATCTGAGCATTCAGCTCGACCGCCACCAAATGGGGATCTATGCTCCTGGCCTTGAGCAAATCCAAGACCGTCGCCCCCTGGACCTCTTCCGATTTTCCGTTGATTTTCACCAGCATCGGCGACTCCAAACTGGGCTTAAAGATTTAAGAATTTCCCCATGCTAACGAACTACGTCCGGGGTTGTCAAGGAACCCTCCCCAGGGGTCGTGTCCTAATTTCCAGCATGGCAGTTCAGTATATTTTAATGGACACAATTCCCAAAACAGTGAGCGCAACTATCCAGAGTGTGCGGTACAGCGCAGCCTCCTTAGAATATGAGTGAACGATTTGCGGGTGATTGGCGGCCGACCGAAGCGCTTGCTCGGCTCTATAGCAATACACAACAGAACCTACATAAACAACAATGTTGAATAAAAATATGAGGGTTGACATGAGCTCCCATTTGCTTTTGGCCAGTTCAAGAAATCTATGTTGAGTGTTGATAGCAAACAGAAACACTAGCATATGAGCTGATGCGAAACCGGTCACGTAGTTGCCAAGATCCCAGAATTTGTTTGCAAGGTCATCTTCCGCATTAGGCATCGGTCATCCCTCCGTACGCGAGAAATCCTTCAAGTCCCTTACCCTGCTGGTAAAACCAGCCACCATCACAGATGGGAGACATAGTGTACGATGGATGCGCACAAAATTATAGTGGGCAATGCACGTGACGGTCCCAATGAGGACCCCGGGCAGCCTCCCCGCCACTTGACTTTGTTCTTGGTTCCCCTACAGTATGGCCACTTTTTCAGAGAGAAGGCTTTTATGTGGAAGCGGAATTTCATGTTTCGGGCTCAGGAGTCGGCACCCTTGGAACAGTCGGAGAACGAGCTGTTTCATGACACCGAGCCGGCACTGGATAGCGCGGGGATGCATTTTGAAAAGTTTATCTCGGTGTGGGTGCAAGGCGAGGGAGATGACCAGGCTCCCACCGCCTATACCAATCTCTATGTGCGAACGGCCACGCTGGACTTCAAGAAGCGTGCAGGATTTCTTCAGCCGCTTCAAGGGCGATCCCACCAGATCAAACAGCTACTGACGCCCGGCCAGAAGGCGTTTCTTAAGGACTGGCTCAGCAAGATCTCTCCGAGCGCCTGGAACGCCGCAGAAGATCATTTCCGGGCCCTGTTTGAAACCGACTAATCAACGACTGGCAATGAAACGCTACGTCATCATTGGCGGCGGGCCGGCCGGGATCAATGCTGCCGCGGCCATCCGAGCCAAGGATGGGGATGGCGAGATCCTGGTACTCGACCGCGATCAGGATCCTCCCTATTACCGGACGGAACTCGATACCTACATCGGGGGCTCCACGTCCGACGCTGAGATGCCCTTGAACCCTGATTCCTTTTACAAGGACCGGCGGATCAACATTCGGCTACGCACCGTGGTCGCGCGGCTGCAACCGGCCGAGCGGCGGGTGGAACTGGCCGGCGGCGAACGTGTCCAGTACGAGGCGCTGTTGCTGGCGCCCGGCTCCTTTCCCCTGACAGTTTCATGGCCTGGAGGCCGGGTGTCCGGCGTGACGACCATACGGACCTGGGAAGATGCCCGAGGCCTGATTGGCCGGGTGATGGAGACCGACAGACCGGTTATCGTCGTGGGGGGAGGAGTCCTCGGCCTGATTCTGGCCGAAGGCATTCGACAGCGAGGCCGGCGGGTTGAATTGCTGGAGCGGGAACCTTGCCTCTGGGCCCCGGTCTTGGACAGGATCGCGTCCGACCTGATCAGGCAGGGTCTCGTTCGGGCCGGCATCGAGGTTCACCTGGGCGAAGAAGTCGCCGAAATCCACGGGGAAGATGGGAAAGTCACGAGCGTGCGTACCTCCGCCGGTCGGCGTCTTGACACCAATCTGGTGGTGGTCGCCATCGGCGTGCGGCCAGACATCGGGTTTCTGCATGGAAGCGGCATCAGAACCGACCGCGGCATTCTCATTGACCACGAGTTTCGCACCAACGTTCCCGAGGTGTTCGCGGCCGGCGATGCGGCTCAGGGTTACGATCCGATTTCAGGACTCTTTCGCGTCGTGACGAACTGGAACAACGCGGTGGACCAGGGGAAGCTGGCCGGCGCGTTCATGGCCGGCGGGGGGGAACTGTACCGGGGCGTGATCGTGTCGAACTCGGAGACGTTCTGCGGCGTGCGGACGAGCGTGCTGGGCCTCACGCAACCGGCCGCGCAAGGCATGGTTGTCCTGAGCGGCCGCGAGCAGACGAAAGGCATGTACCGGAAACTGGTGCTGCGTCAGGACAAGCTCATCGGCGCACTCCTGGTCGGCAACACCTCCGGAGAGGGGATGATGCGCAAGATGATCATCGAAGGCAAGCCGACCTCGGCCACCGAGGTCAAATCGAAGTTTCTGACGGGGTTGACGATTGAAGAGATCGCAGTCTCATGACAGTCGGCGCTGACAGAATGTCGGAGCTTCGGCCGAGCCTCGCAGGGATACTGGGCATTCTGGTCTGGCTGCTCATCGGAGGGCCAACCAATACACCGGCTCTCGGCGCTGCGAACGTCGAGATCTACTACGCGCCGGAGGACCTGCCGGGGGACAAGCTGGTCGCCATCTACAACCGGGCGCGGCGCTACATCTATGTGGCCATCTACGGCATCACGTATCCGCCGGTCGTGAAAGCGCTCGTCTCGGCCAAGAAGCGCGGGGTGGACGTCCGTGTAATCACGGATCGGGAGAGACTGAAGGACCCCAAGCAGGTAGCCGCCATCGAGACGCTACATTTGGCCGGTATTCCGATCCGGGTGAACCTGCACGAAAACCTGATGCATCTGAAGCAAGTGGTCGTGGATGACGAGGTCAACACCTCCGGTTCGATGAATCAGACAGGGAGCGGCAATCGCTACAATGACGAGCGCTTGGACGTCCTCACCGATCCTGTGACAACGGCCAAGGCGCGGGACAAGTTCCTGGCCATGTGGAAAGACCCTGATCGCTACGAGGCCTGGCGGTAGCAGGATGTTGAAAAATGCCTCCAGCTTCGTTCTCGTTCACCCATTGCACGTGGCGGAGCAATGGGTACCCGTCAAGGCCTCAACGTACAGGCCAAGGGTACGCCTCGGCCTTTCGCTCGCTGCGGCCTCGCTGGGCGACCTTTTTGAACATCCTGCGGGACTATGATAAGGCGTTAGGACCGGTGGAAAACATGAGGACCGAACAGACAGATGTGGTTGTCATTGGGGCCGGTGGTGGGGGCGCCGTGCTGGGCCTCGTGCTGGCGCAGAAAGGGATCAACAGCCTGGTCCTGGAACAGGCCTCCGGTCCGCCGAGCGGGCTGCGGGGGGAAATCCTGCAGCCCAACGGCCAGCAGATTCTGGATCGGCTGGGGGTCCTGAGCCGGCTTCCGGCCGAGGCGATCAAGTCCGTGCGCTTCTTTCATTTTTGCCGTGCCGGAGGCACACGGGAAGGGGCGCGTCGTGGCGCGCCTGGGGCGGGCGGGTGGAATTGGTCAGGGGCGCGTCCCCGTGGAGAGAAGCCTGTCTTGGCAGGCGCGGGGTGGGTGGGTGCGATGCCGCCTGGGGCGGGTGGGTATGAACGCCTCTGCACCGTGGATTACGATATGCTGCCGCTACCGTACAACCGAGCGATCGTCACGCTGCCGAACGTCGCCCATCACGCCATCCTGAAGGCGCTGGAAGAGCGCGCACCCGGCGGGCTCCGGTACGGCGTGCAGTTCAAGGAACTCCTGCGCGAAGGTAATCGGGTCGTTGGTGTTGTGGGGGAGCATCAGGGGAAGCCGCTGACGATTTCGGCCAAGTTGGTGGTGGGTGCCGATGGCGCGTTCTCCAAGGTCCGGGAGGCGCTGGCAATTCCGGCGCAACTGCATCGGTACCGCGAGGGCTACCTGATCGCCATGCTGGACGACGCGGACGGCCTGGACGAAGGTCGCTACTTCGTCGGCCGCGGGACGATTCTCGGACTGTTTCCCGCCGCTGGCCGGAAAACCTACCTCTTTTATATGATTCCCGCCGGAACGATGGAGCAGGTCAAAGCCGCCGGTCTCCCGGCTTTGCGAGAGCAGTGGTGCAGGATCGCTCCCAGCCTGGGGAAAACGTTTCACGGCCTGATGGACTGGAGTCAGACCGCTTACATGCCGGCGGCGCGAGTAAAGACCGCAACTTGGGTGGCCGACGGCGCGGCGCTGATCGGCGATGCGGCCCACGCGATGAACCCGCATGCCTCGCAGGGGCGCATGCAGGCGATGGCCGACGCGATGGCGCTGGCCGACCTGATCCCGTTGTGCTTGGAGCGCGGGGACTGCTCCGCCTCGGCGCTCGCGCCCTTTGAGCGGCAGCGCCGTCCGCAAGTGACCATGCTGCAACGCATGGCCGATGAGCAGGTGTTGTTCTGGAACACCGGCAATCCGGCACTCGGCTTCCTGCGCGACCGCGTCTTTAAGACCCTCGACCGCAACCACCGGCTGCGCTATCGCGTGCTGGCCACGACCGCCGGCCTGCGCGAGACTCCGCCGTTCGGCCTGCTGGATCGCCTGATGGCGGCGGGGCTGCTGCCGGACCCACGTGCCGACCGGCTGCCGGCGGAAGCCACCGTTGCGTAACGGAACCATGCGTGAAGTTGCAGCAGAGGCGCGCCCGATTCTGCAATCCTATCTCAAGGAAGCGCAGAAGCTGTTCGGGACAGCGCTGGAGGCGGTGATCCTTTACGGCAGCGCCGCAGGCGGCGACTATCTCCACGGGCGATCCAACCTCAACCTGCTCATCTTGCTCGCGCAGCTCGATGCAACCCTGCTGCAGCGATACGCCAAACTCCATCGGCAGTGGCAGCAGGAGCAGATCGCGGTGCCGCTGTTTCTCACGCAGGCCGAGTTGCGCTCCTCACTCGACCTCTTCCCCCTCGAATATCTGGAAATCCAGGAACAGCATATCCTGCTGGCGGGCCGCGATCCCTTTCCCGAACTGCAT
>Ga0184639_10000984_pt1 | contig 11929 bp, 7 predicted proteins | sample PLM31_170_b2_FD_133155 | JGI IMG/M metagenome (GOLD analysis project Ga0184639, IMG submission 133155) | Groundwater sediment microbial communities from an aquifer in East River, Colorado, USA - PLM3-1_170_b2 | ecosystem: Environmental > Terrestrial > Soil > Riparian zone | place: USA: East... | reverse complement strand
CTCGTATACCCTAACTCGCTGCCCGAGGCCGCGCCGGACGCCATCGCCCACTCCCTCACCCCGACGCTCGTCGATCTCGACGCAGCGCGGGCGTATGCCGAGGCGGCCACGGGGCCGTGCGACGTGTTCGTCAAGGTCGACGTCGGGCTCGAGCGGCTGGGAGTGCCGGCCGAGCAGGCGGTGAAGACTGTCGCCGCCATGCTGGAGCTGCCGCACCTGCGCCTGGCCGGGCTCTGCGCCCACCCGCACGCGCCCTCCGGTGCCGACCCCGCCTACGCCGAGGGGCAGCTTGGACGGTTCACCGCGGTGGTCGACGAGCTGGAGGCGCGAGGGCTGCGGGTGCCGATCCGGTTGCTCGCCGCCTCGCCCTTCGTGCTGAGGTTCCCCCAGACGTACCTCAACGCCGTCGATCCCGGACGGATGCTCTACGGCATCACGTTCCCCGGCGAGACGTCACCGGTCCCGCTGCGGCCGACGCTTCGGGCCCTCACCACGCGTGTCATCGCACTCAAGGAGCTGACACCGCGCGAGCGCTTCGCCGAGCTGGCGCCGTTCCCGGTGACGGCGCCCATGCGCCTCGGCGTGATCCCGATCGGCTCGGCCGACGGCCTCTCCTGGCTCCACGCCGGGCGGGTGCTCGTGCGCGGGCGCGCCGTCCCCATCGTCGCCGGCCCCTCGCTCGAGCACACGCGGATCGACCTGACCGAGGTGCTAGAGTCGCGCGTCGGCGACGAAGTCGTGATCATCGGCCGCCAGGGCGACGCCGAGATCACCGCCGCCGAGGTGGCCAAGTGGCATGGCCTCGGGCTCCACCACGTCGCCACCACCGTCGGACCGCGAGTGGCCCGCGTGTACCTGTCGGGTGGCGCTCCCGTAAAGACGGTGACACTCGCCGGCGACGGCTGAGCCGCTCGATCAGCCCCGCGCCAGCGCCGCCTTCACCCGCTCCGCCCGGAACGGGACGGTCCGCAGCCGCACACCGGTCGCGTCGAAGACGGCGTTGGCGAGCGCCGCGGGGACCGGCGTCGACGCCGCCTCGCCCACGCCGAGCGGCGGCTGGTCCAGCCGCTGGATCAACTCGAACTCGAGTGCCGGCACCTCGGGAAAGGTAAGAATCGGGTACGAGCCCCAGTCGAGAGTGGTCACGCCGTCACGGTCGTAGACGACCTCCTCGTGCAGAGTGCGGGAAAGCGTCTGGATGATGTTCCCCTCGAGCTGGCTCTGCACGCACGCCGGGTTGATCATGAGCCCGCAATCCTGAGCGCACACCACCCGCGTCACGCGGATGCGTCCGGTGGCGCGCTCGACCGCCACCTCCATGCCCATGGCCACCAGCGTCTCCTCGTGCTTGTAGTGGACGTAGGCGATGCCGCGGCCCGTGAGCACGGCCGTGCGCGCATCGACGGGGCGCGGTGACGGCCGGGGCTGCCAGCCCATGCGCGCCGCCGTCCGGCGCAGCACTTCGACGCCGCGCGGGTTGGTGAGACGGCGCAGGCGGAACTCGACGGGATCGACGCGCACCAGCGCCGCGATCTCGTCCACGAACGACTCCACCGCGAAGGTGTTGGCAATCTTTCCGGGCGCGCGGATGGCCGACGTGCGGAGCGGGGCGTCGGGAATCCAGTGCACGACAGCGTTGACGTTCGGCATCGTGTAAGGCGGATCGATGTTCTGGTAGATCAGCCCCGTCGATCTCCCCGGCGTCTGCTGGAGGCCCGCGGCGTCCACGGAGAGGAGCGGGATATTGGGCAAGTTGGCGGTGGCGAGCGGCAGCCACGCCTGCGTCTCCCACGCCGCGACCTGGCCATCTGGATCGACGGCGGCGCGCAGCTCGAGGAGCTGGGCGGGGCCCTTCGGGTCCAGGCCGTGCTCCTCCTGACGACTCCACTGCACGCGGACCGGCCGGCCCACCGCCCTCGAGAGCAGCGCCGCCTCGATGGCCGCGTCGTCGGCGCCGTTGGGGCCGTACGAGCCCGCGCCGTCCATGTAGATCACGCGCACGCGCTCGCGCTCGAGTCCCAGCACGCGGGCGCACGTGGCCTGAAACCCGTGCGTGTTCTGAGACGAGCTCCAGACCGTGACGCGATCGGCGCGCACGTCGGCCACGCCGCACGAGGGCCCGATGGAACCGTGGGTCTGGATGGGCCAGCGGTACGAGGCGGCGAGCGGCCGCGTCCCCGCCGGCGGCGCGCTCAACGCCGAGAGATCGCCTCGCTTCGCGATCTCCTGGTCGCGGACGACGCGGCTGGCCCGCATCGAGTCGAACTCCTTGCCGTGGTCGGGCAGCCCGGTGCCCGCGGTCCACTTCGTCCGAAGCGCACGGGCGGCCCGCACCGCATCCCACTCGCGCTCGGCCAGGACGGCCAGGAAGCTCTGGATCCGCACGACGCGCGCGCCGCCGAATCCGGCGATGGACGACTCGTCCACGGACACGAGGGTGGCGCCGAGCGCGGGTGGACGGATCACGCGGGCGTGGAGCATGCCGGGCAGCGTGAGGTCGTGCAGATAGCGGTGGTGGCCCGTGACCTTCGCCGGCATGTCGGGGCGCGGCAGCGATTTGCCGATGAAGCGGAAGCGCTCGTGCGATTTCAGCGGCGCCTTGAGATCGATCTTCACATTGAACGCGCGATCGCCGAGGAGGTCGCCGTAGCTGACCGCGGCGCTGCCATCCTTCGCGCTCACGAGGCCGTCAGTAATCTGGAGATCTCCCGCCGGCCGATTGAGGCGCTGGGCCGCCTGGGCGAGAAGCGCCTGACGCGCGGTGGCCGCCGCCTGGCGGAGCTGAGCGCCACCGCGGGCGATGCCGTAGCTGCCCGCGGTCGCGCCCTGATTGGGCGTGAGCGCGGTGTCGCCCTCGATCATTGCGATGCGCTCGAGCGGGACGTCGAGCTCCTCGCCGACGATCTGGCGCATGGCGATGCGCCCGCCCGTACCGATGTCCACCTTGCCGACGAAGACCGTCACCGAGCCGTCGGCGTGCACGGCCAGGAACGAGTCGACCGCGTCCGGGACCAGCGGCTTGCCGAGGAAGCGATCGGCGTTCGGCACGGTCTGGGCCTGCGCCCGCCCGAGGCCGTCGAGTCCGAGGCCCACGATGAGCACGCCGCCTACGGTGAGAACGCTCCTCCGGGAGATCTGCATGCACGTCCTCCCTGGACCGGCGACGGGATTCGGACATCGGGCCGTCGCGCGCGATCGGGCAGACGCTACCACAGATTCACGACGCGGTTGAGACGTCGCCACGCGTGCGGTAGTGCGTCGCGTAGGCTCGTCGGCATCGCTCGCGCAGCTCGATCTCGTCGGGGAGGTACCCGGCGAAGCGCGCGGTGGAGATCTCGGAGAGATCGAGCGCCGGCGCCCCGTCGAGGATCCACTCGGCCATCGCCTCGCCGAGCGCGGGCGAGACGCTGAGGCCGCCGACGCAGCAGCCGCTCATCACCCAGGCTCCGGCCACGCCGGGCAGCGGCCCTGCGAGGTAGCGGTCGTCCATCGTGAGCGTCGGCAGCCCGCCGCGGTGCTCGGCGACGCGGATCGTCGGATCCTGGAAGATCGGGAACTGCTCGCTCACGCTGCGCGCGAGCCGCCACAGCACCTCGATGTCCAGAGGCAGCTCGGCGACATCGAACGACGGCGGCAGTGTCGCGGCGTCGAGCTGCACGGGGTCGGGCTCGTACCCGCCCAGCATGAGCCCGCCGCGCTCGTGCCGCACGTAGACGTTGGCGTCGATCACGCGAGCGATCGGGAACTCGGGCCCGACCCCCGGAATCGGCTCGGTGATCAGGAGCTGATGGCGCGTCGGCACGACCGGCAGCGACGCGCCGAGCCCTACGGCGACGAGGCGCGCCCACGCGCCGGCGGCGTCCACCACGGCGCGCGTGGCGATCGTGCCGCGCGGCGTCCGGACGCCCTCCACACTCCGCCGGCCGATGTCGAAGCCCGTGGCCGGCGTGTGCGGGAGCAGCACGGCCCCGAGCTTCTCCGCCGCCCGGCAATAGCCGATCGGCAGCTCGGACGGCTCGACGTTGCAGTCCGTCGGGCTCCACGTGACGGCGAGGATGCCGCGCTCACCCAGGATCGGCAGCCGCCGCCGCGCCTCGGCGACGGACACGAAGTCGATCTCGACGCCGGCGGCGTCGCCCCGCTTGACCTCGCGCGAGAGCTGCTCGGCATCACGCTCGGTGCGCGCGATCTTCAGCGCGCCGCTCTGGGTGAAGCGGAGCGGCTGGCCGGTCTCGTCGGTGAACGCCGCGAGCTTCACCACCGCGCGCTGGGCGAGCCGCGTGAGCGCCGGGGTCGCGCGGACCTGGCTCGACAGCCCGGCGGCGCGCGGCGAGGTCTGCGAGGCGAGCCCGGAGCGCTCGAGCACCGCCACGCGGGCGCCGCGGCGCGCCAGGTGATACGCGACGCTCGCGCCGAAGGCGCCGGAGCCGACGACGACGACGTCCGCCGAGGCGATCACCGTGCGTCCCGGATCGCCCGCCACACTCGCTCGGGCGTGGCGGGCATGTCGATGTGCGCCACCCCCACCGGCGCGAGCGCATCCAGGATCGCGTGGATGACGGCGCCCGGCGCGCCGACCGTGCCGCCTTCGCCGGCGCCCTTGACGCCGAGCGGATTCGTCGGGCTCGGCACGTCGCGGCTGGTGACCGATATCGCGGGCAGGTCGTCGGCGCGCGGGATGGCGTAGTCCAGGAACGAGCCGGACAGCAACTGTCCGCTCTCCGGGTCATAGACGCACCGCTCGGTCAGCGCCTGACCGATGCCTTGAGCCACCGCGCCGTGCATCTGGCCGTGCACGATCATCGGGTTCACCGAGCGGCCCGAGTCGTCGACCATGGTCAACGCGACGATCTCGATCGCGCCGGTCTCCGGGTCGACCTCCAGCTCGCATACCTCGCAGCCGTTGGCGAACGCGAACGCCGGGTTCTCGTGCATCCTGGCGGCGCCGAGCGTGGTGCCGAGCGCCTGCGGCAGCTTGCCGGCAGCGGCGGCGCGCGCGGCCTCGAAGATGGAGATCGACCGGTCAGTGCCGACGACACCGAACGCGCCGTCGCGATAGTCGATGTCGGCCACGGCGGCCTCGAGGAGATGCGCCGCCATCTCCTTGCCGGCGGCGATGACGGATTCTGAGGCTTCGACCGCCGCGCTGCCCGCCCTGACCATCGAGCGCGAGGCGAACGTGCCTACGCCCTTCGCGACACGGTCAGTGTCGCCCATGACGATACGCACCGTCTCGAACGGGACACCGAGCCGCTCGGCGACCACCTGGGCGAAGACGGTCTCGTGGCCCTGGCCCTGCGAGATACTGCCGATCGGCACCTCGACGATCCCCGTCGGTAGCACGCGCACCTCGGCGAACTCCTGCGGCACGCCGCCGGTGCCTTCGATGTAGGGCCCGAGGCCGATGCCCCGAAGCTTACCTCGCCGCGCTGCCTCGGCGCGCCGGGCCGGGAGGCCGGCGGCATCGCCAAGCGCGATCGCCTCGTCGAGCCGGGCGACATAATCGCCCGAATCGTAGACCGCGCCCGTCGCCGTTCGATACGGGAACGTCCGCACCATGTTGGCGCGCCGGAGCGCGGCCGGGTCGCGTCCGGTCTCGCGCGCGGCGCGATCGATCAGCCGCTCCACCGTGTAGACGCACTCGATGCGCCCGACGCCGCGATAGACGTTGATCGGCACGGTGTTGGTGAGCGCGCCCTCGACCCGGAGATGGATCGCGGGAATGGCGTAGAGCCCTGAAATCATCCGCTCCATGTTGGAGAGGGTCGATATCGGGATGCTCGGAGCGACGTAGGCGCCGAGGTTCGACGTCGACCGCACGCGCAGCGCGGTGATGCGTCCTGCCGCATCGAGCGCCAGCTCGCCCGTGAGCGCGTGGTCGCGCGACTGGACGTCGCTGACAAAGCCTTCGGACCGGCTCGAGACCCACTTCACGGGGCGGCCGACCTGGCGCGCCGCCCACGCGAGGGCGACATACTCGGGGTAGACCTGAATCTTGGAGCCGAAGCCGCCGCCGACGTCGCCGGTCACGCACCGCACGCGCTCGGCCGCGACACCAAGGACGCGCGCGAGATTCGTCGCCAGTTGATGCACGCTCTGAAGTCCGGCGTGAAGCGTGTAGCGCCCGGCGCCGGCATCCCACTCGGCGAGCGCCGCGCGGGGCTCCATGAAGCAGGTGACGAGCCGGTTGTCGACGAGCGCGAGCCGCGTGACGTGCGCGGCCGTGGCGATGGCGCGCGCGGTCGCCTCGGCGTCGCCGCACTCCCAGTCGTAGGCCCGGTTACGCGCAACGCCGGCGTGCAGCGCTGGCGCGCCCTCGGCGAGGGCCGCGACGGCGTCGACGACCGCGAGCCGCCCGAGGTACCGCACGGCGACGGCCTGGGCCCCGTCCTGCGTCGCCGCCGGCGTTGTCCCGATCACGATCGCGACCGGCTCACCGACGTGACGCACGCGGTCGGTCGCGAGCGGATACCACACCGGCTCCGCGAAGGGCGAGCCGTCGCGGCTCCGGATGCCGCCGCCGCGCTCGGCGATCAGCGTCGGGATCGCCCCGACACCGCCCGCGATGAGGTCGCGTCCGGTGAACACGTCGAGCACGCCGGCGACCGCCCGCGCCGGGGCTGCGTCGATCGCGACCACGTCCGCGTGTGCATGCGGTGAGCGCACGAACGCGGCGTAGACCTGGCCCGTCGCATTGCAGTCTTCCGCGTAGCGTCCCCGGCCGGTCAGCAGCCGCAGATCCTCGCGCCGCTTGACCGACGCGCCGATGCCAAAACCCGTCATGGGTTGCCCTGCCCGCGTTTCTCGTCGTCGCCGGAGATCATGAGCTCGAGCACGCGCCGCCGATCGTAGCATCGCCGCCTGATGTATCGTACTTGACGATCGGCCGCTCGCCTGGAGGGCGAGCCTCGCGGGAAGGAGCAGCGCTGAAAGCCATCGTCATCAGGGAGTTCGGCGGCCCCGACGTCCTGCGGTGGGAGGACGTTCCCACTCCGGTTCCCGGCCCCGGCGAGGTTCTCGTCAGGGTTCACGCGGTATCCATCAACCGCACGCTTGACTTGCAGGTCCGGCAGGACGGCGGAAACTACGGGGTGACCTTGCCCCTCGTCATGGGCAATGACCCGTCGGGAATTGTCGTTGACGTGGGCCCCGGCGTCGACCTGGCGAAGGTCAACGACCGTGTCACCATCTTCGGCGGTGTCGGCTGTGGGAGCTGCCAGCACTGCACAGACGGAAACCAAGGCCGCTGTACGAGGCGAAGGATGCTCGGGGTCCAGTGCTGGGGTGGATATGCCGAGTATCTGAAGATCCCCGCCGTCAACTGTGTGCCCGTTCCCGAGGGGCTTTCCTTCGCCCACGCGACGGTCATCGCGCGACATTTTCCCCTGGCCTTCGGCGAGTGCTATCTGGCCGATCTCAAGAAAGGAGACTGGGCGCTGGTCATGGGCGCCGCCGGCGGCCTGGGCAGTTGTCTCGTGCAAGTCGCGAAGACGCTGGGGGCTCACGTGGTCGCGGCCGCCGGCACGGACCAGCGTGTCCAGGCCGCCGTGTCTCTCGGTGCCGATTTCGGGGTGAATTACCGCCGGCATGATCTCGAGCGGGAGGTCATGCGGATCACGGAAGGTCGCGGAGTGGACGTGGTCTTCGAAAACATTGCCGATCCTGCCCTGTGGCCAGGCGCGTTCAACGGTCTCGCGCCGGGAGGCCGACTCGTGACGGTTGGCGCTCATGGCGGCGGGCTCGTCACCCTCGACGTGAAGCGCCTCTACCAGCAACGTCTTCGGGTCATCAGCGGGCTGGGCGCAGAGCGCCGAGAAGACCTGGAGCGCTCACTTCAATTGGCCAGTGCCGGGGCGCTCAGAGTCCTCATCGACCGCATCCTACCGCTCCGAGACGCGGCGGCGGCTCACCGTCTCGTCGAAACGAACGAGCCGCTCGGCAAGGTCATCCTTGACCCCACCCTGCAGCCTTCGAGGCAGAAGGAGGAGAGCAATGCCGCACTACCTCAGTGACGAGGAGCTGAAGCGCACGGCGCCGGCCGAGGTGGCCGCCTACCGAGGCCCGGTGCCCACCCAGATCGTGTCGAACGGCGAGTACAACCCCCTGCCCCAGACCCGAGAGCAGCGCCGCGTAGAGGCGCGTGTGAAAGAGCTCGCCGGCGATCTGGCCCCGCGACACGGGCTGAACCGCCGTCAGTTCCTGGCCTCGAGCGCCGGCATGGCCGCGGCCTTCCTCGCCATGAACGACGTGTTCGGCCCCGTGTTCGAGGTGAGCCGCGCGGAAGCGGCCACGCCGGGCGTCGCCGACATGCGGGCCCAGGCGCTCGCCGGACAGTTCATCGTGGACGCCCAGACGCACTTCGTCCGCGACGACTTCAAGCAGGAAGGGCTGCTCGACCTGGCCAAGTACGCCAAGCAGAACTGGAACCCGAAGCTGTGGGGCGAGAACACGCTCGCCCGGTACAAGTTCGAGAACTACGTCAAGGAGATCTTCGTCGACAGCGACACCAAGGTGGCGCTGCTCTCGGGCGCGCCCTTCGACGACCCGAGCTGGGATCTCCTGACCAACGACCAGATCGCCGCCGCCCGCATGTCCATCAACAAGATCTCCGGCTCCCGCCGTCTCCTGGGCCACGCTGTGTTCACGCCCAAGAAGCAGGGGTGGATGGAGGAAGTGGACCGCGCGATCACGATGCTCAAGCCCGACAGCTGGAAGGGTTACACCATCGGCGACCCGCTGTTCCCCTCCAAGCTGAGCTCGTACTGGTGGCTGGACGACGACAAGCTCATGTACCCCTTCTACGAGAAGGCCGTGAAGTCCGGGATCACGACCGTTTGCATTCACAAGGGACTCCTGCCGGCCGACTACGAGACGTCCTGGCCCGGGGTCTGGGAGTACGCGACGGTCAAGGACGTCGGCAAGGCGGCCAAGGACTGGCCGAAGATCAACTTCGTCATGTACCACGGGGCGCTCCGTCCCTTCATGGAGAAGCCCGACGCGGTGCTCGCCGAGTTCGAGCAGACCGGACGCATCAAATGGGCGACCGACCTCGCCGAGATCCCGAGCAAGCTCGGCGTGAAGAACGTCTACGGCGAGGTGGGGACCGCGTTCGCCACGTGCGCCGTCGCGAATCCGCGCTTTGCCGCGGCCTTCATTGGCACGCTCGTCAAGGGTCTCGGCTCCGACCATGTCATCTGGGGCACCGACTCGCTCTGGTACGGCTCGCCCCAGTGGCAGATCGAGGCGCTGCGCCGGCTCGAGATTCCCGAGGACATGCAGAAGAAACACGACTTCAAGCCATTGGGGCCAGCCGACGGTCCCGTGAAGCGCGCCATCTTCGGCGGCAACTCGGCGCGCCTCTACAATCTGCGCCCCAAGATGGCCCAGCACGGCATCACCGCCGACAAGATCGTCGCGATCAAGGCGGAGTACCTCGCCGCGGGCGGCGCGCGCACGAACGCGCGCTACGGCTTCGTGGCTCGCCCCACGGCGTAGGCGCGCAGCGCGTGGGAGGAGCCTCGCTCCTCCCACGCCACGCGGTCGGGCGGTTGCCGTCGAGCGGCCGCTAGAAGTTGGGCTGAACGTTGTGCTCGCAGGCCAGCAGGCGCGCCTGGAACGTGGTGATGTACGGGTTCTTGCTGATCTGCGCCAGTCGCGCGGCTCTGAGGCTTTCCTTCCGAATCACCGGCGAAGAGCCCATTGATGCTCTCCCAGGACACCCTCCGTCGCGAGCTACTGCGCTGGCATCGAAACCACCGTGCTCTTTTCTGGCATCGCGTACTCCTTTCCAGGATGCGTTTAGCTTCGTTTCGCTGTCGCGACTCCAACCCGATCGGTGGCGCGAGAGGAGCGGCGTGCCCGCATCCGCCCGCTTCATCGAGACAGCAATGCGCTTGCCACGCCGCCGGGATCGGACGGCCGCGTCGGACGACTCGGTAAGTGCTCGTCGAAGAGGAACTCTCCCGACCGCCCGGCGACGGCGGGCGCGCCCCGGGGCGCCGGCTTCGCTCAATCCGCCACACCCCATCGCGCGCCAGCGCTCGGGCAAATCCAGGCGTGTCGCGGCGTTAGCGCGCGTGTGGCCGTCAGGCGCGCGCGTGAGGTGGTCGGTCTCACTCGCGCCCGTCACGCTCGCGCTCGCTCAAGCTGATCCCGTACCGCTTCGTCAGCCGGTAGAGCGTCCGCCGGTGAATGCCGAGCAGTTGGGCGGCGAGCTTCTTGTTCCATCGCGCCTCCCGCAGGACGCGGTGGACGTGGCGGGTGACGACCCCGCGAAGGCTCAAAGACGCTCCGGCGGTCGCCCCGCCAGACGGGCCCGCCGTCTCGACACACTTCGGCGGCAGATCCCCGGGAAGCAGCACTGGGGTCGTCGTCATCGCGATCGCGCGCTCGATGGCGTGCTCGAGCTCGCGGACGTTTCCGGGCCAGTCGTACGCGACCAGCCGCGCAATGGTCTCGGGAGCGATGTCGGAAACGGCCTTGGCGTTCTCGGCGGCGTACCTCCGGAGGAAATGGTCGGCGAGGAGCGCGACGTCCTCGCGTCGCTCGCGCAGCGGCGGCACGTGGAGCGTGACCACGCTGAGGCGATAAAAGAGGTCTTCCCGGAACTTTCCGCTCGCGACCAGCGCCGCCAGATCCCGGTTGGTCGCCGCGATGACCCGGACATCCACCCCGAAGCTGCCGATGCCTCCCACTCGCTTGACCTCGTGCTCCTGCAGGACCCTGAGGAGCTTCGCCTGAACGCACGCGCTGATCTCGCCGACCTCGTCGAGGAAGCACGTCCCGCCGTCCGCCGCCTCGAACAGTCCACGCTTGTCGATGACCGCTCCCGTGAAGGCGCCTCTCACGTGTCCGAAGAGCTCGGATTCCAGTACGCCCTCGGCCAGGGCGCTGCAATCGACGGGCACGAACGCGCGGTCGGCTCGCGGGCTCGCAGCATGGATGGCCCGCGCGATCAGCTCCTTCCCCGTGCCGGTCTCTCCCTGGACGAGCACGGTGCTCCGGGTTCGGGCCACGCGCGCGACCGTGTCGAACATCTCTCGCATCGGCGCGGAGGCGCCCACGATCTCCCGGGCGCGACACGCATGCGGGTGGTCGGGCGCGCGGTCGAAATCGTCGCGCGGGCGATGCCAGCGCGCCCGCACCGGCGGCGTCGTGGCCTTCACGAGGTCAACTCAGAACATCCGGGCCTATGACGTGCGGGCATTCCCGTTCCTCCTCTTGAATTCAGTGCAGACAGACGCGTTCGGGCAACGAGCCGTCGCGGTCACCGGGCGAATCGACGTGGCGGCACGGCCGAGCCCAAAAAAATGCCGCGCTGGCGGGCAGCGTCTAGGCGATCAGAAGACGCCGCGGCCGGGAAGGCGGAAAGCGGACGAACCGAACTGCGAAGGTTCTCGGAGCCGTGCGTGATTCATCGCGCGTGCCTCATTGATTATCGAGGTCAGGGTATGGGGTGTGCCCAAAGCATGTCAAGGTTTAGAGCTTCGTGACGCGGCTTCGGTGTGGCGGATTGACTCACTCACGCCCTCGACGGCCACAGGCCCCATTGATCTCCACGCTCTGCGTCCCACTTGAGCAGAGCCTGAGCGAGCGTGACCACTTTTCCGGCAGGGGCGCGTAAAGCCCCGCGGTCGCTGCACCCGCCCCGCTCGGCGAGAATCCGTGTCCCTCGCGCACTTGCGTGCGCCGCCATCTCGTGTCGGCCGACTGGCAAGTCTATTGCTGCCGTTCTGGGCGCGAAGGACGAGCGATGCGCCGTGGGAAGTCACGATCTGGTGGTCGAGTCGTCACAACGCGGTAACCGAACCGGCGGTATCTGAAGAGTACGGCGGCCGGCGTCGACAGGCGCCCGGCCCCTGGAGACGCGGTGCGCGCCGCAGGCCGTCGCGGGGCTGGGGCCCCGCCGGCCGAGGCGCGGCTATAGTGG
>Ga0184639_10000983_pt1 | contig 11931 bp, 9 predicted proteins | sample PLM31_170_b2_FD_133155 | JGI IMG/M metagenome (GOLD analysis project Ga0184639, IMG submission 133155) | Groundwater sediment microbial communities from an aquifer in East River, Colorado, USA - PLM3-1_170_b2 | ecosystem: Environmental > Terrestrial > Soil > Riparian zone | place: USA: East... | reverse complement strand
GGGTTCTGGCAGTCCTCACGATGACGTTGGGGAATCTTGTCGCCCTGGTGCAGCAGAATATCAAGCGGATGCTGGCCTATAGCTCGATCGCCCACGCCGGGTATCTGTTGGTCGCCTTCGTGGCCGGCGGGTCGTCAGGCGCGTCCAGCATTCTCTTCTACCTCGTCGCCTATGCCCTGATGAACCTTGGCGCGTTCGCAGTCATGATCGTGGTGCAGGGTCATGGGCAAGAGTGGCTCTCGTTGGGCGACTACGCGGGACTGGGGTTCCGGAGGCCGGTACTGGCCGCCTGCATGGCCCTCTTCATGTTCTCGCTGGCCGGGATTCCTCCCACCGCCGGCTTCATGGGGAAGTTGTATATCTTCAGTGCTGCGCTTGAAGGGCACTATATCGGCCTGGCCGTGATCGGCGTCCTGAACAGCGTTGTCTCGGTGTACGTCTATCTCCGGTTGATTGGCATCATGTACATGAGCGGGCCCACGGCCGATCAGTCACCTGCTCCGCTCTCGGCGGCGGCCACCTGCGCCGTCGCAATCTCTGCGCTCGGTACGCTTCAGGTTGGGCTGTTCCCGGCGCGGTTGCTCGATCTCGCGCGCCAGTCGGTCGTCGCCCTGGTGCCGCTCCAACACCTAATTGCGCCATGATGGCGAGGCCACGAAAAGCGATGGTTGAACAACCGCCACGCAGAAAACCTGTCGGCGATTCGCCCGAACAAGTTGGAACGGCACTGGGGGGCTAAGGAGGGTGGTGAGCGCTGATGAAGGCGATCAAGATTCCTGAAAAGACGGTCACCCGTCTCTCGATCTATCTCAGATGCCTGGAAGAGTTGGGGCACGAGGGGACGGTCAGTGTGTCATCCACTCAACTGGCGGAACGATTCGGCCTGAATTCTGCCCAGGTCCGAAAGGACCTCGCCTACTTCGGCCAGTTCGGCGTCAGGGGCCTGGGATACTATGTCGATCCCCTCCGCAATAGCCTGGAGCGGATTCTCGGCCTGAAGCGGGATTGGGAGGTGGCGTTAGTCGGGTTGGGAAACCTGGGCGCCGCGTTGATCGCCTATAAGGGGTTCCAGGAGAGAGGCTTTAAGATCTCCGCCGTGTTCGATCGTGATCCGGCCAAGATCGGGCGGAGGGTTGAGGGGATTCCGGTTATGGACGCCTCAAAGATCGTTCCGGTGATCCGAAAACGCAGGATCAAGATCGGTATCTTGGCCGTTCCCGCCGCCGGCGCGCAGACCGTCCTCAACCTGCTGGTGGAAGCGGGCGTGACCGCGATCCTGAATTTCGTCCCGGCCCAATTACTCGCCCCAGATTCGGTCAAGCTCCAGAACGTCGACCTGTCGGTCCTCCTGAAGACCCTGAGCTACCACATTGTCCGAACGGAGCGATCCGCTTCTCACAAAGCCTAATGGCGTGGGACGCGATCAGCTATCACTTCTTCCCTTTCTTTTTCAGGAGCGCGTCGATGTTTTCAATGAAGTCCGACTCGGACATCGGTCCGTCGGCCCGTCCGAATAGAGTGCCATCCGTGTTGATCAAGAATGTTGTCGGCGTCCCTTCGATCTTGAAACGCCTCCCGATCTCCCCACTGTCATCCCGGCCAACCCGGTAGGGGACTCCATATTCTTTGACGAACGCTTTCGAGTCCGCCTCGTTGTCCCCCCAGACGTTCACGCCGAGCATGACCAGCCCTTTGGCCTTGTACCGCTTGTAGATCTTCGCCAGAACGGGAGCCTCCCGTTGACAATGGGGTCATTTGGAGTGGAAAAAATTGACGAGGACTGGTTTGCCACGGTAGTCCTTGAGAGAGATGGAGTTCCCATCAGAGAGCTGCAGCGTGAATTCTGGCACCGGCGCGGCCTGGGCCTCTCGGAGCGTTGCTGCGCCGAATAAGAGGACAATCAGCGAGGCGGTCGCGATCAGTTCCCGCCAGGTCGCCGGCGGTCGCGTCAACGGGTGTCTCATGTATGGCTCCTCCCAAGACATTATGGCTGCTCCAGGGACCGGGCGTGCCTCAATCCAGTCCGTAGTCTTTCCAGCGACGTTCCACCAAGGCGTTGGTCTCGGTGTCCATCACCTGCTCCTCTGGCCACTCGCGTGTGAACCCCTCCTCCTGCCACTTGCGGGTCCCGTCGATCCCCATCTTCGAGCCATACTTGGGCAGACGAGAAGCATGGTCCAGGGTTTCGACCGGGCCCAAGACAAACTCGATATCCCGCTCCGGGTCGATGTGGTTGAGGACCTTCCAGGTCACCTCGGACAGGTCCCGGACGTTCACGTCCCTGTCCACCACGACGATCACCTTGGAGAACATCGCCTGGCCAAGGCCCCAGATCGCGTGCATGACCTTGCGGGCATGGCCCGGGTACTGTTTGTCGATGCTGACGATCATGAGGTTGTGGAAGATCCCCTCGAAGGGCATGTGAAAGTCCACGACCTCGGGCAGTTGTTTTCTCATGAGCGGCCGTGTCAGACGCTCGACGGCGGCCCCCATATGGCAGTCCTCCATGGGCGGACGGCCGACGATGATCGTTTGGTAGATAGGGTCCCTGCGATGGCTGATGGCGGTCAGGTGGAAGACGGGGTAGTGGTCGGGAAGCGAGTAAAAGCCGGTATGGTCGCCGAAGGGCCCCTCCAGGCGCAGCTCGTCGGGCTCCACATATCCTTCCAGCACGATCTCGGCGTTGGCGGGCACCTCGAGGTCCACCGTCTCGCAGCGGACAAGCTCCACCGGGCGTTTCCGCAGGAAGCCGGCGATGAGCATCTCGTCAATCCCCTCCGGCGCCGGCATCACGGCTGACAATGTGGTCGCAGGATCGGGCCCGAGGGCGACCGCGACCTCCGTGCGGCGGCCCAACCGCCGGTTCTTGCGGTAGTGCCCGGCCCCGCCGTGGTGGATGTGCCAGTGCATGCCTGCGGTCTGTCCATCGAAGATCTGCATCCGATAGAAGCCGCAGTTGCGAGTGCCAGTCTCCGGGTCTTTCGTGAAGACCAGGGGGAGGGTGATGTACCTGCCCCCGTCGAGGGGCCAGCATTTGATGGCCGGCAACAAGTCGAATGAGGGGTCCTTTGTGATGAGCACCTCCTTGCAGAGGCCATCCTTCACCCGTTTTGGCAGAAAGTTGGCGAAATCTTTGAGCCGTGGGAGCATCCGGAGCTTCTCGAGGAACCCCTCCGGCGTCTTCATCTCCAGGATGCCGTCCAGTTCATTGGCCAGGTCATCCAGCGAGGGGATCTGCAGGGCGAGGCACATCTGGTCCTCAGTGCCGAAGGCGTTGATCAGGAGCGGCATCGAGGACCCTCTGACCCGTTCGAACAGCAGGGCGGGGCCGAGCCGCTTGCTGACCCGATCGGTGATCTCGGCGATCTCAAGGATCGGATCGACTTCGGCCTTGATCCGCTTCAGCCGTCCTCGCCCTTCGAGGGCGTCGATGAAGCCCCGGAGGTCTGCGTACGCCACGGCGACAATCTCCTAGTCAGCCTTCAGCACTCAGCAGTGAGCGAGAAGCTGATTGCTGCCTGCTTCTGTGCTGATCGTTGGACGCAGTTCTCTGCCACTATAACGAAGGGGAGCTAGGATCAGCAAGGGAAAACTGGGCAGACATCACTGGCCAGCATATTGGCCTTGACCCCTGATCGAAGGCCCACCTATACTAAGTCGATCTTGGATCCTGGATCGTCGAATGTCGGAGGTCTCGGAATGAATGTGACATCTGGCCCCATGGCCAAGTTGCTCCGCCGTCGCGGCGAGGCTCTTCCCCTCGCCGGGGAGCTGCCACCCGCGTCCGAGGAGTTGGGGCGGCTGATCGAGGCGCTGCAGATCGTGTTACAGGGCACCCAGCCGGATGACGGCTTAGTCCCCGCCCTGAAGGGTTTCATCGCCGATGAGCAACGGAAGATCGTGGGGATGCATCGGCAGGGCGGCAGCGGGCGGGAGGTGGTTCGGGCCATCACTGATCTCACCGACGCGGTGGTGACCTCAATGTACTACGTTGCTGATGCAGCGTGTGATCCTGCTCTGAAAGCCCGCAGCGAGGGGTGCGCGCTCATCGCGCTGGGCGGCTATGGGCGTCGGGAGCTGAACCCGGCCTCTGACGTGGATCTCATGTTTCTCTACCCCCGTCGGGCCGACGGCTACTTGAACGCCATCCTGCACCTGGTCCTGAGCACGCTCTGGGATGTCGGCTTCGTGGTGGGGCATAGCTCTCGTTCCATCGATGACTGCGTCCGGATGGCTGAGTCCGATTTGACCTCTCGCACCTCCATGATGGAGGCTCGATACCTCGCCGGAGCGTACGAGATCTCTCAGGCCTTCAGCGCCAAGCTGGAGCGGTCAGCCTTCTACAAGCGGTCGGGCGCCTTCGTCCAGGGGAAGCTTCAGGAATCGCGGGAACGCCACAAGCGGTACGGCGCCTCCATCTACTTGCAGGAGCCGAATATCAAGGAAGGCCCGGGTGGGATCAGAGACCTCCACAACGCGCTCTGGATCGCTCGCGTCACCCAGCGGACCGGTTCGCTGTCCGACCTGGTCCAGAAAGAGCTGCTCACCCGAGAGGAGTCGGATCGGTGGGAGTTGGCCCAGGACTTTCTGCTCCGCTTGCGCAACGAGCTCCATTACCTGTGTCGTGGCAGAAACGACGTGTTGTCCTTGTCCCTGCAAGAACAGGTTGCGGCCAACCTGGGGTTCCACGGCACGGATCATTCCTGCGGGGTCGAAAAATTCATGCAACGATATTACCTAGCCGCGAAAGAGATCTCGCAACTCTCCGACCGCGTGATTTCGCGCTGCACGCGGGGGAAGTCTCAGGTGGAGATGGTGATGAACAAACTCAAGGCACGCGATATCGGCGATGATTTGACTGAGATCGATCGACAGATCCACGTGCTGCCGAAACACCGTGGCCTGTTTCGCGAGGACCCTGTTCGGCTGCTGAAGGTCTTCTGGTACGCGCAGCAGATGGGGTACTCTCTCGGGTCGGAGATCAAGGACACCATCAGGGCTGATCTGTCCCTCGTTGATGACGCAGTCCGTCGGTCGAGTCGAGCCCTGGGATTCCTGTTGGCCATTCTTCGAGAGCCCAAGGGGGTGGCTGCGACGCTTCGCACGATGCACGAGCTTGGGGTGCTCAGCGCCTATATCCCGGAGTTCGCCAAGCTCACCTGCCTGGTGCAATTCGACTTCTATCATAAATACACTGTCGATGAGCACACCTTTCTTGCCATCGAAAGCCTGGAGCATCTGGACGAGGTCTCGGGATTCTACGGTGAGGAGTTTCGGTCGATTGCGGCCGACACGAAGAGACTGGAGATCCTCCGTCTGGCGCTGTTGCTCCACGACATCGGAAAGGGGGAGGGGCGCGGTCACGTGGCCAAGGGGATCGCCTTGGTTGATGTGATTCAGGCCAGGATGGGTATCCCGGAGGCCGACGGGGAGGATGTCCGCTTCCTGGTGGCGCACCATCTGATCATGTCCCATATCGCCCAGCGTTTGGACCTGGATGATGAGGCCATGGTGATCGACTTTGCCAAACAGGTGCAGACGCTGGAGCGCTTACAGTTGCTCTATCTCCTGACGTACGCCGACATCAAGGCTGTAGGGCCGGATGTGTGGACCGAGTGGAAGGGCACGCTACTGTGGGAACTCTACATCAAGACCCACACCATCCTCACCAGGGGAATCCCTGAGGGTGAGGACGATCTTGCCCGGGCGGAGCGGGTGAAATCCCAGCTCACTCGGGAGCTGTCGCCGGAGTTCGCCGTGGAGACGGTGAAGCGACACCTGCAGGAGGCGCCCACGCGATATCTCCTGACGACGCCGTTGGGCAAGATCGCCTCTCACGTGCGGTTGATCCAGCGGGTGCAGCAGGGCGAAGAGGCGGCCAGTCATTGGGCGGAATTCCCACTGGCCGGCTACTCCGAGTTCACCGTCTGCGCCTTTGGTCGCCACGGGCGGTTTGCACAGATCGTGGGCACTCTGACAGCGAACGGGATCAACATTCTGAGCGCTCAGCTCTTCACCCTGACTAGCGGCATGGTGATCCGACACTTCAGGGTAGATAATGGGAAGGGCTCTGCGATTGAGGACGCGACAGTCTGGGGTCGACTGGTCTCAGATTTGCAGGAGGTCCTTGCGGGCAGGGTGAATGTGCGTGAGCTGATCAGGAGCCGCAGGAAGGACATCCTCGCGCGACCGCCGCAAAAGGGCGCGCTGCCCCCAACCAAGGTGGAGTTCGACAACCTGGTGTCCGAGGCCTACACCGTCCTGGATATCCGGGCTCAGGACCGATTGGGACTCCTCTATCTGATCTCCAGCACGCTCTCTGAGCTGAGCGTGGATATTCGGTCTGCAAAGATCACCACCGAGGCCGAACAGGTAGTAGATGTCTTCTACGTCACGAATAAGGATCGGAGCAAACTCCTGGGCGAGGATCGGAGGGAGCAGATTCGCCAAGCACTAGAGCGTGCCCTCTCGGAGGGGTTCAACTAGTGCGGACCAATAAACTTCGCCTAGCGGCGAGGCTTCACCCCAGGGCACTTCCTGTCCGAGATCCCGGGACGGGGGCTCCCGGACCGGGACGACGTACCCGGAAACGTACGCCGGGTACCCGCGAAGTGGGTGCGGCCCCGGGCGCCGCGCCTTGCTATGCTCGTTTCTTGGCCCAGCGAAGTACCTACCATAATAGGGTAGAATAGTTGGATCAGCACTAGGGCCGCGCCGACACATTTGGCTGCCAGAACATGAGAGGCGTTCAAGCGCGAAGGGAGGTAGGTGTGAGGGTCGGTGCGGGAGTTACGCTGTTTGTGATCCTCGGTGATCCAATCGAGCATAGTCTCTCCCCGGTCATGCAGAACGCCGCGCTCGAGGCTGCAGGGATCGACGGCCTCTACATCCCGTGGCGGGTGAAGGCGGCAGGCCTTGCGACCGCGTTCGAGTCTCTTCGCGGGATGGAAAACTTTGCCGGGGCGAACGTCACCCTTCCCCATAAGGAGCAGGCGGCCCTATTAGTCGATGAGGTGTCATCGGATGCCGCTTCGGTGGGCGCGGTCAATACCATTGTCTCCAGAGGTGGGCGCCTGTTTGGAGCCAACACCGATGGCCAGGGATTTCTTCGAGCGCTCCAGGAGGATGGTGGCTTTGTGCCGAAGGGGCGACGGACGATTGTCCTTGGGGCCGGGGGAGCGGCGCGCGCCGTGGCCTGGAGTTTGGCTGAGGCCGGCGTCGCGGAGCTGCTCGTCGTGAACCGGACGGTCGAGCGAGCTGAATCGCTGGCCGGTCTGGTTGGCCGGGGGACAGGGGTCTCGGCCATCGGGCTTGGGATTGGTGATCGGCGCATTCCAGAGAAGGTTGCGGACTGTGCGCTGCTGGTCAATGCCACGTCGGTTGGCCTGAGCCCTTCTGACCCGACCCCGATCGATCCGGCCTTGCTTCGGCCTGGAGTACTGGTCTATGACCTGATCTACCGCCCGCGGGAGACCGCGTTGCTTCGGGCGGCAAGGGCGCGGGGGTGTCGCGCCATGGGTGGATTGGGCATGTTGCTGTATCAGGGCGCGCTGGCCTTCGAGCTGTGGACGGGACGAAAGCCATCCCTGGAAGCGATGAGGACGGCCCTCATCCAAGCTCTCACTTGACTTTGGGGTGATTCAGGGAGATAATGCTCCACACCGAAGAACAGATTTCCACATAGTTAGGCAGAAAAAGAAAGGACAGGCGCGTGGAAGTTGGGCGATTAGGTCAGATGATGGTGAAGGCGAACCTGATCACGCCCGAGCAGTTGGAGAAGGCCCTGGCGCTCCAGAGGACCTCCGGCGGGCGGCTCGGGTCGATCCTTGCCAAGCTCGGATATGTCAGCGAGGAGGAAATCGCCTCGTTCCTGAGCCGCCAGTACAAGGTTCCCTCCGTTGACCTTGGCACCATCAAGATCGACCCCACCATTGTCAAGCTCATTCCCGCGGAAATCGCGAATAAACACTTGATTATCCCACTGAGCCGGAACGGGAGCGTCCTCACTGTGGCGTTGGCCAACCCGGCCGACATCTTCACGCTTGATGAGATCAGGTTCATGACAGGCTACAACATCAAGCCGGTGGTCGCCCCGGAAAGCTCGATCCGAAACGCCCTCAACAGGTACTACGACACGGCCGGCCTTGCAAGCACCTTTGTCAAGGACTTTCAGCGAAAGGAGCAAAAGGACGTCGAGGTAGATCAGGGAGAGATCAACCTACAGGAGCTGTTCCAGGCCAGCGAAGATGCCCCTGTGGTGAAGTTGGTCAATCTCGTCTTGAGCGATGCCATCAGGAAAGGGGCCTCCGATATTCACCTGGAGCCTCATGAGAAGGCATTTCGCATTCGGTTCCGGATCGACGGCGTGCTGTTCGAGGCGATGTCACCGCCGCAAACCATGCATCCTGCAGTCACGTCTCGCGTGAAGATCATGGCGCGGCTGGACATTGCCGAGCGGCGCCTCCCACAGGACGGACGGATCAAGGTCAAGATGGGGGTCCGAGAATTGGATCTCCGGGTCTCCACGGTGCCGACGCTGTTCGGAGAGAAGGTGGTCATGCGGATACTGGACCGCGCGAGCCTCGAGTTGGATATGGCCAAGCTTGGGTTCGAGCCGGCCGCGCTTGCCAAGTTTGAGAAAGCGATCCTTTCCCCCTACGGAATGATCCTAGTGACCGGCCCGACCGGGAGCGGGAAGACGACCACGCTCTATTCCGCCCTGATGCGGATCAACACTGTCGGCACGAACATTATGACCGCGGAAGACCCGGTCGAGTACAATCTGGGCGGGGTCAATCAGGCCCAGGCCAAGCCGGATATCGGGCTAAACTTTCCGGCGCTGCTCAGGTCGTTCCTTCGTCAGGACCCCGACATCATCATGGTGGGCGAGATTCGTGACTACGAAACGGCCGAGATCGCGATCAAAGCTGCCTTGACCGGCCACCTGGTCCTTAGCACGGTGCATACCAATGACGCGCCCAGCACTATCGGCCGGCTTGTCAGCATGGGGGTGCCGCCTTATCTGGTGAGCGCCTCGCTGAACCTTCTCGTCGCCCAACGTCTGGTCCGCCGGAATTGCCTGGAATGTCGGGTGGAGGCTCCGGGGTCAACGGCTGTCCTGGAGACGTTGGGTTTCACCCCCAAGGAGGCCGAGGCCGTGACCTGCTATCGGGGCAAGGGATGCATGTCCTGTAACGACACCGGCTATCGAGGCAGGATCTCCCTTTTCGAGGTGATGCTCATGAACGAGGAGATCAGAGAGGCGATCTTGCGCGGCGCCTCGACAAGTGAGCTTCGTGAGATGGGACGAAAGAATGGAATGGCGACCCTGAGGGAGAGCGGCCTGCAAAAAATCCGCGACGGCCTCACCACCCCAGACGAGGTCGCGCGAGTCACCAGTCTCTTCTAGTGCCGTTCCAACTATTTACGCCTAAATGGTAAGGCTAGGGATAGCGATAGTTCTTAGCAGGACACCTGTCGTCGATTAGCCGCAACAAGTTGGAACGGCACTAGCTATCAGCGATCAGCTATGAGCTGACTGCTGATGGGTGATGGCTGACTGAGGGGGACATGAATCTGCATGAGATGTTAAAGGAGATGGTTGAGTGCGGCGCCTCCGATCTTCACATTACCACAGGCGTCCCGCCGATGCTCCGCCTACAAGGCCACATGACTCCTCTTGGAGAGACGCCGATGACCCAGGCGGAGACGAAGAGCCTGGCCTACAGCGTCCTGACCGACGCCCAGAAGCACAAGTTTGAGGAAGAGAAGGAACTCGATTTCTCGTTCGGGCTCAAAGGGCTCAGTCGGTTCCGGGGGAACGTCTATCTCCAGCGAGGGGCCGTCGGGATGGCGGTCCGAGTCATTCCGTATGCCATTCGCACCTTTGAGGAATTGGGTCTTCCCAAGATTGTGAGCACCCTCTGCGACAAGCCAAAGGGGTTGATCCTGGTGACTGGCCCAACCGGCTCCGGGAAATCGACCACGCTGGCCACCATGATCGACAAGATCAACTCAGAGCGCCAGGAGCACATTGTTACCATCGAAGACCCCATCGAGTTTGTCCATTCCCATAAGCGCTGCATTGTCAACCAGCGAGAGGTGTTCTCCGATACCCGCTCGTTCACGGAGGCGCTCAAGCGAATCCTCCGTCAGGATCCGGACAAGGTCCTCGTCGGGGAGATGCGGGACCAGGAAACCATCCAGGCCGCGCTGACGATCGCCGAGACAGGACACCTGACATTTGCGACCCTCCACACCAACTCGTGCGTAGAGAGCATCAATCGGATCATCGATGTCTTCCCCCCCCATCAGCAGCCGCAGATCCGTGCCCAGCTCTCGTTTGTCTTGCAGGGTGTCCTCTGCCAGGCGCTCATCTCTAAGAGCAATGGACAGGGGCGGGTGATGGTACTCGAGATCATGATCCCGAACCCCGCGATCCGCAATCTGATCCGCGAAGACAAGATCCATCAGATCTACTCGGCGATGCAGACCGGTCAGGAGAAATTCGGGATGCAGACGATGAATCAGTCGCTTCTCCATCATGTCTTGAAAAGGAACATCACGTTGGAAGAGGCGATCCTGAGGAGCTCGTTACCCGACGAGCTGTCGCAGATGATCCAGCGAGCTCAAGCGGGAAGCAGGGTATGACGGCTCGCGCATTGATTGTCAGTGTACGTCCGCAGCCAGGAGGGTGAGGGAAAATGCCTGTTTTTGCCTATAGCGGGAGGACCCGAGGCGGCCAACCAGTCGCCGGAGAGATGGAAGCCACGACCCCCGATGCCGTGTTGGCGCAGCTCCGCACGCAGCGGATATTTCCCCTCTCCGTCAAGCCGAAAGGCACGTCGATCCAGCTAAAGATTCCCGGATTCGGCGGGAAGGTGAAAGATAAGGAGCTTTCGGTCTTTACCCGCCAGATCGCCACGATGATCGACGCCGGGCTCCCGTTAGTGCAGTGTCTGGAAACGCTGGCCCTCCAGCAGACAAACAAGGTGTTCAAAAGGGCCCTCACCGAGGTCAGGGCGAACGTGGAGGGGGGCGCGACGTTTGCGGCTGCCCTCAGGCGTCATCCTTCGATCTTCAGTCATCTGTACGTCAACTTGGTGGAGGCGGGCGAGGCGGGGGGGCTCCTCGACACGACCTTGAACCGCCTTGCGGTGTACATTGAGAAGGCGGCCGACCTCAAGCGAAAGATCAAGGGCGCCCTGATCTACCCAAGCACGATCGTGACAGTCGCCATCTCTGTCGTCATCTTCCTGCTGATCTTCGTGATCCCCACCTTCAAGTCGCTGTTCGAGGGATCAGGGGTCGCGCTGCCCCTGCCGACGCGGATCGTGCTGGAGGCAAGCCGCCTTGTGCGGACGAATATCTTGCTCGTCTTCGGCCTCCTTGTCGGGGTAGTCCTCTGCCTTCGGTTGTATTATAGGACCGGACCGGGCAGGAAGGTCATCGATACGCTCGTCTTGCGAGCTCCGGTGTTCGGAGCGCTGATCCGGAAGGTCTCGGTCGCCCGGTTCACCCGCACCTTGGGGACGTTAATCGCCAGCGGGGTCCCTATCCTCGACGGATTGGATATCACGGCTAAGACTGCCGGGAACAGGGTCGTGGAAGATGCGATTTTGAAGACCCGTGCCAGCATTGCCGAGGGGAAGACGATCGCCGACCCTCTAAAGGCATCCGGCGTTTTTCCGCCCATGGTCGTGGCGATGATCAGTGTCGGAGAGCAAGCCGGGGCCCTCGACTCGATGCTGGCAAAGATCGCAGATTTCTACGACGCCGAGGTGGACCAGGCGGTGGCGAACCTGACCGCACTCCTTGAGCCGATGCTGATGGTCTTTCTTGGGATCACGGTGGGCGGTGTGATCATCGCGATGTATCTGCCGATCTTCAAGCTGGTGTCTGTGGTGGGCCGCTGAGGCGCGCTCGTGCCGG
>Ga0184639_10000982_pt1 | contig 11935 bp, 8 predicted proteins | sample PLM31_170_b2_FD_133155 | JGI IMG/M metagenome (GOLD analysis project Ga0184639, IMG submission 133155) | Groundwater sediment microbial communities from an aquifer in East River, Colorado, USA - PLM3-1_170_b2 | ecosystem: Environmental > Terrestrial > Soil > Riparian zone | place: USA: East... | reverse complement strand
TTCAGAGAAAGCGTCGCCCCGGCCCAATGATGCGTTTTCATCTTCGGCATGGAGACAATGAAATCGGCTTCGAGCACCGTCCTGGGGAAATAGAGTTCTTTCAGGGAGGAGGCGCGAGTGCGGAGGGCAACGCGGCTCACATCATCCAGGTTCAAGTCCACGAAAACGTCGGAGAGCTTTCCAATGTGGTCCCGCAGGCGGATCGTCTCAACAATCGCCTCCGTGTCGCGCTCAGTCCCCGGACCCTCGCCGACCACGACGCTGCGGGCGCCCAGGCGGAGAAAGCACTCCCGCGCTGCTGCGACAACAGCGGGATGCGTATTGATGGCGCCGAGAGAATCGCTCTCCACGAAATTGGGTTTGAGCAGGACCGTTTTCCCCCGCACGGGCAAATCGAATTCGCGCAGCGTCTGCCACAGAACGTCTGCTAGATCGGCGTCGTAGCTTTGGACGCGACGAATGGCTACGCGCGACGCCGGGCGCTCGAACGAAGGAACCAAAGGATGGGAAGCTACACTCATGGACGCACCGGCCGCTCGCGCCCGCTCAGGAAGTCGGCGCCAGGGAGCAGAGCCAACGTGGCCAGGGCTGCGACGGAAACATTCTGAAGAAACCGGTTTGCCGACCAGCAGCGGTCCAGTCCTGGCTCCAGATCGCGTGCAGGCCGGCCGTACGCGCAGAGGCACATGTGTCCGAGCGCCAGCGAGGCGGCCCCGCGGCACTCCCGGTAGGCAGATTCCAGCCAATCGAGGCTGCGTTGAATGTCCGCGCGATCCGCATGGCGCTGCGTAGCCAGCAAGGCCCAGGCGGTTGGCCCTATCTGAGGAACTCCCGCGACACCATAGACCATCGGGTTGCCGGAATTCCATCCTCCTCCGGGACAGATGCGATCAAAGAGCATGGCTTCCGCCATCCGCATGCGGCGATTCGCGCCGGCCGGATGAAGCGCGTCTGGAAGGTTGCGCAGAAGGACGAGCGCAAGAGCCGTGGGCTCCACCCAACTGCATGTCCCCGGGACCCAACCCCATCCGCGGAGAAAGGGGTTCTGCCGCACGACCGAGTTCGTGGACAAGAAATGCCGGAGCCGCCACCACAGAGTCCCTTCCTGAGGCCACGACTCGCAGAGCCGGGCTGCGCCGCGCGTGACCGCCTCGGACGAAGAACCCTCACGGTGTAAAGCCAGGCATGCGGTTGCCGTGGCCCAACTGCCTTCCCGCAGGCCCACGTGCGCCGGCCATGAACCGTCGGGCAGTTGTGCTCCCCGCAGCCAATCCAAGCCACGGCGCGCACCTTCCGTGGCGACTGAAGTCGATGATTTCAGAAGGGCCAGAACCGCCCAGGAGGTGGGTTCCACGCGGCTTTGAGTCCCCGCCCCATACCCCCAGCCACCGTCGGTATTTTGGGAATCGAGCAGGAAGGGAAGGCAGACCTTCTCCGCAAACGCATACGCAAGGCCCGCCCTGCGAGCTGCTAACACTGGCGCGGCGTCGCTCAATCCCTTCACGGTTCTCCAAAACTACATGACCTGCTTGGACGGCGGGTCCGCAGCGAGCAGTTCTTTGGCGGTGGGGCCCTCGTCCTCGCGGTGAATCTCCAGCTGGCTGATCAGGCGGTGCAAGTAGCCACGCGCGACCTTCAGCGAACGGGCGCTTTCTGCTTTCTTCCAGCCGCACTCGCGCAGCGTCCGAAGGATCAGGCGTCGCTTGAAGCCGCGCACCTCCTCCTCATAGGAGAACCCATGCTGGCGGTCTTGCTCGGGCTCTGTCCGCGCCATACCTGGGAGGTGCCAGGTCTCGATCGTTTGACCATCCGCTAACGCGACTGCGCGCTGGACCACATTCTCCAATTGCCGGACATTGCCCGGCCATTCAAACTCTTCCAGCGCGCGCGAGGCCGCCTGCGAAAAGCGCCTGGTTTTCTTATGAAATTGAGCGGCAAAGCGATCCAGAAAATGTTTTGCGAGGAAGGAAATGTCGTCGCGGCGCTCCCGGAGAGAGGGCAAATGAATCTGGACAACGTTCAGCCGGTAGTAGAGATCCTCGCGGAACTTGCCCTGTTGCACCATCTCCAGGAGGTTCCGATTGGTAGCAAAGAGCGCGCGAAGATTCACCGGGACCGCCGTGTTGCTCCCCAGCCGTTCAAAAGTCTTCTCCTGCAAAACGCGCAGCAGCTTTGGTTGCAGGCCCAACCCCAGATCGCCGATTTCGTCGAGGAAAACGGTCCCGTGATCCGAGGCCTCCAGGCGGCCTTGCCGGCTGGCCAGCGCCCCGGTGAAGGCTCCCTTCTCGTGGCCGAACAGCTCGTCTTCCACGAGCGTTTCCGGCAGATTCACGCAGGAGAACGCGATGAAGGGACGCGCTGCTCTGGGACTGAGCCGGTGGATGGCACGCGCCAACAGCTCCTTGCCGGTGCCTGTCTCTCCCGTAATGAGAACATTGATGTCGCAGGCTGCAATTTTTTGTGCCAGCGCGAAGACCTCCTGCATTGCGTCCGAGGCTCCGATGAGTTCGTACAGCCGCGTCGCGGAGCGCTCCTGCGCCCGCGTCTGTTGGAGCGCCTTCACCGCCTGTCGGTACTTGTATGCTCGCTGGAGGGCCAGCCGCAGCTCAACGATGTCCGGCGGATAGCCTAGCGTGTCGTAGGCGCCGTGTTCCATCACGCGAAGAGTTTCCGCCCGGTCGTCTCCACCAAGAATCACGATGATCGGCGGCCGAAATCCGTTCTGGTCCAACTGCCTCATCTGCTCGAGCCATTGGTTGAGTACTTCAACTTCCGCGGGGTGCAGGTCGAGCAGGACGACATCCACCCACTTCTCCTGCGCTTTGAGAGCGCCTAGATCGAGCTCCTCGCTGTACCGTATTTCAAAACTCGGACCGAGAGCATCTCCAACCACCTTCGCAAGAGCAAGGTCCCGAGCGCAAAACTGGACGTGAATAGTTTCATCCAACGGATTACGCCTCGTTTCCTGGGATCCGTCACTGCTCCTGACCGCTGGGCCAGAACGCCTCTCTTGTGCTTGGGATTGAGTCAGCGTCGATCCTCATTCGAGAAATCGAAGAGCAGTACTAGGACTGCTACTACCGGCTAGATATCGCGACGGGGACAGCGGTCTCTTATACTGCAACTCGCCTTCCCAAACTGCCAGCCCCCGACGCTGCATCGCAACGTCTCAGAACGTGCACTGTTGAAGGGGATTACGAGCGATGTAACCTGGTGCTTGTAGCCGGTTGGTGACGCAGGACTGCAATCTTTTGCACAATAATGGCGGCACTTAGTGGAATCCGGAGGAAATGGGCAACGGCTGCGGGGATATTCCCACATCCCGGAGGACTTCTACCTGGGTTCCGCCCCGATCGCGGGTATCCCCATAAGGATTTCAACCGCAACCGGCTTGCCGCCTCCCAATGCCGGTGTGAACTTCCATTTGCGAAGTGCCGCTAGCGCCGCCTGTTCCATCTCCGGTCCCATGCCTTGAAGCGCGGCAAGCCGGTCCACGCTTCCATCCTCTCGAATAATCCCGTGCAGCACGACGTGCGAGTCTCTCTTGTCCGGCGGAACTGGGGGACGGTGGAAGTCAAATTTTTCTTCCGGTTCCGGAGGTGCGAGCGGCCCGCCGATTCTTATCATCCTGCTCTGGGTGGTTGATCTGGCTGGAGTGGTGGGATCTCTCAATTCACAGTATTCCAAAATCCACGGCCCGCCCGGCATGTCCACATACACGGTATAGATCTGCCCGCCGAGGAGCACACCATACACCCGGAGCCCGCCGCCACCAATCGGGCCGGCCGAGACAACCAGCGCAGGACGCCGCACGCGTGGCCTTGTCGGAACAGGGTAAACAAGGCTCTCGGGATTTGGACTGGGAACGAGTGGCTGGCCCTCCAAACCGCTGCCGCCTTTGTTGGTTCCGCCCGTGATGCTCAACACCGCGTTCGCTCCGTTGCCGGCGTTTCCTCCTCCGCCTCCGCCGCTATTCCCCGGCCCTGCTCCGGAGCTTCCGTCGCCACCTGAACCAACGCCTCCGCGGCCACCCAGCGGATCGCCGTTCGCAATTCCTCCAGGGGAGCCGGGCTGCCCACCCGCCGGGGAAATGATGAAAGACGCCAATCGATTTCCCGGCGGTAGAGCCAGTTGCGAAGTATTCGCAGGATCCACGCCGATGGCGAGAATCCCATCGGCATTGCCCGGAACGCCGTCCCCCGCATTCGATCCCGCACTGCCCGCGGCCCGGCCTGCTCTCGGCGCCGACGGCGGAGTGATCGGCGGCAACGGAAGACGGGGCTGCGAATTGCTTTCGGGGACCGCAGGCAGCGCGAGCTCCGCAGGGGCCACCGCCACTCTCGGCGCTTCCGGATTCTGAACAGATTGCGTCTTCACCTTGGGGGCAGCCACCGGAGAACGGAACTCGAAGCGAGGCTTCTGAGGAACAAAGGGGTTTCCAGCCAGGATGTTGGGAACACGCAGCTCTTCCGTGATTCTCAAGTCTGGCGGCGAGGCGGGTTGCAAGATGGTCTGGCGGTTGTTGTCCGGACGAGGGAAATTCATCACGATCGTCATTTTCGGATGGAACGCGGAGCTGCCGAGCCTCGGAAGGTTCTCGGGATGAATGCCGCGGCCGGGCTTGCCCCCCGGTCCGGGCGGAATGATCTGTGGAAGTGATTTCGGTAGCTCAACGCTCCGCAAATCATAGTAGATGATGGGTCCGCTCAGGCGCGGCGATGCAGCGTTCGAGGATCCCGTGAAAAAAAGATACGGCACGCGGATCAGAAAAAGAGCGATGGCGAAATGAAACAGGGCTGAGGAGAAGAGGGCTCGGCCGGGCAGCCGGGCCTGCGATTCCGAGAGATCGCGGAACAGCGCGTTTCCATGAATGAAGACCGGCCTCTGTTCGGCCTTCCAAAGAGCAGCGATCGCCTCCCACCATCGATATTGGGGCTCAAGCCGAACGAGAAACTGTGGCGCGCGTTTTTGCATGGTTGCTCGCGCGAGCTCGACCCGGACGGCGCCTGCGCCCGCCTGCCGGGATGCCAGACCCCGAGACGCCTGATGTGTATCCATTCGAGTACATTTCGGCCCTCCACTTGGTCACAGGTGGGTACCAAATGGCCGGGCCGGTTCTTCCCAAGCAACTTATCCCTGCAAGCTGCCGACCTTTGTGCCTTCTTCCTGTTGCGGAGGGCACTACACGCGGGCTGCCTTTTCCGGTGGAAGGAAGTAGTTGCGGCAGGCTCTCTCAACGGCGTGTCGATCCAGTGCGGGCGTCTTTCCTTCGTAGCGCGCCGCCCAACAGATCTGGCGGACGATGTCTCGCGGGAAGCAAGCGCGAAGCGGCTGGTTCAGCTCCTTGGTGATGACATCCACCAGGCGGTCTACGACAGATGCATCGTAAGGCAAGGAAAGCGTTGTGCAGACGAGCTGAAAGATTTGGTGGAATTGCGCGCGGCTCACGTTCTCGATCCTGATTTTATTCTGCATGCGCCGGAGAAAGGCTTCGTCCGCCAACTCTGAGGGATCGAGATTGGTGGCAAACACCACGAAGAGTTCAAACGGAATCTCAAATTTCATACCGCCGGACAACGTCAGGAAATCGATGTGGCGGTCCAGGGGCAGGATCCAGCGATTCAGCAATTCCTCCGGGCGCACGCGCTGGCGGCCGAGATCGTCAATGATAAGAACCCCGTTATTCGCCTTCAACTGCAGCGGCGCGGTATAGAACTTGGCTACCGCGTTGAACTGCAGATCCAGCATCTGCAGTGTCAGCTCCCCTCCAGCGAGCACCCGCGGGCGGCGGCACAGCACCCAGCGCGAGTCGCACTCGTCGGAGCCGGGCTGATCTAGCCGCTCGTGGACGTGCGAATCATAGATGGTAATGATCTGGTTATCGACTTCCAGTGCGTGCGGGACCCATACCGTGTCTTGATAGATGTTGGGAAGCGCTTCCGCGATGCTGCTCTTGCCTGCGCCCGTCGGTCCGTGGAGAAAGATGGAAGTCCCCGAGACCACTGCCGTCCCGAGACGGTGGAGAACATCGTCGGCCACAACCATGTGCGCTAGAGCACGGCGTACGTCGGCAGGACGCACCTCGGCTCCCTGCACGCTCTGCTCGCGCACGCGTTTCGAATAGTCGTCCAAGGATACGGGCGCGGGTCCGGCATACTGATTCAGCGATAGCAGGTCCATCGCTCTTTTCTTTCCTTGTCCCGTTGCAACGATCCGGTAGTTCCCGTTCGTCAGTCCCTTGACTTCGATCAGCTGCTCTTTGCGCAGAGCCTGAAAAATTTCCTCCATTACGCCGAGGTTGAGGCATGTCCGCTCGGAGAGTTCACGGAGCAATATTTCTCCGTTCACGAAGAGGATCTTCAAAGCAAGGTCTTCGAGAAGACTCCGGCGGATCCCGGTTTCGTGCAGAGCTTGGGGTGCCGTCACCGTGGCGGTGGTCATTCTATCCATCCTCTAGCCGGCCTGCGTGGCCTTCCAGTGATTTGGCGGCCAGGGCCATAGTTGACACTTCTTCGATAAAGAGTGGAGCAATGCTGTTGCCAATGCTCGAGAAAGCTGTTGACACTTCGTCTTCTCGGTTCAGCTGATAGGTTTTTCCTGCCTTGCTTGTCGGTGTGCCGTTGTTCAGTTCGCTTTTGGCACGTGCCCCATGTCAGGTGTGTCGCTCAGTTGGCTTTTCCTCGTCAACGATTGTAGACTGTTGTTGATCAGCCCAATCCTCTACCCGCAGGTATCCCGTGCGTTTTCAACGAAAGGCTCTTGGCATGGCAATTGCTATAGGAGTTGTGGTGCTTTCCCTGAGGGGTTGCGCCTTGCCTTAGGGGAGGTTTGAAGTGGGAGGTTATCGGCGGAGGTCGCATCAACCTAACCGCCAGAAGTGGCTCCTCAAAACGGGTGCCTCGGTTCTGGCGGCGGGACTGCTTGTATTAGCCTGCTGGATTCTTCATTCCTTCTCGACCGCCGCACTTCCGGATTCGGCTGCCATTTCAAGCGGGAAAACATCCGATGGCCGCGGCATGCCCTTGGTTGTCGCTCCTGATGTTCCGGCAAACAAGCGGCGCATCTATCCGTATTCGGTGATTCCTGGCGGCGCACAGGACGCTCAGGAATTGAAGAGCACAGTCTCCTCAGATCGGATCGTCGCCGGGCATTTTTCCGATTTCAAGATCGGGCGGGCCAGAGTTGTGGAGTTGAAGACAGCGAAATCAGTGTATGTGTCTTATCGCATGGGCAACCGGGTCTTCTGGACAAGGAATAGACTGCGGCTGGCCAAAGGCGAAAAGCTGATCACCGATGGCACAAACTACGCCCGTACGCGCTGTGGGAACCGTATTTCGGAAACACCACAGGCAGAGACCTCTCCGCTCGAGCCCCCCGCCCGAGTCCTGAACCCTCCCGAAGATCCAGCGAACGTTCCTATCCAGGGCGAGTTGACCCCTCCAAACTGGGGCACGCCGCCCGACAAGACCAAGCCGCCCACCGTCTTTATTCCCCCTGGAGGCGGAGTCTTCTTTCCGATTCCCCCGGTGATCCCGCTGTCCGGGGGGCCTCCGCCCACGGTTCTCCCGCCGCTGACCCCAGTTCCGGAACCTGCCTCGTTATTGCTCATAGGCACTGGTCTGGCCGGGTATTTCGCCTATCGCCGCGCCCGCAAAAGGTAGACTCTCACTATCGGTAATTCGGGCCGATTCCTAGCCACTCCTCACCTTGAAATTCCAAGCCCGTGGGGGATGGCGTGCGGGAAAAGGTACGCGTAGGCGAGGACGATCACGCCGACAATCGCCGCGAGCGCGATCGAGTGCCACGCCACGAACTGGAAGATGATCCCTTCGTTGCCCACCTGATTCGTCGCGGACGTTTCCGTCTTGCGAGAGCCTCGCACGGCTATCATTTGCTTCCGTACTTGCCCGCCCATTGCGTGAGCTTGCGCGCAAGCTCTTCGATCACCGTTGAAGGTGCGCGCTCGAGGATCATTTCGACGGCAGTGTAAAGCTGGTCTTGGAGTTCCTCTGAAACTCTTCTTGTATATCTTCGCGTGCGTTTGCCCTCGGCATAACCGTCGAGTGCCCCGCTCCTCTTGTAATCCGACCAAGCCACTTCCCAAATCGCCTCCAGCAAGTCGCTGCGGCGCTTCCTCTTTTCCCGAATTACGGCCGCGTCAATTTCCTCGACCTGTAGAAGTGGGACACGGAAGCTCAACGGATACGTGATTTCCCTACGAGTTCTGGTGGTAGGCACGCGGCTAGTCTGGCATGCGCAGATTTCACTTGACAAGCACATCCCGCGCATAGATTGTATGCATACACTGCATACATCTGATGGAGGGCACGATTCGGTGAATGATCCGTGGCCTTCCCACTGGCAAAGACTTGGCCTAGTGGCGCTGGCTCTGCTGAACTTAGGGGAATCCTACGTCTTGTTTCGCCGGGGCTCCTACCTGGCTCTCCTGAACGTTGCGATCGCTTTGATTTGTCTGGTGTTCCTGGCCCCTACGAGGCGGAAAAGGTGGCCTGATCAGCGATAGCGAGCGTGAAGATCTCGAAAGCGTTTCCTGGTTCTCCTGCGTATGGACACAAGGAAAGATTACTACGTTTGCTCAGTCTGTCCCCACTGCTTTCGGTCCAAGTGGGTTCTCAAGCGCAATCTCGAAATGAGCCTGGAAGAGGTTCTGAGCACTTCCTGGGAGTTCGAATGCCCGGTTCACGGGCCCTTACGTAAGAAGCCGTTGCAGGTGAGTTCAAAGAAGGTATTCAGCGAGGCACTCAGAACTGACTCGAGTTGAGAGGCAGCAACGGACTGGATAATCCCCTGGGGGTGCCGGGTCCCTTCTCAAGGGCATTCTTACCTCAGGATTCCAATGCTGTGGGGGACGGCGTGCGGGAAAAGGTACGCGTAGGCGAGCACGATCACGCCGACAATCGCCGCGAGCGCGATCGAGTGCCACACCACGAACCGGAAGATGATTCCTTCGTTGCCCACCTGATTCGTTGCCGACGTGGCCACGACGATGGACTGCGCGTCCACCATTTTGCCCATCACGCCGCCCGCGCTATTCGCCGCGCACATCAATACAGGATTCAGGTGCAGCTGCTCGGCCGTGATGCGCTGCAGGCTGCCGAAGAGCGCGTTTGAAGATGTGTCGCTGCCCGTCAGCGCCACCCCCAGCCAGCCGAGATACGAGCCGAAAAAGGGAAACAGCCAACCCGTGCGCGTGAACGCCAGGCCCAGCACCGCGTCGAGCCCGGAGTAGCGCGTGATGTAGCCCAAGCCAAGCATGAACGAAATCGCGACGACCGCGAGGCGCATGCGCACCAGCGTCCGCCTGAAGACGCGCGCCAGCTCGCCCGGGCCGAGCCCCAGGAGCAATCCGCTCATCACGGCCGCCAGGAAGCAGCCTGTTCCCGTTGCCGAGAGCCAATTGAACTCGAACCGCGCGGCCTCGGGCGTGGGTCGCGCGACAACGGGGGCGGCGCGCGTCACGGCGTTGTGCAGCGTGGGCACGTCGAACGAAGGCGTCGTGGCGCGGTTCATCGCGCGCTGCACCGTAGGCATTCCCCACACAAGCACAAAGAGCGAAAGCACTGCGAACGGCATCCACCCGCGCGCGATCTGCCCACGCGTGTGCCTGCGGCGCGAAGAATCCGCCGGCGGGTCTTCTCCCGCAAAGCGCCAGATGCGTCGCGGCTGCCAGAAGCGCAGGAAAATTACCGTCGCGAGCAGCGCAACCACCGCGCCAGCGATGTCCACGAGGTTGCTGTCCAGATAGTTCGACCAGAAGAATTGCGTCAGGCCAAAAGAGCCGCCCACCACGAAGATCGCCGGCAGCACTTCGCGCGTCTCCTTCCAGCCCACCATCGTGCGCACCAGCCACAGCGGCACGATCACGGCGGTAATTGGAAGGATGCGCCCGATCATTGCGTTCAAGTCGGCTTCAGGCAGCCCGGACACCGCGGCCAGCGTGTGCACCGGAGTGCCGAGGGCGCCCCAGGCCACGGGCGCGGTGTTGGCGATCAGGTTGAGCGCCGCGGCGTGGAAGGGCCGAAAACCCAAGCCAATCATGAACGCGCCCGCAATCGCCACCGGCGCGCCGAAGCCCGCCGCGCCTTCCAGGAACGCGCCGAAGCAGAACGCCACGAGCAGCACCTGCAGCCGCTGGTCGGCCGTAATCGCCGCGATGGACTCCTTCATGATTTCGAATTGCCCCGTGTGCACGGAGATGTCGTACAGGAAAACGGCGGAGACGACGATCCAGGCGATCTTCACCACGCCGAACGCGACGCCGAAGAGAAAGCTCATCGAAGCGAGGCGCAGCGGCATGCCGAAGACGAGCGTGGCGATGGCCACGGCCGCCAGCGCGCCGCACATCGCGCACCAGTGCGGCTTCCAGCGCAGGCCCGCGAGCAGCGCGAACAGCACGGCGATCGGCAGCGCGGCCACCAGCGTCGAGAGCAGCCAGTGGCCCAGCGGGTCGTAAACCTGCGTCCAGGTCATTGCGGTTTCGCTCCGCGCAACGCCTTCGAGGCCGGTCTTGGGTTGCGCGGGGCTGTCCTTTATCATAGAAAGGCACTCGCAATGCAATTGGAGAATTGCGCCCGAGCCGAGAGGGAGCGCTGATGTCCAATCCCACGCAGGACCGCCTGGCCTCGCTGCTGCGCGAGACGCGCGTCTTCGAGCCGTCCGCCGAGTTCCGCGGACAGGCCAATGCCGGAGATCCGGCGATCTACGAGCGCGCCGGGCGCGACATCGAGGCTTTCTGGGAAGAAGAAGCGAAGCGGCTCGACTGGTTTCAGAAGTGGGAGCGCGTGCTCGAGTGGAACGCGCCGTGGGCGAAGTGGTTTGTGGGCGCGAAGCTCAACGTCGCGCACAATTGTGTGGACCGCCACGCCGCTTCGGCGCGGCGCAACAAGGCCGCCATCGTCTGGGAAGGCGAGCCGGGCGATTCGCGCGTGCTGACGTTCGGCATGCTGCAGAAGGAAGTGAACCGCTTCGCCAACGTGCTGAAGTCGCTCGGTGTCGTGAAGGGCGACCGCGTGGCGATTTACATGGGCATGCTGCCGGAGCTGGCCATCACCATGCTCGCCTGCGCGAAGATCGGCGCGCCGCACAGCGTGGTCTTCGGCGGTTTTTCGGCGGAGTCGCTTCGCGAGCGCATCAACGACGCACGCGCGAAAGTAGTGGTCACCGCCGATGGCGCATGGCGCCGCGGCGGCGTGGTGCCGCTCAAAGCCAGCGTGGACGAAGCGCTGCAGGAAACGCCGACAATCGAAAAAGTTGTGGTCGTGGAGCGCGTCGGCAAACCCGCGCAGGTGGCGATGAAGCCGGGGCGCGATGTCTGGTGGCACGAAGCCATGGCCAAAGCGTCCGACGAATGCGCCGCGGAGATCATGGACGCCGAGGACATGCTCTACATCCTCTACACCAGCGGCACCACGGGCAAGCCGAAGGGCATTGTGCACACGACGGCAGGCTACTTGCTCGGTGCGAGCACGACGCATCACTACATTTTCGACATCAAGGAAAATGACGTGTACTGGTGCACGGCCGACATCGGCTGGGTGACGGGACACTCGTACATTGTTTATGGCCCGCTGGCGAACGGCTGCACCTCGCTGATGTACGAAGGCACGCCCGACTTTCCCGACCGCGGGCGCTTCTGGTCCATCGTGGACAAGTACGGCGTGAACATCCTCTACACCGCGCCGACGGCGATCCGCACGTTCATGCGCTGGGGCCCGGAATGGCCGGCAAAATATTCGCTCAAGTCGCTGCGCCTGCTCGGCACCGTCGGCGAGCCTATCAACCCCGAGGCGTGGATCTGGTATCACCTGAACATCGGCAAAGAGCGCTGCCCCATCGTGGATACCTGGTGGCAGACGGAAACCGGCATGATCCTGATTACGCCGCTGCCGGGCATCACGCCGACGAAGCCCGGCTC
>Ga0184639_10000981_pt1 | contig 11938 bp, 10 predicted proteins | sample PLM31_170_b2_FD_133155 | JGI IMG/M metagenome (GOLD analysis project Ga0184639, IMG submission 133155) | Groundwater sediment microbial communities from an aquifer in East River, Colorado, USA - PLM3-1_170_b2 | ecosystem: Environmental > Terrestrial > Soil > Riparian zone | place: USA: East... | reverse complement strand
CTAGGAGCCGGTTCACCGAGTTCGCTCCCGCGGCTTGAGCCCCACGACGCCGTAGAAGTTCAACGTCATGAGAAAAGTCTTCGCGTATGCCCGGGCCTCGATCCCCGCCAGCCAGCGCTCGGCTTGTTGCTCCCCCACGATCTTCCACTTCACCGCGTTCTCTGCCCGGCGCTGGAGAAAGGTCCGGCTCCACGGCTCGAAGGTCGTGTCCTGATAGACGTCGGTAATGAGACGCACCGACTCGAGGCCGAGAGAACAGAACTTCCGGTAGAGGGTTCGGCCGCTCAAAGGATCCGCGTAGATCTTCTCAGCCACCCCGTCGAAGATCCGCCGGGTGAGCGCCCGGTCGGGATGGTCGAGAGCCAGGGTGCCGAAGTCTTGATCCTGCACTGCCACCACGCCTCCCGGCCGCGCCACGCGGATCATCTCCTCCAGGAATCGGTCGGCGTCCGGCACGTGCAGGAGCACAGTGATGGCGAGCGTCGCGTCGAACGTCCCGTCTCGGAAGCGGAGGTGGGCGCCGTTTCCCACCTCGAAGCGGACCCGGGAGGACAGCCCGTGCTGGCGCGCCAGCCGCCGCGCCTCGCGCACGAACACCCGGCTCGGGTCCACGCCGAGCACCTGCCCTTTGTCGCCGACGAGAGCGGTCACGTCCCGGCAGACCACGCCACTGCCGCTCCCCACCTCCAGCACCTTCCATCCTGGCCGGATCCGCGCAAAGGCCAAAAATCGCCGCCGGAGGCGGACCTGGGTCGGCGTCCTTCCGCGCGCCTCCAGGCTCTCGACCATTTGAAGCGGGTCCGGCTGGCGGTCCACGGCACGGTAGGGATCCGGATGCAGAGCCATCGGTTTAGCCGAAATATTCGGGGCAGAGGTCAGCCAACAGCGCCAGAAGCCCGCCGGCCTCAGGCGTCGGGGCCACGCGGTCGGCTCCGGCGCGCACGGCCGGCGGCGAGTTCGGCATGGCGACCCCGACCCCAGCGCACCGGATCATCTCAAGGTCGTTCTCCTGGTCGCCCACCGCGATCGCGCGGGAAAGCGGGATCCCAAGGTGGCGCCCCAGCACCTTGAGCGCGTCACCTTTGGAGACCCCCTGGGGGAGTAGCTCCAGGTAGTCCGTCCGGCTCAGCACCAGCCGGGCCTGAGACTCCGTCGCGGGCGCCAGCTCGGCGCGAAGCGTGGAGAGATCCGCCGGATGGCCGATGAAGAGACACTTGATGAAGGAACCGTTTCGCAAAAAAGACGCCGGCTCGAGGATTCTCTCCGCCTGCACCCCCATCTCCCGACAATAGGTCCGCACGGGATGGGTCAGCTCGAGACAGTAGAGCGTGTCGTCCTGATAGAACAGCGGATGCACCGGGGCGTTGGCATAGATCCCATGAATCTTCCAGGGGAGCCCCGGGGGAAGCCCGGTAACGGAGAGGTTCTCTCCGGTCGCCGGATCGCGCACGAGGGCGCCGTTGTAGAGAATCACCGGGGCCTGAATGCCCAGCTCCTCCCAGTAGGGCCGGGTGGCCGCGGGCATGCGCCCGGTCGCCAGCGTGACCGCGCACCCACGCCCGACCGCCCTCCGGATGGCGGCAACCAGCGTCGGATCCAGCGTCAGCGAATGGTCGAGGAGCGTCCCGTCCAGGTCCAGGACGACGAGGTCGAACGACGGCATGGTCGCGGCACCCCCTCGTTCACCCGTCGCCGCGGATCGCAGAATAGCGGGCGGCACATTCCCGGCTACAAAAGTAGTGGGTCGTTCCCCCCGCTAGACGGGTTACGGCTCGGGAGCGCAGGACGTAGGTGTGGCAAACAGGATCTTGCACGAGCTCGTCCCGGGCCACCGGGGGCCGCCGGGCACCACTTGAAGGATGGTCGCCTCGAGGGAGGAAACGGCGCACAATCGGCCAGAGCAGGAAGAGGAGGAGAAGGAGCCACCCGAGGAAGAAAAGACCGCGCATATGGGATCAGGCGGAATCGGGGCGGATAGACAGCGTACGGAGAAACTCCCGATCCTGAGGGGTGAGTTCGACGTCGTCGCCCTGCAACACCTCCGCGTCGGCGCCAGTCCCGGCGAAGAAGATCGCCGTTTCGGCCCCGCTCTTAAGGATCTCCTCCACCGTTTCGCGGGCGGCCTGCGACCCAGCCAGCGAGCACTCAATGGCCCGGAGCAGCTTTTCCATCAGCCCGTCAATGTGCTTGTTAGGCGCCATCCCGTCAGTAACGATACCGGCCGCTCCCTGCCCTGTCAATGTTCCGGGCTGGGCAGCCGGGACTCCCTCGCCCTCCGGCGAGGGGCCCGCGCCCTCCGGCGAGGGGCCCGCACCTGCTATCTTAGGAAGGCGAGGAGGAACCCATGAGCCGAAGACCGTGGACGTTCGTTCGTTCCACCCCGATCCATTCGCGCGGGAAGCTGACGCTCAGAGAGGATGTCTGGCGGCTCCCCCCGGGCCGCGAGGAGACCTATCCGATCCTCTCGGTCGGAGTGACAGTGGGAGTGGTGCCCTTCGTGGACCCGGATCACGTCGTGCTGGTACGACAGTTTCGCCACCTGACTCGGGAACACTCCTGGGAACTGCCGGGCGGCGGGGCGCTGGCAGGCGAGTCCCCGGAGGAGGCGGCCCAGCGCGAGCTCCGAGAGGAGGGTGGGTATCGTTCCGGGCGCCTCTCATTCCTCTGCCGCTTCTTCCCCTCCAACGCGTACCTCGACGAGACCGCCTACTGCTACATCGGCGAGGAGCTCGCGGCCGACCCGCTCCCCTCCGACGACGACGAGTTTTTTGAACGGCGAGTCGTGCCGTTCGTGGAAGCGCTGGCGATGGCGCTGGACGATCGGATCACCGAATCGGTCTCCAAGTTGGCCCTGCTGGCGATGGGACTGAAACGGGGGTATGCTGCACTCAATGGATGAGCGCGTGCCCACGCTCCTGTGCGTAGACGACGATCCGGTGGTGCTCCAGGTCTTGAAGGAATATTTCACCCTTCAGGGCTTCGGCGTGCTCACTGCGAGGACCGGGGTGGAGGCGTTCCTCCACGTCGTGCGGTGGGCCCCCCAGGCGGTGATCCTCGACGTGTTCATGCCCCGCCTCGGTGGACTCGAGGCGCTGAAGCGTATCAAGAAGCTCGACCCCGAGATCCTGGTCATCCTCATCAGCGGGGTGCCCAACGCCCTGGAGATGGTCGAGGAAGCGGGGCTGACCGTGGCCGGGGCTTTCACGAAGCCGGTGAGCCTGGACCGGATTGCGGAGATTCTGGCCCGGGCCGGAGTGAGGCCGTCGAGGACACCCCCGAAAGCGGCCCCCGGAGACATCCCCGAGCAGGCCCGGCGCGCCACCCGGATCCGGGCCCTCGTGGTGGACGACGAGCCAGAGGTCCGGGAGATGCTCACCGACTACCTTCGTGAGAACGGGTTCGAAGCGGTCGGGGTGTGGGACGGGGAAGAGGCGCTTCGCCGGATTCCGGGATTCCGTCCGCACATCATCCTGCTGGACATCCTGATGCCCGGTCTGAGCGGAGTGGAGACCCTCCGCCGGATCAAGGCCCGGCTCCAGGAAACCTGTGTCATCGTGATCACCGGCCACGAGGACGTGGAGACCGCGCGGCGCACTCTCGAGCTGGGAGCGGTGGACTACTTGCGTAAGCCGGTGGATCTCGGGGCTATGGACTCCCTGCTGGGGATACCTCCAGGCCAGCGCCCCGACCGCCCCCCAAGCACCTGAAGTCGGCTTGCCGCCTCGATTGATCAGGCCCTGATCTTCTCGCCCTTGGGGTCATAGAGGGGCTCCGTGGCGACTTCCGCAGGGATGACTTCCCCAAACACCTCCACCGCCAGGGCTGTCCCCGTCGCTGCCAGGGCCGTCGGCACATAGCCATAGGCGATGGATTTTCCGACGGTGTAACCGTAGCCCCCGCTCGTCACCCGCCCCACGGGCTGGTCCTTGTAGAGAATCGGCTCGCCACCCAGCGCGACGGCGACCGGATCGGCCAGGGTCAGGCAGACCAGCCGCCGCGGGAGCCCGCGCTCGCGCTGGGCGATCAAGGCCCGGCGCCCGATGAATTCTCCCTTGTCGAGCTTCACGCAGAAGCCGAGGCCGGCCTCGTAAGGGGTGTATTCGGGCGTTACCTCGGCGCTCCAATAGCGGTACCCCTTCTCCAATCTCAGCGAGTCAATGGCCCGGTAGCCGGCAGCCACCAATCCGAATTCTCGACCGGCCTCCCAGAGGGTGTCCCAGACGCGGAGCCCCTGATCCATCGGCATGTACATCTCCCACCCGAGCTCTCCGACGTAGGTGACGCGCAACGCCAGCACCGCCACGCCGCCGACGGTGATTCGCCTGGCCGTCAGGTACGGGAAGCCGGCGTTCGAGACGTCGTCATCCGTCGTGAGCTCCAGGATCACGCGAGCCCGAGGCCCCCAGAGGCCGAGACACGCGTAGCGATCGGTGACATCGAGGGCGGTGACCGTGCCGTCGGCCGGCAGGTGAGAGCGGATCCACGCCAGGTCGTGAGGACCGAAGGCCGTGCCGGTGATGAGAAGGAACCGGTCCGCCGCCACGTGGGTCACGGTCAGGTCGCACTCGATCCCGCCCTGCTCGTTCAACATCTGAGTGTACGTGACCGAGCCGACGGGCTTGTCCATCTCGTTATCGGTGAGCCGCTGGAGCAGACGCAGAGCACCCGGACCGGACACTTCCAACTTGCTGAACGAGGTCTCGTCGAAAAGCCCGGCGCGCTCGCGCGTCGCCCGATGCTCGGCCTCGATGGCCGGCGACCAGTGGCGCCGCGCCCAGTCGCGAGCCTCGTAGGTCGGTTTGAAGCCGTTGGTGTTGACGTCAAACCAGTTGGGCCGCTCCCACCCCGCCTTCTCCCCGAAGGCGCACGCCAGGGCCTGGAGCCGGGGGTAGGTCGGCGAGAGCCTGCGGCCCCTCCCCGCGCGACGTTCCTCGAACGGATAGTGGATGTCGTAGTAGGTCGAGTAGGTCTCCACGACCTGTCCCAGGGTATAGTCACGGTCGGTGTAGTGGGGTCCGAACCGGCGCAGGTCCATCCGCCAGAGGTCCAAGCGCGGCCGTCCCTCGACGATCCACTCCGCCATCACCTTGCCCACGCCCCCCGCGCCGGCGATGCCGTGGGCGCAGAACCCGGCGGCGACGAAGAAGCCCCTCGCTTCCGGCGCCTCGCCCAGGATGAACTCGCCGTCGGGCGTGAACGCCTCCGGACCGTTGATGAGCCTGATCACCTCGGCGCGGGCGACAGCCGGGACGCGCGACACCGCACCCTCCATCAACGCGTCGAAGCGCTCCCAATCAGGAGTCAGGAGCCGGTGGGTGAAGTCGGGCGGGATCCCGTCCAGTCCCCACGGCGCCGGCCCGCGCTCGTAGCCGCCCATGACCAGGCCCCCGACCTCCTCGCGGAAGTACACGAGCCGATCAGGGTCCCGCAGCGTCGGAAAATCTTTGCGGACCCCGTCGATCGGCTTAGTGGTCAGGTACTGGTGGGCCATCGCGACGATGGGGATGCGGACCCCGACCATCCGCCCGATCTCCGGCGCCCAGATCCCCGCGGCGTTGACGACCACCTCGGTCTGGATCGTGCCGTGACTCGTGACGACGGCCGACACCCTGGCATTGTCCACCGTGATCGCTTCGACGCTGACGCCGGTGCGGAACCTCACGCCGTTCGCCCGCGCCCCCTCCGCAAGAGCATACGTCAGGCCTGCCGGGTCGATGTGGCCATCGGTGGGAAGGTAGGCAGCTCCTTCAAGCCCCTCGGCGCTCATGAGAGGAAAGAGGTCCACCGCCTCGCGCGCGGTGATCACGCTCAGGGGGAAGCCGAAGGTCCGCGCCCAGCCGGCCTGGCGCTTCAGCTCCAGGAGCCGCTCTTTGGAGGAGGCCAGCCGGAGGCTCCCCACCTTGTGCCAGCCCGGATCGCGCCCGGTCTCCTCGCGGAGCCGGTCGTACAGCTCGACGCTGGCCATGTTGATCCGCGTCAGCGCCACGGAGGAGCGGAGCTGTCCCACGAGGCCAGCGGAGTGGAACGTGGAGCCGGAGGTCAGCTCGCCCTTGTCGAGGACGACGACGTCGCGCCAGCCCATCCGGCCCAGATGGTAGGCGATGCTGCACCCCGCCACGCCACCGCCGATGATGACAACCCGGAAGTGATCCGTCACGCCGGCGACCCGGTACCCATCACTGCGACCTGATCCGGGGCTGTCCGGGTCCAGGCCTGGCTACGCCGCGTCACCCCGCGCATGAGCAGCCAGTAGCCGAACCGTACCGCGAGCCCCACCGAGATGATCAGGACCGACAGGGCCGCCGCCTGTTCGGTGTCCCCGGCGTCATCCATCAACAGCACGGCCACCGCAGCCAGCTCCGTGCCCGGGGCGACCAGGAACACCACCGCCGAGAGCGTGACCATGGCGTTGAGGAAGAAGTACATGCTGATCGCGATGATGGACGGCAATGCGATGGGCACCGTGACCCGCCAGAAGGTTTTATAGAACGGCACCCCCATGGAGGCCGCCACGTGCTCGAATTCGGCATCCATCTGCTTCAGCGATGTGGTGGCGGTGAGGAACGGGACCGTGAAGTAGTGGATCAGGTTGGAGATGATCAGAATGGCGAGGGTCCCGTACAGGCGGTTGAGGATGCTCCCCGAAACGTTGAACGTGAAGATGTAGGCCAGCCCGAGCACCATCCCCGGGATGGACAACGGCAGGAGCGAGATCATGTAGAGCGGCGTGCTCGCGAGGGTCCGGCACTTCTCGACCAGGTACGCGCCGATGAAGGCGATCGCCGTCCCTACGACGGCGGTGAGGAACGAGACGTAGATGCTGTTCAGGAGGGGTGTGTAGACGTACACGGTGTCGAAGAGGCGCGTCCAGCCGCCCACCGCGTCGAAGCTGTAATGCTTGAGCGTCAAGCCAAGCTTGTACGGCCACCGCTCCACCAGGGACACGGCCAGGATCACCAGGTAGATGGCCGCGATGCTGGCCGCAATGGCGGCGCAGCAGGCGAACAGGCCCGCCTCCACCAGCGGGTTCTTCCTCGGCTCCAGCGGCTTGGCGGACGAGCTGACTAGCGCGTACTGCCGCCGCTGGACCAGGCGGTCCACGCCGAACGCCACCAGGGCCGGGATCAGCAACACGACCGATACCGTGGCGCCCATGGTGAAGTTCTGCTGGCCGATCACCTGGTTGTAGATCTCGGTCGCCATCACGGAGAATTTCCCGCCTATGATCTTGGGGACGCCGAAGTCCGTGATGACCAGGGTGAAGACGACGAAGCAGGCGCTCATCAGCCCGTATTTGACACCGGGGAGGGTCACCGTGAAGAACGTCTTGAGCCGGGAGGCTCCCAGCGCCGCCGCCGCGTCATAGAGGCGCGCATCCGTGGCGCTCAACGCGGCAATCAGGATCAGCATGGCGTGCGGAAAGCAGTAGAACACTTCCGCCATGACGATGCCCTTGGCGCCGTAGACCCCGATGTTGATGCCCGTCGTCCGCGTCCAGATCCCGTTGTTCCCAAACAGGAACACGAACGCGATGGCCTGGACCATGGAGGGCGCGAAGATGGGGAGCATCGCGATGACGCGGAACACCCCTCGCCACGGCATGAGGGTACGCGTGAGGGCGTACGCGTACACAAAGGCGAGGCCGACCGTGACGATCATCGCCACCACCGAAACGTACAGGCTGTTGGTGATCGACGCGGCGATCGCGGGCGTCGAGAAGTAGCGGACATAGTTGGCGGCGCCGATGAACCCGCCGTCGTTGTTGAGCAGGCTCCGCCAGAGCACCTGGCTCATCGGATAGAGCACGAAGAAGTAGAGAAAGAGACCCAACAGACCGATCAGGACGTAGCGCAGCACCGCCTGGCCATCTAGCCGGTGGCGGACCGTGCTGTCGGGAATTGCCGCAGCAGAAGCGTCGGCGGGGAGGATGGCCACCGGGGTCAACCGCCGTCGGAGAAGATCCGGAGCGCTTCGGGCTTGAGCGCGAGGGGGAGCTCGGCACCCTCCTGCACACCCACTTCGGCGAGGGCGTTCACGGCGACGTCGCATTCCAGGGTGGGCTTGGTCTCGCCCGGCAGGGCGAGGCCCAGGCGGGTGAAGGCGCCCAGAAACTGGATCGCGCAAACTCGCGTGACGATCCGGTTCTCCCCGTCCCGGGCGGCCGGGCCGATCAGGATCTCTTCAGGGCGGATCGCCAGCGTCAGGCGGGATCCGGCCGGCAGCCGCGGGCCCGGTCGATGCCGCAGTTCCACGGAGCCGACCCGTGCCCAACCCGGCTTCTCGCCGGCCGTGGCCTGGATGAAGTTCATGTGGCCGACGAAGCGGGCCACGAACAGGGAAGAGGGTTCGGTGTAGATCTCGAATGGTCCGCCGATCTGCTCCACCACGCCGTGGTTCATCACCACGATGCGGTCCGCCATGGTCAGGGCTTCTTCCTGGTCGTGGGTGACCATGATCGTCGTGATGCCCAGACGGCGCTGAAGGGCCTTGACCTCAAGCCTGAGAGACTGGCGAACGCGGGCGTCCAGGGCGGAAAGGGGTTCGTCCAGCAGCAGCAGCGACGGTGACGGGGCCAGCGCCCTGGCCAGGGCCACGCGCTGCTGCTCCCCGCCCGACAGCTGCGCCGGATACCGGTGCTTGTGGGGGCGCAGGTGCACGAGGTCGAGCAGTTCGTCCACGCGCTGATCAATCCGACCCCGCGGGACCCGCCGCGTCTCGAGGCCGTACGCGACGTTTTGCGCGACGGTGAGGTTGGGAAACAGGGCGTAGGATTGGAAGACGATGCCGTAATTCCTCTCGCTGGGCGCGAGGGACGAGACATCCCGCCCCGCCATTCTCACGACGCCCAGATTCTGGCGCTCGAGGCCGGCGATGATGCGGAGGAGGGTCGTCTTGCCGCAGCCACTGGGACCCAGGAAGCACACGAATTCGCCCTCGCCCACCGAGAGCGAGATACTCTTGAGCGCGACGACGCTGCCGAACTTCTTGGCAATGCCGTCCAGGTCGACGGCGGGGGGACGAGGCTCAGGGGAAGCCATGCAGGGGGAGTCCCGCCGCCCGCATCATGACGGACGGCGGGACCCAGTACCGCTCTCCGCTACTTCGCGTACCGCTTCGTCCACTCGGCCAGGATTTTATCGCGGTTCTTGGCGGACCAATCGAAGTCGTTCCGGTACACGACCTTGCTGATGTCCTTCGGGAGCCCCTCCGGGACCGGGAACCCCGCTACCGCGACGGCGGCCCAGTACTTGGCGTAGAAGCCCATGGCCTCATTGGAGATCGCCCAGTCGAGAAACTGCTTGGCGGCCGGGTTGTCTTTGCCCTTCCGGGTCAGGCCGTTCGCCTCAAGCTCGTAGCCGGCGCCCTCCTTGGGGATCACCATCTCGACCGGGCTCCCCTTCTTCTTCATCGCCTGGGCGACGTATTCGAACGACACGCCGATGCCGCGCTCGCCGGCTGCCGCATCCTTGCACGGCTTGGAGCCCGACTTCGTGTATTCGGCCATGTTCTTGTCGAGAGCATCCAGGTACTTCCAGCCCTCGCTCTCGCCCATCCGCTGCAGGATCGACACGACCGAGAGGTAGCCGGTGCCGGAGCTGTTGGGGTTGGGCATCACGAGTTGCCCCTTGTAGACAGGCTTGGTGAGATCGGCCCACGAGGTCGGCATCGGCAGATTGTGCTTCTTGGCGACCTCGGTATTGACGCAGAAGGCCGACATGTAGACGTCGATCCCAACCCAGTACGGCGGGTTGTCCTTGTCCCGGAACAGCGGCTGGATCCGCTCGTATCCCTTGGGGGTGTACGGCGCGAGCAGCCCCGCCTGCTTGAAGATCAGCATGTTGGTCGCTGCGACCCCCCAGATGACGTCCGCTTGCATGTTGTCCTTCTCGGCCATGAAGCGGGCCGAGATGTCGCCGGTGGAGAACCGCAGGATCTTGACCTCGATGTTCGGGAGGGACTTCTCATACCCCGTCTTGTAGTCGGTGATCTGCTCGTTTTCGAGCGCGGTGTAAATGACGATGGTGTCTTTGGCCGCGGCCGGGCCGGCGTACATCACGCCAAACAGCATGGCCGCGGTGAGAACGAGAGCGGCGACACGGTTGCTGGATCTCCTCATACAGGCCTCCTTTGTGTGAGAACCGGTGGACACGAGCCTACCATGGAACACGTTGCCGTCCTGTTGCGACCTCACGGCCGCCGGACTCCCAGCTCCCCGAGCGAGGACTCAAAGGCGGAGACGACCCCCTCCATCTCGGCCGGCGTCAGGGTCCCCATATTAGAAACGCGGAAGGCGAACTTCCGGATCTCCCCCTGCCCCGCGTAGATGATGTAGCCCCGGCGCTTCATTTGGTCGTGGAGCGCCTCGTAGGTCAGTCCGGGGAGGAGGCGGAAGGTCGTCAGGATGTTCGAGCGCGCTCCCTCAGGCACCAGGATCTCGAAGCCGAGCTGGGCCATCCCCTCGCGGAGCACGCGGGCGTTCTCCGCATAGCGCTTGATCCGCGCCTCGAGCCCCTCGGCCTCCAGCTCGCTCAGGGCCTGCCTCAAGGCGTGGAACACCTGGACCGCCGGCGTGAAGGGGGTATTGTCCTGTTCCTGCGCGACGTAGTGAGAGTACAGGTCGAGGTAGACGCTGCGCGGCTCAGCCCCCTTCAACGCCTCCACGGCGGTCCGGCGGCAGAGGACGAAGGCCACGCCCGGGATCCCCTGGAGGCATTTGTTGGCGCTGGCGACGACAAAGTCGAGACCCTCTTGCCCGACGTCCAGCGGCTCGCCGAAGAGCGAGCTCATGGCGTCCACGATGACCCGGCGGCCATTTCTCGCCGCCACCTCGACCACGGCCGGGACGGGATTCAGCAGGCCGGTCGTCGTCTCGTGGTGGATCAGCGCCACGTGGCTCAGCTCCCGCCGAGCCCTGAGGCGGGCCTCCACGTCTGTCGGGTTGACAGGGGTCGTGTTGTCGAGCTGAATCACCTCGGCGGGAATCCCGTGGGCCTTCGCGATCTGGACCATCCGGCGGCCATACACCCCGTTGTCGATGATCAGGACCCCCCGGTCCCCGGCCACCGCGGAGCAGAGCACCGCCTCCACGGCCGCCGTCCCCGAGCCGGTGAACGTCACCGCCACGAAATCGCGGCCCGCGCCCGCGAGGCGAACGAGGTCCTCGCGGCACTGACGCATGACCTGGAAGAACTCAGGCTCGCGATGACAGAGGTCCGGCGTCACCAGCGCCTGCTTCACCGCCGGGGTGGTATTGGCGGGTCCCGGGTTCAGAAGCACCCATTCTTTCATGGCTCGTCAGCTGGCTCCGATCAGAAATGTGGTGCCGACGCTATTAGGCACAAAGGCGTCGGGCAGGGCCCGGGCGATCTCGTGAGTCGCCCTCCAGCCGGTGCAGTGCGATGGGACGATCAGCTTGGGCCCGATCGCCTTGAGCGCCTCGACCGTCGGCGCGATCAAGGGCTCGAACAGCCGCCCCGTCAGGTGGAAGCCACCCAGCACGGCGTGGACGTGTCCGACACCCGTGACGGCCATCGAATGGCGCAACACGTTGATGATCCCCGCGTGACCGCAGCCCGAAAGCACCACCAAGCCCCTGTGCCGGACATTCATCACCACCGCCTGGTCGTCGTGGATCAGCGGATCCGGCTTCCATCGGCCGTTGACCTCGGCATAATGGGTGGGAAATCCCTTCTCGAACTCGGTCGTTCGGGCGATCTCACCCGTGACGAGCGCGAGACCCCCGAGGAGAAGGGATGCCCCCCGCTCTTCCAGAATCTCCACCCCCTCCTGCTCGATCCCGCGCCGGTCCGGCGGCGGGAGCAGCACCTCGCGGCCATCGGGGCGCGCCACCTTCCGGTGCAGGAACGCGTCGGGATGAAGCACGAGGGGAAACCGGCTGCGCCCCGTTCGCGAGAGCAACCCTATCAGCCCGCCCACG
>Ga0184639_10000978_pt1 | contig 11949 bp, 9 predicted proteins | sample PLM31_170_b2_FD_133155 | JGI IMG/M metagenome (GOLD analysis project Ga0184639, IMG submission 133155) | Groundwater sediment microbial communities from an aquifer in East River, Colorado, USA - PLM3-1_170_b2 | ecosystem: Environmental > Terrestrial > Soil > Riparian zone | place: USA: East... | reverse complement strand
GCACTCAAGGGTCGAGCGTCAGGCATTCCGGCCTGCCACGGAGGCGGGAGTCTGCGGCGAAGAGAGCCAGGGCGCAAACAGGCGCGAGACGAGCGCGCGGCCGAGCAGCCGCGCTTGCGTCGAGCGCCGCAACGCGGGCCGCTGCTCGAGCGTGTTGTACCCGATGGCTTCGATGGCCTCGAGTACGGCCAGCCCGCCGCGGCTGAAGAGCTCGATGTCTACGCGCAACTCCGGTTCCACGCGGCCCGCGAGCGGCAGTCCTGCCTGGAACAACTTGCGCGTGCGCTTAATCAGGTCTTTCATCAGCGCGGCATAGCGGGCGTCAAAGCGGCGCGAAACGATTTCCGCTTCGCTCAGGCCGTGCGCCGCGAGCGCATCGAGCGGAATGTAAATGCGGCCCTTCTCGAGGTCGCGCGCCACGTCCTGCCAGAAATTCGCAAGCTGCAAAGCCGTGCAGGTGAAGTCCGAAAGCCGCTGGCGCTCGGCGTCGCGGTAGCCGCAAAGAAACAGCACCAGCCGCCCCACCGGGTTCGCCGAGTAGCGGCAGTAGCCGAGGACGTCGTCCCAGGTGGCGTAGCGGTGCACGGTCTGGTCCTGACGAAACGCCGTCAGGAGATCCGCAAAAGGCCCGATGGGAATGTCACACTCGCGAATCGTCGGCGCGAGCGCGATAAAAACGGGATGCGAGGGCTGCCCCGCGTAGCAACGGCGCAGCTCATCCTCCCACCAGCCAATCAACTGGAGCGCGCGCTGCGCGTCGGTCACTTCGTCGCCCAGGTCATCGGCCCACCGGCAATAGGCGTAGAGGTTGTAGAAGTGCCGGTGCAGGCGCCGCGGCAGCAGCCAGGAGACGACGTTGAAGTTTTCGTAGTGATGCGTGGCGAGCCAGCGGGTGTAGCCCTCGGCCGCTTCGCGGGTGCAGCCCGCCGGAGGCAGCTCGCGTGCGATTTCGAGTTCGTCAGGTGCGAGCATGGCTCGGGCGCGGCCCGCGCGCGGCGGGGCTAGGGGATGACGGCCGTCTTCAATTCCCCGTTGCGGTGTTTCATGTGCTCGAACATCTGCGGCAATTCCTGCAGAGGGATTTCGCCGGTAACGAAGTCGCTCGCGCGGATTTCGCCGCGCGCCACGGAATCGAGCGCCTCGCGGATGAAGTGCGGCGTATGGTGGAACGTGGACTTGATGGTGATCTCCGAATAGTGCAGCGCAGTGGGATCGAACTCCACTTGCGTCCCGCGCGGGCAGCCGCCGAAGAGGTTCACCGTACCGCCGCAGCGCACGATCTGAATGGCCCACTGCCAGGTCGCCGGAGAGCCGACCGCTTCGATCACGGAATCGGCGCCGCGCCCGCCTTCGGTCAGCTCGCGCACCGCGCGCACGGGGTCGCTCAGTTGCGTGACGTCAAACGCCGCACGCGCGCCCAATCGTTCCGCAACGCACACCTGGCTCTTGCGCTTGGCCAGCGCAATCACGTTCACGCCGCGCCCGGCGAGGATGCGGATGAACTTCAGCCCGATGGGCCCGCAGCCGATCAGCACGGTGGTATCGCCGGGCTGGATGTTCGTCTCGTCGATGCCGCGGAGCACGCAGGCCAGCGGCTCCACCATCGCCGCGTCGAGAAACGAGACGTGGCTCGGAATCTCCAGCATGTTCTGCCGGACGATGCGCCCGGGGATGCGGATGTACTCGGCGTACGCGCCGTTGTTGAAGAGCAGGTCCTCGCAGAGGTTTTCGTGAGCCTTGCGGCAGAACAGGCAAACGTTGCACGGCGCCGAATTCGCCGGCACCACGCGCGCGCCCACCCTTAGCCCGCCGTTCACTTCGCGGCCCAGCAGTTCCACGACGCCGGCCAGCTCGTGCCCGAAGATCGCCGGCGGCGTGATCATGCGCGCGTGGTACCCCTGCTTCCAAACCTTCAGGTCGGTGCCGCAGGTCAGTGCGACCTTCACGCGGACCAGCACTTCATCCGACGCCAGCGCCGGGATGTCCACGCGCTCAATCTTCAAATCTTCTCTGCCGTAGAGCACGGCAGCGTGCATATGACCGTTGCGTTCGCTTTTCATCAAGGCGTAATCACCACTTTCAAAGAATCGCCCGCGGGGCGGGCGGCCAGGGATAAAGCCTCTTCGATGCGCTCGAGTGGGAACCGGTGCGAAATCAATCCGCGCACAGGCAGCCTCCGCGTCAACACCAGCCGCGCTGATTCTCCCTGCAAATCGACTGCAGCGCTATAGCTGCCCAAAATCTCTTTTTCCTCAACGCCAACAGCGACCGCCGGGAACTCGATGCGCATCTGCGGGTCGTTTTGCGCAAACAGGAGCACGCGGCCGCCGGGACGCGCGAGCGCCAGAGCTTCGGCGACAATCTTTGGATTCGGCGTCGCAACGAGCACCGCATCGGTGCCGCGGTCTTCGGTCCGCGCGCGCACTTCCTCGAGCAACCGCCCCGCCGAAGGATCGAAGGCAGCCGCAGCGCCCAGCCGCAGGCTGATCGCGCGCCGCTCGGGCATAGGGTCGCTCGCCAGCACCGTGGCGCCCGCAAGCCGGGAAAGCAGCATCAACAGCAGGCCAACCGGCCCCTGCCCGATGACGAGCACCGTTTCGCCTTCCGCCACGCGCGCTTTCTGCACCGCCTTCAGGCAGGTATTCACCGGCTCCACGAACGTGGCTTCTTCGAAGCTGACCTCCGGCGGAATCGCCACCAGGCCGCGCTCAACGATCCACGGCATTGCGCGCACATACTCCGCGAAGCCGCCCCCATTCGGCTCGAAGCCGGCCGTCAAGCCGACTTTCTTATACGCCGGGCACTGCGAAAAGAGCCGCTGCGCGCAATAGAAGCATGCGCCGCAGGGGATGTGGTGGAAGCCCACCACGCGGTCGCCGACTTTCCAGCGCCGCACACCGTGGCCCACCGCGACGATCGTGCCGGCGATTTCGTGGCCGAAGATTTGCGGCGGCGTCACAAAGCCGAGCTGAATCTTCTTGATATCGGTGCCGCAGATGCCGCAAGCCGCCACGCGGATCAGCGCTTCGCCCTCGCGGATCTCCGGCACGGAAACATCTTCGACCGCGACGCGCCCCTTGCCGCGATAGACGCCGGCGCGCATCGTCTTCGCGGCCACCGCAGTGGCGACGGCCGTCCCGACTTGGGTAATCGTATGGCTCATGTGGCCGCCACTTCGTAGGCGGCTTCCGATTCGGTCAGCGCCATTTGCCAGGCGCCGACGTAGCGGTCGAGAAACGCTGCAATATCTTCCGCCGCGTGCATGCAATCGCGGCTCAAGCGCAGTAGCGCAGGCACGCGCTGCGGCCTGCGCGCAATCTGCGCCAGCACGCCGGCCAGCCGAATCTGCCCGGCGGCATCGCGCGCGCGCGTGAAATCGTAGGGCAGATCCGTGCCGGCCGCGTCGCTCACAATGCGAATCGCCACCGCAGGGATATGCTGCCGGGCCGCTTCGGCCAAGACCGCGTAGCTTTCCATTTCCACCGCGTCCGCAACGCACCCGAGCTCGGTCTTTTCCACCGCGGTTTGTGCCAGCGTGCCGGACGTGCAGAAGCGCGCGGCCGGGTGCGCGCCGCAGCGCACCGCGAGCTCAACGAGTTGCTCGTCGGCGCGCAGTTCCATCTCGCTACCGCGGAAGCGCACGGCGCCGGCTACCAGCACGCGCCCCACCGGATGTTCGGGGCGCAGCGCCCCCGCAAAACCCGACGAGATGCACACATCGGGCCGCTCATTCATCACCGCGCGCACCGCTCGAGCCGCGTGTTCCGGCCCCACGCCGGTCAGAACCACGCGCAAGTCCGCAGCGCCCATGCGCGCCCAGTAGACAGAGTCTTGCCCTTCGCGAAATCCGCGCCGCATGCGCCACGGCGCGAACTCCGTGGGCACCGCAAATGTGACCAGTACCTTCATGTTCAAGCCGCGTGGGCGCGCGCCAACCGCTCGGCCGGGCGTCCAGCCACGTACCCGTTCGCCTCGTACCAGCGTACCGCGCGCTCGAGCGCCGCGAGCACCGGGCCGGGCACGAATCCCAGCTCGCGCTGCGCCTTCGAGCAATCCACAAACATCTTGTGCCGCGCCATGCGCACGCCTTCGAGCGGAATCTGCGGCTCGCGGTTCAGCAAGCGCGAGACAACGTGGTCCGCGTAGGCTGCCGCCAGCGCCACCGCATGCGGCAGCCGCACGCGCGGCGCGGGACGCCCGGTGATCTGCGCAAGCGCCGCAAGGACCTCTTTCAGTGTCAGGTTCTGCCCGCCGAGGATGTAGCGCTCGCCCACGCGCCCGCGCTCCGCGGCGAGCAGGTGCCCTGCGGCCGCGTCTTCCACCGGCACAAGATTCATTCCCGTATCCACGTAGGCGGGCATGCGGCCATTCAAGAAATTAACGAGGACGCGGCCCGTCGGGGTCGGCTTCCAGTCGCCGGGACCGACCGGGGTGGTCGGATTGACGATCACAACCGGCAGGCCGCGGTCCACCGCGCGGAAGGCTTCTTCTTCGGCCAGAAACTTCGAGCGCTTGTAGTTGCCGATCATTTCGCCGAGGCCCGCTTCGGTGGCTTCGTTGGGCAGCGCGCCCGGCCGCGGCACGGCGACGGTCGCCACCGTGCTCGTGTAGATGAACCTCTCGACACCCGCGCCGCGCGCGGCTTCGAGCAGGTTCCGCGTGCCGGTGACATTCGACTCGTAGATTTCCCGCGGGTCGCGGGCCCAGAGGCGATAATCGGCCGCGACATGATAAACCATCTGCACGCCCTCGATCGCGCGGCCGAGCGAAGCCGGATCGCGCAGGTCGCCCGCGACGCGCTCGAGCGGCAGGCCCTCGATCGCGCGCAGGTTGCTCGACGCGCGCACCAGCGCACGCACACGCTCGCCCCGCGCGACCAACTGCTGCGCCACATGGCTCCCCAGGAAGCCCGTGGCTCCGGTGACCAGCGTGGTCATAGCACGCGCAAGCTCCCGTCGGCGGAAACCAGACCCGGAGACGTTTCCGTGCGAGGCGTTGTGGAATGTCCGTTCGTGCCGTTGGGTCCGTTGCCGTTCGTCTTGCCGTTTGCGCCGTTCCTCTTGCCCGGCGCGCCGCCCATTCTCCCGGTGAGCTGCCACTTCAACATCTTCCAGTTGTCGCCCAGCTTGCGGTGCGCGCCGAGCACGGCCGACGGCTCGAAACCGACGTGCACCATGCAATCCTCGCAGCGCGGGTCACGCCCGCGGCCGTACTTCTCCCACGGCGTCTTTTCCATGAACTCGCCGAACGTCGGATAGTGCGCGTCGGTCATCAGGTAGCAGGGCCCTTTCCAGCCGCGCGGATTGTACGTCGGGTTGCCCCAGGCGGTGCACATCAGCTCGCGCTCGCCGCGCAGGTACTCGAGGTAAATCGGCGAGGTCATCAGGTTGTACTTCTCGAGGAGATGGCAGGCCGTCTGGAATTTCTCGCGCACTTCCTGGCGCGACATGAAAATCTCCCGCGTCTGCACGGCCGCATAGGAGTACGCCGGCGAGAGCATGTAGCCGTCCACGCCCAGCTCGCGCAGATATTCGTACAGCTCGGCGATCTCGTTCAGGTCGGTTTCTTTGTAGATCGTCGTATTCGAGCAGACCAGAAAACCCGCGGCCTTCGCGGCCTTGACGCCTTCGATAGCTTCGCGGAAGACGCCGTCGCGTTCGACGCAAAGGTCGTGCGTGCGCTCCATGCCGTCCAGGTGCACGTTCCAGAAAAAGCTCGAGACGGGCTTGAACTCGTGCAGCCGCTTGCGGATGAACATGCCGTTCGTGCAGAGGTAGATGTGCCGCCCGCGGTCCAGGATCTCGCGCACGAGGCGCCCGAGCTGGGGGTAAATCGTCGGCTCGCCGCCGCAAATCGAAACCACTGGCGCGCCGCAGTCCTCCATGGCCGCGATGCACTGCTCGACGGTGAGCATTTCGTTGATCGTGGATTTGTACTCGCGGATGCGCCCGCAGCCCGTGCACGTCAGGTTGCAGGCGTGCAGCGGCTCGAGCATCATCACGAGCGGAAACTTGCCTTCCCCGCGCAGGCGCTTGGTGGCGATGTAGCGCGTCAGGTTGGCCGTCAGTTTCAGCGGAAATCTCATTTTCTATCGAATCTCCCGGTTCCCGTTGCGATGTTCCAGGTCGCCCGGGCGCATCTCGAAGGCGTGGAACTCGCGCTCCCCTTGTTGCTGGTTGTTATGACGCGCCAGCGCATACAGCGGAAAATAATTGCGGTACAGGTGGTACTTCAAATAAAAGACGCACGGAAAGCCCGTGCCGGTGAACTCGGCCTCCTCCCACGAGCCGTCGGGATTCTGTTTGGCGACAAGGTACGCCACGGCGCGCTCAATCGCAACGTCACCTTCATCAGAGGCAGCGAGCATCCCAATCAGTCCCCAGGCTGTTTGCGACGCGGTCGTGGATCCCTTCCCTTTCCAAGCCACGTCGTCGTAGGAGGCGATGGATTCGCCGAAGCCGCCATTATCCTGCTGTACGCCGCGGAGCCAGGCCGCTGCGCGCTGGCAATCCTCGCGTGCGGTGAGTCCCAGGGTTTCGAGCGCGCGCAGAACCCCGCCGGTACCGTAGACGTAGTTCACGCCCCAGCGGCCATACCAGGAGCCGTCCGCGGTCTGGTCCTTCAGCAGGAATGCCAGCGCGCGTTGGATGACCGAATGCGAAACCGGCCAGCCGAAGCGTCCCAAACATTCCACAACGCGCGCCGTAACGTCGGCCGTCGAAGGATCGATCATCGCGTTGTGGTCGGCAAATGGGATCTGCGTCAGAAACTCGCGGTGGTTGTCGCGGTCAAACGCGCCCCAGCCACCGTCGCGGTTCTGCATGCTGACGAGCCACTTCAACCCCAGCCGAAGGGCGCGCTCCATGCGCGCGCGGTCGGGATAGTCCACGCGCTGCAGCGCCATCAGAACAAACGCGCTGTCGTCCACATCCGGGAAGAAATCGTTGCGAAACTCGAAGACCCAGCCGCCGGGCTCGGCGTCGCGGTTCTTCACCTGCCAGTCGCCTGGACGCACCACCTGATGATCGAGCAGCCAATCGGCGGCGCGCACGAGCGCGGGATGGTCAGGCGGCAGGCCGGCTTCTACCAGCGCGACCATGGCGATTGCGGTGTCCCACACGGGCGAGGTGCACGGCTGCACGCGAATCGTATCTTCCTCCTCGATTTCAAACCGCGCGAGCTGCCCGATTTCGCGCGCGGCCAGCGGATCATCGGGCGAATGGCCCAGCGCGACGAGCGCAAGAACGGCGTTCATCATTGCCGGATAGATCGCGCCCAGGCCGTCCGAGCGCTCCAGGTGCTCCAGCAGCCACTGGCGCGCCTGGCGCAGCGCGCGCTGCCGCAGCGGCTTCCAGGGCAGCCGCTCGTAGAGCTTGAACGCGCGGTCCACGGCGAGGAAGAAGTTGCGCCAACTGAAGAGCCGGTCGTCCCAGCGAAACGCGACCGCTTTCTGCGAAGAATCGCGGAAAAGTTCGTCCACGCGCGCGTGCGAGGGCAGCTTCCAGCGGGGCTTCTGCGCGTAGAGGATCGCCAGCGGGATTACGATCCCGCGCGTCCAAGAAGACATCTCGTAGATGTTCAGCGCAAACCAATTCGGCAGGAGCATCAGCTCCGGCGGCACCGCGGGCACCATCTCCCAGCCGACGGCGCCCACCAGCGCCAGGTAGAAACGCACGTAGGAATTCGTGGCTTCGAGCCCGCCGAGGTCGTGCACGCGCTGCCGCGCGTGGGCCAGGTGCGCCGCATCGGGCGAATCACCCGCCAATTTCAGCGCGAAATACGCTTTGACAGTGGCGTTCAGCTCGGCCGGCCCGCCGGGATATGTATTCCAGCCGCCATCGGCCAATTGCCGGCGGCGCACGTAGTTCGCGAGCTTCGCAATGCGCGCGGGATCTGCTTTGCCGAGGACGTGCAGATAGAAAATGTAATCGGACTCGAGCGTCGTATCGGCTTCGAGTTCGCCGAGCCAGTAGCCTTCTTCCGCCTGCAGCGAAAGCAGGTGGCTCGCGCCGCGCTCAATCGCCTCTTCGAGGCGCTCGCGAAGCGCTTCCGCCCCAGGGGCCGGCTCGCTTGCGAGGGTCTCCAAGCCGATTCTTACTCCTGCCGTCATCCAACCCTCAGCCTTCCAAAAACAATACGAGCAGTCTCTCTCGCAACTTCGAGAGGCCCATCAGCAAAACTTCGTTAAAGTTCGTATGCGCCGGCCCTCAGCGAAGCAGACTACGACCACTCCGTTCGCCGCCCCGGATGGGAGATTCCCATCCGCCCCTGACCGTGGAAGCCCTGAACCACCTAAACCCAGCATTATCTCCGTGTTTCCGTCAAGGGTCAACAGCAAGATTCCGGAAAACTGCAAGGCCTGTACCATACCAGAAAATGTATCGCATGGGGACAACTCGAGGCCGACGCTTCTTCTCATTCGCCCCCCGAGGCCCGCTCCAGCCGGCTCACGCGCTCGGCCAGCTCGGGCAAGCGCGCAAACCATGCGTACTGCTCTTTGAATTTCTCGAGCGGCCGCGCGGGCGTGCCCCAGACGGTTTGGCCGGAGCGAATCGTCTTGCCCGTTGGGATGCCGGCCTGTGCGCCGGCTACACAGCCGTCCTGCAGGTGACAGTGGTCGGCAATGCCTACCTGGCCTCCGATCACGACATTCTTGCCGACGACGCTCGAACCGGAGATGCCCGTCTGCGCGGCAATGACCGTGTGCTCGCCGATCGTGACGTTGTGCGCCACCTGCACCAGGTTGTCGATCTTCACTCCAGCGGCGACGCGCGTCGTGCCCAGCGCGCCGCGATCAATCGTCGTGTTGGCGCCGATCTCGACGTCATCCGCAATCTCCACGCCGCCGAGCTGCGGAAATTTCCAGTATTTCCCTTCGCCGAAGACGTAACCGAAGCCATCCGAGCCAATCACCGTGCCCGCATGCACCACCACGCGCCTCCCGAGTTTCGCGCCTGCGTAGAGGGTCACACGGGGATAGAGCCGGCAATCTTCGCCCAGGTTGCTTCCCTTCCCGACCACACAGTGGGCACCGATCTGCGTGCCCGCGCCGATCGAAACCTCGTCTTCGATCACGCAGTACGGGCCAATCGCAACGCCGGATGCCAGAAGCGCGCTTGGCGCAATCATCGCGGTGGGATGAATGCCTCGCACAATCGGCGCCGCCGGCACCAGCCACGCCGCCGCCTTCGCAAAAACGAGCTTGGGGTTCTGCGCGCGGAGCAGCGTCTTCCCCGGAAGCTCCGCCTCGAGCGCTACGACAGCGCATCGCGCCGCAGACTGCTGCGCGCGCTCGAGATGCCGCGGCGAGTCCACGTAGATCAGGTCCGCGGGGCCGGCATTTTCCGGCGCGGCCACGCCCGCAATCGGCGCGGCGGAGTCTCCTTCGAGCGGAATCCTCAAATGTGCGGCAAGCTCACGTGCGGTGCGCGTCATGGCGACCTCTCTTAGGATGCTGCGATCTTCAGAATGGGTAGAGCGGCTTTTCGCCCGGCGGGCGCGTTTTCCACCGCCGGTGCACCCACAACCACTGATCGGGAAAGCGCCGCGCGTAGTCCTCGATAAACTTCATGAATCGTGCCGTATTCTCGCGGACATCGGCTTCGAGGTCGCCTGTGCGAACCAGGTCGAGCGGCGGCTCGTAGTGCAAGCGATACTTGCGCAGCTCGCGGTCCCAGGCAATCGAAACGGGCACCACCGCCACATCGGTTCGCAAGGCCAGGCGGGCGATCCCTGTCGTCGAGCACGCGGGCACCCCGAAGAAATCCACAAACACGCCTTCCACGAGCGACGTATTCACATCGGCCAGGATGCCCACGGTGCCGCCTTCGTGCATGACCTTCAGGGTGGCGCGCACGGACTGATTCTTTTCGATGGGTTGATTGCCCGAAAGGCAGCGGTAGCGATTGACAAGCGCATCCACGCGCGGATTATCGACCGCGCGGACCAGGAAGTGGATGGGGCGGTCGTAGAGGGCGTGCGCGAACGGCATGATCTCCCAATTGCTGGTGTGACCGGTGAGGAACAGCACGCCCTTGCCGCGGTCGCGCCCGGCGGCAAAGTTCTCGAATCCGTCCAGCACGACGATCCGCTCGATGTTCTCGCGCGTGTACTTCGGAAGCTGCGCGAATTCTCCCGCCATCCAGCCGATCTGCCGGACGAGGCCGCGGATCGCGCGGCGGCGCTGCGCGTCGCTCCAGTCCGGAAAGGCGATGCGCAGGTTGAACATCGCCACGCGCCGCAGCACGGGCCGGCAAAAAAACACGAGGGAAACCATTGCGGCACCAGCCGCGCGCGCGAGCGACCGCGGCAGCAGGCCCATCGTCTTCAGAGCCAGCCACGCCGCGGCATATTCGAGCCACTCCCTCATGCCGCGCCATTATGCTGGATGCCGGAAGCCGGAAGCTAGTGGGTCTGCGCGGCGGCTAGGCATGCCGCGCCGGCTTCTAGTAGACTCACCTCGCCTTGAACAGCAAATCGCAAATGGACACGCAGCCGCGCGCGGGAATCCGGACGCGCATGCTGGCGGCGTTCTTTGCGGCCATCCTGTTATACCTGTGTTTCTTCAGCCGCCTGTCCGCGCTGGGTTTCGTCGGGCCGGATGAGCCGCGCTATGCGAACGTTGCGCGCGCGATGCTGGAAAGCGGCGACTGGGTGACGCCGCGGCTCAACGGCCAGCCATGGTTTGAGAAGCCGGCGCTCTACTACTGGGCCGCGGCAGCCGCGTTCCGCATCTTCGGCGTCAATGAATTTGCAGCGCGCCTGCCTTCGGCGCTCGCAGCCACGCTGGCCACGTTGGGCCTCGCCTGGCTTGCATTGCGGCTCGACGGCCGCAAGACCGCGTGGTATGTCCTTCTGCTTTTGCCCACCGCGGTCGGCATGTTCGGCTTCGCGCGCGCCGCGACCACGGACATGCTGTTCAGCGCGACGCTGGCGCTTTCTCTCGCCGCTGCTGCATGGGCCCTCTGGGGCGCGCCCGCGGAGGCCGCAGGCGCGCCATCGCCACGCTACAGCATTCTCGCAGCGTTCGGGGCGCTGCTGGGCGCCGCGACGCTGGCAAAAGGCCCGGTCGCAATCGTGCTGGCTGCGGGCAGCGTCGGCTTGTGGGCGCTCGCGAGCAAGCGCTGGCGCGACGCATTCCGCCTGGCGCATCCGCTGGCGATTGCGGCGTTCGGCGTGGTGGCGCTGCCGTGGTACGTGCTTTGCGCTGCGCGCAATCCCGGTTTTGTTCGCAGCTTTCTCTTCCAGCACAACGTGGAGCGCTTCCTGACGCCGGTTTTTCGCCACGAGCAACCGGTCTGGTTCTTCGCGCCGATTCTGCTGCTTGGCTTGGCGCCGTGGACCGTGCTGCTTTACGGGCCGGCGCGCGATGGCGTTTCGCTGTGCCGCGAGAAGCGCTGGGCGAACTCGCCAGGCCTCTTCATCGCCTGCTGGGCGATTTTTCCCGTGCTCTTCTTCAGTCTTTCGGAATCGAAGCTGCCGGGCTACGTGCTTCCCGCGATCCCGCCGCTCATTTTGCTGATGGCGCGTAGCCTGGCGCGCAGCGTTGCGGAGCGGAGCGCGCTCGCCGCGCGGCTGCTTGCCGGCGCCGGCGTCACATGGGTGGCACTCGGGCTCTCGGCCAACCACTGGCTCAAGCGCCTTCCACCGGAAACGGGCCTGGCAAGCATCCGTGATGCATCTTCCTGGGTTCTGGCTGCCGTAGTTGGCGGCATCCTGGTCGCCGTCCTCGGGATGGCGCGCAAGCCCGTCGCTGCTCTCCTCGTCTGCGTGTTGCTGACCGCAGGAATGGTCGTAGCCATCAACGGCTACGCCCTGCCGCGGCTGGACGCGCACCTTTCGCCGCGCAGAACCGCGGACGCGCTGGCCGGAATGCAGGAGCCGCTCTACGGATATCGCCTGAGCCGCTCGCAGCAATACGGCCTCGATTTCTATCTGCGCCGCGAATTG
>Ga0184639_10000977_pt1 | contig 11951 bp, 13 predicted proteins | sample PLM31_170_b2_FD_133155 | JGI IMG/M metagenome (GOLD analysis project Ga0184639, IMG submission 133155) | Groundwater sediment microbial communities from an aquifer in East River, Colorado, USA - PLM3-1_170_b2 | ecosystem: Environmental > Terrestrial > Soil > Riparian zone | place: USA: East... | reverse complement strand
ATAGAAATAATGCTCCTGACGAAGTATCTGGAATTCACGCCCTGTCTCGCCGGAGCTGCGCTGCGTAGGGGAATCCAGGTTAGTGATTACTCTCTCGTGCATACGAACGCCGATTATGGGACCCTGTTCCGAGTGGCGGGCAAGCCCTTTGTCGTCACCGCGCATCACGATGTCTTTGATGCGCTGTATCAGAAATGTACCAGCGGCGCGCAGAAAGCCTATCACTACGGGCTGCTGAAGCGCCGCATCGCCCGGGCGCTCACGACCGCGGACAAGGTAGTCGCCGTGAGTCACAGCACCAAGGCTTCGCTGGAACGCACCTTTGGAGTGACGAAAATTGAGGTCATTTATAACGGCATCGATACAGAAGCGTTCAAGCCCAGGCCGGCTCCAATCCCGGACGAGTTTCGGAAAAAAGTTAGACTGCTATTCGTGGGAAATCTCATCAAGCGCAAAGGGGCCGATCTGCTGCCGGAGATCATGACGAGACTTGGGGAACGTTATGTGTTGTTTCACACCGGCGGTTCCGAAATCGGACAGGCAAACGCAGTTTCGCTGGGAAGAGTGGCTCGGGAGCAGCTGCCGGACATATATAATATGTGCGATGTCTTTCTGTTTCCTTCCCGGCTTGAAGGGTTTGGCTACGCAGTTGCGGAGGCGATGGCCTGCGGCAAGCCGGTGGTTTGCACCGACTGCTCTTCCTTGCCGGAGTTGGTGGTGGATAAAAAAGGGGGTTTTCTCTGCGAGCGGGACAATGTCGAGAACTTCGTGGAGAAGATCAGACTACTGGCCGGCGATGCGGGCTTGAGAGCATCCATGGGTGAATTCAACCGAAAGCGAATCGTCGAAAATTTTACCCTGGGTAAGATGGCCGAGGGCTATTCACGACTCTACCGAGATGTATTGCGCGTCGACTCCGCGGTTAAGGGTTCGCAATCGATTTAATAAAAATTTGAGAGAACGGTATGGCTGACTACGACGTAGAATCTTATTGGTCAAGAGTTGGGAGGGAAATCGCCGCCAGGCAAGGCTCAAGTCTTGTGGCGGGCGATGACAACCCGTTTTTTAGATACAAACGTAAAAAGTTCCTTAAAAAGTTCTTGCATACGATCAATTTTGACTCCAAAATTATCCTGGAAGTGGGGTGCGGCCCAGGGGGAAATTTGCTGGAGATAGGTCAGCATCGGTCGCCTGAGAAACTCTTGGGCGTGGACATTTCGCAAACAATGATCGAGATCGCGACGGGGAATTTGGCCCGTCATAACGTCGCCGCGGAGCTCCACAAGATTAACGGGGTGACTTTGCCTTTTGCGGACCGGTCCATCGATCTCAGTTACACGGTCACAGTCCTCCAACATAACACCGACGGGTCCATGCTGCAGGCGTTGATTCGGGAGCTTTGCAGAGTGACGAGAGAAACCGTTGTTCTCATGGAAGACACCGGGAGTGAAGGGTTGAACGGGACGGGAAGTTTTATCGCGCGGCAAGTGGATGTTTATAAGTCGATTTTTTTCGACCAAGATTTTGAGTTGGTACAATGCTTGTATCTGAATACAAAGCTGAGTTACTTCGGCTATGCGCTGGTCTCGGACTTTTTTGTGTCGAAAAAGCACCAAGAGGGCGAGCCGATGGGCATAGTTCCGCGAACACTCATGGCGTTCATGATGCCTTTCAGCCGGGTCCTGGACGAACTCTTGGTGGAAAAAAAAGGACTGACCAAAATGGTCTTTAATCGCGAGGCGTAATGGGCCTCGAGAATTTGCCTGAAAACGTTAGACAAGGAATGATATACCGTATTCGCTTTGCGCCCGTCTTGGACTAAAAAAATGAAGAATCTGCTTCGATTTTTTGGTACTGGCTGGAAAGACGAGTTAGACAAGTATGTGGAGATAGCCATGTCAGCTGAGGGTCAGATATCTGGGACGGAGGCGAGGAAACTAATCGAGTTGGCTAGGAATGTTCCTGCGGGCACAGTCATTGTCGAGATTGGAACGTTCCGGGGCCGGTCCACAATAGCGCTGGCGCTTGGCGCTATTGCGGGAAATGCAACCCGTGTCTATGCGGTTGATCCACACGTAGAATTTCAAGGGGTCTTTGGCGGTCAATTTGGGCCTAGCGATCAAGCCGAGCTATACCGGAACCTAGTGAAGGCAAGGGTAGGTCATATAGTTGCCGTGGTTAGTCTATCTTCTCAAGCCGTCGCTCATGCCTGGACCCAGAAGAACGTCGGTCTTCTCTGGATAGACGGAGATCATCGCTACCCGGCTGTTTCTGCGGACTTTCATTGTTGGTCTCGTTTTGTTGTTCCGAACGGGCTCGTTGCATTCCACGACGAGTCAGCTCCCGGCGTGAAACAACTCATTGGCGAGTTGGTCGGCAAGGGTCGGCTTCTGCCTGCCGGAAATGTGGAAGCCCTCTCGTGGTTCAGACCGAATGTGTGAATAAGAAGATGAGAAACTGTTTAATCTTGGGGTCTGGTCGGAGCGGCACCAGCATGGTAGCGGGCGCCTTGGCGAAAGCCGGGTATTACATGGGAGACTGTCTTTACCCTGCCCGGGAGAGTAATCCGAAAGGTTATTTTGAAGATCCGGAAATAAATGGAATTAACGAGTCGCTTCTCGCTCCAGTAATACCCAAAAGGCCTCCGGTTCTAGGGCGATGGTTTTTCCGTGACCGGCCCGTCGCAGGCCAGATGTGGCTGGCGCGGGTTCCACTCGGCACATCGATTACTTCACGACCGGAAATTACTCAACGCATCCGCAAAGTCACAAGCAGTGAGCCATATTGTTTCAAGGACCCGCGGTTTTCCTATACGCTTCCAGCGTGGAGAGCACTCTTAATAAACACAGTTTTTGTTTGCGTGTTTCGCGATCCGGCCAGCACGGCAGAGAGCATTTTAAAAGAGTGCAAAGATTCGCCTGTTCTTCAGAGCTTCGCGATCTCTCGCGCCCAGGCTTTTGAAGTATGGACTCTCATGTACCGTCACATTCTCGACTTGCACCGATACGAGGGAAACTGGTTATTCGTTCACTATGATCAGATTCTGCATGGCGAAGGCTTGGCCCGTCTCGAAGCTTTCGTAGATGCTCCCGTAGATCGTTCCTTTCCGGATGCATCGTTATACCGGTCTTTCTCACACAGTTCGGTGCCTGAAGTGACTTTGCAAATCTATAGGTGCCTCTGCGACCTTGCCCGGTACTCGCTAAATCAAGCACGCAGCCATGAAAGCGCTCACGCGATTTCCTCCAGCACATGAGATTTCGTATTAAGTTTGTAGATTTCTGGCGTGGATATAGGCCGGAAAACATTTTTCTGGATGTATTTGAACAGCTGGGAGCGAAGGTCGTCAACTACCGTCCTGAGATAATAATTTGCAGTATGTTCGGCCAAGACAGGTTTAGTAAGAAGTACAAAAAATGCGTCAAAATATATTATACATGCGAAAATTGGTTTTCAGTCGAATCAATGTACAAGAATGACCCCAGGAATTTCGAAAAGCAAATCGATTTTACCATGTACGATTACGCGATCAGCCACTATTGGATTAATGATCCGCGGCATTTTAGACTGCCAAACTATATCAGAGCGGCTGGATTCGAATATTACAACCGCTTGTTAAGCAAAAAAGTTGATGAAATATGTCTGAAGAACAAATCGAGGTTTTGCTGTTTCGTGGTCAGCAACCCGAGGTGTAAAGAGAGGAACGAGTTTTTCCTCAAGTTATCGAAGTACAAGCCAGTGGATTCGTATGGGACGGTATTTAACAACATGGGAACCGGCGTCAATAAGATTATTGGACGTCAAGGGGATTGGCGGAATGAGGAGTACCTGAAAGTAATTTCGCAGTATAAATTTATGATCGCCTTTGAAAATTCATCCACAGCGGAGTACACGACGGAAAAAATTACGGTTCCTATGACCGCCAACACAATTCCGATATATTGGGGGGATCCGCTGGTCTCCAGAACGTTTAACAGCAGGTCGTTTATAAATTGCCATGAGTACAGCAGCTTTGACGAGGTCATGGCCGAGGTCATTAAGCTGGACAAAGACGGCGACGCATATCAAAGGATGTTAACAGAGAACTGGTTGACAAATAATAACGTTCCGGATGGTGTGACGGAAGAAAGTTTCAATAAATTTTTCAAAAATATATTGGCACAAGTCAGGCCCAGGGATAGCGGTGCTCGAGACGGAAAGTAGAGGGTGAAAGCATTGATTCGTGGCCGTGTGTTTGGTGGATACATATCTAACAAACTATGTAAGTATGTTTCGAGTTATATCAGTTCAATAACCACGAGGCATACTGGCGCACGTGCCAAACATAACTTAGGCGGTGAATGTAGAGGCTATGAATTCTTTGAGGTCGGCTTTCACGGCGATCGGTATCTATTGGATGTCGTGCAATCAATTGCGCCGGTTTGCCGGTATTTTATAGAGACGGGATCCAATGTGGGTTCAACCCTGTCATATGTTGCTCGGATATACCCACATCTTGAATGTCTCTCCTGTGAGCCCGACACTGGTGCGTTCCGTCATGCGCTGGAGAACGTCAAAAGCCTTTCCAACGTGCGCGTATTCAATGAGATCTCGCAGGATTTTTTGCGCCGAATAGAAAAGGAGTATAAGGGCGTGCTTACGGAAAAGGTGATGATTTGGCTTGACGCCCATGGTTATGGTTTTCAGTGGCCCCTGCGGGAAGAGGTGAGTTTCATCACGCACAAATTTAAGACGGCGTATATTCTGATCGATGACTGTAGAGTTCCGGGCCTTGATTGCTTCGGATATGACGCTTACGGCGAGCAAGAATGTTCGTTTGAATATATTAAAGATGCTTTGAATCCTCAATTAGATTACACCGTGTACTATCCTAGTTATACTACAAGGACATCGGAACACCATCCACTCCGGGGATGGATGTTGATTGCGTTTGGACACCAAGACGAGTTTACGGTGGCTGATTCGTTAATAGGCCGTATACACCGAAGCCAGATTTAAGTTAGTTGAGTTCGTGTGATGGTTCCACGCGAGCAACCACAGTCGAGCAATCAAAGAAAAACCACTCCTACGAGAAAGAATTATCCCAAGCAAAAAAGGTAGTAGGTTGTTTAAAGAGGTTGAAGGTGCGCAATGGTTCGGACCGTAACGGCCACAAAAACTAACCCCAAGGATTCTGGCCCGTCGAGCATGCCGTATGAGGTGATACGGACAATCGTCCAACAACAGGAGCGGGAAATTGTCCGCTGTGTAACAAGATCTCTCTTGCCACTTTTGCCGTACACTTTTCGTGGTCGACGGCTATCTAGAAACTATTTTCTCCGTGAAATGCTGAATGTGCCCATGAATTACTGGCGATGCTTGGAGGTGCCATTAACGGCTTGGGCTCTTCAGGCAAAACCGAGGGAGAGGGTGGTGGATTTGAGCAGTCCAAAACTCTTGGCGCTGTACCTCTCTCTCCAAGGATGTTCGGTGATGGCTACCGATATTTCGGATTACTTTGTTAATGACCTGCGCCAATTAAAGCATGAACTTGCGATCTCCCCGCTCAAGATCGCGGTAGCAGCGGGACAGCATCTTCCATTGCAGTCCTGCTCGATTGATAAAATCTATTCCATCTCCGTTCTCGAACATATACCGAACCACGGCGACGCAGAAGTCATAGCCGAAGTGAGCCGCGTGCTCAAACCGGGCGGGACCTGTTGTTTAACTGTACCGTTCTACACGGAATATGTCGAAGAGTTCGGCCCCGGCGTCTACTGGTCGAAATTTTCCGTCCAGGATAAAAGGGGAGTCTTTTTTCAACGGCGATATGACTTGCCCTCTTTAAAAGATCGGCTCCTCAACAACCCTTACCTCCAATCGGAGCTGTTGATGTATATGGCGGAAAAACCATTGGTGGAACCCCGTCTTCGAGAAGACTATGTCTTCGACGAAAACTGTCATTGGCTTAACCGCCGGTTTCTAAGCATCCTATCGGCGGCGTTTAGGGCTGTACCGGTTCTTAGAGTACCCATTCCGATGCTCGGGTATTTGGTCCAATCCAACTATTCACATCGCTATCATTATTTAACGGAGGACCCCGAAGATAAAAATGTGCGAGGCGTGTTTGTTCGTCTGCGTAAGAGATGACCATGAGGATCGATTCACGGGCCGATTTAGGTGAAGCTGAGTGGATGATTCCCGCTGCCGGAGTTTGGTGGGTTGCTGTGTGAAGATTAGAATCTCGGCGGTTATCTGCACTTTGGATCGGGCTCAGTATCTGCGGAAGGCGCTGCGGAGCCTCGTCGACCAAACTCTGCCACGCGAACAATACGAAATCATAGTCGTCGATAACGGCTCGACGGACGAGACTGCGGACATGATACGTGATGAATTTACGTCCGCCGAAAAACTTTGCTTTGTCCGTGAAGCGGTTCTGGGACTCTCGCAAGCCCGAAACACCGGCTGGCGCACTGCAAAAGGCGAGTACATCGCGTTTTTAGATGACGATGCCATAGCATCGCCGCAGTGGTTGGAAACGATAATCAATGTTTTTGAAACGATAAAACCTAGGCCTGGTTGCGTGGGAGGCAAAGTGGATCCGATCTGGGAAGCCTCCCGGCCCGAATGGTTGTCGGATACGATGGTTCCCTATCTCACGGTGGTTTCTTGGTCCGACACTCCAATGACTATGAGTGAAAACCAGTGGCTGGCCGGAGCCAACATGGCTTTTCCGAGGGTCCTGCTCGAAAGCGCGGGTGGATTCTTCGTCGGGCTCGACCGGAAAGGCAGAAAGCTTTTATCCATGGGCGATGTTCAACTGCAAAGAGAATTGGAAAAAAGAGGATATCGTTGTTTTTATCACCCGGCGGTCGCGGTTCAGCACCATGTGCCCGCTTCTCGACTTACGAAGGATTGGTTCGTGCGGAGATCTTTTTGGCAGGGCGTTTCCGACGCCTTGATGCAAATACATCGCGAATCACTTGCCGCAAGCAAACGAATAAGGCTCGGGTTTCGTGTCGCAATGAGCGTCCCCCTCTCACGACGACAGTTGTTTCACCTCATCACACCGACCAACGACCCGGAGCGGTTTGCCCTGAAGTGCTCCGTTATCGCGAAAATCGGTTATGTTTCAGGTTTATGGGGCGTCGCAAAATAAGCAGGTAAAGGAATTGCCCAAAAACCTCCTTTTCATCTCTCCTCACTTCCCTTTTCCGCCTACCGAGGGCGGAATGATTCGGACCTATAGCTTAGTCATGGCTCTCTGTCAGGGTTGGGCAATCCACTATGTCCCCCTCCGCAATTCAGGAGATCCATTTCTCGAACCCCCCAATATAAACCTATCGAAAAGCATCTCTAATTTTACTTTGGAGTGGTTCGATCTTCCGGCAAAAATAAATTTCGTTGAGAGGATGAGGGCGCAACCTCGGCTCCGGTTCTTCCTTGCTTTGGGCGATCTGTGTTATGGTTTACAGAAGCATTGGAAGATCAGGCAATTTGTGTCAGAGAAACTTCAGTCCAGACAATTCGACGTGCTTCTCTTCGATTACACGAAAATGGCGCATCATGCTGCTCTAATCGGAGGCAGGGATGTAATAAAAATTGTCAATACTCACAACGTTGAGTCGGACGTTGCGCGGCAGACGATGGTCGAACAAAGCCGGGGTCTGGTCAAGGCTGGCCACTGGCTCCGATGGAAGCTTTACGAAACGTATGAGAGGCTGTTTCTTTCGAAATGTGACTTTCTCTTGGCCTCTTCCCAGGCAGATGCCGATTTTTATCGCAAGCTCGCACCGAACATCAACGCTGTCGTTATCCCCAACGCTGTAGATACGGATATTTTACAAACTCTTGCGCCGCCCGAGGAGCCGCATTCTGTAATCTTTCCAGGGCGCATGGACTATCCGCCGAATTTTCAGGCAGTTCATATTTTCTGCCAGGAGATCTTACCTCGCGTTGCTGTGATTTTTCCGTCTGTGCGATTCTATATAGTCGGGAAAAATCCCCCTGAGAGCGTGCGGAAATTGGCCTCTGACCGCGTTGTCGTGACTGGATTTGTCGAGGATATGCTCCCTTTCTGGCGTAAGGCGGCAGCCCTGGTTGTTCCTCTTTCCATAGGTGGAGGGACGCGTATCAAAATTCTCGAAGCAATGGCTCTGGGACGACCGGTGATCAGCACCTCTAAAGGCTGCGAGGGCCTTGAGGTAATTCACGAAAAGCATCTTCTCATCGCGGATGATCCAGAACGGTTCGCTGAGCATGTGATTCGGGTTCTTAAGAATCCGGAAGAGTATTTTGAGATGTCTCGCGCCGCCCGCAAGCTGGTTGAAGAAAAATATTCGTTCGCCGCCATAGGAAATCTACTTCTGAGAACTCTAGAAGATACCGTCAGCGAGCCCTAGGCCGAGCGATCACCTCGGCACACCTGAACGGAAGGAAAGTTAATGGCCAACCCTGATCCGACCTTGTTAATATGTATAGCTGCTTTTATCTTCGGATCCATGATTGGCAGCTTCCTTAACGTCTGTATCGTGCGGCTCCCGAAGAACGAGTCGATCGTAAGGCCGCCTTCCCATTGTCCTAACTGCAAGACGGCTATCCCGTTCTACGACAATATTCCATTGGTCAGTTATCTGTTTTTGCGCGGTCGGTGTCGGTTTTGTGCGGAGAGAATTTCTCCGCGTTATTTGTTCGTGGAACTTTTGATGGGGATTCTCGCGGTAGCTTTACTGTTTCGTTTTGGCTTGAGTGCCGCTTTTTTTGTCAATCTTGTCTTTGTCGCGGCTCTCGTGGTCATCTCCTTCATCGACCTCGACGCCCAGATTATTCCTAACGTGATCAGTCTTCCGGGCATCGGCTTAGGTTTTATCGCTTCATTGGCGCAGTACCCTTGGCCGGCGGATTCTTTATCTTTACCTCCGTCTCCACTGAGCTCGTTCATCGGTATTTTGATCGGCGGAGGCTTTCTCTGGCTGGTAGCCTGGGTTTACGAATTTTTTACCGGAAGCGAAGGCATGGGAGGGGGAGATGTGAAGCTGTTGGCCATGATCGGAGCTTTCTTGGGGTGGCCGTCGATACCCTTAACTCTCTTTTTCGCCTCAGTGATCGGTTCCGTCATCGGTGTGTTTTTGATGGTAAGATCCGGAGCGGGCGGGAAGTATGCCATTCCATTTGGTCCGTTTCTTTGCCTCGGTGCCCTGTTTTATCTCTTTTTAGGTAGAATCGTTCTGGACTTTTATTTGCCTTCCGGATGAGTCTCATCCGCATTTTGTTAACCTGACGCATATTGTTACTTCGATCTGCTGTCAGATCCTGCCAATTTTCTGTACGTATTTCTTAACCGCCTTAATTTCCAGGTAGTTTGTCGACTGATTGCCGAGGCCTTCCTTTGGCATGCTTATGGCGTAAGAACCCCTCGCGAGGCTGCTATGAAACTAAAGAAAATAGGCCAAGAAGTTGCCGGATTTACTCTCATCGAGGTGCTTTCAACGATTGTAATAGCAGGGATTCTTATGGCAATTGCGACTCCGCGCTTTTACGCTCTGCTTCCCGGCATCCGGGTTGCTTCCGCAGCGCGGCAAGTAGCGACGGACTTGCAGTTGGCAAGGATGAGGGCTATTGCCCAGCGCACGGCGAAAACTGTTACGTTTACCCCGCCTAACGTCTACACATTCGACGCGGATACCCGAAATCTAAGCCTGCTCTTCCCCGGGACCACGGTTACCGTTAACCCCGGGAATCCAACTTTCACTACTGTCGGCGGTAACAACGCTCTCGCCATTACCACGATTACATTGACTAACAACGGCATCATCAGAACAGTAACGGTCAATGCCGCGGGCAAAATTTTCACACAATAATCGGGGACCAAGGGATGATTTCCAAATTATCGATACGCCAGCGACTGGCTTCGCATGAGGGTTTTTCGCTGATCGAAGTTCTCGTTGCGATAGGCATTTTTTCTGTCGCAATCCTGGGATTGGCTGTAGGCGCAATAACTATCACAAGGGCCAACAAGACAAGCCAATTTCATACGGTTGGGACCAACTTGGCGCAGGACAAACTGGAGCAGCTTAAAGCGAGCGCGTTTGCCGCCGTGGGCGCGGGTGACGATGTTCCTCCTCCTGTTCAGGGTGTGGCGTTTACACGTAACTGGACGGTGACAAACAACACAGCTACGTTCAAACAAATCAATGTCACGGTGCAGTGGACGGATTACACGCCTCACAGCCTAACGATCTCTTCGGCGATAGCGCAATAAAATGGAGACAGAAGAGGGTTTCATTCTGGTGGATGATTTCATGATTATCAAAAATCAAAAAGGCTTTACTCTCACGGAGCTGCTGGTGGCGATGGGCCTTAGCCTGATGGTCCTGAGCGCGGTGTACGGCGTCTATCGGGTTCAGGCGCATACCGTGAGAGCGCAGGAGTTCAAAATGGAGGCGCAGGAAGATGCGCGCGCAGCGTTGGATATGATGACGCGTGAAATCAGAAACGCGGGATTTTTTCCGGTTGGAGCCTGTCCCGAGTCGGTAAACAACGGCCTTGTTGCCGCGACGCCCACTACTCTGCAGTTTGTGTATGACGCGAACGGGTTAAATGGCTGTGCGGACACGATGGCGACCGTAGGAGCGGATGAAAATGTTGCGTACGCTCTAACCGGCGGCAATATTACAAGAGCTGTCAACGGAGGCGCTGCACAGCCCCTCACAGCCGGTAACGTCACCAATACTATAATGTTCACTTATTTTGACAACGCTGGAATTGCGACCGCGACATTAGCGAATATCAAGAGGGTTAGCATCACGGTAAGCGTGCGATCCAGAAGCACCGATGCCCAATTCGGCGGCGGTCAGCTCATCACGATGACTTCGAACGTGGATCTGCGCAATCGGTGTATTCCAGCCCCCTGCACACAGATGTGAAATTACAAGGAAGGAATTCGATGAAAACGTTGTGCAAAAAGGAATCAAGACTACGACAGTCGAACAGGATCGGCGAGGCGTTGCGCTCTGAGCGCGGCGTCTCTCTCGTCGTCGTCATCATGCTGATGGTGATAATTCTCGCCATAACCGGCGCAGGGCTGCTTTTCAGCAGCGTCGAACTCAGAGTCAGCGGCAATTACAGGGTTGGAACTCAGGCCTTCTATGCTGCCGACACGGGCGCGAGCTACGCTTTCGCACGGATCGTATTGGATCCGGATCAATCGACCGCGCTATTCAGCGGTACTCTCAACAATGGGTCGTTGACCTACTGCAGCGGCACGCCAACCACAAGTAACAATTGCACCAACCCTCAGCTGTTGACGGTCACTTCTATCAACTCACCGGGATATTCCCTCGGAGCCGGGACAGGCTACAATTCATCCGGGTTTTCCTTCTATCTATACCAGATTGACGCGACAGGTGTGGGACCGCTGGGCGCCACACGCCAGGTCCAGGCGTTGGCACAATACGGTCCGAAGTGAGGATGAAAGTATGAAAAAAGCCGCTGCATGGTTCTTAATTGTTTCTCTTATTCTCGGCGGGTACTTGCCAGGGGCGCTAATGCCGGCGGCGCGAGCCGACGACAGCGATATTTTCGGGGCGAATGTGAAGCCCAACGTGATGTTCGCGCTCACCAGCTCGACGAAGATAAACCCACCGCCTGACGGTGTGCTAATTTCGTCTGAGCCTTATGCACCGAGCACCACCTACAGCACTCCGCTGACCTATTCAACGCTCAAGGTTTATAAATACGTTACCTCTAAACCCCAATGTAAGCCTCAAGACCCGCCTTGTTATCTCGTCTATGCAAACACCATCAGCGCGGTCACCGACTCCGGCGCGCGGACGGCTCTTTCCACCGCGGGATATTGGAACGGCAGCATCGGCGGCACCTCCCTCACCCTCTATTACGGAAACTATCTTAATTACACCCTTTGCACGACCTGTGGGACGTTCCAATCGAAGATCAGCATCATGAAGACGGTT